>Ga0256843_1003198_pt1 | contig 11508 bp, 9 predicted proteins | sample AlvinellametaG_FD_191572 | JGI IMG/M metagenome (GOLD analysis project Ga0256843, IMG submission 191572) | Pompeii worm associated microbial communities from hydrothermal vent at the East Pacific Rise, Pacific Ocean - Alvinella | ecosystem: Host-associated > Annelida > Integument > Unclassified ... | reverse complement strand
GGAGGTAAGAGTATCCCTGCTCTTCCAGCTCGACGATCCGGCCTACGCCGACGGGTACGGGATGAAGACCTTTGATCAGGGTGAGTTTTTTCTTGGTTCTTTTTTTGAATTTTTTCATACTGCCATTGCAGGCACTGATGCGAATATTGGGCATTGCTGCCATTTTTTTAAGCCGATCGGCATAGGTGCTTGTCTCACTGAAAACCATCGGGATGGCCGTACCTGCTCCAAGGATCACGATCTCGACCTGGGTGTTTTTTTTACCAAAATGTCGGATCAACGCCATCGTGTTGTTCAATGCGACTTTTTGGATCTTGGGATCCTTGCTGTCGATATGGACGACAATATGATGTTTTTTTGCTGTGCTTTTTTTGGCCGAATGATGGCTTTTGGCTGCATGATGGGCAGATGACTTTTTCTGTCCAGCCGATACGCTCATAGTCCCGATCAGTAAGGCCGCGAGGGCCACCTTGATGAATTGTGAATGTACCATTGTTACTCCCTTTGTCTTTTGGTATGCAAAAGGATATAGGCTGGAAGATTAAAATTTGTTTAAAGTAAAGCTCTTTTTTAGAGTTTTCCCTGGATCACCCGGAACGAGCGGGGCACCGAACAACGGAACTTCGAAGATGGTAGCGGCTTTTTGTAGTACCGTATGTGACTGAGGCGGATGGTGTTCCTGGCCCCCCGCTTGTCCCGGAAGGTCAGTTGGTCCAGCTGCCCTTTTGGGTTGATGTGGAGCAGAAAATGGTAGCCGTGGTAGTTGGACTTGTAGTAGCTGCCGCGATAGTGACGGGCCACTTTGAGGATCTGCATCAGATCGAGCAGGCTGCCGACCCGGTAGCGGATCACGGTACGCAGGCCGTAGTTGATCCACTGCACATCGGAGCGGTAGTTGCACACTTTCTGTCGGCTGGGACGGCTCAGATTGGCGACAAAGGCACGGGAGCGATTGACCGTCACCTCCCCGCTGTTGCGTTCGATGATGCCGTTGCCCGATGCGGTGTGGACGAAATGGGCGGTAAAACTCCCCGGCACGATCGCTTTGGGGTATGCCAGCAGTGTGCCGACTGCGATCAGCCACAGGCCTATGGTTTTTTTCATGGTAATGACTCCTTGTTACGATGGGGATGCTGGGTTTAGATCAGGTCACCGATCTTCTCGAGCAGTTTTTCGTAGTTCTTCAGCGAGATCTTCCTGCGGGCATCTTCGAGGATCCCCTCCTGCTTGAGCTTTTTGATGTGGCGATCGACCACGTGGCGCACCGTTCCGATGAGGTTGGCCAGTTCGGTATGGGAGAGGCCGTCGAGGATGCTTTTGCCCTGGGCGTCTTTGCGGTCCATGTTCTGGACGATCAGCTTGATCAGCCGCTCCTGCGTATCGAGCAGCGTCAGATCGCTCGCCAGCTCCTCGACATGCCGCAGCTGCCCCGCCACATATTTCAGGACGATCTCCCCAAAAAAGGGGAAGTCATACATCCACTCCCGTGCTTTACCAATGGGGATTTTGAGCGCCTTGCCCGCCTCAAGGATCTCGGCCATCACTTCATGCACCTGCCCGTCCAGCAGCGAGACGGTGTCGAACATATCCCCCCGGCTCATCAGGTAGATCGTCTGCTCCTTGCCGGTGACCAGGCTCATCCGGAAGATCTTCACCTTCCCCTCCAGAAAGATGTAGAAAAACTGCAGCGCCTCGTCACAGTCAAGCGGATTGTTGTTGCGGTCAAAAGAGACAATGCTCCCGTGCATGGCGATGGCCTGCTGGAGACGTTCTCCCCCGTCCTGAAACAGATCGATGTTGGCGGTGGTCATGCACGCTCCTGTTGTTTGAGTTTGTGGCGCAGGGCCTCGTATTTGGTCCGCAGTTCGGAGAGCTGTTCGACCCAGAATTCGTTGCGGCGGAGGATCGCCTCTTTCTCCTCATCGGCCTTCTCCAGCCGGGCTTCCAGTTCCCGCCGGGCCTTTTGCTCGGCCTGGACCTGTTCTTCGTGCTCTTTGAGCTGCCGTTTCAGTGAAGCGATGGTCTCTTCATCTTCCAATATGTGCTGGCGGGCCTCTTCGAGACGCTTTGTCAACGCCGCCTGCTCCTCCTCGACTGCTGCTTTCTGCTGCTGAGCCTCGGTCACCGTTTTGACCTGTTCGGAGGCTTCTTTCTCGAGCGTACGGATATGGAGGATCTTCTCCCGCAGGGCTTCGCGCAGCTGGACGATCGTCTCCTGCTGCGCGCGGATCTTGACCGAGAAGATCACCACCAGCAGCACGAACGCCAGCACGATCGATCCGACAATGCTCCCCATCACCATCTTGTCGACGTTGCTCAGCAGATCGAGCCAGGAGGTGTTCATCGCCGTTTCCCTTTGATCACGTCGTAGTGGGCCGGGATCCGGCAGCGCAGTTTCTGAGCCGGGATCGGAGTGTCTGAGTAGCGCACCCCCCGAAATCGGATATTGACGGTGTTGTCAAGATCATCTTTGTAGGCCACCTGTTCGATCCGCCCCTGCTTGTCAAGCTTGAGGGTGTAGTTGACACCGTGGTAGTTGGCGGTGTAGATGTGATCGTGGTGCGGCCTGGCCCGTTTGAGCAGCTGCATCAGATCGACCAGACTCCCCACCCGGTAGACGATCACCTGCTCCAGCGGATGGTCCACGATCCGCACCCGCTTCCCATCCCCGCAGATCTCCCGTGACGTGGGCGCAGTATAGACCCAGCGAAAGGCCCGGGTGCGGTTGACCTGCACGGTCCCTTTGTAGCGGGTTGTTCTCTTTTTGGGGGTGGTGACCTTCTGGACGAACGTGGCCGAGAAACTGGCCGGGACGGTGATCCCCCCCGCGCTCAACACCACTGACAACAGCAAAAAAAACACACTCCGTCGCATCTACACCCCGTCTTTGTTTCAAGCACCTCCAATAAGTCAGGTGCCCTTTAATCCCATAATCATACCCTACTTTGACTAACAAAGCCTTACCGCACCCCGCTTGCCCCATGTCAACGTTCCTTACGCAACTTTTGGGTAGAATAAGCCAATTTTTCACAAATGGATCAGACAACATGGCAAACGTACTCAACAAAATCTTTGGCACCGCCAACGACCGCAAGGTCAAAGCCTACCTCAAACGGGCCCAGAAGATCAACGCCCTTGAGCCCACCTATGAGCCGATGAGCGACGAGGAGCTCCAAAGCGCCTTCGCCAAGCTCAAAGCCGCGGTTCAGTCGGGGGAGAAAACCCTCGACGATGTCCTCTACGACTCCTTCGCCATCACCCGTGAGGCGAGCAAGCGGGTCCTGGGGCTGCGCCCCTACGACGTGCAGCTGGTTGGGGGCATGGTGCTGCACGAGGGGAACATCGCCGAGATGAAGACCGGAGAGGGGAAGACCCTTGTCGCCACCCTGCCGGTAGCACTCAACGCCATGATCGGCCGCGGGGTGCATGTGGTCACGGTCAACGACTACCTGGCTCAGCGGGATGCCGACGACATGGGACGTCTTTACAGTTTCCTCGGCTACACCACCGGCTGCATCACCTCCAACCTCGACGGAGAGGAGGAGCGCAAAGCCCAGTACGCCGCCGACATCACCTACGGGACCAACAACGAATATGGCTTTGACTACCTCCGTGACAACATGAAGGTACGCGCCGATGAGAAGGTGCAGCGGGACCACTACTACGCCATCGTCGACGAAGTGGACTCGATCCTCATCGACGAGGCCCGGACACCGCTCATCATCTCCGGCCCGGCCCAGCGGGAGCAGAAGCACTACTTCACCGCCAACCGCATCGCCCAGCAGCTCGAGCGGGGCGAAGAGCTCCCGGCCAAACCGGGCGAGGACAAGAAGATGACCGGCGATTTCGTCGTCGACGAGAAGAACCGCAATATCGTCATGACCGAACAGGGGCTTGAAAAAGCCGAAGAGCTCTTCGGCGCGGGCAACCTCTACAGCAGCGAGAACGCCATCCTCGCCCACCACCTCGATCAGGCGCTCAAGGCTCACCACCTGTTTGAAAAAGATGTCGACTACGTCGTCCGTGACGGCGAGGTGATCATCGTCGACGAGTTCACCGGCCGTCTCAGCGAGGGACGCCGCTACAGCGAGGGGCTCCATCAGGCGCTCGAAGCCAAAGAGGGCGTCGTGATCCAGGAGGAGTCCCAGACCCTGGCCGAGATCACCTACCAGAACTACTTCCGGATGTACGACAAGCTCGCCGGAATGACCGGAACCGCCCAGACCGAAGCGACCGAGTTCAGCCAGATCTACGGGCTGGATGTCATCTCGATCCCCACCAACGTCCCGGTGGAGCGGATCGACCAGAACGACCTGATCTACAACACCGAAGAGGAGAAGATCGAAGCGGTGATCGCCAAGGTCAAAGAGCTGCACAAAAAAGGGCAGCCCGTCCTCATCGGGACCGCCTCGATCGAAAAGAGTGAGCTCATCCACGACGCGCTTGAGAAAGCCCGCATCCCCCACAACGTCCTCAACGCCAAAAACCACGCCCAGGAGGCCGAGATCATCAAGAACGCCGGCCAGAAAGGGGCCGTGACGGTAGCCACCAACATGGCCGGCCGGGGGGTTGATATCAAGATCGACGACGAGGTGCGCGAGCTGGGCGGACTCTTCATCCTCGGGACCGAACGGCACGAGAGCCGCCGGATAGACAACCAGCTGCGGGGCCGCTCCGGCCGCCAGGGGGATCCGGGAGAGAGCCAGTTCTTCCTCAGCCTCGACGACAACCTCCTACGGATCTTCGGCAGCGAAAAGATCCGCAACATCATGAACAAGCTCGGCGTCGAGCGGGGCGAGTACATCGACTCCAAACTCGTCACCCGCAGCGTCGAAAAAGCGCAGAAGAAAGTGGAGTCGATGCACTACGAATCGCGCAAGAACATCCTCGAGTACGACGACGTGGCCAACCACCAGCGCAAAGCGATCTACGCCTTCCGCAACCAGCTGCTCGATCCTGAGTACGACATGAAGGCCAAGATCGAAGAGAACCACCACGACTTTGTGCGTACGCTGCTGGCGCGCGCCGAGATCTTCGCCGGAATGCCCACCGAGGACTACGATCTGGAGACCCTGGTCAAAGAGCTGGAAGCAAACAGCGGCCTGCACGTCGATCCGTCCGAGCTCAAGGACAAAGAACCCGATGAGATCGAGCAGATCCTCGTCGAGAAACTGCTGGCCAAGTATGAAGAGAAAATGGCCCCCTTCGATCCCGAACAGCGCCGGGAGATCGAGAGCATCCTTTACCTGCAGATCCTCGATCCGCAGTGGCGCGACCACCTCTACGAGATGGACGTACTCAAGACCGGTATCGGCCTGCGCGGCTACAACCAGAAAGACCCCCTCACCGAGTACAAGCAGGAGAGCTTCCGCCTCTTCGAAAATCTGGTGGAGCGGATCAAGTTCGAAGCGGTCAAACTGCTCCATCTGGTGGAGTTCAACTTCGAAGCCCCCGAAGAGGAGGTGGAGACCTTCGAGCAGATGCGCGATGAGCTCGAGATCGACGAGAATGTTATCGAGGAGCACGCCGCCACCGATCCCGAGCCACAGCCTGAAGCCCCCGAAAAGCTTCAGCCCATCGTCGCCCAGAAAAAACCCAAACGCAACGACCCCTGCCCCTGCGGCAGCGGCAAAAAGTACAAACACTGCTGCGGCAAATCGGGCCCAAAAAAGGGCGACCTCGCCTGATGCCCTCCTCCGGCCACTCCGAGACCTCTTCCCGGTTCGTCACCCTGTTCGTACGCCACTACCTCCGGTACGATCCGGACAACCCTTTTATCTTTATCTCGACCCTCCTGGCCTTTCTGGGGATCGCTACCGGTGTGATGGTCCTCATGATCGCCATGGCGATCATGAACGGCACCTACACCCAGTTCAAAGAGAAGCTTTTCGTCATGAACTACCCCCTGACGATCACCTCCTTTGGCGAGGGGGTGGATCAGGCGACCATCGACGCCATCGCCGAGGCGTTCCCCTACCTCAAGCTCAGCCCCTACTACACCACCCAGGTGATCGCCAAGAACGACGAAGCGATCCAGGGGAGCGTGGTCTTCGGTGTTGACTGGCAGCAGGAAGCAGCGATCAACCCTGTCCTCGCCCGCGCGCTGCCCGACACCCCCTCCCCGACCCGCTACCGCGCCATCATCGGGGATGGCCTCTCGGTGGAGCTGGGGGTGCACACGGGGGAGAAACTGCTGCTCTATTTTTCCGAGCAGCAGGCGGCCGGGCTGGTCAATATCCCGCTGCAGAAGCGCTTCATCGTCGACGGGGTGTTCGACTCCGGACTGGCCGCATACGACAAGGCGATCATCTACACCACCCGGGAAGCGCTGCGGACACTGCTCAAGCGCCCCGAGGGACTTTTTGACGGCGTACACATCTACAGCAAAGATGCGATGCGGGACATCGACCGGATCCGGGCCATTCTGCCCGACGATCTCGATATCCAGGGGTGGTGGCAGCAAAACGGCAGTTTCTACGCCGCGATGGAGCTGGACAAAAAAGCGCTCTTTCTGGTACTGCTGCTCATCATCCTTGTCGCCTCGCTCAACATCATCTCCTCCCTGCTGATGACGGTGATGAGCCGCCGCAGCGAGATCGCCCTGATGCGTACGCTGGGGGCTTCCCGCCGTACCATCCGGACGATCTTCTACCGGCTGGGACTCATCATCGGGGGGGTGGGGATCCTCACCGGTGCGGCGCTGGGGTGGCTGGGGATCTGGATCCTCAAGACCTTCGACCTGATCACCCTGCCGCCCGATGTCTACGGCGATACCAGACTCCCCGTCGATCTGCTCTGGAGCGACTTTGGCCTCATCCTGCTCGGCGCGGCCCTCATCGTCCTTCTCTCGGCCCTCTACCCCGCCCGCAAAGCCGCCGCCACCGATCCCCTCCACGTCCTGCGCAACGAGTAGGATCGGTTCACCGGCCCGAAACCTTCCGTCCTTCCGGGCTGATCCAAACCCCCCGCCTACTTATTGATGATATGGGCCGGGGATTTGAGGGTGCGGACGAACATCTTGAACGGGGTAAGCAGCGTTTCGAGAACCACATGGGTCGTCACCTTCGGGTTCTCCAGCGTACCGGTGATCTTCACCCCGGTGGTGACCGATTTGTCCTTGCCCATCAGGATATAGCCGACAATGGGAAGCGAACCGATAAGTTTACCGATGCCACGCGCAGTCCGTACCGCCAGGTCCATGTTGATCGCGCCGTTGCGGGTGCTGACGGTCCCTTTGCCCGAGATGGCCGCTGATTTGCCGTCGATGTAGATCATGTCGAAGTAGATCCGGTCTTTGACGATCCGAAACTCGATCCGCCCGCTGCGCACTTCAAAACCCTGCTGACTGAATCCCGGATCGGAGAGACTCGCCAACGCCGGCACGGTGTTGAAAAGTGCGATCATGTTGTTGTAGGTCTTGAAACTGCTCACCACCCCGCCCTGGATCGTGATCACGCCGCGCAGGGTTTTTTTGATATTGCCCCGCAGATCGAGTGAATAACGTCCTCCCCGCAGGCCACCGAAGTGGATCAGAGCCCGCAGCATCGGCGCTTTGATCCGATCGGCGCGCACCACCAGCATATTACCGTTGAGCTCGATGTGGACATTATCGCCGTCCTTGGTGGCGATGAACGTGGTATTCTTCCCATTCGACCTAAGATCGAACCGATCGGTCAACAGAACGTATTTTTCATACCGGATGAGGCAATTCTTCCCTTTGATCCGTATCCGTCCCGCTGCAGCACCACTGCCGCCGGTGTTTTGATCCAGCAGCTTTTTGGCATCGATATTGAGATCGTGCAGATAGAGGATATTCGCTCCACCGTCGTACCGTATCCGTCCGCCCAGGAGATCAAGCGTGACCGTTCTGCCGTTGTATTTCCCGGAAAAAGGAAAGGTACGTATGGGCCCTTTTTTGTCATAGAGGTAACTTTTGGGCCAGGTAGTCTTGCCCGAGAAGCTCATGTGAACGCCGTCCGGACTTTTGAGACGGAACGTCCCCCCCTTGATCGCAACGGGCAGCTTCACATATCGCTGCAGAGGTGTGATATCATCACACACCAGCATGTAGCCACCCTTTGCGCCCAGGGTGATACGGGTATGATAGCGCGGCAGATCGATCCGGGGTTTCCCGCTCCATTCCGCCTGGACCGGAATCCCCTTGCGCCCTTTCATGAAAAAGAAGGGATCTTCCTTCTCCCCCAGTGCCATTCGGACCACATCGGCCTGGAGTTTGGCCTGTTTTTTCGGTAGATCGACCTTGCCGCTGAGTACCGTATCGAGCCAGTCGGTTTTGACGTGGAGTTTTTTGAGCATCACGGTGGTATTGTTATAAGTGATCCGACCACCTTTGAGCAGCAGTTTCAACGCAAAAAATCGCCCCTTGCCCGGCCGGATAACCTCCGCGTCACCCTGGTAGCGTACATGATAGGGCGGGGCCAGCTTCATATCGATCACGGTACGGTTTTTCAGCTCACCCGAGTATTGCTCGAACGGCAGCGTCACCTTATACGCCTTGAGCAGACGGACCACTTCCGTGTCATACGGCGTGCGTACGCTCAGATCCAGATGCAGGCGACGGACAACCCCCTTGCCCAGCAGATTGCTCAGAACCATCGAGCTGCCGGAGAGATCACGTCCGGCATAGGCAGGTTTGTCCGGCGTGACATAGAGAACATTCTTCTTCAGTTTTACCTCGGCAGAAGCAAAAAGCAGCCGGTGCTTGAGCGCATCGTGGAAACGGACCCTCCCCTTCCCGACATGGGCTTCTGCCTCCAGACTCATCCAGTCGATCCGAGGTTTTTCCTCGCCAAGATACACATCTCCTTCAAGCCTGTGCAGCACGAGATCTTTTGCAACGATCCGCTTAGTCACCCATTCTTTGGCCTTTCCCTTGATCTTTGTAAGTGCCAGTACACGATCGAGTGAATCGACTGCTCCCGAGTTGAGACGGAAGTGGACCACCTTGTTCGCTTTTTTCGCTTTCAGGTGTCCGTGAAGCTCTTCAAGGGTATAGTTCCCATCCGCCAGAAGGATATCGTCGTGATAATCGTAATGAATATCACCACTGAAATGAAAATTATATTTTTTAATATGTAATAAAGGGATCCGTGCCCGGATCGCACTCCCTTCCCGTTCGAGCATCCCGGCCACTTCGTACGCATCGGCACTCAGATAGATCACATCGTCCCGGTAGATCACCCGTGACTGCTGCGCTCCGTATTGCACTTTGTCCAGCTCGATGTAGCTGAAAAAACGGGGCAGCAGCTTGATCCGCTCCAGCAAGGTCTCGATCTGGGTCTCATCGGCTTTTTTCGTCTGTTTTGGCAGGGTGAGCTTGTCGATTTTCAGGATGAGTTTCTTATCGAGTTTGAGGTATAATCCCTCCACATCATACTGACCGACATGCAACGAATCGATCGTCACCCCTTCCCGAACGAAGTAGGTCACCACCACCAGGAAAAGAGGAACAATGAGGAGCACATTGCGTATCAGCGGATGGATAGCAAAGACGGTTCTCTGGATCTTCATTGGACTTCTTTTTTATCTTTCTGCTCCGCTGGAAGGCGAAAAAAATATCTATCTCGAGGACAATTCAACGGCCGACATTATAGCACAGCTTCGTCAAAAAGATTATGACGTCTCGATCGTGGACAAATGGGTACTGCATCAACTCGGCACCCCTATCCCCGGCTGGATCTATCTGGGCAAAAACCGCCTCCACCGGATCGATTTTTTCGCCCGTCTGGTCTCTCCCCGTACCCATTTCAGGAGTGTCACCCTTATCCCAGGAGAGACGACCCATTTTTTCCTGCGCCAGCTGGCCGAAACGATGGACTACAACCTCACCCGGCTCCAACAGGCCTACACAGAGCTGAGCCCTTTCCCCGAAGCGGGGATCCTTGCCGATACCTACCGCATCCCGCTGCACCTGCACGAAAAAGGGGCTATCCGCTTCCTCACCTCCCTCAGCCGGAAACGATACAAAAAGATGGCGCAGGAGACCTGGGGCACCTGGGATCCGAAGCGGTGGCAGCGGATCCTCACCATCGCCTCGATCATCCAGAAAGAGGCCGCCAACACCGCCGAGATGCCCCGCGTATCCTCGGTGATCTACAACCGGCTGGCCAAAAAGATGCGCCTTCAGATGGACGGCACGCTCAACTACGGCCGCTACTCCCACACCCGCGTCACCCCCGAACGTATCCGTACCGACAAGACCACCTTCAACACCTATCGCCACCGCGGCCTCCCCGCCAGCCCGGTCTGCAACGTCTCGACCGCCGCGATCCGCGCCGCCCTGCACCCCGAGAAGTCCCCCTACCTCTACTTCATGAAGAACGACCGGGGAACGCACGACTTTACCACCACCTACAAAGGCCACCTCAAAAAGGTCCACCAGCGCCAAAACACAACAAAGGAGAAATAACCATGCTCAAAAACACCATCTGTCTCGGCATCGCCGGCAACTTCGCCCACCACCTCGAACAGGCCGGGGAGGCCTCCGACTTTGTCGATGTCGTCACCGAGGAGACCCACGCCCCCAAAGGGATCTTCCCCTTCTACCTCCCCGGTGATCCGGGCTTTCTGGGGGTCTATCCCATCAGCCCATCCCGCCTCGTCCTGCCCGAAGAGGAGGCCAACGCTCAGGTAGAGCCGGAGATCGGTATCCTCTTCGATGTCATCTACGGTGACGACCATACCGTCACCGAACTCCACCCGAAGCTCTTCACTGTCTTCAACGACACCACTATCCGCAAAGAGGGAGCGCTGAAAATCAGCGAAAAGAAAAGCTGGCACGCCCACTCCAAAGGCAAAAGCGACACCTGGATCGAGATCGACCGCTTCGAGCCCGGCGGGGTCATGGACCGTTTTCACCTCCACAGCTACCTACTGCGCGACGGTGTGCGCCACGCCTACGGCGTCGACGCGCCCCTGACAGGCTACAGTTACTTCCACGGCAAACTGCTGAACTGGCTGATCGACCGGATCAACCATCAGCAGGATACCGGCCCGCTGGAGGACATCCGGGCGCATTTTGCCGCCTGCGGATATCCCTCGACCCTCTTTGTCACCATCGGCGCGACCGAGTACGCCCCCTTTGGCCAGACCCATTACCTCCAGCACGGCGATCTGATCATCGTCGAAGCCTACGACACCCTCGACCTCGACCGCCGCATCACGCTCACACAGCAGGTGGTAGCACACAACAAGGCGTAGCCAGATCCCCGATGGTGCTGTGCACCCACAGCATCATCGGGACGATACGACAGACCATTCCCTATTTTTAAAACCACACGATCGCGATAAGACAAAAGATCCCCGTCATTCCGGACCCTGATCCGGAATCCCATCGATCGCTCTGACCGTATGGGATCGCAAGGTCGGATTCCCCCGAATCCGACAACCTGCCATAGCTGCCGATCACGCACGATCCGTCACGAAATCGTCGGGATCAGGGGATCCCGACCTACCATGGCTGGTTGGCGAAACAGAATCTACCGTCTC
>Ga0256843_1003197_pt1 | contig 11509 bp, 9 predicted proteins | sample AlvinellametaG_FD_191572 | JGI IMG/M metagenome (GOLD analysis project Ga0256843, IMG submission 191572) | Pompeii worm associated microbial communities from hydrothermal vent at the East Pacific Rise, Pacific Ocean - Alvinella | ecosystem: Host-associated > Annelida > Integument > Unclassified ... | reverse complement strand
AAAAGAAGAAAGTTTCTAATTCTATTACATTATCAGATAATCATTTAAGTACTACCTTATTTTCTCAAGTTCCAATAGTAAAAGTATTTTTAGATAAATCTTTATCAATAGAAAATTTCAAATAAGCACTACCTGGGATTTCTGTAGCATAAAATTCAAATTCTCAAGTTCAAGCATTTAATATAATTTCCTTTTTCTTTAGTTGTATAATTTTTTTGTACTTTTCATCTAATGTTACAGAAATCTTTGAGCTAGAATCTGTAAAAATAATATTATTATAAATATCTCTTAAAGAAACTCTAACCTTTGTAGAGCTATCAGTCGATGCTTTAAATTTCGCCTTTGTAGCCAAAAGTGAAATAAACATTGGCTTATCAGGATAAATCTTGATTATTTTTGTATAAACTCAAGAAAATCATTCTACTCTAAAATTAATTACTATTTTTTCTCAAGCTTTTGTTTTTGTTTTAAATTTTATTTTAGACTCTCAAGCTTTTATTTCAAAGTAAGGTTTTTCCAAGCTTAAATAATCACTTACTCAAGCTAAATAAACTCTAGAATTTAGGTCTGTTAATTTGTTTCAATTTTTATCTTTAAAAACTATAGTTGCTTTATATTGATTTCATCAAACTTTCAAATTACCATTTACACTAAAATCAAGTTTTAAATCTTTTATAACTCTTATATTTTGAGAAGTTGATTTTAATTTTTTTCAATCTTTATAAATATCAACTAAGATTTTTGAAATTCCTTCTTTATTATTTGATTTCAATCTAAAAGCTTTAAATCATTCTATTCAGCTAAAATTTAATTCTTTTCATCAATTTTTCTTAAAAACAACAGAATCTCAAAGTATTTTTAATTTATAATCAAAAAGTTTTTGTGAAACAATATTATCATATTTATCATACAAACTTACCAAATTTGTAGATACTCAAGAATTTATATCTAATAAAGTAGTTCATAAATTTAGCTTAACTTTATCTAATTCTCAAGGAATAACCTCAAAATTAAATAAAGTATTAAATCAATAATTATCAAAAACTTCTAGTTTATATTCTCAAGCTTTTTTTATTTTAGATAATTCTTTTAAATCATTTAAAGATTTTATTTTTTCAATTTGAATAACTTTTCCAAATTTATTTGTAATTTTTACTTTAATTGGAAAATTTATTTTTTTCTCTTTTCAATCTTTATCAAGAGCTGTTAGCTTTAAAATTAAAGATTCTTTATTTAAATTTTTAAAATCTTCAAAGTTTTTATTTCCAGCAAAAAGATAAATATTAGTTTTATCATTTACTTTTATCTCTGAATTTTCAGCTTCTAAATTACCCTCTTCATCAATAAATCTTGGTTCCAAATTCAAAACACTTTTTCTAATTTTTATATTTATATTATTTGAAACAAGATCAATTCCTTGAGAATTTTTTGTTAATTTTTCTTTTCAAAAATCTCTTAAGTTATAATTATATCAATCTTTTGCTAAATAAATTTTATTTGTATAAAAAGTTTTTGGTTTTAGTTTTAATTTTGCCCTAAAGATAACATCAGCTTCATTTGCTTTTGTAGAAAAAGTAGCTTTTGCCTTTCAATAAGTTGATTTTAGTTTTATAGGGTTAAATAATAAATATTTATTTATAATATCTTTTTTATCATAAAAATTATCTTTATTTATATCAAATACTACTTTATTTGTTTTTTTATCAATAATTTTTACAAGTTCAAAACTAATCATTGAAGAATTATCAACTAAGACTCTATTTCAAGATTTATCTTCAACTAAAGCTAATAAATTTCAATTACTATCAAATGAAACAACTTCTTTATCAGATCTAAGTTCTAATTTAGAAATTCTTGTTTCAAGACAATCATTAATTCAATTTTTATTATCATCTTTTAAACATTTTTGTTGTTCTTTTTTATATTGTTCACTTTTTGAACAAGATCATCATCCACCATCTCATCCTCCTCAATCTCATCAACCATCATAATTTGTTTTATCATCATACTCATCTTCTCAATCTACTAATTCACTTCAACATACCCATTCTATTCATATTTTTGGTGGTAATAAACTTTTTAACCGACAAATAACAGCTGGAATCCATTCCCAAATAGGAACTCATTCAGGTGGTGCACATTTAAACTCAGCATTTTTAGCTTCTCAAGTATTATTTTTTCATCAAAAATTACTATTACTAGCTACTCAAATAGCTAATCTATTTGTTTTTAACTTAGCATTTTCTGAAATAATATTTGAATAAGGCAATAATGCTTTTTTTTCTGGATCCATTTTTACATACATATTTTTAGCATCTCAAGGTGCTCATAAATATGCTATTTCATATTCTTTTTTATTCTTTGGTAATACATATTTTTCATTATTTCATCAAATTTGATCACTTAAATAATTTTCTATAACAAATTTATATTTAGCTGAAACATTTGGTAAATTATTCCATAACACAGCAAAAGCCAATACATCAAAATAATTATAAGTTTTTTCTTCTCAACCAATTTTTAATTTTTGATCTCATCTATTCATTACAAATTTTAAAACTTTTCATTTACAATATTTTTTTAAATACCTTTTTAATGCTTTTTTAGCTGAATCTAAAGTATATAAATTTTTTAATTCTATTTTTTCAAAATCTGTTATAGTATCATAATTTTTTACTATTTTTTCTAATTTTTTTATTTTTTCTTCAAGACTTTCATCTGATTTTAAAATTTTATTTATATCATAAATTACTGTTTCATTATCAATTTTATATTTCTTTAAAATATTTGCTATTTTTTCTAATTTTTCGTTTTTAGTTAAATTATCATTTTTTAAAATAGTTTTTATTCTTGTCATTATTATAAACTCTTCTATTCAATCTATTTCAACATTTTCTTTATCATCTGAATTAAAAGATTCTATTCAAGATTGAAATTCCATATAAGGTTTTCAAGAAATAGTATCTTTTTCTGGATCTAAAACTACTCTAAAAAGATAAGGATATTTTATTTTAATAATATTTCATCATTTAAAAATTTCTACATATCTATCTCTATCTATTGGTAAATTAGGAATAGATTTTGTTTTTAGATGTTTATTTAAAGTATCTATTGTTGGCTCAATATGATTAATATAACCTTCTGTTGAAGTAAAATGATATCTATATCTTGTAACAGGGCATATTTTATCTCAATCATAAGTTGAAGCCCTTACTAATTTTCTATCATTGCTTCACATAGGTGAATACCGAAGTTCAATTCAATTAATTAAACAATCTTTTATTTTATCAACTCAATCATTTCCATTATATGGAACATCTTCTTCTCAATCATCTTCTCAAGGAACAGCTTTTAACATTCACAAAAGTTGCGATATCACATACTTTTTTCAATATGGTGTTTGAACTTCTGGATTAAATTTCTGATTTTTAGTATGACAAGTCCATCAAATTGGTTTTACTCTTTTTAAAGGAGCATTCATTGATAATTTTAAAGGAACTCTATAACATTTAGAATAAAATCCTTCTATTCAAGGAAGTCAAGCATGTCACATTTTTTGCGCCTGTTTAGCTGGATTACTAGTATTTATAGGTTTTCTTGTAAGAATATAATTATAATCATAACAAGCTTTTATTCAAGGATGAGGACCTCAATTTTTTACAATTTGAGCTCAAACAGGATCATATAAATCTTCTATTGAACGAGTTTTATCTCTTTTTTTCAATACTACTTTATTTCAATCATTTGTCTTATAATTTAGAATAGAATTACATCACCAATGTCAAGCACTATACTTTGGTGTTTTAAACTCAAATGGAATATTTTTCTTTATACAATTTTTTATAAGTTCAGCATTATCTTCTCAATTTCTTGGATTAAATCATTGATTAGCTTCTACTAATTGTCATCAATTATTACCACTTCATCTATAAATAGTACAATATATAGGTTCTCAAGGTTTCCCTCACTTTGGTCATCAAAAATATTCAGAACTTCTACCATGATAAAAATTATCATATTTTGAAGAAAAACCAAATACTATTTTTTTAAAAGTATCTGCTCTCATTTTTACTTTTTCTCATGTTGCTAGTAAAAATTTAACTCAATTAGGTCCATTTTCTTTAAAACATTTTATATCTAAAATTTGAGCAAATACTCAAGTTTTCATTATAAGTCAAGTTTTTCCAGGAAATAACTTAGCTCATCCAGGACATGCGAAAAAATTAGATCATTTTGATTCTATTCATTCTATTAAAACACATTTCCCACCAAAATGAACTTGTTCTGGTCTAATACTAGCACTTTTCATAAAAAATTCAGCTGGAATTCTTGATCAATTTCATCTTATTTTTATATCATCTTCAGTATAAGTTTTTGGATTTGTAAAATCAATAATTTTTCCATTAACACCTCAAGTAATTTGCTTTGGTAATCATTCAGAAGCATAAATACTTACAGGAATAGGTAAATGCTCAGCTTTACCTTTTAAGTTATTAAACATAAATTGTTCAATATCATTATTTACGGATTTTAAAGTTTTATCACTAGCTTCATCTAATACAGAAACTAAATAACCAGCAAAATCAGCATTAACTTTTATATTAGTTTTGTTATATCTTCAAGCATTATGAACATTTTTTCTAAAATCAGAAATAGTTCCATTATTAAAAATTTCTAAAAATTTTTTTGTAGAACTTTTAATAACTGGCTCTAATAATATATCAGGAACATTTTTTGTATCTAATCAAGCTTCATTTTTAAAAGCATTTATTATTTTTGGATCTTTAATTCATTCTAAAGCTTTTTTTACTTCCATATCTCTTCATTCTTTTACAATTTTTTCTACATTATCATTCAAAGTTTTTCAATATCTATGATAAACTAAATCCTCTTTATTTTTTAAATATGCTTCATATCACTTATAAAGCATATAATTCAATGCCTTTTGTTCTCTTATTTGATCAAAATAAAATACATAAGGCTCATATTTTTCTGGAACCTTATCTTCTTTATTTCAATTAAGAACTATTTTATCTTTATCAAATAGATTTTTTCATTTATAAAAATCATGATCTTTATCTAAAAAATTTTTTATTTCCTCTATATTTTTTTCAAAATCTCAAGTATTTGGTGATATAACTCATTGCCAAATTTCTGGTTTTAATCAATTTATATTATCTAAGTTTCATTCAAATAACTTTGTTTTTGGATTATAAATATACCTTTTGTCTTCAAAATCTATATATGGAACAATAGATTTAACTATTTTTCAATTTTCAGAAATTACAGGAACAGGAAAATTTCAAATTAATACTGTTCAAACTAATCTTGATTCAAAATCAATATCTTTTTTAAGTCATTTATATCATTCAAAAAATAAACGCTCATTCATTGATGCAATAGAAAAAGCACTAGTATCTTCTTTTATAGGTAAAATAACTACTTTGGTATTATTCAAATAATGTTGTATATCTTCAGCATACCTTTCTATTTCTGAATCTAATTCATCATAAGTTTCTTCATCTACAATAATACTTACCAAATCATGATAAGTACTATCTTTAGCTAAAACTTCTTTTGTTTTTAGTAATCACAAAAAAGATAATCAAGTTATTTGTCCAAAAAAGAAAATAAAAAGCAAAAATACTGATATTATTTTTTGAATTTTATTATATTTCATATACTAATTTTTAATTAAAATAAACAAGAAAAAAGACTTTTTAACATAATAGTTAAAAAGTCTTTTTTTACAAGAAAATTTTTTTGCTTTTTTTAATTATAAACCCAAGGAGCTAGTATATGAAGAATTACTCAACTAAGAAGTAAAACAATTAATCATAATAAAGTTTTTATAATTCTTTTTTTTGAATCATTTTTAAGACTTTCATCAATTCAACTCATTGAATACAAAATCCCATTAATAACAATAAATAATACTCAAGCCAAACTAGCAATAAAAGTTACAAATTTAATAATTCAAGCAAGTACTACTTCGAATCAAGTTGTTCATTCTGGTACATTACAGATTGTTCAAAAACAAAAATCAAATACCATACTCATATCAATAGGTGTTTCAACCAAAATAGCATAAGTACTTTTAATATAAAATAATCAAAATAATGACAATAAAATAAAAATTCTTTTTTTCATAATAAATAAGTTATTTTATAAATCAGCTAAATCAAGTAAGAAACTATAAGCTGCTAATAATATAATTACAGCAAAAATTGTATTTATAATAATACTTTTTGCTTTTTTTATTTTTTCTTCGTCTCAAGCTGAAGTTAAATAATAGTATCAAGCCAAAGTTAAAAAGAAAAAAGCTGTTGGTCAAGCAAAAAATAATGCTACATCTGCCAAACTACCAAAAATACTTGTAGCTTCAGAAACTACTCAAGAAAATGCAAAATGTTTCCAAGCTGCAATCATTCAAACAAAAATCAAAGCCAAAGAAGAATATACTATCTTATTTCTAGCTTCAGTAACTCTTTCTTCTCTTCATCTTGAAGTTATAAGTTTTAATGCTTCATAAATAATTATAACTATAGCAATAGCCATTATCATAACTTCTAAAAATCAAACAACCTGATCTCAAAAAGTATAACCAAAATTTACAAAATCAAAAAATAAATTTCATTCTCAAGATGAATTTTCAAACCCCGATTGTCAAGTAGGATTTCATACTGTAGAATAACTAGGTTTATGAAAAGATTGATAAATTGTTCAAGGAATATTAATAAAAAGTAATCAAGCTATTGCATACCATAATTGTCTTTTTGCTTTACTTAAATCTTCTTCATTCTCTCACATAGACCAAATCATTTGAGCACCAGCATAAACTATAAAAATAAACAATAATCATCAAACTATTAATTTTAAAATAGATAATATTTTAAATCAATGGTAATTTATAGTTCAAACAATATCAGTTCAAGAAGTCAACTGAGCTGATACTTTTTCAATATGCTGATCTCATCAAGGAATATGAAATTGTCATGCAAAAACATTTTGCATTATCAAAAATCCAAATAAGATAAATAAATAAAATAAGATTTTTTTCATAATTTTAATTTAAAAAATTAAATAGTTACTTCAGGAAGTATAAAAAAGGTTAAAATTAGATAATTAATAGACAATATAAAAATACCTATTATTATATAAATTAAAATATTTTTTGCTTTTTTTAATTTTTCTTCATCTCATCACGAAATAAGCACCATAAAACCAGCATATATTATTAAAATAATTGTAATTATTCAAATAAATCAATTCATCCAATTTATTATTTGCATAAAAGTACTAGTTAGTTGTGTAGTTTGTGTTTCTCAAATACAATTAGTTGTAACTATATCATATCCTGCAACAGTTTCTGATCTACATTCTAATTTTCAATATACTCATTCTACAATAACTTTTGCTAATTTCATTAATATAAATCACATAATAGCATAAACAATTGACATTTTAGCTCTTTTTACTTCTTCTTCATTTCAATGAGCTGTAACCATTCTATAATACGCAAATATTGCAATAGCTATAAAAAATATTGAGGCTAAAACTTCTAATAATCAAATCAAAGGATTTATTATATTATTAATTAAATCAACTGCTAAAGCTTCTCATATTTGCTGAGAAAATAAAGTTATTGAATAAACATAAGCCATTTGCATCACTACTAATCAAGCTGTAATCCAAATAATTCATTTTTTGAATTTTCAAACTTGTTCTTCTGTATTTTCAACTACAATTAATTTTATAGCTATAATTATATAAAAAATAGTAGCAATAATATACATAAGATTCTTTAAAGAATGAGCAATTTCTATTAAAGTATAATAAAATCACCTTGCTCAGTTAACTCACACTTGTGCAAATCAAGATTTTCATTTTCAAAAATTTGTCAAACGATTATTTCTATCTGTTCCTTTATCTACCTGAATTCAAGATTCATTATTTATCTGAGAAACTTGACTTGCTTGCGAAAAGTTTATATTTCAAAAAAATCACAAAAAAATGATAAATAATAAAAATATTTTTACTAAAACTTTCATAAAAAATTATATTAAGGAATAACTTTTAAAATTTCTATTTATATGTTAACATACTTTTATAAAAAAAACAAAAGTTTGTAAAACTACTTTCACAAACTTATCTTATTTTATAAAACAATTTCATATTTTTGATTTTTTGAATTTTCTATAAAAACTTTATTACTTTCTATAAAAATTTTTTTTATCTTATAATCACTAATGTATAAAATCCTTTTAGTTTTAGTTTTTAAATCATATAAAATAACTAAATTTCATTTTTTATTTTTAAATCACAAATTATTTTTTCTTTGTAAATCATTATCATCAATTACACCAATATAAAAATTATTAAAATAAACATAGTCATCAAATAAGGAAAAATAATCAATTTCTTTTGTTTTTTTATTGAAATTAAAAGCTCATTTATTTGTCTTAATTACAAACAAATCAGGATAAAGCTCCTTTATATATTCAATATTTAAATAAAAATCAATATCAAAAGAGTAATTATTGTTTTTATTATAAAAAATTAATTTTTTATTATAAAAAGCATATAAGTAATTTTTAGAATTAATAATACTTCTAAACTGAAGTTTTTTTCATAAATAATAAAAGTTATTTTTTTTATCTTGTATAATTTTGTTTATCAATTGCTTTCTTGTTATCTTGTTTTCTATTTTTTTTAACTTTATTTTTTTTTGGAATTTTATATCTAATTTAATACTTTTTGATAAATTTATTTTTTTATGAATATCTAAAAATCCTGTTTTTGTTAAAGTAAGATTATATTCAAAAGGTGGAACATTACTTATAATACATTTTTTTTGCTTACAAAAAAAATCTTTAGAAAACTTTATATTATATATTTTTCAAGAAAAATTATTTTCATTTGAGTTTATTTCTAAAAAAACTGCATTTTTTTTCAAAAAAATTCAAAAAAGGAAAATAAAAAATACAAAAACAACAATTATAAATAATCATAATAATCTATTTGAAATTCTCATAATTTTTACAATTAAATTTTATAAACTTGATAAAAACTTTTTCAAATCAAAATCAATTTTTGTTATGTCCCAATAATAATCTTTATAAGCTTTTACAGAAAAATCACTAGCAAAAAATTCTTTATCTTTAAATAAATAATCAGAAAAAAAATCATATTTTTGTTTTAATATTTTTGAATTTTTTGTTCTTTTTAAAAATTCTTTATTGTGTAAAATATAAAAATTAAAAGTTTCAGCAAAATCTTCATATTTATTTGTCATAGCATAACCAGAAACAAAATCATTTATTTTTTGTCATATTTTTTTTATTTTTGTTTTTTCCCAAGAAATTTTGTAAAATTTATCACTTACATCTAAAAAAACTTGCTTATCAAAAAAATATAAATCAATATAATGACCTAACTCATGAATAAAAACAGATATATATTCTTTTGAGTTTTGTTTTGTTAATCAATATAAATTAATAGTTTTATTTCTCATATTTCACCTTCTATCAAATTTTTCTTTTTTTACAACAATTTCTAAATTATCTATTTTATTTTTAAAAATTTTACTATCTAAAATCCTTGAAATATCTTTTTTAAATTCTAAAAAATTTTTTTCCTTATATCAATAAAATTTTAATTCATAATTTTTTTTATCTTTAAAAAATTTTTTTATTTGCTCTTTTTGAGCTGAATTTAATATTGGTTTTTTACAACTTTGTTCTATTTGTTCTTGAGCTATATTAATTTCTATATTTTTTCTTGTATCTAAAAAAAAGTTGTAATTAATAAAATAGATTACAACCGTAAAAAAAATACTAAACACAAAAAATAAAAAAATCTTATTTTTCATTAAAAAGTATACATAAAATTAACAATTATAGCAATTATACTTCAAGCTAACACAACTCAAGCAAATCCCAAAATAGCCCATTTAATAATATCTTTTGCTTTTTTTAGTTTATCTTCTTCTCCTCCTGAAAAACTCATCATTAATGCTCAATATGAAATAGCAAATACAGCTATTAAAGCCAAAGCTCAACCTATATTTTTTGTCCAAAAAATAATTTTTTCTTTTACTCAAGCTTCTATATTCATATCTCATGATGCATCAACTAATTTTGTTCCTTGTAAATATGAATCTATATCTCTAAATCAAAAAGATATATCAATATTTAAAAAAATTAAAAAAAGCAAAAATAATATAATAAAAATTTTTTTCATAATAATTTTTAAAAATTTAAACTAGAAGCCATTTTTACAATTACCCAGGCAAGAGCAACAATTACAATTCAAACAACTGCATAAATAAATTGCATCAAAGCTTTCTTAAATTCTTCTGGGTTTCATCTAGCAACAATTAATCTAAATCATACCCAAATAAAAACAGCAATAGCAATTAAAGCTAAAAGTCACCAAATACTATCTCTTACATATCAAAGTACAGAATCTATGGAATCTACTCATTCTTTTTCATTTATTACTAAAGTATCACTAGGAATGATATCTTGCTTATTTACCTTAGAATAAGCAAAAATTCCCTTAGTATACAAAAGTCAAACAATATAAAATATTTTATTTTTCATATTAATTATTTATATAAATATTATTAATCATATTAACTATTCCCCAAGCTGATATAGAAAAAATTACTCATATAACTGACCATAAAATCCAAGTTTTTGCTTTTTTTGTTTTTTCTTCTTCTCATCCTGATATTATATACATAATTCAAGCAAGCATTAAAGAAATAACAGCAAAAACAGCTACAAATTTTATAAATATTGATATAAAAAAAGCCCAAGTTTTATCTAAAACTGTTTGAGTTGTTGTATTATCTCAAGGAAGTCATAATTTTGGAATAAACGGATGATCTCAAGCAAAAGTTGAATTTATAATAAAAAAAATTCAAATTAAACTAAAAAATATTTTTTTCATAATTCTTTAATATAAAATATAAATAACACTTTTCATAATTATTCCAGATGCTAAAGCTATTATCAAAGCTATAATTCAAGCATTAAATATACTTTTTCATTTACTAAGCATCTCATCTTGTCAATGAGCTGATATCATATATCATCCTCAAACAGTCATTATAAGTAATGCTAAAACTCAAAAAGCTACCATTAATTTTGTAATGATAACACTTAAAGTATTATCAACAGTTTCTTTAGCATTTCATTCTTTTAATTGTTTTCATCATAATCACATATTATCTGTTTCTATCATATAACTAGGCGATTCAAGTCAAGCTTTTACAATATTATTATTTTTTATTACAAATAATCAAGAAAATAAAACTATAAACATTAATATTATAGAAAAAATTTTAGTTTTCATAATTAAATTTACATTTAAAGATTAACAAACACATATCATTTTACTAAAAAAATAAACTTTTTCAAAAAAACTTGGCTCTTTTTTTTCTACCGTAAGAAAAATATAGCTTTTTACTGAATTATAAGCAGATAAGTAACCTTTTTATAAA
>Ga0256843_1003196_pt1 | contig 11511 bp, 13 predicted proteins | sample AlvinellametaG_FD_191572 | JGI IMG/M metagenome (GOLD analysis project Ga0256843, IMG submission 191572) | Pompeii worm associated microbial communities from hydrothermal vent at the East Pacific Rise, Pacific Ocean - Alvinella | ecosystem: Host-associated > Annelida > Integument > Unclassified ... | reverse complement strand
ACATTTTGGTCATCAATATACTTTAAGCCTTTGATAGCAAAAGCATGTCCGGTTCTATTATCTGGATAATTCTCAAATCCTATAAATTCACCATTTTGTATGAGATAAGGATAAGGAGACGAGAGGAATCCTTGTGAATTCATATACGAATAAACAAACTGTACTGAAGCCGTAGGTGAAAGGAGTTGATTGACTGAAAAATCAATCTTTTGTTCATCTCTATTATCCCGTGGCAGTGGACGATTGTTATTTGGTGACCAGGTATCTCCTGATTGTGAAAAGCCTAATCCTACAACGGTGTTACCTTGATTAAGTTGTCTTGTGTAGTTTGCAAAGATTGCTTTACCTACATAATCTAGTTCTGTTGAGTAGTATCCACCTACTGTTGCAGTGTTTTCACCATCATCGTAAGTTACAAAGAATGTTGGTGCGTAACGTACATCGTCAAAACCAGATCTTTTAGAAGCTGTAGCTTGCGCATCTGGTTTAGCCAGTGCAGGGGAACCACCAAGTCTTATACTTGCAGCTGAAATAGCATCTACACGTAACTTAACACCGATAAGCCAATTTTTGGAAACGGTTTTCATAAATTCAAATGTAGGAGAGTAGACTTGTACATCATTATTGTCTGAGTATGTATCAAAACCAAAAGAAGCTGAGTCTTTTAAGTCTGAAGCGTAGGTTTTTAAGAAAGGTATCATGAGCATGAGACCTATAAAAAATGATTTAATTATCTGCATCCACAACCTCCTTGGTATGCACTGTCTCCACCTGCACTTGCTTCACGTATGAGGAAAATATGTCCTTCATGTTCTGCACGTTCCGCTAAAGGGCTGAGTGACATTTTTGGATCTGCAAAATGTTCTTTCTCATATGGCATAACGCGAACAAGTTTGTCCGAGCATCCATTGAGTAGTACAATGAGTGTAAGAAAAAGAGTCGTTTTCATAGGGTCCTACTTTAGTTTATTGATTTCTTGTTTAAGTTGTTCTATTTCATCTTTATTGAGACTTCCAACAATGATATTTCTGATTTTGCCTTGTTTGTCTATGAGGTAAGACGATGGCATTGCACCACATTGGTATGCTTTTGCTACTGATTTACTAGGGTTTTGCAGTGAAACAAAAGGTATTTTACTTCCTGTTTTCTTTTCAACTTTTTGTAAAAATGCTTGTGCCTTTTTAGGGTCATCATCTAGGTTAACAGTGATAAGTTTAAAGCCTTTTTTATAGCTTTTTTGTAAGCCAACAAACTCAGGCATCTCTTTTTTACATCCTTTACACCATGAAGCCCAAAGGTTAACAAGTACAACCTCTCCTCTAAAACTTTTGAGTGTATGGCTTTGTTTATTGTCTAGGGTTTTAAGTTTAAAATCTTTTGCTTGGTCACCTATTGATATACCAGCGGACACATATAATGTCAATGATAAGATGAAGAGTAATATTTTTCTCATATGTATTTCCTTTTTGATTGTTGATTATTTTGTAGTGAAGCTACTGAGGATGAAACCTCAGTAGTATAAAATGTTATAGTCTTATGAAAGACTAGTTGTTCGCTGCACCAGCATCAACCCATGATTTAATAGTTGCATATTCTACAGATGATGTTGTAATGACTGTACCTCCACCATGCCCTTCTGTACCACTTCCTTTACTAAGTAAGTATTGACCACCAGCTACTGCTGATCCTTCAAGTGCTACAATGTTATTGTATGTTGAGCTCGTAGTTGTGATTGTAAACCTACCATTAGAACCATGACATACTTGACACTTTGCGATGAGTACAGGCATTACATCTGCCCCAAATGTTTTAGATGCAGAAGTTGTTGTTGGTGGTGGTGTTGCTGTTACTGTAGTATCACCTCCTGTACCATCATCTGCCTCAACGGGTTGCGTAGCTTCCGTTGTTTCTGTAGTGATACCATCATCTGAATCACTTCCTCCACATCCTACTAATAAAGTTGCTGCGATTACACCTACAAGGTATGCATTTGTTAATTTAATCATTTTAAATCCTTTTTATTTTGATATTCAAAGTATAAGATTTAAAGTGTTAGCAGAGTGTTTCTTTTTTAACTATAGAAGTAAAAATATGTCAATATGACATATTTTTATAATTTGTCTTGAAAGCATGCTATACTTTTTAAAATTTAGCAGAGGGAGTAAAGAGATGATAGTAGGAATAGAAGGTACCGTTGAACGTAAAGATCCCACTTTTGTACATGTGAATGTCCATGGAGTCATCTATGAAGTACATGTATCTATCAACACATCTAACAGTATAGACGCGCAGAAAGTAAAACTTTTTGTTACTCAAGTTATAAGAGAAGATGCTAATCTTCTTTTTGGATTTATGGATTTAAATGAAAAAAAGATGTTTGATACGGTGCTTAAAATCAATGGTGTAGGCCCTAAGGTTGGACTGGCTATCTGTTCTACATTTACACCTAGTACTTTTGCAAAGGTTGTTGCTGCTAAAGACGTGAGTATGCTTAAGCGTGTACCGGGCATTGGGCCAAAGGCAGCTAGCCGTATACTTGTAGAACTTGCGGACTTCATTGTAGATGGTAATGAAGAGCGTGGTCATTCTGGGGCTTTAGGTGAAGCAGTTATGGCACTAGAGAGTTTAGGCTTTAAGAAAGATGCTATTCAAAAAGCATTACAAGGTGCAAGTGGAGATACCAGCACCTTGGTAAAAGAGGGATTGAAAAAATTACAACGTTTGTAAGACTACCAGAGATTGTAGCCTATAGAGAAGAGAAGATTATCATGTCTATCTTCATCTAATACTTCATATTTATAATAGAGAGTAGTAAACCACTTTTCATTGATTTTATAATAAATTGAACTTGAAATAGCACGAATATTATGTTCTGAGACAAATTTACTACTCTCATCACTATAGATGATATTCATATAAAAGTCATCTGTAAAAAAGTATCCTATGCCTCCATAGAATTTATGTTTATTTTGTAAACCTTCGTAGGGTTCATTTTCATTACCATCTTTATCTTTGTCACCAGACGGTGTTTCTGAAAATATGGTATTAGTTTCATCATCACCAATGCGAGTGAAATTATATCCAGTAAAAAAAGATAGAGCAGAAGTAGGATAATAATGTAAAGAAGTATAAAGAAGTTCATCCATTTTATTTCCTTCAAAATCGTAAGTGGGAAGTCTTAATCCTGCACCTACACTGACTACAAATTCAGGATTTATTTTGATACGTTTTCTAATTCTCACAATGGTATCAAGTGGACCATCATGTATATTGTGAGAGTAGTAACCGGTTTGTAAGGTATAGGCCCAGCTGTTTAAATAGTAAGATATCTTTATTTTTGTATTGTGTTGTACTTCTCTATCTATCAGGTCTTCATTGGTACTAAATCCATATCCTAATGTCATAGTAAGATTCTCTTTTTCTGTTTCAAAAGGAAGTGCAAGTATAGTAGTCGTACACCCTGTTTTATCAACTTCATTTAAGAACGGTGTATCTTGACACTCATCTATATTGTCTGGAACACCATCAAAATCTTTATCTTGTATGCCCTTGGCATGTGTTAATGTTAAGAGTATAGTACTCAAAATTAGTAGTTTTTTAATCATCATTTTCTCCTCCTTGATCATCGGTTTCATCGATAATATTGTCTTCATCTATAGCATGATATTCAATACGTTTTTGAATATTTTTACGTTTTGCATGTTGTTTGAGCTCATCTAAGGCTTTTTTAGCATGTTTATTTTTGGATTGAATGGTTAATTTTGTCATTGCCTTTATACGTTCTTCCTCTTTCATTTTAATAAGATTCTTTTTAAAAGCATTCATGAGTTTAAAACGCTCTTCAACAGAAGCATTTTTGATGGCATCAATTTGGGCATCAATATCGGCATGGAGTACCAGCGTCAGAGACATAATACTGATAATGGTGTATAGCCATTTACTTCTCATCCTATGCTTTCTCCAAGTGTTTAAAATCTAAGGTAAATGTAGAACCTACACCTACTTCTGATTTGATGTGCATTTCAATATTAAGTTCATCAATGAGCTTTTGAACAATATGAAGTCCAAGACCCAAACCTCTTTCTTGTTCTTTATAATAGCGTTGCATTACTTTATTTACATTTTGAATACCCTTACCAGTATCTTGAAATATAATACATGTTCCTTTTATAATGACTTTTACTTCTCCTCTTGGTTTATTGTATTTAGATGCATTAGAGAGAAGATTGTCAAAAATACGAGTAAGTATTTCATCATTACTTACACGGATTAAATCATTTTTTTTCTCATAAGTAAAGGTGAGTAGTGGATAGCTTTCCTGCATCATCTCCAAGCGGTTTTTCGCAAGTTTTGCGATGTCTAGCGCTGTATTTTGAGAAGGGGAATGCTGAAGGAAACATTTAAGGTTGTTCTGAAGAAGCATGATATTATTGATACCTTGTGAGATACGCTTGATAAAAATATCTTCTCCTTTTTCTTCTTTAAACATCTTAATATTGAGTATCATGGAGGTGATAGGCGTATTAAAGTCATGGAGTATATCTTTAATAAACTCATCATTAAGTTGTAGTGCTTTTCTAATAGGACGTAGACTGTAAAATGTAAAAAATAGTGCAATACCAAAGAGCAAGAACGTAGCTAAAATAAATTTAACCCAGAGAATATTTTTAATCTCTTGCATATCTTCATTATAGCGTTTCTCTGGATATGATATCTTCATATAGTATTTTTCAGATGTTGGTATAGGAAAGTAACTGTGTAAGCCATTATCGTGAAAGAGTTCGTTGAGTTTATTTCTATCTTTATCGACAAAGTCATAGGTAAACTGACTACATTCCATTGTGTAGTTACACACATGCATGGTTTTAAAAAGACTTTGTTTGTATTCTCTTTTTTGGGTACGATAGAGTTCTGTAAACAGTAAAAGGAGTAAAAGTTCAAGAAGGATAAAAAATACAAAAAAGTTTTTTAGTAAAGATTCCTTCTCATACCTTTTCAATCATATATCCTTTTGCCCTTATATTAACGATATTTATACCAAGTCGTTGTTTTATTTTAGTAATGGCTACACGCAATGCTGTATCCGAGGTATGGTCTAGACATTCATATAGTGTCTCTTTTTTGACAATATTCCCACGGTTTATAAGCAGTGTTGTAAAAATTTTATATTGTACATTACCAATATCTATGATTTCACCATTTTTTCGTAAGACTTCTGATTCTTGGTCAAATTCTATATCTTCACAGTAGAGTATATCATTTTTAAATTTGGCTTTAAGACGTATGAGTAACTCTTCTGGGTCAAAAGGTTTTTTAATGTAGTCCATCGCACCAAGTTTGAATCCTTTAGATATAGAATCCATATCTCTCATGGCCGTAATAAAAATGGTAGGCGTATTGTCCTCTGCATAACGCAAAGATTCTAGTAGCTCAAGTCCACTTCCTTCAGGTAAACTAATATCTAAAAGATACAAGTCATATTTATTTTCAAAGGTGAGGTCTTCAGCTTCTTCCATAGTGAGTGCAACATCAATGTCATAGCCTGCACGTGTTAAAAAATGTTCGAGCGTCTCTGAAAGTATCTGGTCATCTTCAAGGAGGAGTAGTTTCATAATATTTATCTTACCATTTATAATTAAATTGTACACCATAGGTGTCGTTTTCTACAGAGGGTGTTACTTGTAGATTTTTATAAGGACTTACAATGTACCATGTAAATCCTATGCCAAGTAGTGCCCCAGCGATAACATCTCTTGTATAATGCTTTTCTGCTTCTACACGGCTGTATGCCGTATAGATAGCTCCTATATAGGCAGGTATAGCATATTTCAATCCATATCGTTTATGTATGAAACTAGCACCTGAAAATGCACTTGAAGTATGCCCTGATGGAAAAGATGTATAGGAGTCCGAGTTGTTTGGTCGTTGTTCTTTTACCGTGTTTTTGAGTATTTCTGTTGTTAGCACAGTACTCCCATAAGCTTTTAAAAATGCTATAGAGCCATTTGTATCTTTCACATAGAGTGTACTTCCCAAGGCAGCAGCAGGAATGAGAAGAGTAAGTACATCTCCTGCACGTTCAGAGATACTATTAGCATAAATTAAGGTATGTAAGAATGTGAATGTAATTAATAGTTTTTTCATTCCTCTCTCCTCCTTGCTAATGGTTTAAAATCTTAACGAAGTAAGTGTTAGCAGTATGTTAATCTAGAAGAGTTTTGGAATAAGAAAATGGGGTAGGCAGGAGACTAATCATACCTACCCCCTTGTAGTGAAAGAAGTATATACTTCTTATGGATTTGGACCGTTATGACAATCATAACAGCTAATTTGATGTCCTTTGGTAAATGTTTTTGTTTTACCTTCTACATCAAATGTTCTATTTGCCCATGTTTTAGAGAGTGGAGCACCTCTATAGTTTTGACCGTGACATGCTTTACAGTCTGTGCTGTTTTTCTCTGCAGCACTTTTATGATCTTTTACCCATGATTGCCCAACAGAGTGCATACCATGAGGACCTTCATTCGTTGTCCTAGGTGTTGTTGTATGACATGCAGTACACTCACCAATAGTTCCTGCATGACCTTGTACACCTTCACTTAACAAGTTATCTGCATTGTGAGCAGGGTAGATAGCATGGGTTGCACCATGACATGCTTCACATTGTAACTTACCATGACCTGTACTAAATCTAAAAAGACTGATACCTGTTGTTGGTGTATCCATGTTTGTTGCAAATCTTGTATCAATGACATGTCTAAGTGTGTTAGTCGCAGGGTCAATGGCAGATGTCTCTTGCATTCCGTTGTGGTGACATGCTTGACAGTTTGGTTCATCCAACCATCCTTCTCTGTTTTTATCTCCTACTGCATGCATAGTACCGTGACAGCTTTGACACTGCATTGTATTGTTACCGTTAGCATCTTTTGCATCACCCATTGCACCTCTTAGACACTCAGTCTGTGCGCCTGGGTGACAAGCGTAACATGAACTTCTATTATTAATATCTCCAAGTTTCATTCCAGAGAATGGGTCAGTAACACCAGCATGTTTAGAGTGGATAGCATTGGTAAATGCTTTAAGTCCTATTCCTACACCTGGAAGCGCATTTGATTTGTGACATGCGACACATAGAACTGCTGTTCCACCCATTGCAGTTGCTTCTAAGCCTTGTGCATCGTAGTTATATCCTGCCGCTTGAAGTGCAGTCATGTTTTTACTGATTGCATCTGGATGTGATTCATCATGAAGGCGTAAGATGTTGTACTTAAAATCTTTTTCAATATCAGCATCATTTACCCAACCACCATTTGGTTTAGCATCATTACCTGAAGTACTTGCATGACAACGTTTACAATCCATTTCATCACTTACTGGAAGTACTGTTTTTACTTCAGCAAGTATCGTTCCAGCACTGTCTTTTGCCACTACTTTTACAAGTGGGTAGTAATTTTTTGATCCATTATCGTTGTATGGTGTAAGAGGGATACCTTCTGCTTCCCACCACTGGTGTGTTGCATTAAACGTCATGAGTGTAGGTGTTGTACTTGCCATTGGATTACCGGTAAGTCCTACATCAGGTGAAAGTGTTGCCCCAAAAAGGTCAGTGACATGATCCCAGAAGTTTGTTTTATCACTACTTGAAGTATTGATTTGTCCATCTGTTCCTATGGTTGATTCGTAAGTAATCGTAATACCTGAAGTGACAAGGTCTCCACTTTTATCTTTTATTTGTGCATGGAGGTTATTGTATGGAGGTAATACTGAAAAAACTGAGAAGTCATTTCCATCCATACAGTGCATACCTAAATCATTCCATGCAGTGAGCATATAGTCACCATTCATGGTTGGAGGGGTCGTATTTGTATCTGGTGGTGTTCCTGTATCTTCACAAGGTGTATCATAGAAATTTTCTAGATCTATTTTACTCTCTCCATCAAGAATGATGGTTATCGTTCTGTAACAAGGTTCTGTTGCTGTTGCTGCAAGTGTACAACTTGCATCTTTTGGTACTTTAAATTTGAGTTTATCTTCATCTTCTGAAGCAGTTTTTTTCTCATAGTAGTCATTGTCACAACTGACTACCACCTCTGTATCTGTTTGTACATGTTTTACTTCTAGTTTATAAGTCTTTTTTTTGTCTCCATCATCATCTGCATGAAGCGTTTGTAAACCCATAAAAGATAAAAGTAATACACTAAGTAGTATATGTTTCATCACAATCCTTTTTATATGTTTTGATTGGATATTAGAGACTGTATAGTGTGTTGTCTCTGCCATCATTTTGCCATTCCCGTCAAGGTTTAGTATATAAAAAGAGTATTACTTGAGTGTTAGGTATGAGAGATGAAAAGAGTGGTGTTTTATAGGAAAAAGAAGAGGTATACTCAGGTATACCTCTTTAAGAAGATTGTTATTGTTTTAAACTAGTTGTTTGGTGCACCTGCATTTACCCACGCTTTAATCATTGTATACTCTGCTGAACTAGTAGAGATAACTTGTCCCCCGCCATGACCTAGTGTATTACTACTCTTATCTAAAACGTATTGTCCTCCAGCAGTTGCTGAACCTTTTAATGCTGAAATATTGGCATAAGTAGCATTGGCTGTGGTAACAGTAAATCGACCGTTTGAACCATGACATGATTTACACTTTGCAGAGAGTATAGGTAGAACATTGCTATTAAACGATACAGAGACACTCCCACTACTACCATCAGCGTTAGTACAATTGGTAGTTGCAGGGACAGCAGATGTTGGTGTTGCTGAGCTTAGTCTTCTACTTGTAATTCTTCCTGGTGCACCATTATTTCCTGATGAACTATGACAACTGTTACATGCACGTCTTGAACCATCATGTGACATATCTGCAGAACTGTTTACAACATTTCCATTGGGGTCAATGACTTGTGCTGTGAAGTTCCCAGCTGGAAAACTTGAGGTTCTTGAATTCCCTGTACCTCTTGCTGTACCATAGACGGTACCTGTACTGAGTTTTATTCTGTATCCTGCGGCACCTGGTGTATTATTAGCTGCATTCAAAGAGTTAAAAACGGTACCGGCAGATGCAAAACTATGACATCCTAAACAGTCTCTACCTTCATTATGTCCACCACCTGAATCACTAGAACCTTTACTACCCTTATATGCTGTACGTGTCACATCATAATCATCTTTCGAAGATGCATATTTTTTGCTTAGTGTTTTAAGTACAGGTTGTATCTCTCTACATTGTGTCGTTGTTGTCCCAGTATTAGATGCAGCTCCTGTAGTGCTTGTGTCTGAAGATGTACTTCCACCACAACCTACAAGTAATGTTGCTGTGACTAAACCTAGAATGTGAATATATGAAAATTTCATTTTTTCCTACCTTTTATTTATTTTATTTCTAATTGTAATGAAAGAAGTGTTAGCAGGGTGTTTCTTTATTTTTTAGATGGTGAAGAGAAGAAAGAAGGTTAAATGTATAGAAGGTGTTTTAGGGGGGAGTATTACATATCTATAGAGGATTATATTATCCTCTATAGTAAGACTTAATTATTTGCAGCACCTGCGTTAACCCAAGAGCTAATTGTTGCATATTCAGTTGATGAAGTGGCAATAACTCTTCCTCCCCCATGGTTGATAGAATTACTTCCCTTATCAAGTATATATTGACCAGAAGCTGTTGCTGAACCTTTAAGTGCAGTAATATTTGCATATGTAGAGCTGGTTGTTGTTACCGTGAAATTACCATTTGAACCATGACAACTTTTACATTTTGCATTTAAAATAGGCATTACATTCGCATTAAATGTCGATGCTGTTGTTGTTGGAGTAGTTGGTGTTGTTGGAGTAGTTGGAGTAGTTGGTGTTGTTGGCGTGTCGTCATCATTTTCATGCTCGTCATCATTTTCATTGTCACCCTCATCATTACCTTCATCATTGTGATTATCAGCTTTGTTATCATCATCATTTCCATCAGCGGTATTACTCTCATCATTTGTTTGTTCATTACTATCATTATCATGAATATTTGGTGTTCCATCATGGTCATCATCTTCATAGGCATTTGGAATATTATCATGATCATCATCATCATAACTATCTACCATACCATTGCCATTAGCATCTTGGACAGGAGTATTACTACTTGCTACTCCACTGACATTGATTTGAAGTGGTGTATCTACAACATGGTCACCATCTCTATCATCTGCATTTTGATACGAAAGTTCAAGAGGTATATTTCCTAAGTCTATATCACCATTAATCACGATGGTTGAACCATTATTAAGTGATATAGGAGTAATGACTCTGTTTGCTGGGTCATTTTCATTTGTAGTCATAATAAGTCTACAGTTAGTGTTTGTAGGGACTACAATTTCAAAAGGGTGTTCATTTGTTCCATTTTGTGTTGATGTTACTTGTGAATAATAGTCATTGTCACAAAATGCTTCGATAAGTGTACCCGGAACCGTTCCTGTTATTTTAGCACTTGTAGATGCACTAGAAGATCCTCCTCCACAACCTACGATTAATAGAGGTGCCGCGATAAGACTTAATACAATACTTTTTTTCATTTTTTTTCCTTTTTATTTATATTTTCAAAGTATAGTAGAAGTTGTGTTACCGAAGTGTTTCCTCATGTGTAATATTTAACAGATGGAAATATGTATAAAATAAAGTATGAGAGAAGAGAATCACATGTTACAACTCCTTTTCTATCAATTTATAACAAAAACCTATGTTACTTCAATGTTACCTTGTTATTTTGCTTACATTTAGTGGTCACACGTTTAGCGGAAACAAAACATTTTGCGTAAGAACCATGGGTGATAGGGGAGATAATAATGCCTTTCTTTTTAGAAGCAGCATGAATGAAGTTACCGTTACCTATATAGATACCTACATGTGTCACAGGGATACCACGTTTTTTATCTGTAAGAAAGAAGAGTAGGTCACCTTTTTGAAGATTGTCTTTATCGACAGTGATACCTTTTTTCGATTGTGCCCAGGCAGTACGAGGTAGGTTAATATGGTGTTTCTTGTAGAGGTACTGTACATACCCAGAACAGTCAAAGCCTTCTGGTGTTGTTCCACCCCAAACATATTTCCCTCCTTTGAAGTACTTTGCATCTTCGAGGAGTTTTTGTTTATCAAGTGCTGAGACGTGGTAGGTCTTTCCCTCTTTTTCTGCTTTTGCTTTTGCTTTGGCTATACGCTGGGCTCTCAGCCTTGCAGCTTCAGCTTTACGTGCAAGATACTCTGCACGATGAAGTTCATCATATATTGCTTGGACTGAATACTCTGTAGCCTTTTGGTTTAAACAGGCATTTTCTGTATGAGAGAGTGTTTTACTTTTCATGACATTGCCATGCTTATCTGTAATAGTAAAGAGACTTGCAGAAGAGTATGTAAGTATTAGTGTGAGAAAAAATACAATTTTAAGCATGTCAAACCTCTTTTTAATATTTTATCATATCAAAAAGAGGATTAGAAGAAACTTTTAGTGATTCGTTCCACAGAAGTT
>Ga0256843_1003195_pt1 | contig 11511 bp, 10 predicted proteins | sample AlvinellametaG_FD_191572 | JGI IMG/M metagenome (GOLD analysis project Ga0256843, IMG submission 191572) | Pompeii worm associated microbial communities from hydrothermal vent at the East Pacific Rise, Pacific Ocean - Alvinella | ecosystem: Host-associated > Annelida > Integument > Unclassified ... | reverse complement strand
GAGTATCCTCTGTATTTATAGTGCCGCGATTATAGCTAAAAATAGTTTAGGGTTACGTTCGGTACAGAATTTCCCTACGCCCCCTTAAAGTCTTTTTCCCAGAAAAAATTGATCCATTCATCCGTTTCATAGAGGGCGAAATCGGGTTGGATCACGGCACTTTTCTTATAAAAAATAGAAGCAATTTTAAATGTTGTATCGGGAAATGCCTTTTGTAAATGCGTTAGCACCTCCTGCATGGTCTGACCGCTGTCGACGATATCGTCCAAAATCAGTACTTTTTTGGCACGGCTCAGGTCAGGTATGTTGAAAACATGACACTTCTCTCCTTTTTGATCTCCTTCATAGAGTACGGAATTGATACTCATAAGCTGTCGGTTGTCTGTAGCAGAGGCATAGGCATGTCCCAGCATCCAACCGCCTCGGGCAATGGCAACAAGGGTATCTGGAGCATAGTTTTCTGTCAGTGTGACCAGTGATTTGATATCTTTGACAAATTTTTCATAAGAGTAATAGACCATAAGTGTTCCTTTTGTTTGCAATCATGTGAAAGAGGTATATCTCTTAACGAAAGTGTAGCATGATATAGTGTAAGATTTGTTATAATCCCCGTATGACACACACTGAGAAGATCGAAAAAGCCAAAGTAAAACTGATGTTGGAACATCCCTATATCGGTTCTGTAGCAACATTGCTTGAACTGAGGCATAATACGACAGAAGCATTGACTTTCAGCAGTGACGGTGTCAGTCTGACATACAATGATGAGTATTTTGAAAAAGTGCCGCTTGAAGAGATAGAATTTGCTCTGGCAAACGGGGCGATGCATGCGGTACTCAAACACAGCGAACGTGTCCATACACGGGTTGGCCGTATCTGGCAGGCAGCCAGTGACCTGGTGGTTAACAGTATGCTGGTGAAGAACGGTTTTGTCCTGCCTCCCTATGCCTATTACGATACGCGTTTTGAGGGAATGTATGCCGAAGAGATCTATGATGTGCTCCAGGATGAGATGCTTAGAAACGATACACGTGATGAAGCCGAAATGGTCTTGGAGAATGAACAGGCAGAAGCACCTCAAAAAGAAGAGGGGCAGGGGGAGAGCAGCCAAAAGGGTGAAAAGACGGATACAACGCCTCAGTCGGCATCCCTGCAGGAGAGTGAAACCGCAGAGAACAATATGCTCTCCCCAGAAGAGCAGGAAGCACTTTTTGAACAGCTTTTTCAAAAATACAAACGCCAGGGAAACCTTCCAGCAGATCTCAATATGGTCATACCCGAATATTTCTCCCACAAGGTTGACTGGCGTGAAATGCTCTACAGATATATCGCTTCCTATGCCAAAAGTACCTACGCCTTCATCCCTCCCAATATGAAATATCTCTACCGCGGTATTTACCTGCCCAGCCTGAGTTCCGATCTGCTGCGTATTGTCATTGCGGTAGATACGTCCGGTTCTATTGATGAAACGCTGCTTGGTACCTTTTTGGGAGAGGTCAGTTCCATTATGCAGCGTTATCCAAACTATGAGATCGATCTCATTACTGCTGATGCAAAAATACAGTCGCACCGTGTATTTCTGCCGGGAGAAGCGCTTGAATATGAAGTAAGCGGAGGAGGCGGGACCGATTTCCGCCCGGTCTTTGAGTACATAGACCATTACATCGACTACCCGACACTGCTGCTCTACTTCACGGACGGCCAGGGAATATTCCCCCAGAGTGAACCCGGGTACGATCTGCTCTGGGTCATGCCTGAAACAAGAGAAGTACCTGTAGGTGAAGTACTGGTACTGGAAGAACATTAAACAATTAAGGAGTTAAATATGCAAATAGAAGCCAATTATGTAGATATTGTAAACCGTAAGATATTTCCTGCAAAGGTCACCGTAAAAGAAGGGAAAATAGAGGCTGTTGAAAAGAGAGACACCCCCTGTGATACCTACCTTCTACCCGGATTTATAGATGCCCATATACACATTGAAAGTTCGATGCTTCCTCCCAGTGAGTTTTCCCGTCTGGCAGTGTGTCACGGAACAGTAGCGACAGTATCTGACCCGCATGAGATCGCCAATGTTTTAGGTATTGACGGTGTGAAATATATGCTCAAAAACAGTGAAGAGACACCGTTCAAGTTTTATTTTGGTGCCTCTCCCTGCGTGCCTGCTACACCGTTTGAGACCAGTGGAGCGACACTTGACCCAGATGCCATAGAGACCCTGCTCAAGATGCCTCAGATCAAGTACCTCTCCGAAGTGATGAATTTTCCCGGTGTGATCAATGATGACCCCGATATGCTTGCCAAGATAGGTATTGCCAAGAAACTGGGCAAAGAGGTGGACGGACATGCCCCCGGGCTGATGGGAGAGGGACTCAGCAAATATATTGCAGCGGGCATTACGACCGACCATGAAGCCTTTACCTACGAAGAGGGGCTGGAGAAGATAGAAAAAGGTATGAAGATACTCATACGGGAAGGTTCGGCTGCCAAAAACTTTGAAGCACTGGCCCCGCTGATAGAACAGTACCCCGATATGCTGATGTTCTGTTCCGATGACCGGCACCCCAATGACCTTGCCAGAGAACATATCAATGCCCATGTGACACGTGCCGTAGCCAAAGGGTATGACCTTTTCAATATTTTGAAGATCGCCTGTCTGAACCCTGTGGCACATTACGGTTTGGAAGTCGGTACGCTGAAAGTGGGGGATCCGGCAGATTTCATAGAAGTGGCAGACCTGAAAACTTTCAAGATCCTTCAAACGGTGATCAACGGGAAAGTGGTGGCAAAAGAGGGTACTCCCCTGATCGATTCTGTGGCAGTGGAAACACCCAACCAATTCAATGCAGGGTTGAAGAAAACGGAAGAATTCGCACTGGTGAAATGCAAAGAAACAGAAGTGATCCATGCCATTGACCATTCGCTCATTACAGAGGAGGAGATCGTTGATCTCTCTGCCGGAGAAGCGGAAGATATTTTAAAGATCACCGTGGTCAACCGCTATGCCGATGTCAAGCCGGCGGTTGCCTATGTGCACGGTTTTGGTTTGAAAGAGGGGGCCATTGCCTCCAGTGTGGCACACGATTCGCATAACATCATTGCGGTGGGATGCAGTGATGCCCTCATTGCCAAGGCAGTCAATGCGATCATAGAGAACAAAGGGGGAGTCTGTGCCGTAACAGAGGAAGAGACACAGGTACTCGACCTGCCTATTGCCGGTCTGATGAGCAACCGTGACGGCTTTGAGGTTGCCAAGAGATATGAGCAGCTTGACAAAATGGTCAAAGAAGTGTTCGCATCTCCTCTGAGTGCACCGTTCATGACCCTCTCTTTTATGGCGCTTCTTGTGATCCCTGAACTGAAGCTGAGTGACAAAGGACTGTTTGACGGAAGGAGTTTTCATTTTATCAATAACTGCAGGAGCGGGAAGTGAACTGTTTCAAACTCAAAGAGCACAATACAACGGTAGGAACAGAAGTACGTGCAGGTATGACGACCTTTATTGCCATGTTGTACATTATACCGGTAAATGCATCCATTTTGAGTGCCTCAGGCATGCCCTATGATGCCCTGATCACAGCTACGGCAGTGATGACCATACTCTCTTCCCTTCTTAACGGTCTCTGGGCCAATACGCCTATTGCCATGAGTGTGGGGATGGGGCTCAATGCCTATTTCAGTTTCGGACTGGTCAAGGGGATGGGTATGGCGTGGCAGACTGCGCTGGGAGTGGTATTCCTCTCGGGTATCCTCTATGTGCTTATCAGTATGACACCCATAAGACGCTGGATGATAGAAACCATTCCTATGGATATTAAAAGAGCGGTCAGTGCCGGGATCGGTGCATTTATTGCATTTATCGGTCTGGAAGAGAGTAAAATGGTGGTTGCTGATCCTTCTACCCTGCTGACCATCGGGAACTTTAAAGATATCCATGTCCTTTTGGCGCTGTTGGGGCTCTTTCTGGCACTCTTTTTTACCCTGAAACGCTATAAAAGTGCTTTGATGCTTTCTATTCTTTTGACCACGTTGACAGGCTGGATATTCGGTATTGAAAAACTGCCCGATACCTTTGTTTCACTGCCTGCATCTATGGCCCCTATTGCTTTTAAGCTGGATATTGTTTCGGCATTTACACTCTCTTTGCTGCCGGTGGTACTGATCTTTTTGATTACCGACCTGTTTGATACCTTGGGAACACTCACGGGTGTAGGGATGCGTGCCAACCTTTTTAAAGGAAAAGATTCCGTACCGCTTCAAAGGACTATAGAAGCAGATGCCGCAGCCACTATGCTGAGCGGTCTTGCCGGGGTAACAAGTACCACAGCATTCATAGAGAGTGCAGCTGGGGTGGAAGAGGGCGGCAGAACCGGTTTAACTGCTGTTGTGACAGGATTAATGTTTGTTCTGACCCTTTTCTTCCTGCCTTTTTTCAAAGCCATTCCTTCCAATGCCATCTATCCGATCCTGATCGTCATTGGTGTGATGATGTTCTCTGAACTTCAGCATGTCAATTATGAAGACAGGGCAGTAAAGTTTGCCACTTTTTTCATTGTATTGGGGATGCCTTTGACCTATTCGATCACGGACGGGCTGCTGTTGGGGGCACTGGTATTTGCTTTTGTACGTATTGTAGAAGGAAGGTATCGTGAGATCAGTATGGCAATGTCCATTTTGGCACTGGTAGCACTGCTCGTCTTTTTTGTTCTCTAAAGAGGGAGAAGTATCGTTTAATGATACTTCTTTTTTTTGAACCAAGAAAAAATATTAATTAGTCTGTTGGTGTCCATAATGCATTGTTGGCATAGTTCTCAGCGGGGGAAACATACCAGACATTCAACACATTTTCTCCGGCAATAGACATCAGATGCAACGTAAAATCTCCATTATCTCCATTGACGGCAAGTACATTGTTTTCCAGACGGTACGGATATGAATGTTTCAGTGATCCCTCTTGTGTATAGATATCAAGTGTTGTTTCAGAGAGACAGACTTTTTCATGTACCATTTCACCCCGGTCATTATAGTCACTGAGGTAACACTTCCCTGCAAGCATTTCAGGTTTGAATTTTAATTCCAGATACCATGTATCCAGCCATATTATGCCGTCATTGTCTTCACCTGTCACTTCAAATGTAGTATCTGTGGCAATATCCAGATCAATGGTTGGATTTTTATCCATATCAGTGACATACATTGTACCTTCTACAATAGAATAGGTAGATCCAACAGCAATACCTTCAGTACTTTCATAGGTCATCTCTCCATTTGGATCAAAAACAACACCATACCACTTCTCATCTTTTTCATCATAGGTATAGATGGTCTGTTCTTCTGAAAACATTCCGGGAACAAACTCCGTTGCACCACTGTAATCACCTGCCGGTCCGTTGACTTCCTCTACATAAGGAGTGTCATTGTCAGAGCTGCTGCTTCCGCAACCGTTTACAAAAAACAGCAGTGCCACTACCGATAATCCTTTACTTAACATTCTCATTTCATCTCCTTTGGGGTTAAAATCAGGTACGTAGTTATAAGAACTACCTCCTTCTTTGATTTTACTCCTTCTGTTCTTGAGAATTACTTATGATATGCTTGGTTTTAAATACCAATATAGTCATATCATCATTTTGTGGATTTTTATGAACAAAATAAGTTATTTTATACAATAGGTGTTCTAATGTAAACTTTTCAGAGAGGCTCTGAGTAAGATTTTCTATGCCAAAAAGTGCTTTTTTTCTGTTTTCTGCTTCGGTGATGCCGTCACTGAAACAGATGAGCCCAAAAGTACTTTTCATTTCCAATATGGTCTCTTTGTATACAATACCTCCAAAAGTATTCACAGGCGGATGGACAGGGCAGAGAGGAGAGAAAAGCCGATCTGTCTGAATGATGGGACCGGGGTGTCCCGCATTGCAAAGTGTGAGTGTCTGTGTTTTAAAGTCATAGCGGATGACCAGCAGAGTGACAAACATACTGCTTTTACTGATCTCAAGCAGTTTTGTATTGGTGAGGGTAATGATCTCTGCGGGACTGTTTTCTGCATCGATAGCATTTTCCAGTATGATCTGGGTTGCCATCATAAAGAGTGCTGCGGGAATGCCTTTGCCTGAAACATCGCCGACATAAAAGACAATGCACTCCTCCATCTCCTTATAGCCGTAAAGGTCTCCGCCTACCTCTTTGGCTGCTTTGAGATAGGCGTGTATTTCATAACGTTTTGTTACAAGGTCTTTGGCTTTGGGCAAAAAGCTCATTTGTATTTTTTTTGCCAGCTCCAGTTCGTTTTTAAGTTTGGTCTTTTTAACAATATCCTCTTTGAATTCCCGTAAGATCACAATAATCATCAAAAGAATCAGTACAACACCTGCCAAAGCGAGCAGAGAAAGTTTTTGTTTCAGTGTGTGAAGCGGTTTGTACAGTAATGTATTTTTTAGGAAGATCGCAATTTTAAGACCACTGTCTGAAAGGGTGGAACTGTACAGTGTGTATGCTTCAGAACCTATCGTGACACTGTACGTCCCACGGTTTGTGGCAAGCATTTGTCGCAGTGCCTCCAGAAGGGTAGGAGAATGGATGTTTTTTGCATAGGCAAAAGCACTGTTTTGTTTCAAGGTGTTGTTTTGGTCAGGGTAGGAAAGCAGGAGTCCGCTTTTGTCCAAGAGTAAGACAAATCCTTCTTTTGAAAAGGTTATTTTTTGGATTTTTTGAGACAATACATCAATCTTGACATCAGCCGTAACGACACCCAGGAAGTCTCCGTTCATATCAAGTACAGGGTAAGAAAAGGTACTCATAAAAACTTCTCCCCCTCCCTTGTCAAAATAGGGTTTGCTCCATATCCCTTTTTGGGGATCTTCTTTGACTTTACTGTACCAGCTTCGGTGTACATAGTCATATTTTGGAGGCATCAGCCATTTTTCTTTTATTGTGTGATTGTGTTTATAAAAGTATTTGCAATAGGTAGTATGCAAAAAAGAGGAAGGTTCAATGGCAAGTGCACTGCCGTAAATATTTGGGTTGCTGTAAAGATGTTTTTTTAAAAAGGGTAAAACAGCAGTATAGTCAGTCGGGTGCAGTTTTAACATATAGGAAGCCTCTTTCGTAAAAGAGGAAGCACTGTTTAGGTAACGCTCTGTTTCCAAGGTAATTCTTGTTTCTATCTGAGAGGCTTTTTGTTGTGAAAATTTTGTCAGTTCTCTGCCGGCAGTATCCTGAATGAAATATAAAGAAAAGAGAAAGAGCGGCAGTGTAATGGCCACAATATAGGCAATGACTTTTTTCTGTGTCCTGTCCAGTTTAAATCGTGAGGGTGTAAATACTTTTGCCATCTTGATGCCTGTAAGTGAATGTGTTTGTCATTGATTCGACCAGAAAGAGTCCCAAACCCCCCTCTTTGATTTTGGAAAGATCTTTGGGTTCAGGTTTTTTGATTGTGAAATCAAATTTATCAGAGGGGTACTCCAATACTATTTTGATAGGTTCTGTGTTTTTGATAAAAAGGGTAAATATTTTTGTTTTTGTGTATTTGAACATATTGGTGACCAACTCTTCAATGACCAGCCTGATTTTAAAACAACGGTTTTCATCTATGTGCCTGTTTGTGCAGAATGAAGTAATGTACCGGTCAGCTTCACTGATGGAGTCAAAGGTCATTGTATCTCTTTTAAAAAGGTTAAAAACCCTGATACCTGAAAAATTTCTCTTACGGTTCCCGTGGCACCTTTTAAAAAACACTCTTTATGGTGTTCCTGAGCTGTTTTTGCGCATTTTAAAATAACCTGCAAACCGGCAGAACTGATATAGAGCAGATTTGTAACATCAATAATAACATCACTCTCAAGATCTGAAAGTGCCTCGATAACAACTTCTTTTGCTTCATCTGCATTCATAGAGTCCAGCCGCTCACTGAGAATAATTTGGATATCTTTGTTTTTGTCTATTTTTATCATAATACTTTCCTCTTCTCTTTTGAAATATAAGCTACGAGTGCTTTGGCCCGGTCAGAATAGATCTCTACTTTGGATTCATCAATATCTTCGGGTAAAAATTCGTAAATGAGTACATCTTTTCCTTCTGCAAAAGAGGGAAGTATTCCTGAGAAGAAAAAGTTTTCTTTCTCCACCTCCCCAATCAGAGACTCCACTTCCAGGTCTTCCATAGTAATATAAAGCAGCAGTACTTTGGCTTTCATTCTGAAGGCAAGGTTGAAGAAAGCTTCTTTAATATAGTTGATATTATCTTGACCGCGCAGTGTTACAAAAATGGAACCCAGTTCAAAATTGGGAGAGTAGTTACTTTTGACAGTACCGTTTTTTCTCAAGGCTTCTTTTTGTTCACTGAATGTAGATGGCAGGTTGAGATTTTCATAGATTGTTTCTATAATGTGTCGGTGTCTGGAGGGAACATGCAGGACTCTTTGTCTCTTTTTCAAAGGCAGAAAATAATACATGCAACTGCCTCTTTGAGAAGTGTCTGCATCAATTTTTTTAAAATGTTTTACCGGGGAAACACCAAAACCCATGCCTACGGGTACTGCTCCGAGTGTTTCATTGGTCTTTTGTGAGAAAAGGTGTACGGTCACCGGTTTGGACATGATCCCTTCCAGCCCGATCTCCTTTCCGACCTTCTGGGTTTTCAGGCGTATTTTTTTCATCAGTCCCAGTCCTCTGTATGCCGGTGCCACAACGGCCTGTCCTATCTCTGCCACACTGCCGAGATTTTCTCTCTCCAGAGCATAATGGCCGGCGATCCTGTTTCTTTTGGTGTCGTATGCTACCACTGAGACCAGCTGACCGCTTTCATTGAGTGAAATGATCCTGTCGGGGAAATAAAGATCTTCGTTGGGATAACTGTAGCCGTAGGCTCTGTAAATGATCTGTGAAATTTCTATGGCCCACTTTGGTTCAAATCTTTTTATTTCGATATCTTCGGGAGAAACATCAATATGCATTTCTTCCTCAGGCTGTGGCAGACTGTAGATCGCCTGTTGGGGCAGTTCAAAGTAGAGTTTGAACTGTCTGCCTTTTTTGCCCAGGTTGATCCATTCTGCTTTATGGCTGAATTTTTTGATAAGAAGCAGTTCGAGTCCTTCTGTATCGACACTGTCAATATTTTTAACGGCTGTCTGTGTAAAAGAGATATCTATAGGCAGGCCTTCATCAAGAAAAGAGAGAATAAAGTGTGTTTCAGTCAATTCAATCGTGACTTCAATGTCTCCCTGTTCATCACGGTAGGAGTTTTTGAGTATGTACATAAATGCTTCTTCGGAACATAACTCTATTTTGTCTTTGATCTCCTGAATCTCAAAAACTTCACTGCTGACATTGATAAAACTGTTTAGAAGCGGTAAAAACTTTTTATAGCTTGGAATGACCAGTTGAAGCATGGCATACTCCTTTCTTAATATAATTATAGCTAAAATAAAAAAGTATAAAAGTTGCTTTGAAGAAGAAAATCTGATTGGATCAAAGGAGATGTAAAGAGATGAAACAGCTTAGAGCTTACAATGAAAAAAAGAGTGTCGTAATGAAGCTTGTCATAGGGTGTATGGTTGTTTTTTCACTTTTTGGCTGTACCTCTTTGACTTCTGAAAAACATAGTATTACTATTATAGGTACGGCTGATATACAGGGCTTGATGGAACCTGTTTCTCAGACATATGAGATCAACGGCAGTGTAGAAGCACTTGAAGGGGGCGGTATCAGCAGAATTGCTACGCTTTTAAAAAATGCACAAGAAGCAAATCCTTTGGGAACATTTATTCTTTCCAGCGGGGATGATCTTATGGGACGCTATTTTCATACCTTTAAAGGAGAAGCGATCTATTCTCTGATGAGTAAAAGCGGTTATATGCTTTATGCTCCGGGAAACCATGAGTTCGACAAAGGACCAGAAGTTTTTGCCAATGCTCTTAACTATGCCAAATTTGGAACCATCTGTTCGGATCTGCTGATTGAAAATACCTCTCTGGAGGGGAAATGCATACCTTACAAGATCGTTAATGCACAAGGTGCCAAAATAGGGTTCTTTTCTTTAATGACAGAAGAGCTTCCGCTTATTACAACTCCGGGAAAAGTAAAGCTCAGTGCTGACAATCTGGTTTCAGCAGAGAAGATGGTCAAAGTATTGAAAGAGGCACATTGTGATGTGATCGTAGCCATTACCCACATTGGGCTGGATCAGGATAAAGTGATTGCACAGAAAGTTGAGGGGATTGATGTCATCTTTGGAGGGCATTCCCATGAAGTTACAAAAACACTTGTGCATGTCAATGATACATTGATCGTAAATGCTGGAGAAGAGGGAGCCTATGTGGTCAAACTGGAAATTCCGTTGGATACACAGTATAAGCTTAAGAAGGAAGAAGCTGTCTATACGGTGATACCGGTGATCGCTCCTTTGGCAAAAGAGAGTGCGGTAGAGAGTATGCTTGAAATGTACAAAGCACAGCTTCCCGCTACGATTGTTTTGGGAGAAACAACCGTGCCGTGGGATCTTACTACCGATACCCTTCGTACAGGAGAGTCCAATGTTGCTGATCTTATCAATGATCTTTTACGAGACAAGTTCCTGGTTGATATTGTCATGAACAATGCAGGGGCGTTCAGAGGAAAAAAGGTGTACCCTCCCGGAGATATTACCGATACCATGCTGCATGAGATCGATGAATTTTCAAACAATGCCTACATGATGACGATGGAAGGAAAATACCTCAAACAAGTACTTGAACACAGTGCTGCCTCGTATGGAGAAGGCGGATTGATGCAGGTATCGGGTATACGCTACACGATTGATCTGAACAAACAGGCGCAGGTGATCAAACAGAACGATGACGGCAGCTGGGTCATTGTCACTCCGGGTGAAAGGGTAAGTGATGTGATGATCGTAGGAAAAGACAATACGCTTGTGCCTCTGGATGAGAACCAAACATACAAGGTACTCTCCAATGCCTATCTTGTTGAACATGCCGGAGACGGTTATTTCTGGTTTGGAAAGTATGGTACAGACTCTAAAAATACCTATACGACTTTTTATACGGTAATGGCTTCCTATCTGGAAACACATAAGATCATGGATCCAAAACCGCTGGATGGACGTTTAAAGATCATAAAAAGTTCTATAGACAGTTTTAGGGGAATATAGAGTAAAATAAAATACAGCAGTGTTGTAAAAATACTGTGATTATAAAATGATGAAGGAGTTTTCATGAAAAAGTTTTTTATAATGATGCTACTGCTCTTTTCTGTGCAAATAAGCGCAGATACGAAATCAACCCTCTCGGGAGAACAGCTTTTTACACCGACACTCTGGCTTTTCCCCCCGGAAATGTTTGCCTGCAACCTTACCAATATTGATAAAAAGGCACACCGGGTGCAGGTACGTATTATAAGCAACGGGAAAGTTCTTTTGAAAAGTAAAATACTTACCCTTGAACCGCAGCATACGACAAACCAGAAGGTAAAAGGCCTTCCTGGAGGTGGACCGCTCTATTGTGAATTTACAGTGGAA
>Ga0256843_1003194_pt1 | contig 11514 bp, 13 predicted proteins | sample AlvinellametaG_FD_191572 | JGI IMG/M metagenome (GOLD analysis project Ga0256843, IMG submission 191572) | Pompeii worm associated microbial communities from hydrothermal vent at the East Pacific Rise, Pacific Ocean - Alvinella | ecosystem: Host-associated > Annelida > Integument > Unclassified ... | reverse complement strand
TCGAGCAGTTCTCCAAGCAGACGACACAGGCAAACTATGTGCGGGAAGCAGACAAGATCAAAACACTGATCGCCCCTACAATGATGGGTGACCGTTTCAAGATGATCCATCTGAAAAAAAGATAAGGCTGAAAGATTCCGGACCGGTGTCCGGAATGAGAGAAGACTATTTCATCGACTTCATAAGAACACAGCGCTTGATCGCAGCATTTTCACTGCCGAGCATTTGAGTGTATTTATCGAATTTTTCCTGACCGATCATGGAGATACACTCTTCTCTTCCCATACTCCCTGTTACTGCAACAGGGGTAATATCGGTTTTTGTTTTGGTTTGGGTACGTTTGGGTGTCTCCGGATACATATAGTCCGGGTCGAAGTTATTATCCTGAACCTCTTTGAGCTCATGTACTTTGGTAGGTTTTTCCGGTTTTACTGTAGGTTTCTGTGTAGCAGGTTTCGTTTTGGGAAGTGGTCTGTAGTAAATGGGTTGCTGTGTCATACAACCAACCAGTAAAAAACTTGAAAGCGAGAGGTATATCCATCGTTGCATGGAGAACTCCTTTGGAGAAATATTTATCTAGTGCTTATTGTAATATAATCTTCGCAGAAATACAACTACACAGTTATGGCTACAACTGCGATGGCAAAACCGCCGTCATGACTGATAGAGAGAGAGGACTCTTTGATCAGGTGGCGTTGTTGTGCTTCTTTGGAAAGGTAAAATGAGGGAGCACCCAGGTTGTTTTTGGTAATGATGATATCATGAAAAGTGAGCTGTTTCCCTATGCCGCACCCAAGAGCCTTGGATATGGCCTCTTTGGCAGCCCAGAATCCTGCTGTGGTCTCCAAACGTTTTGCCAGAGCAATCTCCTCTTTGGAGAGAAAACGCTCTTTAAATTTGTCCCCGTAGCGGTTTAAAAGGGATTCGACCCGTTGGATCTGAATAATGTCCGTACCTATTCTCATAGGGGTAGTGTAGCAAAAAATGTGTTAGAAATGCTTACACACAAGGTATTTAAATATCTCTATAGAGGATCCTGTAGCCGAGTGTATAACTGTTCTCTATTAGCTTGTCTCGGTAGTGTGTCTGCTCATCGATCTTTTTATTAAGACGATAGATCAGTTGGATCAGTTTATTATCATGTGAGTCATCAGGTATCTCATCATGCCAAATGTGGTAGATAAGTGCATCATTTGATAGATAATGGTTAATGTTCTGTGCCAATACCGTTAGTGCAAGCTTCTCTTTCTTTGTGAGTTTAATGACATCGGTTTTATATCTTAGTATCTGTGTCTGTGCGTCCCATATGAGCTCTTTTCTTAACGGTATGATATGATTTTCACTGACTCTCTCAATGGTCTTTTTCAATATTGTGTCCAACTTGGTATAATCTACCGGTTTTACAAGATAGGCTTCAAGTTTAAGGTTAACTGCATCAAGAAGTCTTTCCCTGTCGGAATAACCTGTAAGCATGATTAACGGTGTTGTTTCATCTTCTTGTCTAATCAGTTTGGCAACTTCCAAACCATCAATTTTTGGCATACATATATCCAAAATAATGATATCAGGTCTCTCATTATGATAGATATCAATAGCAGCTTCTCCATCTTTTACGACATGGATAGTCTCAAAATAGTCTTTTAAAATATAAAGAAGATTTTCTCTTATTAGATCATCATCTTCGGCATAAAGTAATGTAAGATCATGCATTTTTTCTCTCTTTAGGGCATTTATTTGTTCTACTGTGTTGATCTTCACAATATATAGACTGGCAAAATATGCCCTCCCCTTATATTATTGTACCTTATATTACTTATAGATAAGTAAATAGAAATATGAAAAAAATTCTATCATTACTTTATCTAGTAAATATTATATATGGTGAAATATTTATTTTATCTATAAAATAATGACTACAAGTCCCTTTCCTTTTGTATGGATAGTGACATAAATATTTGGGTACATTGTATTTAACTGGATTGAATTTTATTGTTTTTAGAATTGCTATTTTCCGAGTAAACCCGGTATCCATGCTTGTAACTGTTTTCTACAAAGGTTTTCCCTTCCAAAAGTGGATTAACCTTCTTATTGAGACGGTAAATAAGCTGTACCAGTTTTTTATGATGTTTGAACTCTGGGATCTCGTTTGCCCAAATACGAAAAATGAGATCATCATGAGAGACATAAATGCCATGTGTATTAGATAAAAGTTGTATAAGCAAGCGTTCTTTTTTGGTAAGTTTGATTAGTTCTTCTTTATAAAAAAGGTCATGTCCGTTCCAAAAAAGATTGGCAGTGAACATAATATTGCTTTTTCGCTGTTTTCGTTCAATAAGTGCAAGAAGTGTCTCTTTCAGTTGTATAACATTGACCGGTTTCAGAAGGTATCCGTCAAGTTTAAGACTGACCGCTTTGAGAAGTCGTTCTCTGTCTGAGTGTGCCGTAAGCATAACAACAGGAATCTCAGGATGATTTTTACGTACAATTTCAACCAAATCCAGCCCGCCAAGAAGAGGCATACTGATATCGAGGAGCAGCATATCGGGTTGCTGTTTATTGAAAATTTCAAGTGCCTCTTTCCCATTGGATGCAAGATAGATTTTGCTGAAATACTCTTTGAGAATGAAGGCGTAGTTCTCCAAACTCTCTTTGTCATCTTCAGCATAGAGCAGTGTAGGTTTAGTGGTCATATTTTTCTCTCCTTTTTTGGAAGGATTATCCTGAAAGATGCCCCTTTGTTTTTGTTTTGTACATTGAGTGTTCCATTCATACTTTCCTCTATCAGAAGCTTTGCCATGTAGAGACCAAGTCCGCTGTTATTTCCTGTATGATTGGTAGTAAAATAGGGATCAAATACTGATTTGATCTTATCTGTTTGTATACCTCCACCGTTATCCTCAATATCAAGGATAATATGTCCTTCATCTTCTTTTAACATAATCGTTAGTATAGGTGCGTCTATTTTTTTTGCATTGAAGTTTTCAATGGCATTATGAAATATGGTCAATAGCACCTGTAGAAATTCATTTTCATAGGTTTGAAGAAAAAGATTTTGGGGACAATCAATATGTGACAAAATATTCCTAATGTCTGTTTCCAACAGTCTAAGAGCACGTTTTAACGTAATACAAGGATCAAAGATGGATGACTCTTTATTTGGATGAAAGAAAGAGGAAAAGTCTTCAATGGTATCAGACATGAACTGTGTCTGTCTGGTAACATTATCCAGTTTCTTTTCCAAGAAAGTATTTTCTGGTAAAGCTTCGGAGGTGATCATCTGTACTACAGCAATATTGGAATTGATACTGCTGAGAGGTTGTCTCCACTGGTGTGCGATCATTCCAAGCATTTCTCCCATACTTGCGAGCCTTGCCTGTTGTGTCATGATAAGGTTTTGCTTATTGAGCTCTTCCACCTGTTGCGCTACTTCGGTTTCAAGTGTACGGTTTACTTTGGCAAGCTTTTCCTTTGTTTTTTTTGTTTCCTGATAGAGTATTCCTACACCAAGTACAATGAGAATATGTGAGAGAATATAAAAATTCAGATTGATGATATTGTCGAGCATGGACATACTGGAAAAAACACCCTGATGCATATATGTTGCATAGATTGAAACCATGGAGAGAATGACAATCATTACGGAAGCATAGAGTAACCCTCTGGTAATCACAACGTAAATAGCAATGGGCATTGTCATTAAAATGACAATAGAGAGGTTGGAGAGAGGCAATACCATAAAAACAAGAGAGGAGAAAAGAATGGAAAATAGTATTAATAAAATGAAGTCAGGAATATGGATCTTTTTGTAATGAGTATAAAGTAGCAGTAACATGGGAGTCCATAGCATCTGTCCAAGTGTATTTCCAAACCACCATGAGAAAAGTGCATCAAGATATGTTTTCTCTTCAATGATCGATGAAAGATATAGAATTAATGTGCCAAAAAAAGCACTGAAGGGTTGCAGGATAAAAGTGATACTGAAAAAGAGTTTAATCAGATCTTTAGGGTGTTGAAGTTCTGTGTTGAAGGAGTATTTTAATAAGATTTTCCACGCGATGAATGCTTCAATTGTGTTAACAATAGCAATTCCTAATGCCGGAAATGGAGGGATATCCCCACTGAGTGCAAGTAGAAATTGTCCAAGAAAGATACCGGGAAGTATACTTTTTCCAAAAAGCAGTACCCCTGCCAGTGCGAATCCTTCTGCAGCAAAAATGACAATGGTGATGATGTGGTTCTCATTTGCGATGAGAAAACTGATTTTGCCTGAAATAAAATAGAGTGCTGCCATAAGGAGAATCTTGAACAGTTGCATAAGATATGTATGTCTATTTGTCAAAACTGACAGATACATGAAGAAACCTCGGGTTTAGTTAGACTCTATTTTGAGATACAAAATTGGTAATATATATTACCATACATTAGGCATAAGTATAGTATGAGATTGTCTTAGGAAAATCTCATATGGGTTGTTTTTTTGTATGGAGGGTAAAGAAGTTTATTTTAATCTGCTGTGTTTTCCAATCTCACGGTTCCATTCACTGCATTCATTACAACCGTTTCGGTTTCGAACCTACAAACATGCCCTCCCAGCCTCTGCGGGTCGCTGTGCTCCACCGCTTCGGTTTCGCGGCTAAAATCGACAAGCAGTTGTCGATTTTTTTACGCGTCTTCCAGCCTACGGTGGTCTCTCACTTCGTTCGATACATCACCTTCGGTTCCGCCCCTATGAACGACACGCAGGTGTCGTTCATTTAACGGGACTTCCAGCCTACACGGCTCCATTCACTACGTTCATTACGACCGTTTCGGTTTCGAACCTACAAACGTGAAGCAGTTCACGTTTGCTTAACGGTTCTCACATCCAATCCACTACTTTGGCTACTTCGTTGGCTATGAAGCATTTGATGGAGGTTTTCTCCAGCGGTTTGTTGGGGACGACCGCTTTTTTAAAGCCTTGGGTCTCTATCTCTTTAAGGCGTTGGGTGAGTCCGGGGACTTCGCGTATCTCTCCTGTGAGTGAGACTTCTCCGAGGAAAAGGGTTTCTGCACTGAGTTCTCTGTCTCTGTATGAGCTGAGAATGGCGGCAATGATGGCAAGATCGGCAGAGGGTTCGTTGACTTTGATACCGCCTGTGATGTTGATGAAGACATCGTACGTTCCCAATGGAAGATCCAGTTTCTTCTCCAGCAGTGCAAGCAGCATACCCAGGCGGTTGTTGTCAAAGCCTGTAGAGCTGCGTTTGGGATGTCCGTAGGCTTCGGTCACCAGTGCCTGTACCTCTATAATGATGGGACGACTCCCTTCCATAATGACTGTCAGGGCAGAGCCTGATTGGAGTTTCTCTTTGTTAAAGAAACGTCCAGCCATGCTTTTTGCATCATTGAGTCCGTCTTTGTTCATCTCGAAGATCCCTACTTCATTGGTGGAGCCAAAACGGTTTTTGAAGCCACGCAGCAGTCGCAGTTCTGAATTGCTGTCACCTTCAAAGTAGAGTACAGTGTCCACCATGTGTTCCAAAACCCTCGGCCCCGCAATGGAACCATCTTTGGTGATGTGTCCGATGATGAAGATGGGAATATGCAGGCTTTTGGCAATACGCATCAGTTCAAAGGTAATGGTGCGTACCTGTGTGACTGAACCTGGTGCGGAAGGTGTTTCATCGGAGTAGAGAGTTTGAATGGAGTCAATGACAATGAAGTCGTAGTTACGGTTGTTGATCTCACCAATGACTGCAGAGAGATTGATCTCTGAGAGCAGATAGAGTTTGTCATGGTTTGCGTTTAGACGGTTGGCACGCAGCTTGATCTGTCCTGCGGACTCCTCTCCTGAGACATAGAGAACATTCTTCTCTTCTTTGGCAAGATTGCCTGCGATCTTCAGCAAAAGGGTGGATTTTCCGATACCCGGACTTCCGCCTATGAGAGTGAGGGATCCCGGAACGATACCGCCGCCAAGGACTAAGTCAAGCTCTCTGCTGCCAGAACTGAAACGGGTAATGTTGTCTTCATTGACCTCCGTAATAGGCGTGGCTTTGGGAAGGGTGCTTTTTGTGCCCGAAGAGGAGGTCTCTTTGAGAAATTTGATCTGGTCTGTGGTAAGTTCGACCATACTCTCCCATTCTCCACAGGAGGTACACTTGCCCATCCATCGGGGTGATTGAAATCCGCATGCCTGACATTCGAAGAGTGTTTTTTTCTTTGCCATGATCCTCTCTTTGTATGGTGGTATATGTTGATGTAAGTATAGGTTATTTTTGGAAGGAGAGAGAAAAATATGTCATATTGTCATATTGGAGGACAAAGCCTCACAGATTTTAGATGAAGATCTCATCCAAAATCGTGTTGACATAGTCATTCGCTTTGAAACGAATGAGGTCTTTGGGTTGTTCACCAGTACCGATGTAGAAGATAGGCATTTGGAGCTCATCGGCAATGCTCAGTACTGATCCGCCTTTTGCCGTACCGTCAAGTTTGGTGATGATGATCCCGTCGATACCGATCATCTCATCAAACGCTTTTGCCTGATTGATGGCAGAGGTTCCCTGTGTACCGTCGAGGATCAGCATCTTTCTATGTGGTGCACCCTCCATCGCTTTTCCTGCGACACGGATCATCTTTTTCAGCTCTTCACTCAGATTCGTCTGTGTATGCAGACGACCTGCCGTGTCGATGATGACATGCTCCAGACCTCTTGCTTTGGCTGCCTCAATGGTATCGTAGACAACAGCGGAAGGATCATGCCCCTGTCTTGTCGCTACAATAGGGATATTGAGCTTGTCTGCCCACCGTGTCAATTGCTCGATGGCTGCAGCACGGAAGGTGTCTCCTGCACCCAGAATGACCCCTTTGCCTTCCTGCTGGTAGCGGTAGGCAAGTTTGGAGATGGTCGTGGTTTTTCCTGCACCGTTAACTCCGATGATCATTTCGACATAGGGTTTGGCATCACTCTCTTTCCAGTCTGCTTTGTACTGAAAGACAGAGATGAGTGAGTTGAATGCCTGAATACGGTTGATCTTCTCCGGCAGTGCTTCAAGCAGACGTTCGGCCAGTTCGTAATTGACATCCGATTCAAGGAGGATATCCTCGAACTCCTCTTTGGTGATCTCTTTTTTCTTTTCAGGCGCAACCTCTTTAATAGCGTCGGTAGTTTTACCGAAAACTTTTTTGAACATATTGAACATTTTTCAGGCTCCTTCTTGAATAATAGTATTGATGTCGTGATCGATCATTTCGATGGGAACAGCACCTTCATAGTGGCGAAAGTATATACCTTTATGGTAAATAACCGTCAGCGGAACGGGTATAAAATCGGGAAGATGCAACGGCTCAGTAATTTTTTTGGCAAAACGATTGTTCTCTTTGCCAGTGGCAATAAAAAGCAGATCTCCTCCTGTTTCACGAAGTAATGCCTCTATCTGGTCTGCAGCATGATCATGAGGATTGAGAACAATACCAATTACCCGTAGATCTTTTGGGTATTTTTTTTGAAGATCGACGAGGTAGGGGAGTTGATTTTTGCTGGGATAGGACCATGGGCTGAAAAAATTGAGTATGATGACAGGTTGGGAAATATTGTTCTCTGAAAGAATCCGGTTGCTACGATCGATCGAGAGTGTGATCTGTTTCCCTTGCATATCGGTAAGAAGATATTGTGTGATACCGATAGAGGTATGATTGAGATCTTCAGTGATGTTGCTGTCATTGATCTCCTGTGTGTATGCAAAAGGGTTTTCCTGCTTCTCTTTTTTGTCACATCCTGTCAACAGGATGATTATAAGAGAGAGTATGGATAGTAACGCAGCTTGAGACCTTTTCACACATTTCCTTTGGTATAATGGTACAACCCGCTATATCGTATGATATGGCTGGAGTAAAGGCAATAATTATAGCTAAAATGCATTAAAAGTGAGTACGTACAATGTGTCCTGAAAATAAAAAGTCACGATTTAGAAAAAGATGTTTGAAACAGCTGCAGTCTGCAAGAGGATACGGTGCTTATATCAAAGACAAACAGGTATTGAAAGTGCTTTATGCATTGATCCGACGAGAAGATGCACGTACAATTATGCTCTACCTTCCTTTGAAGACAGAAGTGAACCTCTATCCGCTCATTCAAAAGCTTCGTCGTGAAAATCGGCAGCTCTATGTACCGTTTATGGAAGGTGCAAGTTTCAGATTGGTAAAATATAGATACCCACTAAAGCGTAAACGTTTCGGGCTGAAAGAGCCTCTTGATTCAAAACAGTATAGAAAAAAACAGATAGATATAGCAGTCGTACCTATTGTGGGTGTGGATGCTGCACTCAGACGTGTAGGATTCGGAAAAGGAATGTACGACAGATTTTTTGAAAAAGAGATTAAAAATATAAAAAAAATAGTATTTGTGGCACGCTCTCTCTGCTATAGTGCAGAAGTGGTAACGGATAAGTATGATGTCAAAGCCGATATGATCATTGTGCCATAGATAGACGTTCTGTAGATAGAGGACGATAGTATCATCAGTATATTTTTGAGGCTTTTTCTGTAAAGAAAAGGATGAGAGATGACAGGAATAGTAGTACTCTCCGGTATTGTCGGAGCGATTTTGGGAGCAGGCATCACCTATGTGTGGTTAAGAACAGGTGCAAAAAAGCGATTTGCCCATCTGGAACTGGAGGCAAAGGCAAAAGCAAAAGCTATCAGTAATGAGGCAGAGCTTCTTTTGCAAGAGACGCAGGTCAAACTCAAAGCAAAAGAGCTGGAGCAGGAGTCGGAATTTCAAAAGCGTATTTCGGAAGTAGAGGAGCGCAGGCGTGCTTTGATACTGGAGCAGAAATTGTTGGAGAAAGAGCAGGAGAGACTGCATGCCTTTGAAAATAACCTGCAGCAAAAAGAGGTACATCTTGACGTACTTGAGAAGAAGAAACAGGAGCAAATAAACGAGGCAATTGAGAAACTTCAAAATGTTGCTGCTTTGACACGTGAAGAGGCAAAAGCCTATATCCTTGATAAAGTAGAGGAACAGAGCCGTTCCGAAGTGGCTGCGATTGTCAGGCGCTATGAACAGCTTGCCAAAGAAGAGGGGGAGAAGAAAGCCAACTATATTTTGGCACAGGCAACAACACGTTTTGCCGGAGAGTTTGCCGGAGAACGTCTGATCAATCTTGTCAACCTCCCCAGTGATGAGCACAAAGGGCGCATTATCGGGAAAGAGGGGCGTAATATCAAAGCACTGGAGATGCTGCTAGGGGTAGATATCATCATCGATGAGACTCCCGGTGTTATTTTGATCAGCTCTTTCAATCTCTACCGAAGAGCTATTGCTACACGTGTCATTGAGATACTGGTAGAGGATGGACGTATCCATCCCGGACGTATTGAAGAGGTGCATGAGAAGGTTGAAAAAGAGTTTGAACAAAAGACATATGAAGAGGGTGAAAATGTTCTCATAGACCTTGGACTTTTCCCGATGCATGAGGAGCTTGTCAAACTGTTGGGAAGACTAAAATACCGTGCCAGTTACGGGCAGAATGCATTGGCACATACACTTGAAGTGGCAAAACTTGCCCGGGTCATGGCTGCCGAGATGGGTGGAGATGAGAAACTTGCGATGCGTGCAGGACTCCTGCATGATATCGGGAAAGCACTGACACAGGATCTGGGTGGGTCACATGTAGAGATCGGTGCGGAACTGTGCCGCCGCTACCATGAACACCCGACAGTGATCAATGCCATCTACGCACACCATGGACACGAAGAGCCTGATTCGGTAGAGAGTGCTGCCGTCTGTGCTGCAGATACACTCTCTGCTGCAAGACCGGGAGCCCGCCGTGAAGTACTTGAAAGCTTTACCAAACGTGTCAAAGAGGTAGAAGAGATCGCTACCTCCAAACCGCATGTGGAAAAGGCATATGCCATCAATGCCGGTCGTGAGATACGGGTCTTTGTCAATGCCAAGAAGATGAACGACAATGAAGCCGTACTTCTCAGCAAAGAGATCGCAAAAGAGATTGCAGAGAAAGTCCAGTTCCCCGGAGAGATCAAAGTAAACGTAATTCGAGAGACACGGGCAACCAGTATCGCCAAATAGTTTTTATTGTTTATAAATGATAAGAAGAGTATAATTAGAGTATAAATTTCAAACAGTAAAAGGTTGAATTGTGGATAGATGTGATGAGATCGTTGCAAATGTAAGAATGGAAGAGTGCTATGAAGGCATGAGCCTTGTATTTGATGGAAGCAGAGATGACTTGAGACAAGAGATCAATGCAGCTATTGAGAAAGCATGTAAAGAGACAGGGTTGAAACCGTTGGTATTTGACAATGCGAAGACAGACAAGAGTGAACATGAAGCGTTCTACATTGAGTTTACCGATGAGGTACAGCGTGCGGGTGGTGCATTTTTTGAACTGGTGCTCAAAGAGCTCAAGATCGACAGATGTGCGAATGACGTGATATAGGAATGATGATGAGAAGAAAATTTTTAAAAACACTGTTGGCTTTAGGTCTGGGTATGGGAATACTGCATGCTTCAGGAACCAAGGCACCGATCGTTGTACTTGATACCAATGTCGGTAAGATCGAATTGAAGCTTTTTCCCAAAGCCGCACCTTTGGCAGTTGAGAACTTTGTGACACATGTGAAGAATGGCTACTATAACGGTATTATTTTTCACCGTGTCATCAAAGGTTTCATGATCCAGGGGGGTGACCCGACGGGAACAGGAAGAGGTGGTGAGTCCATCTGGCATAAAGAGTTCAAGAACGAATATGCACCGAACCTGACATTTGACAGACCTTTCCTTCTTGCAATGGCAAACCATGGTCCCAATACCAATGGGAGTCAATTTTTTATTACCACCGTTCCGACACCGCACCTGAATGGTGGCTATACGATCTTTGGTGAAGTGATCAAAGGACAGGATGTTGTCAAGAAGATCGAGAATGTCACAACAGGACCTGGTGACAGACCTATGTTTGATATGAAGATCAAGAAAGCATATATCAAAAAGCAGTAGATAGCAGGAAGATGGGAGTATCGTCTCTCTTCTCCTCTTTTCCGGAGCTTCCGGATTCCCCCTTCCCTCATTAAATTTCACATATAGTTAAAAAAGGAATGTTTTGGATCTTGACAAATTAAGAGAAGAGCGTAAAAAATGGTTAACATGGAAAAATATCAGACCCTATCAGGAAGCGATCAAAGCACTGCCTGAGTTTGAAGGGGTTGAGACCTCGTTGGGTGATCGTGTCAGTGTGACCATCCCGAATTTATCTGAAGAAGATGCCAAACAGATAGAAGAGACAGCACGTTTGATGCTGCCATGGAGAAAAGGACCGTTCCAGATCAATGATCTCTTCATCGATTCGGAGTGGCAGAGTCAGATCAAATACAATATGCTAGAACCTCATTTTGATCTGAAGGATAAAATAGTAGGCGATATCGGGTGTAATAACGGATACTATCTTTTCCGAATGTTGACACATGAGCCAAAGAAGCTGATAGGGTTTGATCCCTCTGCGATCTACTATTCAC
>Ga0256843_1003193_pt1 | contig 11517 bp, 11 predicted proteins | sample AlvinellametaG_FD_191572 | JGI IMG/M metagenome (GOLD analysis project Ga0256843, IMG submission 191572) | Pompeii worm associated microbial communities from hydrothermal vent at the East Pacific Rise, Pacific Ocean - Alvinella | ecosystem: Host-associated > Annelida > Integument > Unclassified ... | reverse complement strand
ATATTTGGCTAAAATCTATGATATTTGGGTATATTAGCCTATTTGTATCTTTGATATTTGGACTCCTAGCACTCCTTCCAAATGCACCAGAATCATTTCTTCATACATCTATATGGTTTTTTGTAGTTGGATTTATTGGATTTCTAATCAATGGACACCTATATAAGATAGTCCCATTTTTAGTATGGTTTGAGAGGTTCTCTCCTTTAGTTGGAAAGAAAAAAGTGCCAATGTTGCATGAGATGTATCCAAAAAAACAGGCAGATTTTATGTTCTATTATACTGCTTGTGGTGTTGTAGTTGGTGGTATTGGATTATTTATAGAGAATGATTTTCTATTTAAATTTGGAGCATCTTTGCTTATTATGGGTGCGATATTTCTATTTACTTCAATGGTAAAAATGTTATCTTATGGAAAGGGTGAAAATGTGTAAAATAACTAAAGATGATGTATATAAAGCAATCTCAAAGGTAATTGACCCAGAAGTTGGGTTCAATCTAGTTGAGATGGGGCTAATATATGATGCAATAATTGATGAGAGTTGCAATGTAAAGGTTGTAATGACTCTATCTACTAGAGGGTGTCCTCTCCATCAGATGATTACTCAGTGGGTAAAAGAGGCTGTTATGGGTATTGATGGAGTAGGAGAGGTTGAGGTTGAAGTGGTTTGGGAACCAGCTTGGAACATATCTATGGCTGATGATAATGTAAAAAAAGCTCTTGGGGCTTTATAAAACACAAATAATCCACTTTCTTTATATACAATTTAGCCCAAGGAGGTTTATTGTAGATGAAAAGTTTTATTAAGGTTGTATTAGCACTATCTATTTTGTCATCTATTGGTCTATCAAACCCTAAGTTTGATGCTAGAAAAGAGAAAATAGTAGATAGAATAGATAAGAGAATTGAACTTCTAAAGGAATTTAGAGAGTGCGTATTGAGTTCAAAAAAAAGAGATGAATTAAAGGCTTGTAGATTAAAACATAAAAATGCCTTAAGAGATTTAAAAGCTCAATATAAGAACTCTAAATAACACTAAAAATTCACTTTATTTTGTTAGATTATCCTAAAATAATATTAAGGATAATCTATGCAAATATTTATAAAACTGATTTTACTTATATTTCTATCAATATCTATAGTTCCAACCCAAACTTTTAGTTCAGATAACAAGAAAATAATAAAAAATTTAAAGAAAAAAATAAAAGTTTTAAAGAAACTAAAAAAGAGTATCTCAAAAATAGAAGAGAGATATAAAAAAAGTTTTAAAAAAGAGAATAAATATTAACTAGTTACACCTCTTTTAACAATAGCAAAAATATTATAAAACTACAAAATTTTAAAGTAGCAGATAGCTATAATAGTATTAAAAAAGGTGTGATATTATGTTTGAACTATTTGAAAATAATAAAAATATAAATGATGCAAAAGTATTTATGGGAAGTAAAGAGGAGAATAGAGATACATTAATAGAGATAAAGAGTCCATATAGTATGGAGGTTGTATCTCGATATCCAAAATGTAGTGTTGAAGATGCCAAAATAGCTTTAGAGATTGCAAAAAGAGCCTCTATTGAGTGTGAAAAGTCCCCTTTGCACCAAAGGGTTGCATGGTTAGAAGATGTTGCAGATAAATTAGAAGAGTATAGAGAAAATATAGCCTATACCATAGTAAATGAAATAGCAAAACCAATAGCATTTGCTAGAGTTGAGGTAGATAGATGTATAGAGACTATAAGACTTACAGCAAAGGAGTTAGTAGCACTAAATGGAGAGACAATTCCTACAGATATTACACCAAGTGGAAAAAAGACTATAGCCTATTATAAAAGGGTCCCAGTAGGAGTAGTAGTGTGCATTACACCATTTAATTTTCCTCTAAATTTAGTAGCTCATAAAATTGCTCCAGCCCTTGGTGCTGGAAATGCAGTAGTTCTAAAACCTACTCCAGAAGCACCACTTACAGCATATAAATTAGCAAAATTATTTATAAACTCAAAATATGCAATAAAAGATGCCCTAAGTGTAGTCTATGGAGATGCTGAAGTTGGAAGCACACTTGTCTCTAGTCCTATTCCAAGAGTAATATCATTTACAGGTTCTGTGCCAGTTGGACACATTATCACAAAAGAGGCTGGAATAAAAAAGGTAAGCTTAGAGCTTGGAGGAAATGCAGCTACCTATATTGATAGTAGTGCAGATTTAATATATTCAGCTAAGAGATGTGTATATGGGGCATTTGTAAATAGTGGACAGGTTTGTATCTCCTTACAGAGAATATTTGTGCATGAGAGTATATATGATGAGTTTGCTAGAGTATTGGCAAAAGAGACAAAAGAACTAAAAGTTGGTTCTCCTTATGATGAAGATACTTTTATGGGACCATTAATTAATCAGGAGTCTTTAAATAGGGCAAAAAGCTGGATAGAGAGTGCAAAGAGCCAAGGAGCAGAAGTTATTGCTGGTGGAGTTGAGATTGATGGAGCATTTGCACCAACTATTATGAAAAATGTAACCGATAATATGAATATTGTGTGTGAAGAGGTTTTTGCTCCAATTGTAAGCTTAATAAAAGTTGCATCTTATGATGAGGCGATCTCTAAAATGAATAATTCACCCTATGGATTACAGTTTTCAATTTTTACAAATGATTTAAAGATTACTCAAAGGTTTATTGATGATGCAAAGGCTGGAGGAGTTGTTATAAATGACATTCCAACATTAAGATTTGATGTTCAACCTTATGGAGGCATTAAACTCTCTGGAATTGGTAGAGAAGGGCCAAAATGGGCATTAGAGGAATTTACAGAGATAAAGAGTGTAGTAATTTGCTAATTTTTTAAAATTAACTTATGCTATACTTTAGTAAATTTTTTAAATTTTACTAAAGAGGGCGTAAATGGATTTTATATTGCAAAGAGGTTTTTTAGGAACTAATGCTCCTTTTTTTATAGACTTTTCAATGATTATATCAATTGTGCTTCCTATGATTATGGGAGGTGCAATTTTTTTAGCAAGAAAAGAGTTTATCAAAGCTCATATTATTATACAACTTAGCATATTTATATTAGCTACTTTAATCTTAACTTTTGATATCTTCGCTATTTTCAATACAACACTAAATATAAAAAATAGCCTAATATCATACATATATATAGGCTATATTCTAATATTTTATATAGTATGGTATAGAACTATATACTTTGCAATTGAAGATAGTAAACGAAGAGCACTACCTGGGCTATATAGTAAAACCCATAAAAATAGTGGAATAAGAGTTGGAGTTTTAGCTATTTTAAATATATTTATTGGGATTGTTTTTTACTATCTAAATTTTATTAATTAAACTCTTTACTATTTTAATCTAGCTTTAATAGGTTCACAGCTATTGTAAGCTAGATATTTTTATGGTAGAGAGGAAAAGTTGAGACTATTACTATTTACACTTACAATTGCTACTATAACAAATATATATTCAAATGAAAATGCTATTTTTAAATATAGATTAAAAGATAATATGAGATTGGAGTATATAAAAACTCCAAAAGAAGTAGATAGGTTATCTGAACTCTTTAGAAATGGAGTTACCTATGCTAGATTACGTATGAATACATTTTTATATAATAATGAACATACAAAAGACTATATTATATCTGCAATTGGTGGAAGTTTAATATATAAGAGTGGATATTTAAATGGATTTGGATTTACCACGGCCTTTTATACATCAAATAACCTAATAAATATTGGAGATGTTCCATTTGATAAGATAAAGTCAGCAAAAGATACTTTTAGTAGATATAAAGTGGCAAAAACCAGAAGTTACTCTATAAATACTATAGGTCAAGCCTTTTTAGAGTATAGAGCAGATAGATTAAATATTAGAGTTGGAAGATTTCTATTTGAGTCTATGATAACAAGTAGCAATGATAGTAAAATGATACCAAATGCCTTTGAAGGGGTAGCACTCAAGAGTGAAAAAATATATAATACTAAACTACAACTAGCCTATCTTACAAAACAGAAATTAAGAGACCATGAAAATTTTCACCATCTATTAGCTTATAAAGACTCTAGAGATGACTCAGCAGATATCTGGAAAGAAAATGATGATAGCTCCATGAATAGAACTATTTTATTATCTGAGTTAAAAGCTAGAGGAATAAAAGATAGAATGTTTGTGCTTGATCTAAAAAAAAACCTAAATAAAAATACCATTTTACTAAACTACTCAATTATTCCAGACCTACTATCATATTCGATTTTTGAATTTAATCATAAATTTGATTTTAAGACTCTAAATATAATTCCATCTTTTAAATTTATGTATCAATTTGATAATGGAGCAGGAGAGTTTGCAAATGCCAATTTAAAAGGGGATACTAGAGGGTATAAAAAGGAGAACTCTCTAGATGCTAGTATGTTTGCTTCTAGAATAGACTTTATAAAAAAGGATTTTAGAGTTAGATTTGGGTATAGCAAAATAGCAGATAGAGCTGATTTTATTACTCCATGGAGAGCATTTCCAACAAAAGGATATACAAGGGCTATGGGTCAGACAAATTGGTATGCAAATACTACTGCTTATATGGCAAGATTTGATCTATTTCATATTAAAAATATGAAATTTACTCTAAAATATGCCTTAGAGAATTTTGATGATAAAAAAGTGGCTATTCAGAGTGATAGTAGAGTATTTACATTTGATATCTTAAAAAGAGACTTTTTAGATTTTAAAAATCTATATCTAAAATTTAGATTTGCAAATGTAGTAGGAGATGATGATATTATCTCATCAGATGGAATCTTAAAGAGTGACCCATCATATAGTGAGGCTAGATTTGAGCTAAATTATCTATTTTAAAATTAAAAAAAGGAGATTTAGATGTTAGAAGTTGGTGATATGGTGCCAGACTTTTGTGCTATAAACCAAGATGAAGAGGAGATCTGTTTTAGAGATATAAAGGGGCGATGGATAGTTTTATACTTTTATCCAAAAGACAACACAAAAGGGTGCACCCAAGAAGCACTAGATTTTACAGCACATCTAGAGGAGTTTAACTCTCTTGGTGCAATTATTTTAGGTGTTAGTCCAGATAGTCCAAAAAAACATAGAAATTTTATTGAAAAACAGGGGCTAAAGATTACTCTCTTAGCTGATGAAGATAAAAAATTGGCAAATCTTTTTGGAGTATGGAGACTTAAGAAAAACTATGGAAGAGAGTATATGGGGATTGTAAGAAGCACATTTTTAATCTCTCCAGATGGAAAAGTAGCCCATAAATGGAGCAATGTTAGAGTAAAAGGGCATGTAGAAAAAGTAAAAGAGAAATTAGATGAGCTTATTGCTAAACAAAAAAGCAATTAATAGCCTAAGAGGAGAGAAGAACCTTTTAGCATTCTCAGGAGGTATTGACTCCTCTGCTCTATTTTATCTTTTAAAAGAGGAGGATATTCAATTTGATATTGCTTTGGTAAATTACCAAATAAGAGACCAAAGTGGTAAAGAGGAGGAGTATGCAAAATCTCTAGCCAAAGAGTATAATATCAAAGCCTATACAATAAAAGCTCCAAAATTTAAAAACAATTTTGAAAAGAGAGCTAGAGATTTTAGATACTCCTTTTTTAAATCTCTAATAGAAAAATATAACTATAAAAATCTAATTACAGCACATCAACTAAATGATCAACTAGAGTGGTTTTTAATGAGACTTACTAAAGGGGCTGGGGTTGTTGAGCTTTTAGGATTTGCTCCTATAATAAAGAGAGATGGGTATAGTATTGTGCGTCCCCTACTAGATATATCTAAAGAGGAGCTATTGGAGTATCTAAATAGAAATGGGTATAAATACTTTATAGATAAAACTAATAGTGATATTCGGTATGAGAGAAACTATTTTAGAAGAGAGTTTTCAGATAAATTAATAGAGAAATATAGAGATGGAATAAGAAGAAGCTTTGAGTATTTAAATAGAGACAAAGAGATACTCTTAGATGGATATAGTAAGATATATAGTTATAAAAAACTCTATATTTTAAAATTGAAAAATAGAAATCAGATAGAAAGAGTAGCAGATATATATCTAAAAAGACTTGGCTATTTGCTATCTTCTGCCCAAAGAGAGGAGATTAAAAATAAAAAATCTATTGTAGTTGGTGGGCTTTGGGTTGTAGAGGTAGTAGATGATTTGTTATATATCTCACCATATATAAAAACCACTATGCCAAAAAGATTTAAAGAGGAGTGTAGAGTCTTAAAAATTCCTCCAAAGGTGAGAGGATATATATATAGGGAGTCTATTTTAGATTCAATAATAGAGTCTATATCTTTAGATTAAATGGCTTTAATGCCCTCCTAAGTGCTCTTCTTCCTCTTGGTAGAATATAACCTTTTGAGTCTATATATAGTCTATAAAATGGATTATTAAAATATCTATCTCTTTGCTCTTTTAGCTCCTCAATTGTCTGTTCTACTTCACAAAACTGAAGAGTTTTTGGGGATATATATCTAGGGTATAATATTAGAGTAGCACATACTAGCTCATCTAAGCTAACTCTTCTTGTTCGTCTCTTACACTCTTTTAAATCGGTAGTAAGTCCCCATGAGGCATAAAAGGGCATTCCATAGGTAAATACTCTTTTTTCTCTAATTAGAGCATCAAATCCTGCTCCAGATGTAAGGGTGTGAACCTCATCAACACTATCTATTGCACTATCTATACTAATGTTTTCAATTACTAAATTAGCACACCTTTTTAATATCTCATTAGAGACTTTTCCTTCCCTATTTTTAGATAGAACATCTGGATGAGGTTTATATATAATAAAGCTATTTGGATTTTTTTCTTTTACCATTTGGAGTAAATCACTATTGTTTAATCCAAAAGCTCCATATTTAATGCTCATATCATCTGATACTTGACCTACTACTAAAATTTTCTTATCATATTTTCCACTTACCTCTATTTTAGAGTGTTCTAGATGATTATATTTAGATAATTTATACTCTATTATCTTTTTTCTAAGCTTTTTGGCTCTATCTATTAAGTCTTTTGTGAAGTTATAATTTTGAATAATATGCTCTAAGTCTGATTCTCTATTTGGATCAAAATATAATCCTCTAGAGTCAATTCCTAAAGAGTATGGTCTGCTAAATCCAGATCCAAGTGCTACAGAGCGTATAAAGGCATCTTCTATTCTATATATTGGAATAGAGTTCTCTTTTGCAAACTCCTCTACATCTTCTATTTTTCTTATACCATATATAAATATTTTAGAGTCACTATCTATACCATATCTTATTGCATCTTTTAAATTTTTACATATAAATTTTTCATTATTTGGGGCATAAAAGAAGGGCTCAATTTGCATCATTCTCCATGGAGAAAAATTAAAAAAATATAATTTTCCTTCATTTGATGGGTAATGAATATTTGACATATATTAAAATTCCTATATTTTTTCTATTTAAAATAGATTATAATATAATTGTATTAAAAATTGGAGTCTATGTGAGGAGTAGAGAGCTTTTAAACTTTATAATCTTAATTTTGATTGATATTATCATATTAATATTCATTTTTTATATCTCTACTATATTTAGAGACTCACTTCAAGTAGCTAATATTCCAAAGTATATTGAGGTATCTCTATCTGATTTTATTTTTGCAATTTTAATTATAATAATTCTATTTATAAGTGAAAAAATCTACTCTTTTAGATTTGATTTTTGGCAAGAGACTAAAAAGATATTAAAGGCACTCTTTATATCTTACCTGCTTGTATTAACTATCTTAGCTCTAACAAAAAATAATTTTCATTACTCTAGACTTTTTATTGGAATATTTTTTATATTAAGTGCAATTTTAATCCCAATATCAAAAATTTTCGTTAAAAAGTATCTATATAGACTAAAATTATTTATACAAAAAGTTCTAGTAATAGGAGAAAATAGCAATAAAGTAGAGAGATTCAAAAGAGAGTTAACTCTAAATAAATATTTAGGACAGATTCCATCAAATAATAGTTATAGTAGCGTATTTATAATATCTGATGGAATAGATAGTAGTAATCTATCTAAACTGATTCAAAAGTATTTAAATAAGAATATAAGAGGTGTATATATTGTTCCTTATATTTCTACCATAAATTTTGCAAACTCTACTATATTAGAGTATTCAAATATTAGAAATAACTCTATTCATATTGAAAATCGGCTCTTAAAGTGGGAGAGTAGGTTTTTTAAAAACCTATTTGATAAGCTATTGGCACTTTTACTACTTCCAATATTTACCATAGCACATATAATATTATCTATAATAATAAAATTAGATTCTAGAGGAAGTGTTTTATTTAAACAAAAAAGAGTTGGACAGGATGGAAAAGAGTTTTTATGTCTAAAATATAGAACAATGTTTGAAAATTCAGATGAGATATTAAAGAGTTATTTAGATAAAAATCCACAAGAGATAGAGTATTATCAAAAGTATCACAAATATAAAAATGACCCACGAGTTACAAAACTTGGTAGAATCTTACGTTCTACTTCTCTAGATGAACTACCTCAAATTATAAATGTATTAAAAGGAGATATGAGTTTTGTTGGACCTAGACCATATATGGTAGATGAGATTGAAAAATTAGGAGAATTTAGAGATATAATATTAAAAGTCAAACCAGGAATTACAGGACTCTGGCAGGTTAGTGGAAGAAATAATTTAACATTCCAACAAAGAATAGAACTTGAGAGTTGGTATATTAAAAATTGGACTCTATGGGATGATTTTATAATAATTATTAAAACTTTTAGTGTGGTGTTTAAAAGAGTTGGCGCAAAATGAAAGAGTTATATATATATCCAAACACTAGAAGTTTAAAAAAGGCTCAAGAGTTTTTTTTAGGGGAAAATAGACTTCTTCCAACACTTACTACTATTGATGAGTTTGAGAAGAGTATTACTATCCTAAATAGACCAGTAGTAGATAATTTAAAAAGAGTCTTATATCTTCAAGAGGCATCAAAATTTGATGGCTTTAGAGATTTAAAGATAAATAGAGATTTAATAAAATTTTTTACTAGAAGTGAAGCAATATTAAAATTTTTTGAAGAGTTAAGACATGAGAGAGTAGGCTTTGAAGATTTAATAGTAGGAGATACCTATGCAGAGTTTAGCTCACATATAGAGATACTCCAAAAACTCTTTTTAAGATACAAAAAAATTCTCTACTCCCATAACCTTACAGATAGAGCATTTATCCCTGATGAGTATATATTAAATAGTGGTTATATAAAAAGGTTTGATAGAATTGAACTCTTTTTAGAGGGGTATTTGACTAGATTTGAATTAGAGTTAATTGATGAGGTTTCAAAAGAGGTAGATTTTATTATACATATACAAACTAGCAATTACAATCAAAAGGTGCAAGAGAGATTTAGAGAGTTTAATATAGATTTACCACAAAATAGTTTTGTCTCATTTAATTTTAAAACTAAAGAGATTCTAAAATCTAAAAAAAATAGCTTGAAGATAGACTCAAAGGTTTTTAGTGTAGAAGAGAGGGTAGCTCAAGTTGCTTTAATGTTTGAAGAGATAGAAAAGATGGTAGAAGAGGGGATTAATCCAGAAGATATTGCAGTAGTTTTACCAGATGAGAGTTTTAAAGATACTCTAAAGACCTACGATAGGTTAAATAACCTCAATTTTGCAATGGGGTTTGATTATGCAAAGAGTAAAACATACAAACAGCTAGAGGCTATATATAACTATTGGCAAGATTTTGAAGTAGAAAATATTCAGACTCTAAAGAGGTATGGGATAGACCTAGAGTTTTTAAATAGTATTAGCGTAAATGAGATTGTAGATATCAATAGATTTTTTGAAATATTCTCTTTTTTAGATTTAGATTTGCAAAATGAGAAGGTAGCAGATAGATTTAATTATTTTAAAGAGAGTCTAAAAGGGGTTAGAGTCTCAGTTAAAAATTGGCTCTTTTTATGGTTAAGAGAGCTTATAGATTTGAAAATAGATGATATAAATGGAGGGAAAATTACTGTAATTGGAGCACTAGAGAGTAGAGGGGTTGAATTTGATGGGGTTATTGTTTTAGATTTTAATGATGGGTTTGTGCCAAATATTCCAGCAAAAGATATATTTTTAAATTCAAATGTTAGAAAAATAGCAAAACTTCCAACAAGAGCAGATAGAGAAGCACACCAAAAACAGCTCTACAAAAGACTCCTAGAGAGAGCAAAGAGGAGTGTAGTTATATATAGTAAAAGTGCAAATAGAGCTCCAGCCTCATATCTATATGAGTTGGGGTTAAACTCTAAAAATAGTGCTAATATAGATTTAAAACTTCTATATAAAAACTCATTTGAGTTTAAAGAGATCAAACCAACTTTTAAACTAGATGCTAAAGATACTCTATGGTCTGCTAATAGGCTAAAGACTCTCTTAGAGTGCAAGCGAAAATACTACTATCAATATATTCTAAAACTTAGAGAAAGAGTAGATATAAAGGAGTTTAATGAGGGGCATTTTATCCATAGAGTATTAGATAACCTATTTAAAGATAAATCATATTTTAAAGATTTTTTTGAGATACAAAAGGCTCTAAATATTACTATGGAAAGACTCTATTTTGAAAGAGACCCAAAACTAAAATATATAAAGCTTCTATGGAAAAAGAGGTTAGAGCCATTTTTAAAATCTCAAATTGAGTATTTTAAGAGTGGATATAGGGTTATCGAGACTGAAAAGAGGATAAGAGGAGAGATTTTAGGATTAAAATTTGAGGGGATTATTGATAGAATAGATAAAAATATTGATAATATAAATATTTTTGATTATAAAACAGGAAGCATAAAAGAGCAAAATAGAGTTAAAAACTTAGAAAGACTTACTGATTTTCAGATGAGTATCTACTATGAGCTTTTAAAAGATAAATATCCAAATTTAAACTTAGCCTTTATTGAAATTCCTAGTGGGAATATTGCTCCAATTACAAAACTAAAAGAGAAAAATGAGATTTTATACTCTATTTTAGATGATTTGAAGAGAAAAGAGACCATTGAGGCTAAACGGTGTGATGATATATCAAAGTGTAAATATTGTCCTTTTCAACTACACTGCCAGAGGGGAGAGTTTTTATCTTAAGAGTAAAAGAGTATAAAAGTAGAAAATATTTGTGGAAAATATTGGTAAAATATCAAGCACAAATCTCTAATCAACTTAAAATTTATTTATTTTAATGTATTGATTAGAAAAATTTATTAAATATTAACTCAAGGGACAGTTATGGTAGAGAGATATGCAAGAGAAGAGATGGCAAGTAAGTGGACAATGGAGGCTAAATATCAAGCGTGGTTGGATGTTGAAAAGGCTGTAGTAAAAGCGTGGAATAAATTGGGGCTTATTCCAGATGAAGATGCAAAAAAGATTATAGAAAATGCTAAGTTTGATGTAAAAAGAATTGATGAGATAGAAAAGGTTACAAAACATGACCTAATAGCATTTAC
>Ga0256843_1003192_pt1 | contig 11524 bp, 6 predicted proteins | sample AlvinellametaG_FD_191572 | JGI IMG/M metagenome (GOLD analysis project Ga0256843, IMG submission 191572) | Pompeii worm associated microbial communities from hydrothermal vent at the East Pacific Rise, Pacific Ocean - Alvinella | ecosystem: Host-associated > Annelida > Integument > Unclassified ... | reverse complement strand
AGAAAAATACCTATCTACCCTATAGCCTTTGGTAAAAAAGCGGATACTACCACTCTAACAACCATAGCAAAGATGACAAAAACTACCTACTACCAAGGAGAGAGTAAAGAGAGTTTAAAAAAGATATTTGACGATATAGCAAAAACACTATCTAGTGCATATCAACTAACATATAAAAGACCTACTACTCAAAAACTAGGCTCTCAACCGGTTGTAAACTATATGGTGGATGTTAGCGGTTCTATGGATCTTAGATTTACTATGGCTACTAAATGTAAAGGTTGCGGATACAGACTAGAGCAGTTAAAAGAGATGCTAAGAGAGAGTATAGAGGCTTTACCAAAAGATACATTTATCCAGCTAAGTCAGTTTTCAGATGATGTTAAAACTTTACAGATACTAACCCAAGATAAAGCAAAACTTTTAACAGGTATCGGAGCTTTAGATATAGGAGGAGGAACAAAGATAGTTAAAGCTGTAAAAAAAGGTTTAGCTCTTTCTAAACTGCTTCCTTCAAACAGAAGATACTTTATCTTTACAACTGACGCTGCAGGAGATGCTTTTAAGTTTGATGAAAAACAAAAAAAAGAGTTAAACTCCGCTTTGCTTGATTTTAAGAAAAACGGTATCCAAACATTTTGGCTTGGTATGTGGAAAGATAAGTCAGTCCAAAAGCATATGGCTTACTTAGCAAAACTTAGTGGCGGAGAGTCTTTTGTAAGCTCCGATATAAAAGAGATAAGAGACAAGATAGTATCCATCACCCAAAAGGTAAACGATGATAAAGATGATAAAAAGTTTATAAACTCGGTAGTTATAAAACTTAAAAAACGAGATGAAAAAAGTGGTCAAAACATCATAGCTGTTGGTGATAAAGAGATAAAGCTTCCTATACTTTTATCGGATAAACCACAAAACAAAATCACAGATATAACCTATACTATAAAAAGATTTGAAACGGATAAAAAAAGCTATAACCCAAAAACCGCCTCTTTGATATATGGTGATGACATCCCGGTAAAAGAGACCAGAGTAAGAAAGATGATAGATCTGGTAGATGAAAACAACAAAACTATAACAGGTAAAAACAAAGCTATAACTATGCAGATCCCAAAAGCCTATATATTTGATAGGATAAAAGATATAGGAGCCTCAAGTTCTACGGAGTTTTTGGTACTGGAGCTAAATATAACAAACATACTACCAAAACAAAAAGTAGCTGTCTTGGATGACGGTTCCAAACATCCAAGCTCGTGGATAGGAAAAACAAATGATGACTATACCTATATAGATGCTATCCCTACCTACAAAATACCAAATCTTAAAAATCATCTCTTTATAAGAGTAAACAACACTTATGAAGTCCCTTTTCATCCACTAACTTGGGCTTTGGAAAAACCTTTGACAGATATAGATGAGTATGAACTCTCCATCGAAGGAAACTCATCAAAACAAGGTGTTTTACTTTTTGAGATACCAGATCGTCCTATAACTGCACTATCACTTCACTACTATGACACAAACTACGGACATATCGATCTACCTGTGATAGGAGAGTTAAAAAATAAAAAAGAAGATATCCAAAAACTCTCAAAAAAACCTATTAAACTATCAGATGCTTTTGAGCTAAACTTAGTCTCTACAAAGTTTACACCAAAACTCCTAGATGCAAAAACACAAAAAGCCTCTATCTTTGAAGTGGTAACTTTAGATCTAAAAAGTCAGGTAAATGCCCTTTTAGCACTAGATCCTAAAAAAAGATTTTCTTTAAAAATAAAAACTCCAAACGGAGACTTTTTTATACCACCTCATCCTATTACTAAGGATATACCTTTTGGTTTTTACAAAGAGATATCTTTAGCACCAGGTTCAAACAACCGTATAGCTATAGTATTTCAAATACCTAAAAAGTTAAAAGATCACCCGCAATCTCTCGTAGTGGAACTAAAAGGTAAAGATAAAGAGTTAGTTATCAACGATACTCAAACAAAAGAAAGCAAAAAAGAGCCTATTTTAGAAGCGGAAGCTGAAAATATAAAGTTAAAAATAAACGATATGTATAAACTAAACAACTACTACTTTATACTGGATGTAACATTGGATGATAAAGAGGATGGTTATGCTACAAGACTTCATGATATGCTAACCCTATCATATACAGATCATTTTCAAACAAAAAAAGAAGCTACAACATCCCATAAAGGTTTGGGTAACTTTAGCAACTCAAGCAAAAATTCAAATATGATACAAATCTACTCGGAAACAAAAAAGAAAATCTTAGGCTGTGATAACACAGTTCTTGACGGATATCAAAAGAGATGTGTAGTACTTTTTGATATAGATAAGATAAAAAAAGACAAAACAACATATCTTTTATCACCTATATTTAAAGATTTGAAATACAGCTTCAACATAAAAGATATCAAAAATATTACTGATAAAGATAGATATCTTCTATGCTTTAAGTTAAATCTAAAAGAGTCCGACTCAACTCAACTAGAAAGACTACTTGCTAAGATCAGAAAAGAGAAACTTTTAAAAGGTAAAAACTTAAAAACTCCTAAAAAAGTCATATCACTTGATTCACCCAAAGAGCTACCTAAAGAGATAAAACCTCTTCCTATAAGTTTGGCTGGTTCTAAAAAACTCTCCCAGATAAAAACTCTTCAAGATGCCATAAACACTTTAAAAGAGATAGAGTGGGTACCTTATGCAAATGCAGATGCTTTTTACTCTGTAGAGAGTATGTTAACTCAAGGTTGGGGAACAGAACTGCTGATGACAAAACTTCTCTATAAAGCTTTAAGAACAAAAAATATAAATATAAAAACAGGTTTTTACACTCTTACACAAGAAGGAAAAGAGTATCTTCAAAAGTTAGCAAAAGGTATCAAAGTAGAAAAGAAGAGTGTACCTTTTATAGAGTGGATAGAGAATAAAAAACATCATACTTTGGTAGTGCCATTTTTAAAACCTATAGATAAGATAAAAGAGTATATTGACACAAAAGATCCATACTATAGCAGGATAGGTACAAATGACTCCCAAATATCTATAACCCTCTACTACACCACAAAAAACAAAACAGCTTCTATGCAAGTTGGGGGTATGGCGGCATCTTTAAGCGGATCTGCTACTCCAAAAGAAAAATACAAAGAGATCTTTTCTGAAAACTTTGAACTGGATAAATACTCAAATATGCCTATAGATATATGGTTTGGCAAGGGTAAAAACAAAAAAGGAGAAAAGGTTTTAAAAACTTTTGTTTATAAAGTGGGTGAGATAGATGACAAACTTTTATCTTTACCAGGTGATATAGTTCCTAAAAAACTAGTGATAAAACTATATGATGGAGATGAAAACAAAGATCCTCTAGTTGTGAGGTTTAAAAATGGAGAAAAACTTCAAGATCTTTTCTTTACATTTTCTTTTTCAGCTCCTGATCTACCAAAAGAGGCTGTCGATATGCTAGAAAAAGCTAAAAACAGACTCTTTAAAAATGCAAAAAATATAGATCCTCTCTCACTTTTACAGTGGATAAACAGATCAAAAATCTATAAATTTGTCTCTATACAAACTGCATATGAAAAAGAGTTGGAAAAAAATCTAAAAGTAAAAGCAAGAAGACATAAGACTCCAAGAGTCATAGTGGCTATGGTGAAAAAAACTCCGGATAAAAAACTAAAAAGTTATCTTGATCTTAGATATGTCTTTAACAATGTCTATGGAGACGAAGATGCTAAAAAGTCTTTTAACCTCATAAGCAGTTTCTATGCAACCTATGCAGAGGGAGCATCTGTCCCTAACTCAAATACGGTATTTTCTCTATGGAAAAAAGATCAAGAGTTGCAACTTTTAACTATCTTACCAGATAAAAAAGAAAAAGCACTAAACTATCTAAAAAACCAAAAGATACCAAAGTGGATACAAGATCGTTTGGAAGATAGCGATAGAGTTTGGCTTTTCCCTACAAAACCAATACAAAACAGATATGCTTGGCTTGAGATAGATCCCAAAAGCCATCAAACCATCTCTGTTTTGGATAACGGTCAATATAGCGCTATGACTGAAACTGTCTTAACCCAAGAAAATATAGAGACAACAACCAGATACTTTTTGGGACTTCTTATAGGCTCAAACATATCTGTAGGATCAGTAATAAACTACTCTTTAAAAGGTTATGAAGATTATAAAAAGCTAAAAGAAGATGCACATAAATTGGCAAAAGTTTTAGGTTGCTATGTTAAGAATATCGAAACTTTTGCTTCAACCACAAAAGGTGTGGTAGAAGATGGAGTAAGTAAAGATACTTTCAAAAACTACAAAAGCAGTCTTTCAAATTGTAAAAATGATGGTGGCGGAGGTAGTAGTGAAATGCCTAAAAAATACTCAGATCTTGTAAACTTTGGGAAAGGTATAGATAACTCTATAGAGTACTATTTTAAACATATGAAATAAATAGTGTTTTGGGTGGAAACTTCCACTCAAAACTAAACCTCCATCACATATCCTCTTGCCGGAATATTTTTGATAAATCTATGCTTTAGTTTTTCTCTCAGTCTTTTTATCAAAGTTCTTATAGTGTTTGTATTTGCCACTTTGTCAGGCCAAATCTCGTTTTCTATCATATAGTTTGTTACAAGATTGTTTTTATTTGATATAAAAAGTTGTAAAAGTTGTGTCTCTTTTTTTGTAAGATGTACCAACTCATCATGATAGTATAAAAGAGTATTATCCATATCAAAACCAAACTCTTCATCAAGTTTTAAAAGCTTCCTGTCATGATCACTAAGAGAAGTTTTTTGTTGGTTAAAAAGCCTATTTTTTGCTATGTTGATAGCTGCAAACAACTCTTTTCTGTCAAAAGGCTTGCTAAGATATACCAAAGGATCAACTTCTACTGCTCTTTGTATGTTATAGTTATCATTGTTTGCTGTTAAAAACACTATCATGATGTCTTTGTTTATCTCTTTTATCTTTAAAGATGCTTCTATACCATCTATATCACCATCCAAAAATATATCCATCATGACAAGATCTATGTTGTACTTTTTACACAAAGTTACAGCTTCCAAACCATCACTTACAACATCTACTACTTTACAATCCAAACTGTTTAAATAACTCTCTATCTCTAAAGCTACTATACTTTCATCCTCTACTATCAAAACTTTTAACCCTGTCATGATCTAAACCTTATTATAGTTTTTGTCTGTTTGGATGTATCCATAGTTATACTACCTTTTAGTTGATTTTTAACTATCATTTTTACAAGTCTTAGTCCCAAAGAGTTATCTTTTTTATCCATATCAAACCCTACTCCACTATCACTTATCTCCAAAATATTTTCATCATCACTTTTATATAGTTTTATCTCTATCTCTCCCTTATCATCTTTAAAGGCATATTTAAAAGAGTTTGTTATAAGTTCGTTTAGTATCAGTCCTATATAAACAGCCTTTTTTATAGGAAGCTTCATCTGTATATGCTTTTTAAAATTTATTTTATCTTTTCCCATAACTTCAACTAGGTCATTTATCAACTCATCTATATACTCTTTCATATCTATAGTATCAAAGCTATCTTTTGAAAGTAAAACAGAGTAAGTTTTGGCTATGGCATTTATACGGTTTTCAAGGATATGAAAAGAGTCTTTTACCTCTCTAAAAGGTGTCAAATCACTCTGAAGCCTTATCATAGAAAGTATTATCTGCAAGTTGTTTTTAACACGATGGTGAACCTCTTGAAGCAAAAGTTCTTTTTCTTTCAAAGCTCCGTTTAGTTGTCTAGTCTTTATCTCAACCTCTTCTAAAACCAGCTTTTTTCTATATTTTAACTCTTCTAACATCTTTTTATCTATCTCTTTTTTTTCATTTTCCAAGATCAAGTACCTATCAGCAAAAGCCAAAGAAAGAACCAAAGCTTCTATAGTAGTAGCCCAGATAAGTATATTTTGAAAGTAAACCATTACTGAAGCTAACCCCAAAGCATCTATGATGATCATGATATATGATAAAAATACTATCCCAAAGCCAAGTATAAAAAGCCTTGCCTGTTTTACACCCTTTTTATATGCATATATACCACATAAAAGATTTAACAGTATAAAAATAGCTCCTGTAAGTATGACTATATTTAGAGAGTACTCTTTTAAAGGATCTAAAAACAAAAACTCTAACCCTAAAACCACTATAACACTTTTGTAAAAAACCTCTATCTTTTTTATCTTTTTATACTCTAAAAAGTGCATAGCAAAAAGAGCAGAAGTAAGTATCAAAAACAAAACTTTTGGTATAGTATAAGTTGCTTCTACCTTTATAAACTCACTAGGAAAGTATATCTGGGTTATACCAAGATATGTCATCTGCTGATAAATCAAAGCAAAAAGATATAAACCATAGTAAAAAAAACTCTTGTCTCTTAGATAACCAGATAAAAGTAAAGAGTAAAGCATCATAGCCAAGATACAACCTAAAAGAAGTATATCCACAAACTGTCTATCTCTATCCTTTTTAAAAAAACTCTCTTTATCTTTTAGATATAATGAAAAGTCAATAGGAGTATATTTTGAAGATACTCTTAAATAGTAACTTGATTTTGAGTATGGTTTAAAATCCAACTCAAATATATATGCGATAGTCGAGTGTTTATCGTTTTGATAAAGCATACCATTTTTTTTTAAAAGGGTAAGATCTTGTGAAAAAAGAGATATATCTTCTAAAAGTGGTGATGAAAATACCAAAATCTTTTTTATATCTTTTTTTGATGAGTTATAAAAATCCAACTTTATCCACACATATTTATGACTTACTCCGATATTTAGATGTTCTTTTGAAAAAGGTTTAAAAACATTTTTAAGCTCATCTTGATTTAGCTTTTCTTTTCCTATATATATATAACTTTTGGGTAACAAAGAGTTTGTATGATATAAAGAGGGATCTATAACCTCAGCATAGACAAAAACTTTTAGAAAAATTAAAAAAATATATAAAATCTTCACTTAAACATCCAAAAATCTTTTGAATCTATTTTAGCACATTTTTAGCACATCTTTTTTTTATAATCTTTAAATAAAAATATTAAAGGTGGTCTATCATGAAAAAAACATTTCTTTTTAGCATTTTTTTATCAAGTTTACTTTATGGCGACTTTACTATGGTTTATCAAATGGATAAAGATACAAACCAGATTATAAAATACAAAGATGCAAAACACTTTAAAATAACAGCTACTCAAAAAGGGTCATCTGGCGTCACAAAAATGATAAAATCAGGTAATAAAGCTTATATGATTATAAAAAATGGAAAGTCAGAGCAAAAAATAGATATGAGTAAAATGAAAGCTCTTCAAAGTCTAGCTAATGCTATGGGTAGTGAAACATCTCAACACGAAGAACCTCAACCAAAGATAAAAAGTTTTGGTAAAGATATAAAGATAGCAGGTATAAATGCACAAGAAGCCACTATATCCTATCAAGAAAACGGTCATACTCAAACTGTAAAAGCTATCGTGAGTAAAGATGAAGATATCGTAGATGCTATGAAAAAGTTTTCTCAAGCTATGGGAGAGTTTTCAAGTGAGGGAAATATGCAAGATATGTTTTTAGTTGATGGGTATGCCATACTAAAAATAGATAGTATGCAACTGGTTAAGTTTGACAAAAGCTCTATAGATGACAAAGACTTTGCACAAACTGCTACTAAAAATACAAAAAAAGCTGTAAAAAAACCTCCATTTTGTCCTGTTACTGGTGTAGTTGGAGCTTCAAAACAGCTTGTAAAGATGCTAAAACCGCAAGTTAATGGGTGGAAACTAGTCAAAACTGCAACCTGTTCAAATATGATGAAAATGATTATAGAAAATGCACTATATCAAAAAGACAACAAATACATCCACATAGGTCTTTATATAAACCAACAAGACAAAGGTATCATAGCAAAACATAAAAGTATCAACCTCCCTATAAAAGATCTAAAAAGAGGCAAGATACAAGGATACAAATATCAAAGTGGACTATTAGAAACTTTAGATACTTATGCTATGGATATCAAACTGCCAAATGCCATGCTAACTCTCACATCTTATCATGATGTAAACCTTAAAGAGTTTGCAAAAGATGCCCTAAACTTAAAGCTGTTTAAACCAGTTAAAAAGTCATCTTTTGATCCTAACAGTATGTTTAAAGATGGCAAAATGCCTTCTCAAGAAGATATGAAAAAAATGGGCGATATGCTAAAAAATATATTTGGCAAATAATATGAAAAATCTCCTTTTAATTTTTTTGCTCATATTTGCTTTTGGGTTACAAGCTGATACGATAACCCCAAAAGCAAATATATACTATACATATGATGACGATATAGAGTATGCAGATGGAAAACAAAAAGGAACAGTAGAGATAACATCTCTTCCTCTAAAAGACATAAACAGTTCAATAACTTACTCTTTAGAAGCAAAACAGGGAGTTTTTTTGCCAAGCAAAAGCAAAAGTGTAACCTTTACAAAAAAAGAGTATCTACAAAACGGTTATAAAAAAACCTTCAGATATAAAACTTACAGATGCTCAGATCCTAAAGTCGAAGATAAAAGGTTTGAAACTTTCACTCTAAAACTTATAAAATATAAAGATCTAAAAAGAAATGAATTCTTAAAAAAAGAGAAAGTTCCATTTTTATGCAACCTTCAAACAACAAAAAGCAGTAATGATAAAAACTTTTTTACAGCTATCATAAAAACAAAGTTGGAACAAAAAGTTTTACCAAATGAAAAAGTAAGAGGAATAGACAAACCTTTAACATATAAAAAGATATACAAAGATGTCTTATATCTCTATATCGACGAAAAAGATGGAAAAATTGTTCAATTTCATATAGATCAAAGATCAAATATCAAAGTTCATGATGAAGAGTATAGATTAAATATCTATAGCTGTAAATTTGAACTTATTCCAAAAGACTATTTAGTAAAAAACATAGGTAGTACCTATATGATACATACAGAAGATAATGGTTGGGGATTTGATAACAACACACTTTTTAACATCCCTATTGTAGATAGTAACCCAACTAAAAATATAACTTTTAAATGGGGTCAACTAAAAAACAATGGTTCATTTCAAACAACCCAAAAAGCAAAAAGCAAGATACCAAATCTAGCAAAAAACTTCTACAAAGAGTTTGCATCTATGGCAAAAATTTTTAAAGAAGTTTTAAAAGAAAGTCCATTGATAGATATTGCAAAAGCAGGACTTGACAGTTATGCAAGTATAGATAAAAAATGCCATGGGAAAGTTACACTTGAGGGATTTAACAAACATAACATGACTTTACAAGATACAGATATCACAGTAACTTTAAAGATAAAAAGATCTGAACCTGATGAGATACGAACTATGAAAAGTTATATGAAAAAGTACGGAACATCCGCTTTTTCGATATTAAACAAAGAGTTGGATCAACACAAAGAGTTCTTTCAAGGAGAGTAAGATGAGATATATTTGGATACTTCTTTTACTATTTGGCATATTGGATGCAAAAACTACCTATAAAGATGCTCTATTTGCATCTATAGCAAATGTCCCAAAAGGTGATGTTTTAAACTTTAGAAAAAAACCAGACTACAGATCTAAAAAAGTAGGAAGCCTTCCATACAATGACAACCATATACTAGGTGTTCAAAAATGTATAAAAAAAGACAAAAGTATCTGGTGTAAAGTTCAAGTTTTAATGCCGTTTGATTTATATGAGTATGATATGTCCGAACCAGGCTGGGTAAATGCAAAGTATCTAAACTTTGGAGGAGAAGGATATACTTTGATAGATGACAAAGCTGGATGTTTTTATTCTCTTGATTGTGAAAACGGTTACTGTGAAATCATAGATGATGTTATCTACTACTCTCCTATCATCGTTATAAAAAGCACTAAAAAGATAAAAAGAAGCCGACTTTTTCCAACAAACCAGTTTGATGTGGAAGAAGGAGGTGATGGCTACTGTACCACTCATGCTTATCTAACTTATGATGACTCTCCTATGTGGACCATTGCCTATCTTTTGGAGGATTTAAAAACAGATAACATAAAAAACTTGATTTCCTTGATACACCCACAAAAAGGAGTAGTACTAACCGATCATGTAAGTTTTGGTGTTACGGATGTAACTCTTACAAAAGATGAGTTTGAAAAGTATGTAAAAATAAACAAAAAGATTTTAGAAAAGTTTCAAAATGGAAAAGATGAAGAAAAAAGCTTAATAGGAGTTAAAGACTTTTTAAACTCTCTGCATAGAAGTTTTGATGATCCTATCTATATAGATGAGACAAAAAAGTGCAATGGCTTTGTAAAAACAAAAGATACGAAATGCTTTAAAATAAGTTGGAAGGATATAGATGTACCGCAAGACTATCTTAACATGATAGTAGTTTTACAAAAGTATAGAAACAAGTGGTATATCGTAGGACTTTTAAGAGAGAGATGGACAATATAAAACAAGGAGGAAAATATGAAAAAGATAGTATTAGGAGTTTTAAGTTGTGCAGTATTTGCTTGGACTAGTGATATAGCAGGAAGTTACATAGCTATAAAAACACAAGATGGCAATGATATAAATACACCCTATATGCAAACAGACTTTTCAAAAGATGGAAAGATGCTTGTTATGGGTATGCCTATGGGAACATGGAGACTTGACAAAAGTAAGCATCTTATCATAATAACATCTATGATGAACCCAAATGCCATAGAAAAGCACTCTATAGTAAAACAGACAAAAGATATATTAGTATTAAAACACAACAATGAAGTTTTTACATACAAAAAGTTAGATATGAACAAAGCAAAAGAGTATAACAAAAACTCTAAGCTAGAAGGTACTTGGAAGTTTAACTCAAAAAGTTTTTCTGAAAAGATCACTTTTTCCTTACCAAACAGTTTTAGCTATCAAAAAGAAGATCACACAGAAAACTCTACAACAAACTCAAACGGTAGTTGGTACTATGACCCAAAAGAAAAAAGCCTTATCATCTCATCTATGATGTGCCCACTAGCAGGGAAATACCCTGTAGAGATCAAAAATAATACCATAACCATAAATAATATCACATATAAAAAGGTTAAATAATGCTAAGAATCATACTTTTTTTTATCCCTATCATGATAGCACTAGATGCAAAACCTTTTCATACACACTATATCCCCATACAACTAGTAAAATTAGACTCACAAAACTTAAACCATAGTGAAAGACAGTTTTTAAAAGAAGAGTTAAACCACCAACTAAAGATACACGGATTAAAACTCTCTCCACAGTCTCAATACCACCTAAAAGTTACTATAAAAGGTTTTAAACCATACAACGCAACTTCAAGTGATTTTATAGAAAAAAAATCCACAGCTAGATACAAAGGAAAGGTAAAACTTAAAGTAAAATTTTATGAGTTTTTAAACACAGTATATCATGATGGGGATATTAGTGCATACTATGATGTAGAAAAAATTGGCTGGTCAAAACATGATGCTGTTTTAAAA
>Ga0256843_1003191_pt1 | contig 11525 bp, 9 predicted proteins | sample AlvinellametaG_FD_191572 | JGI IMG/M metagenome (GOLD analysis project Ga0256843, IMG submission 191572) | Pompeii worm associated microbial communities from hydrothermal vent at the East Pacific Rise, Pacific Ocean - Alvinella | ecosystem: Host-associated > Annelida > Integument > Unclassified ... | reverse complement strand
ACCAGTGCGGATATGATCGACAGACGGAAAAATCCGGACATATAACCTCCTTTTTGTCTGAGTATAACACAGGAGAATGAAGTATGAATGGAGCGGTGCAAATATCAGAGCTCAAGAGAGGCACGGTATTTTTTTGTATTGTATACTGTTCATATCGGTGTTTTTTTCGTTTTTTCCGCCGTTTGCACAAGGGTTGCTTTGCGATGGCCTGTTCTTTCATTCCTCCTCTTCGGGAGAGGGGGGGGAAAAAACATGGTGCCCCCGGACGGGGCACGGGTCAGTGTCTGATGTTGTTGGGATTGCTGATTTTGACGGCCCGCCCTTTCGAGGCGATGAAACTGATCAGTTCTCCGTGGATCTCGACGAAGGCTTCCGGCCCGTATGCCGGAGAAAGCGGTGAACGGTGCTCGCCGACGGTCAGCAGCGAAGCGGTGTGGTTCATCTCCGGAGAAAGGAAGTAGAAATAGGTGCTGTTGTCCGGCATCTCTACGATGGCCGAGGCGTTGATCTCTTCGGCTTCGGTGAAGCGGATGAACGGCTGGCCGCCGGAGAGCGGCGCACCGGGAACGGTGAACGGAATATGCTGGTCGCCGCTGCCTTCCGTTCCGTCGCCGACGGCGGCGATTTCCAGGATCTTCATCGGGTTTTTCCCGATGGCGGGCGTATAGTTCGCCGGGTCGGCGTCGTCGACGATCGTCTGCGAAGCGAGCAGGAAGGCGTCGTATTCCGGCGTTCCTTTCATGATGCCTTTCGCGGCGAGTCCCGCTTCGATAATCGGCCCGAAAACGGCGGAGTGGTTCAGCAGCTGGATCAGCCCCTGTCCGGGCATCATCAGGACGGAAGTATTCACGGCCCTGGTTTGGTTGAGGAAACCGATCGAGGCGATGTTCCCCAGCGAGTGCGAAAGGAAACTGATGTTGTTCTCGTCGAGGTTGATTCCCACGGCATTTTCGATCGCGGAGGCCAGCTGCATGAGATCGGAAGTGGTCTGCTGCAGGTTGTCGCGGGTCGTCGTGACATTGGCGAGGTTCATGTAGTGAATTCCGGAGGAATCGATGATGCCGTCGGGCTTGTAGGCGACGACGGTTCCGTAGGGATCCTCGGTAACGAGGTCGACGTTGTAGGTCCGTTCGAACGGACCCGTATAGAAGGGATTCTTCGTCGTATTGGATTCGGTGACGCCGTGCAGCGGCAGGTCGATGGCGATTCCGGCGTAGCATTTGGCGGCGAAGGTCTCTCCGTATACGAAAAGATCGGTTCTCGCCCGTGTGATGCCGTGCTGGTAGATGACGACCGGCCAGCCGTCCGCCGGCTCGGTACAGTTGGATTCCGCGCTCGGAACCGTCGCGACGACCGGAACGGTGATGTTGGCTTCGATTTTCGGTACGAACGGCGCCTTGTAGGAGAACTCACCCCGCAGAACCGCTTCCGTCGCGTTTCCGTCCACCGGTTGAGGCATGTATTGCGGCAGGTTTTCGAGGATGCCGAAGTAGATTTCCGCGCTGCCTTTCATCATGCTCGTGTCCATCCCCATTTTCGTAAACAGGTCTTTGGTCGTCAGTCCGGTGTTCCGCAATCCGAGTTTGGCGACCGGATGGGCGGCAGCCTCGGCGGCGATCGCTTTCTGTACGGCGCCGATCATCTGGGTCCTGAAGGCCCAGATCTGCACGGTGCCGGTCGGGTCGATTCCGGCTTTGAGCATCGCTCCCATCATGGCGCGGTTCCCCTGCCGGATCGCTTCGAGTTTCGCGGCGGTTTCCGGATCGATGGATCCGCCGGCCTTGACCGGGTGTTTCGACAGGGTCAGTGCCGTGACGTAGTCGGGAGAGAGAACCCTGCCTTTGTCGTCTTTGATACTGTTGTTGAGTGCGACCATGTAGTTGGTGAGGCCGTCGAGCGGTTTGAGCGGAATGACGGCGATCCGGTCGCCGCTCTGTGCCGCGACGAAGTCGACGCCGAAACGCAGGGTTTCGTTGATGTCCGTGACGGCACCCGTGGCGGGGTCGATATCGACTTTGAACATCCGGACGCCGCCGATGAGGGTCGAGGCGTCGATACGGATTCCTTCGGAGAGGGGGGCGGTGATCGGCGAGGTCGTCGAAAAGCCGCTCAGGGCGTTGAGCTGACGCTTGATGTTGGCATCGGGGTCCGTCGGTTCATACGGAATGTTGAGCGTTTTCCCGCCGTCGAAGTCGTTCGTGCTCGAATCGTTCGGCGCGAAGAGAATGTTGTTGGGATAGGGGATTTTCCCTTCCGCCGGATTGAAAACGGTGAAACCGGCGATTTTGTCCTGGACCGTGTTGCCGCTGAGGCTGTCCTGGAGAGGAGTGTCTCTGTCGGTACCGCAGCCTCCGAGCAGGAGTGCCGCCGTCGCTGCCGCAATGAAAAAAGTTTTATACTGCATGGATGCCTCCTAGAAATTCATGGTCAGCTGGACGCTGAGAATATCGACGCTGGAGTCGAAATCGCCTTTGAGGCGGTGTTTGAGCGGGTCGGCCCCGGATTCGTATTCGTTGTCGATAGGTGTTTTGGCGACAAAGAGGTGACTGTAGCCCACGTCCATTCCGAACAGTTCGCTGAACCGGTACCCCAGCCCGAGAGAAACCCATGTCCGGTCGTTGTCGGGAATGCGCGGGGTGCGGTAATGCCGGTTTTTGACCGCTTTGCCGTCGTAGGCGAGACCGGCGCGCAGCAGAAGCGTGTCGTCGACATGGTAGCGTCCGCCTACGGCGAAACGCCACTGGTCCTGATAGTTTTCCGTGGTCACGGAATCCGGCTGTACCGGATTGTCGTATTTGATGCGCAGTTCCTGAAAAAGGCTCCACTGGGTCCACAGGACGTCCCCCATCAGATCGAAGCGGCCGGCGCGGTGAAAAACGCTGAAAGAGGCCGAAGCGGGCATGTCGACATCGGAGCTGAGCGTGGTGTCCTTGAAAAGGCCGGTGCTGACGATCGGAGCGGCGGAAGCCGGCACGGTAAAGTCGGCGTCTCCCGTGACGTGGTGGGAGATTTTCGAACGGTACGCGACGGAAAACCGGGTGTTTTCGTCGAGCGTGTAGAGGACGCCGACGTTCCATCCGAACGAAAGGTCGTCGGCGTTGTCCCCGTCCAGGTCTCCGAAGCCGTCCGCCGTGCCCGGCGAACCCATGAGGCTGCCGAAGTCGATCGCGCTGGTCAGTTTGACGTAGACATACTGGACGCTGATCCCTGCGCCGACACTCCACTTGTCGTTGATTTTGTAGGCGACGGCCGGGTTGACGTTGACGGTCACGAGATCGGTTTCGACGGCGTGGTAGCGCCCGACCCAGTTGTCGTCGTATTTGGTGCCGAGGCCGAAGGGACTGTTGATGCTCAGGCCCAGAAACAGTTGCTCGTTCACCTGGCCGGTGGCGTAGAACGTCGGTACCACCGCATCCATTCCGCCGTGGGAGTCCGGCCCGGTCAGCGGCGAACCGTCGGCGAAAGTGGAGCCGTCGTTGGTGAAATCGGCGCGCGGGGAGATGTAGTTCATCGACGCGACGAGACTGACACCCCTGATCTGTGTCATGGAGGCGGGGTTGAACCAGACGGTACCGGCATCTTCGGCGGCGGCTCCGCCGGAGGCATAGGCGGACCCCATGCCCGAGGCCGAGTTTTCGATGATGGCAAAGCCGGCACCCTGCGCCGCTGCGGCCGAAAACAGCACGGCGGCGGCTGCGATACCCGACAACTTCAATGGGTTACGGTAAGACATGAATATACTCCTTTTTTCCGATTGACGCAACGGCGGCTGCCGTCCGCGGAAATCGTTACACTTCGATAACTATAGATAGAGGCGCATTAAAGTAAGGTAAATTGCTATATGATTAGCGCATGAAAACGCTGCAGTATCCCTATCAGAATTTTTACGCCATGTTGCGCGAAGACGTCCGGACGCACGGAAACAAAACCGCTCTTTTTGTCGGGGACGAAAAAATCAGTTATTCCCGGGTTCTGGCGAAAACGGATGCGTTCGCCCGTTTTCTCGAAATCGGCGGCTTCGGACGCGGTGACAGGATCGCCCTGATCGCGCCGAACACGCCCGAATTCATCGTGACGGTTTTCGCGGCGACGAAACTCGGCGGGGTGGTCGTTCCGGTCAACAACATGCTCAGAGCGTCGGAATACGAATACATTCTCAACGACGCGCGGATCAAGGTGCTGGTGACGGCGAAGGAGTTCGCGAAAGAGACGGCGGGACTGCGGGAAAAGGTGCCGACCCTCGAAAAAACGGTCTGGATCGACGAAGCGCCGCAGATCGACGAATACAATATCGTTTTCGACGAAGTGTGTGACGTGCATCCGCACGAGGAGGAAGGGATCGCGGACATGAAGCTCGACGATCCGGCGGTGATTTTCTATACGTCGGGGACGACCGGCAATCCGAAGGGGGCGGTGATGAGTTACCGCAACCTTTTTTCGAACATGATCGGCGGGCAGAAAATCTTCAATGTGACGCCGAAAGACCGCTTCATCGTCTATCTGCCGATGTTCCATTCCTTTACCTTTACCATCATGACGATGATGCCGTTCTATACGAAATCTTCGATGGTCATTGTCCGGAAACTGCTGCCGTTCAGCAATATCGTGAAACAGACGCTGCTCAAACGGGTCACGGTTTTTCTCGGGGTGCCGGACATCTACAACGCGCTCATCCGGGCGAAACTGCCGTGGTATTTTCTCCTGTTCAACCGTATCCGGGTATTCATTTCCGGGGCCTCGGCTCTGAGCGAGGATACGCTGACACGCTTTTCGAAGCGTTTCAAACGGGCGAAAATGATGGAGGGATACGGTTTGAGCGAAAACTCTCCGGCGGCGGCGGTCAATCCGATGGAACGGCCGAAACCGGGTTCGGTCGGCCTGCCGTTCCCCGGCTACGAAATCAAGATCGTCGATACGGAGATGGTCGAGGTTCCGCGGGGCGAAGTGGGCGAGATCATCATCCGGGGCGACGGGGTGATGCTGGGCTATCTCAACAACGACGAGGCCACGGCGGAAACCATCGTCAACGGCTGGCTGCGTACCGGCGACCTCGGCAAGATGGACGAGGACGGCTATCTCTATATCGTCGACCGTAAAAAGGATCTGATCATTTCGAAAGGGATCAATATCTACCCCCGTCAGATCGAGGAGGAGCTGATGAAGCTGCCGAGCATCGCCGCGGCGGCGGTCATCGGGGTCGAAGATCCCAGAAACGGGGAGGTGCCGGTCGCCTATGTGGAGATCGATCCGGACTGGGAAGACCCCGTGACGGAACGGGACCTGAAAAACGAACTCAAAAAAAGCCTCGCCAACTTCAAAATCCCCAGAAACATCCATCTGGTCGACGCCCTGCCGAAGACGGCGACGGGCAAAGTGCTCAAGCGGGTGCTCAAGGAACGGCTCACCCGGTCCGGCGGCGGTGAAGAGAACCCGCGTTGAAACATCTGATCGACTTTGTCGAAAGCGAAAGAGCGGAAGAGAGCGGGATTTTCGCCCAGCTCAAGTGCTCCGCCGAAGAGGCGGAAATCCTCCGGGCGATGACGCGCCGTTTCATCGGTGCGCAGGAGGAGTGCGGCGTGCGGGAGTTGCTGCAGGAGCTTTTCGGAAACGAGGGGTACAGCTACCTCTTTCATCTCGGAAGCGTCGGAAACCTGCTGGAACTCGGCTGGATCGTCCAGCAGAGTTTCGCACCGCTGGATATCGGCGAAGCTTCCCGCCTCGAACTGCTCAATACGGGGGTCGCCCTCAGCCCGTCGTTTCTGAAACTGCTGGAGCTCGGAACCCTGGAAACGAGCCTGCCGGAGGTCAAGCCTTACGCAGATCATCTGGAATACCTGCAGGACCAGTTCTACCGTATCGAGCTCTACCAGAAGATCTCCGGAGTCCGTCATCACGGCAATGAACAGTCCCTTTCCGTTCGCCGGCTGCAGAACAAGCTCGAACTGCTCGAACGGCGCATCGGGGAACGGATCGCCCAGACGGAGACGGAAATTTCCCTGGAAAAATTTCTGCGCGATCACGGGCTCGACGCCAGGGAAGAGGTGATTTTTCTGGCGTTGCTGAAAGAGGAGTACAGCGCCGGGGACGACTCGCTGCGGGAGATGACGACGCTGATCGACCTGATCAGCACCGACGAATACGAGCGGATCAAAAACCGTTCCCTGCTCGAAGAAGGTTCGAGGCTGCTGAGCGGAGAGATCATCGACTACGAGGAGATGCTCAATCCCTTCGGCGGGATTTCCCGGGCGTTCTACATCGTCGACGAGGTGCTGCAGGACATCATGCACCCGCAGAAAAAGAAGAAGGTACACAAACTCAAACTTGACATGCTGATCAAGGAGCAGGATATTTTCGAACTGGTCGATCCGGTCACGTCGCTCGACGATGTCGTGCTGAATCCTTCGACGCGCAAGACACTGAACAGCCTGCTGCGCCAGATGGACAAAAAAGTGGCGGATCGCCTGGCTGCATGGGGAGTCAGGGAGAAAAAACAGGGCGTGGACGCGCGGATCATCTTCTACGGCCCTCCGGGGACGGGGAAGACGATGACCGCCTATTCTCTGGCGAAATCGCTCAAACGGCAGGTGCTCGGTTTCGACTGTTCGAAAATCCTGTCGATGTACGTCGGCGAAAGCGAAAAGAACGTGCGGAAGATCTTCGACACCTACCGGGACCTGACGGAAAAGACGAAAACCGAACCGATCCTGCTGCTCAACGAAGCCGACCAGTTTCTCGGCAGCCGTTCCGCCGGTACCGGCGGCAGCGCCGACCAGATGCACAACCAGATGCAGAATATCTTTCTCGAACAGATCGAGCGTTTCGAAGGGGTGCTGATCGCGACGACCAACCTGCTCGAAAACATCGACACGGCGTTTTCCCGCCGCTTCAACTACAAGATCGAGTTCAGACGCCCCGACCGCGAACAGCGCCGGGAACTCTGGAAGCGGATGCTGCCGAAAAACGCGCCGTACGAGAAAGGGTTCGATCCCGAAAGGCTGCTGGATTACGACCTCAGCGGGGGACAGATCAGTCTGGTCGTCAAAAACACCGCCTTTTCGGTCGCGGCGACGGAAGAACCGCTTTTCACCGTCGCGGCCTTTGTCGAAGAGATCGGGAAAGAGAAGCGCGGTACGTTCGACGCGGAAAAGGCGGTGGGTTTCCTGCAGCGCTGAAGGGCCGTGCCGGCCTGGTCCGTTTCGAAACCGTCCGGGGATCCGTTACGGATTGAGACATCTTTGTGACAGGGCGCGCCTCCCGCTGTTTCCAAACGGAACACCGTCCGCAAAAAGGAAGGCTCCTCTCCTTCATTTAATTTCCTTTTCGCTATATTGCTAAGAACTATTTTGTGTATAGAAAAATGCCGGAAAACTCCCGTAAAATAGTTGTTTTTCGGTGTTTCAAACCATTGAAAAAGGTTGGATGTATGGAACAGATTGGCGTTTCACACCCGTATTTCGGGGTCTTTATCCTCTTCGTGCTGACGTTCGGCGCGTTCTACGCGACGACCGTGGCGGCACGACTCGTCAGCCGGGCCATGGCGGCCAAGGACACGGAGAAAATCAAACTCTCCATCTACGAATGCGGGCCGGAGGTGACCAAGCAGCCCAACAGAATTTCGCCGCAGTTCTATCTGTTCGCGCTGCTGTTCCTGCTGTTCGACGTCGAGATCGTGTTCATGTTCCCGTGGGCGATCGACTTCAAACTGCTGGGCTGGTTCGGGTTTGCAGAGATGCTGCTGTTCATCCTGCTGCTGGCGATCGGATTTGTATACGCATGGAAAAAAGGAGCGCTTGAATGGCACAACATCAAGTAAATTACGCACAGGACGGGGGGCTTCCCGTCGCACTGACGACGGTCGACAAGGTCGTCAACTGGGGACGCTCGAACTCGCTCTGGGCCCTGACCTACGGTCTGGCCTGCTGCGGGATCGAGATGATGGCGTCGGGGGCGTCGCGCTACGACTTCGACCGGTTCGGGACGATTTTCCGCGCCTCCCCGCGTCAGGCGGAGCTGATGATCGTCGCGGGAACGCTGACGAAAAAGCACGCCGAGTTCATCCGCCGTCTCTACGACCAGATGACGGAGCCCAAATGGGTCATTTCGATGGGATCGTGCGCCAACACCGGCGGGATGTTCAACACCTACGCGACCGTGCAGGGCGTCGACCGCGTCATTCCGGTCGATCTCTATCTGCCCGGCTGCGCCCCGCGGCCCGAGACGCTGCAGTACGCGGTGATGATGCTGCAGAAGAAGATTCGCCGTGAAAAGGCGATCAAAGCGCAAAAACCCAAAAGGCTGATGTGATGAGACGCTATACACCGAAAGACGACGTACAGAAAAAACCGTACTACACCGACCGTTTCTGGGTGGCGCCGCAGGTGCCGAAATTCCCGGTCGATCAGGACGAGGTCTTCGCCGGAGATCTCGCGGCGATCAAAAAGAAGTTCAAGGTCGAGGATGCCTACATCCAGGTGGAACAGATGATCGTCTATATCCGCCCGCAGGACAATTTCGGCGTGCTGCAGCTGCTGCGCGACGAGCTCGACTACACCCAGCTTTCCGAACTCAGCGCCATCGACTGGCTGGCCAAGCGCGGACAGTTCGAAGTCTTCTATCAGCTGCTGAGCATGAAAAAACGCAAGCGCATCCGCATCAAGATGTACATCGACGAGGACCAGCCCGTCGACAGCGTCGAAAAACTCTTCCGCAGCGCCGACTGGGCCGAGCGCGAGATGTACGACATGTTCGGCATCAGGCTCAACAACCACCCGTTCCCCAAACGCATTCTCATGCCCGACGACTGGGAAGGCCATCCGCTGCGCAAGACCTACCCGCTGCAGGGCGACGAGTTCGCGGCGTGGTACGAGGTCGACAAGATCTTCGGCAAGGAAGCGCGCGACATCATCGGGCCGGAGATTCGCGATTCGGCGATGGTCGACCGCTACGACACCAAGCGCTTCGCGCGGCTGGGCCACGAAGTGCCGTACGGTGCCGAGTTCAAGGCGGACGAGCCGGAGAAAGGGCTCGACTATCAGGAGGAAGAAGGCGTCTTCCTGATCGAGAAATTCGATGAAGAGAAATCTGTCGTGATCACCGACAGACACAGATAAGGCTGAGCATGCAACAGACGAACAGATTACGACCGTTTTTTGAAAACATCACGTTTGACCGTGACGACAACGAACTCGTCCTCAACTTCGGACCGCAGCACCCCTCCGCGCACGGACAGCTGCGCCTGATGCTGCACCTGCAGCAGGAGCAGATCGTCAAGGCGCATCCGGACGTCGGCTACCTGCACCGCGGGATGGAGAAGATGGCGGAAAACATGATCTACAACGAGTTCATGCCGACCACCGACCGGATGGACTACATCGCCTCCAGCTCGAACAACTACGGTTTCGCCCTGGCGGTCGAGAAGCTCATCGGTCTCGAAGTGCCGCGCCGCGCGAAAGTCATCCGGATGATGCTGCTGGAGATCAACCGCCTCATCTCCCACCTCTTCTGGCTGGCGACGACCGCGCTCGACATCGGGGCGATGACGGTCTTCCTCTACGCGTTCCGCGAACGCGAGTATCTGATGGACCTCGTCGAGGATTACTGCGGGGCGCGCCTGACGCACGCCGCGATCCGGATCGGCGGCGTGCCGCTCGACATCCCGGACAACTTCCTCGACGACCTGCGCAAGTTCCTCAACAAGCTGCCGGAGAACATCAAGGACTACGAAGATCTGCTGGACCAGAACCGTATCTGGAAGATGCGGATGGAGAACGTCGGGGTCATCCCGACGGAGATGGCGCTTTCCTGGGGCTGTACGGGGCCGATGCTCCGTGCCTCCGGCGTGCAGTGGGACATCCGCAAGGAAGAGCCTTACGAGCTGTACGACGAAGTCGACTTCGACATCCCGTGGTCGGACAAGGGCGACAACTACGCGCGTTACAAGATCTACATGGCGGAGATGCGCGAAAGCGCGAAGATCCTCTACCAGACGATCGACATGTACAACGAAACGGTCCGCAACAACGAGACGGAACTGATGGCGCACGCGCCGCAGTACATTTCCGCGCCGAAGCTCGACATCATGACGCAGAACTACTCGCTGATGCAGCACTTCGTCCTGGTCACGCAGGGGATGCGTCCGCCGGTCGGCGAGGTCTACGTGCCGACCGAGTCTCCGAAAGGGGAACTGGGCTATTTCATCCGCTCGGAAGGCGGTCCGTACCCGTACCGCCTCAAGCTGCGCGCACCGTCGTTCTGGCACACGGGGATTCTCACGGACCTGCTGCCGGGCCACTACATTCCGGACGTCGTCTCCATCATCGGAACGACCAACATCGTCTTCGGCGAAGTCGACAGATAAAAGGAGCCATGGATGAAACGATACGATTTGCGCCATCTGCACAACGACTTCGAAGACCGGATGGTCGAGATCATGAAAGAGGTGCCCGCGGGCGAAGTGATCATTTTTCTCTTCGAGATCGGAGATTTCTCCCCGATCCAGCGCAGCGCCGACCTGATGAAAGAGCACGGTTACGAACTGCTCAACTCATTGAAGTTCAACGAGGTTGACTGGACCATCGTTGTACGCAAATAGAGGATGACATTGTGAGTAAAGTCTATTTTTCTACGTGGAAATCGGAGCTGATCAACAACATCGGCAAGCCCGAGGACGCGTGGGAAGAGTCGGCATACAAACTGCCCAGCCAGTACAACGAGCACGAAAGCGCCAAGGCCTTCATCGGCTGGGACGGGGTCGCGCTCTACGATACGGACGTCGACGTCGTCCGGCTGGCGACGGAGTACGCGGCGCAGTACCAGGTCTATTCGGAGGCCTGCGGCCGTTGTGCCCCGGGACGCTGGGGCGGACGGATCCTCTACGATCTGCTCGACAAGATCGCCCGCGGCGAAGGCAGTGTGGAAGATATGGACCACCTCAAAGAGGTCGCCCGCAACATGCAGCTGACGTCCAAATGCGAGATCGGCAAGACCGTGCCGAACCCGCTGCTGGACCTGATGACGCATTTCGAGGCGGATTTCATGGAGTGCATCGAGCAGCAGAAACCGTCGAAGCATTATCACGAAGAGGTGGGCTATATCGCGAAGATTACGGCGCCGTGTACCGACGCCTGTCCCGCGCATGTCGACATTCCCGCCTATATCGAAGGGGTCCGCGACCTGCGCTTCGACGACTCGCTCATGGCGACCCGCCAGACGATGCCGCTGGCACACACCTGCGGCCGCGTCTGTCCGCACCCGTGCGAGGACGAGTGCCGCCGCACCAACCTCGACGAACCGATCGCCATCATGGAACTCAAGCGCATCGGCGCCAACTACGAGACCGATCACGGTTTCGGCTTTTTCCATCCGGTCGAACCGAAACCGAAGGTCGGCAAGAAGGTCGTCGTCATCGGCGCCGGCCCGGCCGGCCTGACGACCGCGTACTACCTCGCGCTCGAAGGCATCGACGTCGACGTCTACGAAGAGCTGCCGGTTCTGGGGGGAGAAGTCACGGTCGGCGTTCCCGAATA
>Ga0256843_1003190_pt1 | contig 11527 bp, 11 predicted proteins | sample AlvinellametaG_FD_191572 | JGI IMG/M metagenome (GOLD analysis project Ga0256843, IMG submission 191572) | Pompeii worm associated microbial communities from hydrothermal vent at the East Pacific Rise, Pacific Ocean - Alvinella | ecosystem: Host-associated > Annelida > Integument > Unclassified ... | reverse complement strand
TCGGTGGTGGTGCCGGCCTGAATACAGACGGTGGCTCCGTCGAGCTCTTTGGCACTCTTGACGCCCAAAGCTTTGGGGACCATGAAGCCCTGCCCGTCGTAGTACATGACGCCGGTGAAGTTGATGCCCAGGGAGGTGTCCCGGGTCTCGGTATCGGTGGTGTTCCGGGAGAGGACGTCGATCTCGCCGCTCTGCAGCGCGGTGAAGCGCTCTTTGGCGTTGAGGGGAACGTATTTGACCTTGGAGGCGTCGCCCAGAACGACAGCGGCCAACGCCCGGCAATAGTCGACGTCGAGGCCGCGCCACTCGCCTTTGGAGTCGGCTTCACTGAAGCCGGGGAGTCCCGTGTTGACTCCACATTTGAGGACGCCGGCTTTTTTGACGTCGTCCAGAGTGCCCGCCATGGCAAGGGTCGCAGTGGCCAGTGCGGCGATCGCCGACAGTTTCAAGAGTTTTCTCATCGCTTTTCTCCTTTGATGATTGGGGTGAAACGCCCATAGTTTAGACTGAAAGGGGTTAAAGGAACATTAGAAACTGTAATAATTTTTGATTCCCCGACCTCCAACGTCTCCCGGGGAAACACCGGGACTAATCCCTGGGATCGATTTCCCAGAAAAAATCGATCCAGGCGGGGGCTTCCTTGACGGTAAAATCGGGTTGGATCAGAGCGCTGGATTTATAGAAAAGCGTTGCGATTTTGAAGTGAATGTCGGGATAGAGTTCCCGAAGGCGTCGAAGAACCTCCACCAGGGTTTCCCCGCTGTCGGCGATATCATCAAGAATAAGGACTTTGCGGGCGTCGCTGAGATCGGGAATATTGAAGATATCCAGGGTCTCAAGCTTCTGCGTGCCTTCATAATGGATGGAGTTGAGGGCATAGACCCGGCGCGTTCCCATTGCTTCGGCCAGGAAATGGCCCATCGTCAGGCCTCCCCGTGCCACCGGAAGCAGGGTATCGGGTTGAAATGCCGCGATCATGCTATGGAGCTCTTTCAGATCCCGGACGAACTCCTCATACCGGTAATAGTATTTTTCCATCCCCTGACTCTCCTAGTGAAGAATAAAGACGATCAGGCTGATGAGGGTGATCAGATAGATGCCCACATTGAGTTCGGAAAACTTTCCCTGAAGCAGTTTGAGCAGGGTGAACGAGACAAAACCGGCGGCCAGACCGTTGGTGATGGAGTAGGTCAGAGGCATGAGCAGTACCGTAAAGAAGGCGGCGGCGGCCGTAGCCAGATCCATCTGTTCGAAATCCATTTTTCCCAGTTCGGTGAACATCAGAATGCCGACGATGACCAGGACGGGGTAGATGGCCGCACCGGGGATCGCCTGAAATACGGGAAGGAGGAAGAGCGTGAGAATGAAAAAGGCGGCGGTGACGATCGCCGTCAATCCGGTCCGTCCCCCCGCTTCGACGCCGCTGGCGGATTCGATGAAGGAAGTGGTGGTGGAGACCCCGAGAAGGGAACCGGTGACAGTGGCTACGGCATCGGCTTCGAGGGTCTTTTCCAGGGACTTGTCGGGATCGTCTCCCTCCTGAAAGAGTCCGGCCCGGGCTCCTACGGCGGTCAGGGTCCCCAGCGTATCGAACATGTCGGTGACCAGGAAGGTGATGATTACCGGGAGCAGCGCCAGACTGGCCGCCGAGAGAATATCGAGATGGAAAGCGATGGGCGCGATGGAGGCGGGAAGGCTGACAATCCCTTCGGGGAGTTTGGCCAGACCGCCGACCCAGGCGACCATGGATGTCAGCAACACCCCCAGAATGAAGGCGCCTTTGATACGGTAGAGGTAGAGGGCCAGGGTCAGGAACAGGCCGAAGATTCCCAGCAGAACCATGGGTTTGTCCAGAGCGCCCAGGGTGACCAGTGTGGCTTTGCTGGGAACGATGATTCCCAGTTGTTTGAGACCGATGAAGGCGATAAACGCTCCGATTCCCGCACTGATCGCCCGGCGCAGATCCATCGGGATGGAGTGCATGACCCAGACGCGAAACCGGGTAAAGGAGAGTACGACAAAGATGATGCCGGAGATGAAGACGATGCCCAGAGCCGTCTGCCAGGGAATCTTCATTCCCAGGACCAGACCATAGGTGAAGTAGGCGTTGAGCCCCATGCCCACGCTCATGGCGACGGGTGTATTGCTCCAGAAGCCGTTGAAGGCGGTGGCCAGGATGGTGATGAGCGCGGTGGCGGTGATCACCGCAGGCATGGGCAAGCCCGCGTCCGCCAGAATAAAGCCGTTGACCGGAACGATATACATCATGGTCAGAAAGGTTGTCAGTCCCGCCATGAATTCGGTCCGCAGATCGGTGCCTTTGCGTTGCAGTGCGAATCGTGCCAACATTTTTCCCCCTTTGTATTGGAAATAGGGGAAAGTATAACACGAAGGATCTATTGTCGGGGTTGGTTGACGAAAGGCTATGGTAGAATGAAAAAACAAAACGCTGAAAAAGGAGAACCGATGCGAATAGGATCGCTGATGACGGGACTGTTGCTGGGGGGACTCGTCCTGAGTGCCTCGGAACCGGAACCGTCGTTGATGCGGGATATGACCCCGTGGAAGCTTTTGGAGCGTGCGTATCGTTACCTGGAACGTCAACCCGCGTTTACGCTGGAAGCGACGACGGTCAATGAGGATCTGGTCCAGGGCGGAGTGGTGACGGAGGTGCGCCACCGGATCCGGGTGGATCTGCAGCGGCCCGGTCGGATCCGGGTCCGGGTCCAGGGGGACAGCAAGAATCGGGACTATCTGATGCTTCGGGGAAAATTCATCGTCTGGGACCGGCAGTACAGGCTCTATGGCGAGTTGGATACGCCCAAAACCGTGGACGGAACTCTCGATTTTCTCTATGACCGTTACGGTATCACGACACCGCTGGCCAATCTGCTTTATTCGGATCTGCATCGTCGACTGAAGCCTCGGGCGAAAGGATACTATTTTGGCCTTCGGCTGCTGAACGGGGTCTGGTGTCACTATCTGGCTTTCGATAACGCCGAGAAGGAGTTGGAGGTCTGGATCCGGGCGGAAGGGCCGCCCCGTATCCGACGTTTCGTCATCATCGACAAGAGTACGAAGTACCGCCTTCACAGCGCCACGACGATTCGATGGATCTCTATGGGACGTGTCGAGGGACGGCCTTTTGAGGCACTGCCGCCCAAAGGGGCCCATCGGATTCCTATCGAACCCGCGAAATAAGGAGGAAAAGCATGAGACAACCCTACAGATATTTTCTGCGCTTTGGTATGGTGGCGGCGTTACTGGGCTTTTTCTCTCCCGGTGTCAGGGAGATTCGACTCCCGGGCGGAGGAGTCGGGTACCAGGTGAAAGTCTTTGCCCAGGCTGAGGCCCGACGCGGAGGCCGCGGCGGCGGGATGCGGAGTCGTCCCGGCGGTGGCGTGAGCCGTAGCCGAAGTTTCGGTGGCAATTTCCACCGGGCCCCCCGTCCCGGCGGCAGTCGGCCCAAGGCGACGCGTCCGGTCGGCAAACGGCCGACCCAGACCCGACCGGTCAAAGGTCCGAGCACCCGTCCGGCTTCTCCTCCGAAGCGCCCCACCGTCAAACCGGGAACCGGGAAACCGATGCCCGGTCAGCCTGGCACCCGTCCTCCGGGAGTACGCCCTCCGGGACAACGGCCTCCGGGAGCGCGTCCGCCTCACGGTCGTCCGCCCCATCATCCGCCGCACCACGGACGCCCGGGATGGCATGGGCCCGCCGCCATCGGTATGGGGATCGTCATCGGTACGATCGTCGCGTCACTCCCCCCGGACTGTGTGAACGAGGTGGTGGATGGAACGACCTACTATCGGTGTCACGATACCTGGTATCTGCCCTACTACGAGGGAAGTGTGCTGAAATACAGAGTGGTGAACGCTCCCCGCTAGGGCACATGAGGGGCCGCACGGGGTTCTTCTGCCGCCGCCTGCGAAGGAGCGGTTGCGGTGGGCGGGAGCCGAACCGTTTTAACGGAGCTGCTTTTTGTATTCGGCTTTGATGGCGCGGATGATTTTGAAATTGTCGTCTGCTTTTCGGGAGAGAAGATTGGGAATAAAGCGGGTTTTGGAGTTGTACATCATTTCGTAGAAAATAAAGCCTTTTCTGGCACGTTCCAGCAGTTTTCTGGTGCGCGCGTTGTTCAATTTGTTGGCTTCGAGTTCCCTGAGATTTTCATGAAAATTGTCGATGATATTCTGGACATCCGCTTCATAATCGGGAACGTGGGCTCCCCAGAGTCTGAGAAGGTAGTCGATGGAGATTTTCATGGGTCCCCGGCAGAGTTTCCCGGTCAGAGAGAGGAGTTCCAACCCTCCGTTGGCTGCGGGTTTCGATCCCTGAAGAAGCAAGGGAATCATGCGGGCGAAATTGGCTTTGAGTTTCAGGGCACCTTCCCGGGTGGGAGGGGCCTGAAGGATTTTTTTGCTTTCGTTCCAGATGGATTGGGCCTGATCGAAAGCCCGGATTGCCTCGGTATGTCCCCGGAGACGTCGCTGAAAATACTCCCGGATCCGGGTAAAGCGTCGGTCATAGGCGGGAATGGCCTCTTCGAGGCGCTGGGAGGGATTGTCAAAGGTACTGCCGAGCCCTTTCATGATATAGGCCTTGAGCATCTGTTGGGATTGGGTCATCTGCAGGCAGTTGGTATTGAAGACATCGGTCAGGCTGCCGTTTTTCGGGAAGGGGTCGATCTGCAGGGCTCTGAGCGTGCCGCTGATCAGCAACAGTCCCAGAAGGAATTTGGTGATGGTTCTCATGGGAGACTCCTCTGTAAAATTATTTACAGGGATTGTAACATGAAATCTTTAAGTATAAAAAATAATTATAAAATTTATAGGATATCGTGCAGCCCGTTGGCTTTGCCCATCCAGGTATAAAGGGCGTCCCATTCGTCATTTTCCACCAGATTCTGGCAGTACTCGAGTTCCCCTTTGAAGCACTGAATAGCCAGAAGAAGGTTCTCTTTGTTCTGGCGAAAAATATCGGTCCACATGTTGGGAGAACTCTTGGCGATCCGGCTCATATCCCGGAAGCCTCCGCCGGCCAGGGCGATGATCGCTTTGGGGTTTTCCTGTTTCATCACGGCGTTGGCCAGCGAGTAGCTCAGGGCATGGGGCATGTGGGAGATGAATGCGGCGTGCCGGTCATGCTCCCCCGCCTCCATATAGAAAATCTTCATTCCCAGATCGCTGAAGATCATCTTGGCGAACTTTTGCTGATGTTCGCCGCTCTCCTCGATGTCGCAAAAGACCATCACTTTTCCCCGATAGAGATCGGGAAGAGCCGCCTGGGGGCCGGAAAACTCGGTCCCGGTCATGGGGTGCCCCGCCACGAAGTTGCGGCGGATCCTCGGGGGCACCGCATCGACTATCGGCTTTTTGGTCCCGCCGAAATCGATGATGGTTGTCCGATCCGAAACCGTATCGAACTCTCCGAGTACCTGGATGATTCCGTCGACGGGGATGGCCAGAATCACGAGATCCAGGGTATAGAAACTCTCCAGATCGTCACTGATCTTGTCCACCAGCCCCAATTGCAGGGCTTCGATGCAGTGCTGATCGTTGTGATCGTAACCGAGAATTTCCACGTCGGAGTAGTGCTCTCTCAGCGCCAGAGCGAAGGAACCGCCCATGAGACCCAGGCCGATGATACCGACTTTCATTTTTACAGATCCTTTGAAAGATTTCATTAATTTATGAGTAAAAGGTGTCAATTTCCTTTCAGTCAAAAGAAGGTATTATACCTCTGAAAAACTTTCTAACCTTCGTCGGTGGGCGCCAAGGTGGAAAACAAAGGGAAAATGAATGCTGAAAAAAGCTCTTTTGCTGGCTTGTCTGGCCTTCGGGACCGTCACTGTTCAGGCATTGCCTGCGAAAAAGGCACCGATCACCAATATCCAGATTGAAGGTGTCAGCGATGCCGACAAACTGCTGAAAGCGATCGACCTGAAGAAAGGGGACATCTACACCCCCGAAAAAGTGGAACGCGCCAAGGCGGCCATTATCAAAGCCCTTGAAGCCCAGGGAATCTACGGCACGACCGTCGATGCCAAAGTGGAGCCGGTCAACGACAGCGTGGCGATCACTTTCGACGTCAACAAGGGCGAGGAGATCAAGATCAAAAAGGTCACCTTCGTCGGCAACAAGCAGGTACCCGCTTCCGATCTGGAGGACAACCTGATCAACAAGGAGGGGACCTGGTTCAGCTGGATTCCCATTATCGGGGGCGGCGGAGGAAAAGCGATGCCCGATCAGCTTCCCTATGATCAGATGCGTATCCGCGAAGCCTACCTGGAGCGGGGCTATCTGGATGCCAAGGTTGCCGAACCGCTGATGAAAGTGGATTTCGCCAACCATGAGGCCGAAGTCACCTACATCGTCAACGAGGGAGAGCCCTACACCGTCTCCAAAGTCCAGATCAAAGGAAAGGTCCCCAATCTGGATATTCAGAAGGCGATGGAGGAGCTCAAACTCAAGCCCGGAAAAGTCTTCAATGTCAAAAAGCTGCGTCGTGACCTGGCCAAGCTTCAGGAGATTGTGGGAGATCAGGGGTATGCCTTTGCCCAGATCAAGCCCGAATTCAAAAAAGATGCCAAAAACCATACCGTCGCCGTCACCTATCTGATCAATCCCGGTAAAAAAGTACGGATTCATGACGTCATTATCAGCGGAAACACCAAAACGCTTGATTATGTGATTCGCCGCTATATCTATCTGGCCCCCGGAGATCTCTTCAGCTATACCGATCTTCAGGATACGAAAAAAGAGCTTCAGCGGACCGGCTTCTTTGACAAGGTTGTTGTCAAGCCCCAGCGGATCAACGATCATGAGATGAACCTGGTCGTGGAAGTGACCGAAGCCCAGACAGGCAGCATCTCCGGCGGTATCGGTTATGGAAGCTATGACGGTTTCATGATCAATGCGAGCATCTCCGAACGCAACCTTTTCGGAAGCGGTATCGCCGGAAGCCTGACCCTGGAGTATGGGAAAAAATCGCACAACTACGCGATTTCCTTTACCGATCCCCGGATCTTCAACACGCTTTTCAGTCTCTCGGTCGGTGTATACGACTCCAAACATGAGTACGACTATGAGGATGATGTGGAGGATTACACCGTCAGCCGGACCGGAGGATGGTTCAGTGTCGGTCGGAAAATCGGCCGCAATATGCATGCCTCTCTGGGATACAGTTACAGCGATGTCAACTATCATGACTATACTCCGCCGACGGATCTGGGGGATATCAAACCCTATGAGTCCTACAAGAAATCCTCTATCCTGGGTTCGTTTACCTTTGACAATACGGATGACTATTATGTCCCCCGTGAAGGAATCTACTCCAAAATCAGCCTGGAGTACGCCGGGGCGGGAGGCGATGCCAAGTTCTGGAAGAGCGATCTGAAATTTGCCGCCTACTACGGCATGGAAGAGATGATCGACTACGATCTGATTTGGCGCTACAAACTCCATGCCGGATACATGAACGACGACGGCTATACCCCGATCGCCGAAATGTATACGCTGGGAGGTTCGAAAGACGGAGTACGCGGATATGCTCCCGGGTCGATCTCTCCCCGCTACACCGATTCGAATACCGGGTATACATACATCGCCGGAGGCAATCAGGTGATTGTCAACTCGATCGAGGCGAGTATTCCTCTGACTTACATCACCAAGGGCATGCGTCTGACCGGATTTGTCGATTACGGAATGATTCGCAACACCATCTATAAAAACATCGACAGCGACGGATGGATCAATCGCGCCTCTACAGGTGCCCAGATCGAATGGAAGTCTCCCTTCGGTCCCATCAACCTGGTCTTCGCCTATCCGATCAACAAGAAGAGCGGAGACGATACGTCGGTCTTCGAATTCAGCATGGGAAGCAAGTTCTAAAAACAATCAACCCGCGGCAGATCCGTTTGCCGGAGGGTCCGCTCTTCCTCCCCGTATCCTGGAAGCTCCCTTCTACTCTTCTTTTCTGAATTGTTGAATCCACACTCTGTCTTCTTCTTTCAGTATACTGCTCTTCTCTTTCAGTCTGTCGCGAATCGAGATCAGGGAGTCGAGATCCAGATAGGCCAGAAGCGCGGGATTGATGGAGGGTTTTTTCCCACCGTATGCCATCAGACTCTCAATCTCTTCCAAAAGATCCTCTTTGTTTCTATCGTCCATTTTTTCCTCTTTCGCTATACTTTGTTTCAAAAAACCCAAGGAGTGATTATGCCAGAGATTGGTGAAAAAGCCCCGGAGTTCTGCCTGCCCAACCAGGACAGCGAAGAGGTCTGTCTGCGGGATCTTCAGGGGAGCTGGGTGGTTCTCTATTTCTATCCCAAGGATAACACTCCGGGCTGTACCACGGAGGCGCTGGATTTCACCGCCCGTTTGAACGATTTTGAGGCCCTGGGCGCCACAGTCCTGGGCGTCAGTCCCGACAGCGTGAAGAAGCATCAGAACTTTATCGCCAAAAAGGAGTTGAAAGTCACCCTTCTGGCCGATGAGGAGAAGGAGGTTTGCCAGGCCTACGGTGTCTGGCAGCTGAAGAAAAACTACGGCCGGGAGTATATGGGGGTGGTGCGCTCTACCTTCCTGATCGATCCCGACGGGATCATCCGGGCCCGGTGGGAGAAGGTCCGGGTCAAGGGACATGTCGACACGGTATTGGCGAAGCTTGAAGAGCTTTGTCGTCCGTAGAGAGATTACGGATGAGAGGAGGGGGGCGCTAAGCGACCTATGGCAGTGCTTTTTTGGGAAGCTCCGAAAGATCAAAGGTGTAGAGTGCCCGGTTTTCTCCCGCAAAGCGGAAGCGATAGATGATGGGATAGGGGATGGTTGAGATGATCGTCCCCCTGGAATAGTCGGCGATGAGCAATGCTCCCGTGTCGACAGGGAGAAAGCTCTTTTCCCAACGTCGGCTTTTGAGATCCAGCTGGTGGATGAAACCATCGTTGGTCGCCGCCCAGAGCTTCCGGTCGCTCATGCGCAGCGCCGTGACCGTCAGATGGGTATTTTTGCGCAGACGGCGGTTGACGATTTTCATATGCTCCGGATGGAGCCAGCCGGGAAGATCGATATGACGGCCCCGGGCGGGGTGATGTCGGGAAGTGATGTAGATCTTGCCCGTATAGTTGGAGCCGAGAGCGAATGTGCGAAGCTTCGGGTCGGCGGTGGCGCAGGCGCTGTTGATCGTACGATAGTACACGGGTGTTCTCGAGATGATCCTTCCCCGTTGCGCGTCAAAGAGGGTGACGTATGAGGGGTATTTGCTGTTGGGAGTCGGCTCCAGCGCGACCAGAGCTCTGCCGATGAAGTGCGGGGATTTGAGGTCGAAATATTTTCTTTGAAATCGGGAGACCTTCGGTTTTTTTCTTTCGGTGTTGATACAATAGACACGTTTCCCTTTTCTCCCGTTGAGTGCGAACCGTTGGAAATTCGAAGCGACGGCATAGACGCCTTTGATACCGGAGAGATGCCCGAAGGGATCCTTTTTCATGACACGATTCTCTTTGGGGAAACAGAAGGAGAGGGGTCGGCGGAAGCTGCTCCATGCGACGATCCCGTCACGGGCTTTCAGTGCGGCGATCCGCTCTCCTTCAATGAACTGTCGGGACTGGATCGTCGCGAGCGAATCGGGATCGATCATTCCCGCATACCCTTCACCGATGTTTCGCAGAGGGTTTTTCAAGAAGGAGAACCTGCTTCCCCTGCGATCCATATCCATCAGAGAGGCTCTGGGAAGCCGAAGGTACTTTTCCGACTTTGTGCCGTTGCAGCGGTAGACGGTATCGGAGTCGACAAGGATCAGGAGTCCTTCGGGGGAGGGCGTCAGATCGATATTCATTCCGGCCATCGACAGGGTAACGATCTCTTCGCGTTTGCCCTTTTGAAGATCGTAGCGTTTAAGGGTGTAGCGGTTTTCGGACTTCTCCATGAGATAGTAGATATACTCCCCTTCGACTTTGACGATACGGTCGGCCTCAAAGAGCAGTGTTCCGTATCGGTAGACTTTATCCATAGAGTAGGGGAAAATCTCTCCGTGGTGTATGGAAAAGTAGTTGACATACTCTTTCGGCGTATATCGGGCGACGCTCTCCACTTTTTTGCCGGGGAGGGAAATCTTTTTGAGGACAGAACCGCCCTTCATAAGGCCGATCAGGAGGTAGACGGCGTCTTCTGCGGCATAATATCTGCCGCTCCATACGGTTGCCTCTTTTTTACCCAGAGAATAAAAAGGCGTTGCTTCTCCGGAACGGAGGTTCAAAAGGAAGAGCGTTCGGTTGTCGCGGATCAAAAGTCCGTGACCGTCGGCCAGAGATCGGGGAACCAGAGCAAAACGGTTTTCTTTTTTGAGTCGGTAAAAACGCAGAAGTTTTCTGCTTTTGGCATCATAAAGCCTAAGGGTGGCGGTATCCCCGAGTATCAACAGGTTTTTGTCCAGGGTGAGGGAGGCGTTTAGCTGAAGGGCCGTGTCGATATAGAGAGAGTTCCAGCCGGTCTTTTTCGGCAGTGTATAGCTCCATTTGCCTGCCTGGAGGAAAACAAGGGTTGAAAACAACAGAAGCAGTATACGAAGCATAGCAAAAGGCTCCTCGTTCGAAAGGGATATGAGATGAAAAGGGGGCAGAGGGTTTGGGGTTCTGCCAAACGCTCCCGTCGCTTTTGCGATCTTTTACCGGTTCGTCGCAGGCGGGATCGATTCCTTCAACGCAAAGGCTCTTGATATCATAGAGTCGGAGCGGCGGTGGATACCTTCGCTTCGTGTGGGCGTCGGAGTGTGTCGCGGCTGCCGACTCTACGGTATCTTTGGGGGTGTCGGGTGTTTCCGACTCTATCGGCAGTTGACCGAATCGATTCGATAGCCGAGTTTTTTGTATTTCTCCAGCGCTTTGCGTGTGGCCTCTTCTTTGCTGGAAGCGTATACGCTTACCGTACCTCCGGTGGGTTTTCCGTCCACATAGCGGTAGCAGGTCCATTTGGATTCGGCCTGGGCAAAACCTCCGGCGAAGAGAAGAATGCTGAAAATAAGGATTTTTTTCATGAATGGCTCCCTGATTTTATGTTGGTTAAAAGCTTAACATTCTGTTGGTTAAAATCTATCATAGAGAAGATGGTATATTTATAGTTTCATATTTTCTCAGGCAGCCGTAAGCAGAGAGAAGTGATGGAAGGAAGTGCAGGGAGAATGGGAAAAGTGGGCAGGATATTCATGTGTGTGATCGTCGGCGCGGAAGTTTTGCTGGCAGCCGGGCTGCGCCTCAGCGACCGCCAGGCCAATGAGATCGCCCACCGCATCTGGCTCAACGAAGGCTCGGGCAAGCGCTCCAAGCTGGTCTGGTGGAACAGGGGCGAAGAGTTCGCCTCGGTGGGGATCGGCCACTTCATCTGGTATACCGCGGAGAAACCCATGTGGTTCTGGGAGGCCTTTCCGCCGATGCTGCGCTTTCTCATCGCCCACGGAGCCAAGCCGCCCCGCTGGCTGACCCCCGAAACCCACTGCGTCTGGAACAGCTACGAGGCGTGGAAACGGGCCA
>Ga0256843_1003189_pt1 | contig 11533 bp, 10 predicted proteins | sample AlvinellametaG_FD_191572 | JGI IMG/M metagenome (GOLD analysis project Ga0256843, IMG submission 191572) | Pompeii worm associated microbial communities from hydrothermal vent at the East Pacific Rise, Pacific Ocean - Alvinella | ecosystem: Host-associated > Annelida > Integument > Unclassified ... | reverse complement strand
CTGAGTGGCAAAGGGTACAACTAGAAGAGCTTCTAAGCCACAGATACAACGAAATGTTGCCCACCATCTACATCACCAACTTAGAACAGAAAGCTTTTAAAGATTTCTTGGGCAGTAGATTGGCAGATAGATTAAGAGAGAATCATCTAGAGAGATTTGCCTTTGATGGGGAGAGTTTGAGGGGATAGGCTATTTTACGTGGTAACTTTGAAAAGAATTTGATAAAATACTCAAAATTAAATAGAACAGGCTAATAATGAAAAAAATACTACTTGCCCACTCTCCTGATGCTGATGATATATTTATGTACTATGCCATTAAGTTTGGTTGGGTTGATACCAAAGATTATGCATTTGATAATATTGGATTGGATATTGAAACCCTCAATAAAGAGGCGATAAAGGGAACCTATGATGTCTCTGCTATAAGTTTTGGAATGTACCCACTGATTAAAGATGAATATGCCCTATTACGAACAGCTGTAAGTTTTGGAGATGGTTATGGACCCAAATTGATTAAACGAAAAGATAAACAACTAAAACGAAATTTCAAAGTTGCTCTTTCAGGTGAATACACCACCAATGCTATGCTTTTTAAACTCTACTACCCTTTAGCTCGTCCTGTCTATATGGATTTTTTAGAGATAGAAGAGGCTGTGGTTAGTGGCAAAGTAGATGCTGGTGTCTTGATTCATGAGTCTATTTTAGATTTTGATGATTCCCTAGAAGTAGAAAAAGAGATGTGGGATATTTGGGTAGAACTTGCAGGAGAGGGGCTACCATTGCCTTTGGGTGGAATGGCTATTCGGCGTTCGCTTCCTTTAAATAGAGCCATTGATATAGAGAATATATTGATAGATGGGGTAAAAGTTGCCAACAGCAAAAAAGATGAACTCTGTAAAAGATTAGAAGATGAAAATTTAGTAAGAATATCAGATGCAATGTTAACCAAGTATTTAGACATGTACGCCTCTGATGAGTCTGTAGAGCTTTCAGAGCTACAACTAAAGGCATTGGATAAGCTTTATAGTTTGGGCTTTGAGAAGGGGTTATTTAGCGAACCGATAAAAACAGAAGATTATTTGATTCCCAGAGAGTATGAAGGTTTACGCAATTCATAAAATTGTAGGGTGTTTTCCCTGAAAACACCGTTTAAATAAAATTTAAATATTTTAACGGTGTTGTGCCTCACAACACCCTACAAATCTATTGTACGACGTTTCCACTCTATGGCTCTTGGCTCTTTAAAGTAGTGTGTTACAGCATATTTTTTATCAGAAGAGACCTCAACCATTGCACACTCAGTTAATGGCTTCTCTCTGGCACAGACCTCTCCTGAATTGATAAAGAGTGTCCCATTATTTAAAGAACACTCAAACATATGAGTATGCCCAGAGATAACAATATCAACATCTGCATTCATATAGTAAGGCAGATGCATCAACTTAACTGTTAAATCATTAATTTTAAAGTAATGAGGCTCTCGATACATCTTATATTGACCATAAAGAGAGATAAGCGAAGTATCGTTATTTCCATAGACACAGATATAAGGGACAGGAGCATCTTCAAGCATCTCTAAATGCGTTTCAAGCATAATGTCTCCTGCATGAATAAGATACTCTGCTCCTTCTGCTAAAAGGTGATTAATCACCCCTTGATGCAGTTCTGTTTTAGTATGGCTATCGGATAAGATGCCCAGTTTAAGAGACTTTTTCATCTTCTTTCTCTTCTTCCTTTTTCCCTTTTAATTTATCGGCAGGGACAGCCTCTTTCCATTTACACTTTTTATCAATACACTCATAGACTTCACCTGTTTTTAAAACTTTGTGTACTACCATGCTTTCACACTCAGGACATTTTCGTTTTAATGGTTCTCCATTGGAGATAAATCGACACTTCGGATAGTTGGCACATCCATAGAATGTTCCCCGTTTTCCCTCTTTTTCAAGAATTTTAGAGCCACATTTAGGACAAGGAACATCCAGCTCTCGAGGAGGGACTAACGGTTGTGCATTTTTACATTTAGGATAGGCTGAACAGGCTAAGAACTTTCCACGTTTACTGTCCTTGATAACCATAAACTCTCCACACTTCTCACACTTAATATCTGTCTTTTCTGGCTCAGGTGGTGCGTTTCCATCCAAGTCAGTAGTATATTTACACTTTGGAAAGTTACTACAAGCGATAAACTCTCCAAATCGCCCTTTTCTTCTAAGCAGTTCATGGTCACATTTTGGACACATCTCACCTGTAGGAATTGCCATCTTTTGGCTCTTTATTTTGACTTTCCCCTCGGTTATTTTTTTTATAAATGGTTCATAAAAATCACCCAAAAGTTTCTGCCAATCAAGCTTACCCTCATCAATCTTATCGAGGTCATTCTCCATGTTCGAGGTAAAAGAGCTGTCTACAATCTCGGCAAAATGTTCTTCGAGCATCTCAATCACAGTAAATGCAATCTCGGTTGGATGAATACGTTTCTTCTCGATAGTTATATATTTACGGGTCTGTAAAATAGTAATGGTAGGTGCATAAGTACTTGGTCGTCCAATACCTAAAGATTCCAATTTTTTAATAAGACTCGCTTCATTATATCGTGGAGGAGGCTCTGTAAAATGCTGTTCTGGTTTAATATCATCAAGTATTACCTTCTGTCCCTTTTTAAGTTCAGGAAGCAATTTATCTGACTCACTATAGCCTGTAACCAAATAGAAACCATCAAAAAGAAGTTTTCGCCCTGTTGCTTTAAATTTAGAATCTTCTCCTTTAAAAATAACTGTTTGCGACTCAAAACGTGCTTCGGTCATTTGAGAAGCCAAAAAACGATTATAGATAAGACGATAGAGCTTAAACTCATCGGCTGTTAAAAAATCTTTTGCCACCATTGGTGTAAACTCAACCATTGTTGGTCTAATTGCTTCGTGTGCCTCTTGTGCGCCCTTGGCTTTACTAGAATAATTTTTAGGTTTAGAGGGAAGATACTCCTCTCCAAACGTACCATTAATATAAACCCGACTCGCCTTAACTGCCTCTTTTGCTAAGTTTAAACTGTCGGTTCTCATATAGGTTATAACCCCCATATTTCCTTTGTTGGTCTTGACCCCTTCATAGAGTTTCTGTGCAACCAACATCGTCTTTTTAGGTGAAAATCCCAACTGTGTAGAGGCAGACTGCTGGAGTGTTGAAGTCATAAAGGGAGGAGGTGTTTTACTCTTTCTCTCTTTCTTCTCTAACGACTCAACAATAAAATCTTCTCTAATAGCAGATTGAACTATCTCTGTTGCCATCTTCTCATTTTTAATACTCATCTTATCGAGTTTCTTACCTTTAAAAGAGAAGATAGAGGCATCAATATTGCGTTCAAAAATTCCATCTATTGTCCAGTACTCTTCTGGTTTAAAAGCTTTTATCTCACGCTCTCTATCAACAACAATTTTTAAAGAGGAGCTTTGAACCCGTCCAGCACTTAGCCCTTTTTGAATTTTACTTGCTAAAAGAGGAGAGAGCTTATACCCAACAATACGGTCAAGAAGACGACGTGCTTGTTGTGCATTAACAGCATCCATATCTAATTTTCTGGGGTTGTCTAAAGCGTGTTGAATCGCTGTCTTTGTAATCTCATGAAAGACAATTCTAGGCAGAGCTTTAGGGTCTTTTTTTATTGCCTTAGCAATGTGATAAGCAATCGCCTCACCCTCACGGTCTTCATCTGTTGCAAGATAGATAGTTTCAGCCTCTTTTGCCAATTTTTTTAACTCTCTAACCGTTGGATTGACCTCTCTTGGAATTGAATATTTCGGAACAAATGTTCCATCCTCTTCAACTTTAATTCCAAATGAACTCTTAGGAAGGTCACGAATATGACCTTTAGAAGCAACTACTTTATAATTTTTTCCAAGAAAATTGCTAATGGTTCGAGCCTTTGCAGGAGACTCAACGATAATCAAGTTTTTCATATAATATATACACCAATTTCCAATAATTTTTTGCATTGTAACAAAAAACCTTTATAAAGAGCAACTATAATTATCTATAAATTTAAAAACTCTCACACTTAATTCCTTTTTTGCTATAATTTTAATAAAAAAGGGAAACAGAAATGATAGTAACAACAGAAGAAGCAATAGCAATGTTCTTTACGGCTCTACTACTGCTTGGTTTTTTATTCGCATTTTTATTTATGGTATTCCTCAAAGTGAGTGCCAAGAAGTCGGAAATTGTGGATGCCAGAACCAAAAAGAAAAAAGCCAGAGATAAAGCCAGAGCAGACCTAAAGAGAAACTATATCGACTATTTTTGGTCAGATAAAGACCGTTTTAGTTGGATAAGTATCTTTCTTTTATTCTTTATATTTTTAGGCTTATCTATTCATACCTATATCAGTATTATGTTCAGTATTGCGATGACTGCTCTCTCTGTTATTTTTCTATTTTTCTCCTATCAAAGTTATAAAAAATTTCCTAAAAAAGCCAAAGCTGAATTGGATAAATTTGAAAATGAGATTATGAAACAGGTCGAAAAAGAGGTCAGTTTTGATGGAGACAATATTCAAGTATTCTCGAACAAAGATGAAGAGTTTGATACCCAACCTAAAATTTTTGCCTTCCCTGTTAATGTTACTAAAATACCGTTCCCTCCATTTCAGATGATGGCAAAAAAACAGGAGATTATCGCAACAAGAAAACATGAGTTTTTAGTGCTTTCTCGTGAATATTTTAGTATTGGAAAAAATGCCTCTACCTTTAATCTATTAAAACCTGTTCCTCCAAAAGCTGGAGAGTTTGATGAGTACTACTACTCACAAATGCGTAATGTTCGTTATGATGGTGCAAAAGAGTGTATTAACATTATATATAGAGACCATGAAGATGATGTCTCTTTTCCATGTAAGAAAAAAAGTAAAGATTTGGCTCCTGCAATGAAAGCACTTAAAGAGAAGTTGCGTCTAAATGAGCGACAGAGAATGAGAAAAATTGAAGAGCATCGACACTATGAAGAGATAAAATCTCGACGAGAAGAGAAAGAGAAAAAAGAGAAAGGTGAATAAAGTTCACCCTCTCTAGAGAGATTAATTCTCTCTTTTAAAACCCAACTCTTCAAAGGTTTTAACAACTTCAGCATCAATTGCCAACATATCTTTTCGCATCTTCTCATCTTTTATACCTGTTGTTGCCAACCAGTTCTCAACAGAAGCGTAACCCACATGAAGTTCTTTTGAACCTTTTGGAATGTAGAAATAGATTGAACATGGTGCAAAGAGTCCAGCTTGTGGTTCATTGTGATTAAATACAGAGTTTGAGAATTTAAAGTGACACAACGATGATACCCAATATGCATCATACTTATCAAAATCTGCTTCAGCATCTTCATACTCTAATTTAAAGTCCAAGAAACCAGCAATAATAAACTCATGCTTTACAAATGCTCCATCATGCTTCTCAATCCACTCTTCAACCCACTCAGTTACAGCATCAGTATCTTTAAGATTATCAGGAAGTTTCATAACCAATTTGGTTAATGGCTTTGCAGGAAGTTTGTCACTATACTCAAGTTTTTTAGACTCTGTAGGCTTAAGCTCTTTCATCGCCAACTCATCTAAACTTGCTACCATATCTTTAAAAGTTTTTCTTGCTTTTTCATCTTTCTCACCAATAATATTTAACATTAAATCAGCATCAAGATGTCCAAACCATGTAATCTTCTCTTTGTTATCTAGAAGTTTATAGAAGAGCATATTATAAGGAGCATACGCACCAAAATCAGGATTTTTAAGAAGGAGTTCTCTCATTACATCCAAATTGGTCACCGTAAAAAAGCTTAATAAATCAAGATTTTTCTCATGAAACTTCTTCTCATAAGGAATCTGAATATTATCGTTTCCTGCCCATTGAAAACCAACAGAATCAATCTTTTTTAAAAAAGCTTTTGATTGTGCATCAGCATTCCCTTTTATTCCGTGAAAGTCTGCTGTTAACTCTGCTTGTGCCATGGTTGCAGAGAGCAATAACCCTGCCAATACCTGTGATATTTTTCTCAATTTCATCTGTATCCTTTATTTTATAGTATGATATGTAACAATATTAATCAAAATAAAGTTAATAAATCATTAATTTTAAACAATTATTTTTATATATAAGCTACTGTAACCTTTAGAGACGCTTGTTATAAAATAGAAAATAATAACCTTAAATCATCTAAAAAGTTAAGCTTAAGTGTTGATTTACTTTTTGGATGCTAAATCGAATATTATGAAACATTTTTTAATCTATAAATGTTTCATTTATACACAACAAAGAAATTAAATTGATTCATATAATTTATAAAAATCATCATTAAGATATATTTTTATAAAAAAAATGAAAAAAAATGCCTATTTTTCCATCAATTCACTATCAATATTAACAATATTTCAAAGGAATCAATCATTTTTCTAAGAAAACATCCATTTAATTATAATTAAACTTTATGAAATATATAAATTGAGTCACTTGACATTTAAAATCATATTCCATATAATCTTCTTGTTCCGATAAGTATTAGTTAGTCACATTTAAGATAATACTTCTAAATTCAAAAAGGAGGACAAATGAATAAAACTTCACAAACAGAGTTAGATGCTATGGCACAACAAGCCACAGAACTAACCAGTAGAAGAGATTTTTTCAGAAAAGCTGCTGCTTATTCAGCCAGTGCTGTTGTAGCTACGTCTGTTCTTGCGGAAGCAAATGAACATATAAAAGCAAATCCTGAAGATGATATGAATATCATCGAGGAGAAACCTTGGAGCCTTGAATTAGGAGTGCCTGTTACTAAAAACAAGTACGGTATGCCTTCTCCATATGAACACAACGTTACAAGAAGAACCACAGCAATTCTCTCATCAGGTAACTTCCAAGCATCTATTGCTGTTACCCCTATTCAAGATTCATGTGGTATCGTTACACCAAACGGTCTCTTCTTTAATAGATGTCATGGTGGTACACCAACCATTGACCCAAATCAACATAGATTGATGATTCATGGTCTGGTTGAGAAGCCTATCGTTTTAACTATGGATGAGTTGAAAAAATACCCTAATGTAAGTAGAATTCACTTCATCGAGTGTCCAGCAAATGGTGGACCAGAGTGGAGAGGTCCTCAATTTAACTCTATTCAATTTGCTAAAGGCTTTATGTCAAGTGCAGAGTGGACAGGTGTCTACATCAAAGATATTCTTAGAGAACTTGGTCTTAAAAAAGAGGCTCTATGGATGTTGGCTGAAGGTATAGATAACTCTCATATGGGAAGAACTGTTCCTGTAGATAAAGTTCTTGATGATGCCATGATTGTTTGGGGACAAAATGGAGAAGCATTACGTCCAGAGCAAGGTTACCCAATTAGACTACTTGTTCCAGGTTGGGAAGGTAACTTATGTGTTAAATGGTTGGCAAGACTAGAGTTCTCTAAAGAGCCATTCTATGCAAAAGAAGAGACTGCAAAATATACAGCACTTAAACCAAGTGGAAAAGCGATTCAACACTTCTATGCAAATGAAGTTAACTCTGTAATCACATCTCCATGTCCTGAAAAACCATGGAAAGACCTTAAAAAAGGTGATATGGTAGAGATTGAAGGTTTGGCATGGTCTGGAATGGGAACCATTAAAGGTGTAGACATCTCTTTAGATGGTGGTAAAAACTGGGAAGTAGCACCACTAAAAGGATTGGTTCTTGAAAAATCATGGACACGATTCTCTTATATGCATAAATATGATGGAAAACCTCTACTTCTTTCAAGTCGTGCAAGAGACGATGCTGGTCATATTCAACCAACAGTTAAAAATGAGAGAGCTGCCGTTGGTGTAGAGAGTGTTTACCATAGAAATGGTATTCATACATGGGCAGTCGCAGCAAACGGGGAGGTAACAAATGTTCAAGTCTTATCATAAAAAAATTATTTCAAGTACAGTTGTTGCATCAATTGTTCTTTTAGGTACAGCGTGTAATGCCTCTGAAGAGAGCAGTAAAAAAGTAGAAGTAAAAACAACAACATCTAACCCAGCAGTAGGTGCAGCGGTTGCAGATGTTTCTGATTCTGTTAAAAAAACATATGAATTCAATAACAAAAAAGTTATTGATGGTGGTGTAACTTATCCAATTGTTAATGGTAAGACGGGTGCTTATGCAGCCAATGAACAAGCACACACAGCAAAAATCTCATATGGTAAACCAGCAACTGCAAATGAGCAGAAAGCTTGGGATATTGATGTAATGCCAGACGGAACAGGTCTTCCAGAAGGTTCAGGTTCTGTAGAAGATGGTGAAGAGCTTTATGAAGAGAAGTGTGTATCTTGTCACGGTGACTTTGGTGCAGGTTCAGGTTCATACCCTAAACTTACAGCAGGTAACGCATATGAGATGCAAAAAACATTAACAAACCAACGTGTTGGTGGAAATGATGAAGGTCCTAAACGTGTATTTGGTTCATACTGGCCTAATGCAAGTACACTATGGTGGTACATTAAAACAGGTATGCCTCATCCAGCACCAATGTCTTTAACCAATGATGAAGTCTATGCTATCTCTGCATATATCTTAAACATTAACGAAATTGAGATTGATGGTCAATTGGTAGATGATGAGTATACACTTGATAGAGAAAAATTCTTAAAAATCAAAATGCCAAATAAAGATGGATTTGAACCAAACATTGATGGTCCAACAGGTCCAGATGATGTACGTGCTTACTATAATGATGTAACAAATTATGGTAACGGTACACGATGTATGAAAAACTGTTTCGAAGGTGAAGCAAAAATTCAAAAAATTAAAATGGCAATTTCTGATTTCCAACCACCACTAAGCAGTGAAAAGTCTCTTCCACCTGTATCAAAAGATGCAAAAGCTGAACATCCAGGAAAAGCTGGTTATGAGAAAAACTGTGCTGTTTGTCACGGAACAGATGCTATGGGTGCGCCAGATGTAGGAAACAAAAAAGCATGGGCAAAAGTACTTAAACAAGATTTAGATACTATCTACTCAAATGCAATTAACGGTAAAAATGGTATGCCTCCAAAAGGTGGTACATCTTTGCCAGATGATAAAATAAAAGAAATCATTAACTATATGATTCAAGAGAGTAAATAGATTTTATTTACTTTTTAGATTACACAATTAGTCCACAAAGAGTCTTTATACTCTTTGCAGACTAATAAATAGTTGGGTTTTTAATCAAAAAAATTGATTAAAAATTCATCGTAGAAAGTTATGAAGTACAACAAATTCAACACTATTCTTCTCTAGAATAGCGTTATCAATTCAACCAACAAACGAAAGGAATTCAATGATGGAAAGAAGAAAATTTTTAGGTTTAGGTTTAGCTGCAGTAGCACTAGTACCAGCAAGTTTAAGTGCTGTTGATTTTAGAAAAGAGAAGCCAGACGCATTTACAGCACATAATGTAGCTGATTCTATTAAAGCACTTTACGGAGATATTAAACCTGAAGCTAATGATAACTTAACAGTAAAAGCTCCAGATATTGCAAGTAACGGTGGTGCTATCCCTGTAACAATTAAGAGTTCTCTTGATCTTAAATCGTTAGCAATCTTCCAAGATGCAAACCCAGAGTCTGCTGTTGCTGTATTTACAATCCCAGAAGGTGCAATTGTAAACTACATGACAAAGATTAAAATGAAAGGTTCTGGAGAAATTACAATCATTGCTGAAGGTAAAGATGGTAAATTCTACAAAGCTAGTAAAAAACTAGAAGTTGCACTTGGTGGATGTGAAGGTTAATCCTCTCACACTCGACCTAAAAATAGATATTAAAAAATAATAACGAACAAAGAAAGGAAAAACCATGGGTAACATGAAAATTAAAGCAAAAGTTAAAGGCGACACACTTAAGTGTAAAGTACAAGCAAAACACATTATGCTTCCATACGATGCTGCAAAGAAAAAAGGTGTTGATGCAAACTTCATCACACATATCATTGGTAAAGTTGGAGATAGAGTAGTATATGAAGCATCTACAAGTCAATTCTTATCTAAAAACCCAATTTTTAAATTTGAAGCTAAAGCTGAAGGTGTAAAAAAAGGCGATAAGTTAGAGATGACATGGACAGACCTTTCTGGTAAAACAGTAACTGAAGCTAAAAAAGTTAAAGGTCTGTAAGCTTACGCTTCTTGCCTATATTTTTTTCAACTCCTTTAATTATTAAAGGAGTTGCTCTCTACTTAACAATATAAACCTCATCTCCCTCTTCTATCTTTCCCTCTTTTATAACTTTAATAAAAATACCTCTATCATCCTTTAAAAGCTTAGGAAGACGTTTGTCAACAACAGAGAGATGCTTACAGATGGTACAGTTTCTAGCAATTTCAATAACCACTTCGCCCATCTCTAATTGTGTTCCTATAGGCAAAAGATAAGGATTATAATCAATAAGAATGTTCTCGCCCAATAGTCCATACTCCATTGAGATTCCTCTCTCTAATGCCATTTCATAACTAGAGAGCGATGAGAGCAGTACAGAACGCTCTATATCTCTATTATAAAATTTATCATCAATAACACCCTCTCTCTTTAAACAAAGCTCTAATCTATTTTGACGTTTAGGTGCTTCTTCTCTTGAGATAAAAAGCTTTATTACTTTTCCAACTTCTGTTTTCATCCTGCTCTCCCCTTTTCTCTATTTATATAATAATTGGGATATTAACACACCTTCTATTAACTTGTCAATATCTCCATCCAAAATAGCATCTACATTTGAATAAGGTATATTACTTCGTGTATCTTTTACCTGTTGATAAGGAGCAAGTACATAAGAACGAATCTGATGCCCCCACCCATTATCACTCTTCTCGACTCCATCAATCAAGGCCTGTTTCTTCTCCATCTCATACTCATACAGACGCGATTTAAGCATCTTCATTGCCGTTGCCTTGTTCTTATGTTGACTTCTGTCATTTTGGCACTGTACCACAATATTTGTCTCGATATGGGTAATCCTAATGGCACTCTCGGTCTTATTAACATGTTGCCCCCCTGCTCCACTGGCACGATAGGTATCTATTCGTATATCCTTATCTTCAATAACAATATCTACATCATCATCCACCTCAGGAGAAACCATAACCGAACTAAAAGAGGTGTGACGCTTGGCATTACTATCAAAAGGAGAGATACGCACAAGACGATGAATTCCATTCTCTACCTTTAGATAACCATAGGCGTTCTCACCCTTTATAATAAAACTCACATCTTTAATTCCAGCCTCATCCCCTGCCTGATAATCAAGCCCTTCAACCTTGAACCCTTTACGCTCTGCCCAACGCAAATACATCCGATAGAGCATATTAGCCCAATCCTGTGACTCTGTGCCACCAGCCCCTGGGTGAATCGAGACAATAGCATTATTGGCATCATGCTCTCCACTAAGCATCATCGTTACCTCTAAAGCATTTATATCACTCTCTAGGCTATCAGCATCCTCAAAAAGCATCTCCAAAGTCTCTTCATCACGTTCAGCCTTTGCCAGTTCAAAAAGCTC
>Ga0256843_1003187_pt1 | contig 11540 bp, 11 predicted proteins | sample AlvinellametaG_FD_191572 | JGI IMG/M metagenome (GOLD analysis project Ga0256843, IMG submission 191572) | Pompeii worm associated microbial communities from hydrothermal vent at the East Pacific Rise, Pacific Ocean - Alvinella | ecosystem: Host-associated > Annelida > Integument > Unclassified ... | reverse complement strand
AAAATAGAAAAGCGACAGTTACAATTGAGATAGAAGAAAATGTTTTAAATAACAACGTAGAAGAGAGTATTTATGGAGCCATAGGATACATAGTAGGTAAAGAAGTGAAAAAAGGGGTTCCTTACTTCAAAAATCTCTATAAACTTAAACCAAACGTTGACGATCTAAAATCACTTGGGGCGGTTATGGCCGCCAGCGGTGGAATCGCCCTCTACCACGCTGAAAGATTAACTGCAGAGTGCAGATGTAAAAAGGTTGAAATCGAAAATGAGGAGAAGATAACATTGGGAAAGGAAGAGATAAAAGATGCATACGAACAGTTAAATACGACAGATAGAAAACCAGAGTTAATATGTGTTGGATGTCCGCATTGTAGTATCAGAGAGATAAAATATATTGCAGAACTATTGAAAAAAAGAAATTATAAGATAAAATCTGAACTATGGGTATGTTGCTCTCTACACATAAAAGCCATTGCTGATCGAATGGGATATACAGAGATCATTGAAAAAGCAGGAGGAAAGATTGTTAAAGATACGTGTATGGTTGTTTCTCCGATAGAGGATTTGGGATACGATGTTGTAGCAACGAACTCGGGAAAAGCAGCGGTTTATTTACCAAGTTTCTGCAAGAGTGAAGTTATATTTAAAGATATTAAAGAGTTATTGATGGGAGAGTAATGTTAAATCCAGTAGTTTTATGGATAAGTGTGATATTTGATCGAATATTTGGTGAACCTCCAGAGTGTGTTCATCCTACGGTATGGATAGGAAATCTTATCTCCTTTTTAGAAGATATATTTAAATCAACCAATTGTAAAAATAAGATAAGGGACTTTATATTCGGCACGTTAATTGCCCTAATAACTATAACAATCGTTGGGATCTCCTCTTTTTTAGTGGAAAAGTTGATTTTCTTCCTACCTACACCTATAAACTATATAACTTATGGAGCTGTGCTCTCCACGGCAATAGGTTATAAATCACTCTTCGATTTCTGTAAAAGGCCAGTAATGTTATTAAAAGAAGGAAATTTAGAGAAAGCAAGAGAGGCGGTTCAACACGTTGTAAGTAGGGATACATCACAATTAGATGAAGAACACGTCCTCTCCGCTTCAATAGAAAGTTTATCTGAAAACATAACTGATAGTATAATAGGAGCATTATTCTATGCCACACTCTTTGGAATGCCCGGGGCTTTTGTTTATAGAGCAATAAACACGTTAGATGCAATGATAGGTTATAAAAATGAAAAGTATTTATGGTATGGAAAGTTCTCAGCAAGATTGGATGATGTGGTAAACTTTATCCCATCGAGATTATCTGGAATTTTACTTATTGCAACATCTCCTCTATATGGAGGTAGTGTGAAAGGAGCTATTTATGGGTTTCTAAAAGAGGCAAATAGAGTTTCCTCTCCGAATTCTGGCTACACCATGGCTACATTAGCCAATGCACTTAACATAACCCTTGAAAAGATCGGAGTTTATAAAATTGGCCGTGGGAAGATAAATATTGAAAAATCGCTCAATGCCTTTAAGGCAGTGGATATGGTCGTTCTTTCATATCTTGTAATTTATTCTTTGATGTATATTTTATACTTTATTATATATTTTGGTTAATTTTTAAATTTTTAATTTTCCTTTAATGTGTTGATTTAAAGTTTATTTAGGTGGAGGGTATGATTACAAAGGCAAACTATCCAGATGATATTCCAGAAAGTAGGATAGAACTGCTCGAATTAATAAAAGAAAAATTATCAGAAAAGAAAAGAGAAGGGGATATTTTAAAGATAATAATTCTTGGAGGATTAGACAGTGGAAAAACAACATTAACAGCGTTTTTATCAAAAGAACTTTTAAATCTCGGATATAAAGTAGCGATCTTGGACTGTGATGTTGGACAAAAAAGTATTCTACCCCCAGCAACTATAAGTTTAGGTATTTTAAATGAGAAATTTGAAGAACTTCATAACATCAAACCATATAAAAGTTATTTTATAGGATCTACAACTCCAATCCAATTTTTTGGAGAAATGATTGTTGGAATTAAGCGGTTATGCGATCTTGCAGAGGAACTTAGAGTAGAGGTTGTGATAATAGATACAACTGGCCTGATCTTTGGATCGGGATTTGACTTAAAAAGGATGAAGATAGAACTAATAAATCCCAGTATTATAGTAGGATTAGAGAAAGAAGGAGAACTTAAACCTCTATTGGATCTTTTTAAAACTAAATATAAAATCGTTAAATTAAAAGTTTATGAGCATGTAAAAAGTTTTAGTAGAGATGAAAGAAGAAAAATAAGATTAGAAAAATGGAAAGAGTATTTTAAAGATTCAAGGGTTTATGAGATTAAGATGACTATAAATATTACAGGATCTAAGGTATTTCAAGGAAAAGAAATATCAGAAGAAGAGAAATATTTAATGGAGGCATTGTTTAAGTGGAAGGTTCTTTATGGAAGTAAGTGTGAGGGGAAATATACAGTAGTGAAGAGGGACTTAGAAGAGATGCCTCGAAAAATAGATAAAAATGTTTTGTACTACTTAGAGCCAGAAAAATTCGAAGATATAATTGTGGGTTTAATAGATGAGGATGGATTTTGTATAGATATTGGCATTTTAAAAGAGATTGATTTTGAAAATAAGGTTTTAAAGATTATTTCTCCAGTAGATGAAGAACTATTAAAAGTTGTTAAAGAAATCAGAATTGGAAGATTGAAAATAGTAGAAGATGGAGAAGAATATTTGTTGGATAGAGATTATTTATGACAACATTCAAAAAATATTAGAAGATTAAAATTACCAAAATTAAGAATATAATATAAAAGTATAAAAAATAAGAAATAGGTTTAATTATGACCCTAAAAGATATTTTAAATAAGATCCTATGGCATCCAAAGTATAAAAAAGAGGAGTTCGAATTGGTTATACTACACAGAGGTGCTAAAAACAATAAAAAGGTCATTCCAATGGAGAATGTTGATATTAAAGGAAGCTACATAGTTTATGAAGACACCTACATCCCACTACATAGGATATTGATGATAAGAAAGAAAGGAAGTGGAGATGTTATTTATTCAAAACATGAATTATAAACGAGTAAAAATCAAAAAACTATGAAAAATGATACAAATAAAAATATAACCTAAAAAATAAAAAATATTAACCCGGGATCTTTAATGAAAAAATTTAATACCAAAAACAAAACTGAAAATAGAAACAAAATTAAAAATGTTGCGATACTCTACCCTAATAAATTTAGAGCAGGAATTTCCTGCCTGGCTGTTCATATATTGGCAGAACATTTAAGTAAATTTGAAGATATAGATGTAAAGGTTTTTTTTATAGAGAACTATGAACTGATAAAAAACTTTGATGCAGTGTTTATCACACTCCAATATGAGAATGATTATTTTAATGCCCTAAACATTATAAAATCCTTAAAAAAAACGAATCCAAACGCTATTTTTGTTGCTGGAGGGCCGTGTATAATGCAGAACTTCTTCCCTCTGGAAAAATATTTTGATGCATTTATTGTTGGAGAGATAGAGGGAACTAACGTAATGGCAGAACTCATTAATCGAAATTTTAATCTTAATGGAGTTTATTCAAAATACACAAAACCAAAGAAAATTAAACGAATTTACCCAAAAAAATTAACAATAGATGACTACCCAATATATCAGCCAACATCTGAAGAAAGTGCCTATGGAAAATCTTTTCTTTTAGAAATTGGAAGGGGATGCCCAAGAAGATGTAAGTTTTGCTTAGCGAGAGCAATTTATTATCCTCCAAGATTTAGAAAACTCGAAGATCTAATGTATTTAGCAGAAGAAGGAATAAAAGTTAATAAGGTTAATAAAGTGGCCTTAATATCTCCTTCTGTTGGAGATTATAAATATATCGTTGAGTTATGCAATTTTTTAGATGAGAAAAGGGTTCAAGTTTCTCCATCCTCACTGAGGGCAGATACAATAACAGAAGAACTTATGAAAGTTTTAAAATTAAAAACACTAACCATTGCCCCAGAAGCGGGGAGTGAGCGACTTAGAGAGTTTATAAAAAAGGATATTTCAGAAGAAGATATAATGAATGCAGTAGATATTGCAAAGAAGTTTAATGTTGAAAAGATCAAACTCTATTTCATGGTAGGTTTGCCGACAGAGACAGAAGAGGATGTTGAAGAGATTATAAACCTATCAAAAAAAATAAAAAATCAAATAAAAAAAGTAGAAGTGTCAATAAACCCAATGATTCCAAAACCACACACCGATTTCGAAATGGAGCCATTTGATTTATCCTCTAAGCAGAAGGTAAAATATATTGAAAAAAAATTAAAAAAAGAGAATATAAAAGTGGGAACTGAAAATTTTAATGCGATGGTATGTCAGTGTGTATTAGCCAGAGGAGATAAAATTATTGGGGACTATTTAGGCCGTTCTAAAAACTATTCTCAATTATTAAGTTCTTTAAAAAAAGATAATTTGTTAGATGGTTATTTATTAAAGATAGATCCAAAAAATGCACCGTGGAAGGCAATAGAAATAAAATAAAAATATTTGGTGTTGAAATAAAAGAGGTATAAGTGTTTATACACTCATTATTTAGTATAAATTTATTTTGTTTCCATTTTCTTTTTTAGTTCCCTCTTTAACATTCTCCTATATTTTCCCCATCTATCTTCCAATGAAAACTTTGGAGGTTTTGGAATTATCGTGTTTTCTCCACATTGAGGGCATATATCTCTTAAAGAGTAAGAACCACAACTTGGACATTTCCTCATTCTCATAATTTCACAAATTTATCATTTTTATTTGTTTATTTTTTGCTCTCTTTATAATAACTGCCCTCTCCACCGAGTTTTTTGATTGTTGCCACGGCCTTTTCACAGACCTTTTTAAAGACCTCCTCTCCACTCTTATAATCGGGAGCTATAACCAAAACCCTATACTTTGGAGCTCCAATATATGTTATGCTTACTTCAACATCCTCATATGGATTCGCTTTTATAGCAGTAGTTAATGCCTTTTTTATTTGTTTTATTCCATCTGGAGCATAGGACTTCATTTCAACGATTCCTTCAACTTCAATATTTGTTAGTTCAATACTCTCCTTTGCCACTTCATATAAAACATCTTTCCACTCATCGCTGATCTCTAACTCATCTAAAATATCTTTTCCTTCAATAACCATCGTTTCAAAGGCATTATAAAGTTCTCCAAACTCATCCTCTAATAAATATCCAACCTCTTCCCATGCCTCTTCCAAACTCTTACCCAATTTTTCAGCTGCCCTTTCAAGCATCTTTGAAGCTCTTTGGAATCTCTTCCACTCCTGAACTTTTGCCCTTTTCTGTTGCTCAGTAACTCTCTTTAACGATAGATCAATATGTCCTTTTCTTTCATCTACTCTTAAAACCTTCGCAACAACCCTCTGCCCAACTTTTACGTGATCTCTAATGTTTTTAACCCATCCTGATGTAACCTCAGAGATGTGAATCATTCCCTCTTTTCCCGGATACTCTAAAAGCTCTACAAATGCTCCATACGGCTTAACATCCTTTACAGTTCCTATTACTATATCTCCTTCTTCTGGAAAGTCCCTCCTCATAATAAGCACCTCTTAATTGATTTATTTTGTGTTTCTTTATGACTATTTAAATATTAATTTAAATATTAAATTGAGTATTATTTCATTTTTTATTTTATATTTTATTATTATGATTTTATTATGATCTTCATTTAGGTTGTGGGTGTTATTTATTCTAAATGGTTTTTTTAGTATAAAAAGATAGTTTGAGTTTTATGATTTTTGAGGTTATTTCTTCAATATAGATTCAAATAATTAAATAATAAAATCATATTTTTAAATACTCTATTTTCATACGATATTGATAGAAAATATTATAAAGAAGGAGGACTATAATTAATAGTATGAAAATGAGGTGAAAAGATATGAGTGATGAAGTGAAAGTTGTTGATGTCAAAGTGTTTCCACACAGATATTTAAAGGCAGAAACTACGGAAAGAGTTTTAAATAAAATATATGAGTTGGATGGAGTTGTAAGGGTTATAATTCACGGACAACCACTACCAAAAACCGTTCCTTTTGGACCAGCAAGAGGTTTGCCAGTAAATCATAAAGATAGGAAGATTATAAAAGTTAGAGGAGAAGAAATGGAATTAAAAATCAAAGTTGGAGAGATAATCATAACTGCACTTGAAGAAAAACTCGATGAAATAATAAAAAACTTGGAAAAAATATGTGAAGAGGATTTTCCGTTTGGATATGATATTGGAATAGGCGTGTTTACAAAAATAAAACCAACAGTAACGGATTATATGAAGTATGGGGATGTTAACAGAATAGATCCGAGATTAATTGGAATGGTTGATACAACTTCAACACTAAAAGATTCCGTAAAACTGATAAAATAAAAAAAGAATAAAATAAATTACTTTTATTCTGTTTCTAAATATTTTTTCCTTTTTTATAGTTTTTATTCTTATCTGTCCACTTAAATTTTATGTTTTTGTTATTTTATCAATAATTAATCCCAAGTTACCATATAAAAAATAAAAAAACATAAAAGAATAAAACAAATAGTTAAAAACTTAAAAATTTAAAAATTTAAAATCTACGCAGCAGGAATAATTAAATCTCTTTCTCCCGCTGGCTCAAACTCTCTTAAAGCCCCTTTGGCTATACACTTCCTTGGCCACTTAAAGTTAAATATTAAATTATTATCTGCAAAAGCCACCTTAATTATTGGATTCAAGCAGAAAGCATCTCCTCTTGCCGCATGAGGGGCTTGGGCAATTCCTGCATACTCTGGCTGATGACCAACATTCATGGCGTAGTTTGGATAGTTAGGCCCCCTTGCCTCATGCAATAAACCCTCATCACTTCTTATTGATAACGAGTTAGCTGCTCCACACTGATCTTGCAAATCATAACCATAGAATCCTAATCTGCTGTGATACTCTTTATGCATAATTTGACTTAAATACCACCCATTGATTCCAGCGTTTGAGTTTCCTGTTGCAAACGCCACTGAACAGCCCGCAGCAGCTGCTGTAACTCCCGCTCTTTGTGAGCCACCAAAGTGGTCCTCCAACAGGGCAGGGTATTCATCATACTGCTCCAATCCGTAGAGTGTTACCTCAGTTGCTATATCCTTAACAACATCCATGTTTGCTTTAACCCCGCACAATCCATACTTCTTCTCAACATAATCCATTCCATAATAGACAAAATCATCCAATATGTCATCCGTATATGTTGCTGACGCATACTGAGTGAATCCAACTCCTCCAGACATATAACTCCCTAACCAAACCTGATCATAGAATGTTGCAGCAGCACCAATAACCTCTAACGTTATCTGAGCAGGATCTTCAGAAACCCTCGAGGTTTGTATTATATCAGCAAATATACCAAACGGCACTCCTCCTGGCTCATTAGGCCCTCTTGCTCTTCTTGCTGGTAATATCATACCCATTTGAATAACATCTGCGTGTTTTGCAGCGTATGAGAAGTCAGCGATAGCTGCCTCTCCAGCACACAACTTATAAGCGGTAATGAAACTCATTCCTATCTGCATAGCACTCCATCTTGAAACAGTCCCTCCATCGCAACATCTAACAACTATCGTAGGAACTCTACTCACTTGATAGGTTCTGTTTCCAATGTATTTCTTTAACATCTCTGCTTGCTCTTCTGGAAATTCTTTATTTATGTCAATTAAGAATCTCTTGTCAATTTCATCGGCTAATTCATCATTTCCTGTAAATATCTTTGCATAACAGTCCCACACTAAACCAGGATGAACCTCAACCATGTGCTCCTGAACAACTGCCCCTCCTGGGAGAGCGTGGTTTATTGTTTCCATATACTCATTAATTGTTTCTGGAGTAACCTCTACCCCTAATCTCTTTTCAAGAACAGCGTGGGCAGTGTCCATCCCAACAATAACTGTCCTTTTTATATCATCAACCAACTGCTGTATTGCTGCATTGTTGCAGAAGTGTAAATCATCTCCCTCAACAAAAGCATCAGTTCCTGATATTTTGTAGGTCATTAACTTTCTCTGCCCCAACGGAACCCCAATGTCTGGGTTGTAGAATGGAATTCCTCCTCTTTTTTCGATTAATTTCTGAGCAAATTCAACAAACTCTCTTTTTCTTGCTGATTGCCTCCAACCTCCAAAGACATAGAACTTAGTGTATTTTTCTTTTGGATCTTCTTCAAATTTTTCCTTTAATGCTTTTAGAAAGAGCTTTTTTTCTTCATCCATTAATCCTCACCCAATCTCTTTTTAAGGTCTTTTTTAAACACATCTAAACCAAATCCTCCCTTGGTTCTTGCCTCATGGATGGTTTGAACAACTTCTAATGCTTCTTTATCTTCTCTCATTCCAATATTGTCTTTTCTGTAAATGGTTGTTATTTTTGCCAAATAATCGTGAGGTAATGGCTCTCCAACATCTACGGGCTCATCCAAAGGTCTTCCAACCTGATCTTTAACGTATAAAACGTGTCCCGTCTTTTCATCATAGATGTATCTCTGCAAACCATCGAACATTAAACCGTTTTCATCTAACCTTAATGAGTGTCCGTGGACGGTAGCCCCTCTTATTCCACAAGTTGCCGGGTCGAAAAAGGCAGTATCGATTAAAAAGTTTTTAGAGATTTTTTCTAAGTCGAGTTCTCTCATTTCAATAACTTGTCTTCCTGATAATGTTCCAGTATCAATCCCTCTAAATCTCCACATGTAGGTTCTTGCTCTATCATATGGTTGAGCTGGGGCATTATACATCGAATCAGCGAATTGGATGTATCTGACTCTAACTCCTTCCTTAGCTCCTTGAATTGGCTCAACAATATCTTTAATAATATCCTCTTCAAAATCCATCTCTTCCAGCGGAGGATGAACTGTCTTATAACTCTCTCCAGGGTTTCTATGCCCTAAAATCTTAACTATCTCATCGTCAGGAATATCTCTCAGCTTTTTTAACTCAACTTCTGGATTCATATGCTTTCTTCTATTTTCAGCAATTAATGTATTTCCCGGATAAAATTGTGGGTTATATGGCATTTAATCACCCTATTATTCGTTGATTCTTTTAACTCCTTCAGATACGTGTTTTAATGGCTCTCTAAGGTGATCGATGGCACTGTAAACCGCTCCAACTAATGCTGATGTCCTTTCAACTGAAAACATCTGTGTTCCTGCATCTAAACACATAGCAGCTGCTGCACATGGTATTGCAAATCCTTTTGAATGCCTTGTAACAACGTGATTTCCATGGAATGTTCCAGGCCCTCCGCCCCCATAGATTGAGTGAGAGAAGAATGAAAAACCAACGGCTGTTCCCTCTGCCCTTCCAAAATCAACGCTTGGTAAACCAGTTTCATATTCTAAGATGTCGTTGTAGTAAAGGACAGTTGATGCAACACCTTGGGCTGCTCTTGCTGCTCCTACGTTAACGATAACTGCTGCGACTAAACCAGCAGCTGCATAAGCATTCCATAAAGCCCAATCAACGGGCTCATAGACAGTAAATCCAGAAGATAGTGTTTTTACTGGTTTTATAACACCATCTTCTAATGCTTTCTCAACTGTTGAAGCAACAACGGTTCCAACAGTTCCGTTTTTACCATTCTCTTTTACAAGCTCGAATGTTAGATTGTTGGCGTTTAATCCTTGGTATGCTAAGCCCAATAGATGTAATCTTTCAAAAGCACCTAACGCATCTCCTGTTTCAAACATTGCTGTTTGTTCTAATATTGATGCTAACGCAACTGCATTTAGTGTTTTTTTCCTCGTAACTGCTACAATATGATTTGCCATAATATTTCTTAACCCATAACCAAGACCTTCCAATAATACAGGAGGTCCAAGCAGAGTGGCAATATTTGCTCCATGAAAATCAACTGTTTGGGGATACCTTCCCATAACTGCGGTTTTTACAGCTGGAGCATCAAACATATCTATATTGAAAGTATCTACAAGTGCTTGGATTGTTGCTCCTCCTCCAATTAGTGCTGAGACAGTGTAATCAGCAGAGACCCTCAACCTTTTTGAAGGTAGTTGTAGGAGTATTTGTTTTCCTCCGTTGATCAATTTAACAACAGTATCATCTTCATCCTCTATTTGAACAATTCTTTTGATTTTTTCAGCAATAACTTCTGCGTTATCTACAATTGGTAAATCCAACTCTCTTCCGGGACAAAAGCATGCCTTTCCTCCAATAGCCCCAGTTCTTAAAGCATTCTCAATCCCTGCCAAGTTTATAGCAACGCTCCTCTTAATGTCATTAACTATTCTCTCGATTGTTGGGTTCTTCAGGGGGCTTATCGCTTCCAGTGGAACATTTTCCTCTAACACTTTCCCTCTTTCATCATATAGATCAATTCTATCTTCATAATGTAGCATTACCAACACCGATTTTTTTGTTAATTAAATACTACATCTACAACAAATAATAATAATTAGTATATAAAATTTTCTATTTTATCTTAATTAATATTAAAAATATTGAAATAATAATATCAAGTTTAAAATAAATATAAAAATTCAGAAAAAATATTGATAATTGAAAAAAACAAACTAAAAATAACTTTGTATGAAATAATCCTCGCAGAGGTGATTGTATTTTTGCAATTTTCACACATGTGGGAGGATTCCTATGGCATACCTAATTTAATAAAATTCATCATATATAATACTTTTTATTTGATTTTTATTATGAAAATGTAGTAGGGAATATAACTAAGTAATTATATGATTAAATATATAAGTATATCATTAAACGTTGAATGTAATTATACAACCATAAAAATAAAAAATCAAGAAAAAATCAGAAGAATACTAACTTCAAGTAGGTTTTCTATTTTAAATTTTAACGTATGTATTGGTATATGTAAATTTATTTTTATAGTTATTAAAGATAACGTTTTTATAAAACATCTCATAATACTATTTTTGAAATAAATATTACGAGTGAGAGTATGGAGCGTATTTCTTTAACTATTGAAAAGAATCTTTTAAAGGAAGTTGATGAGATCGTAGATCTTGAGAAAATATCAAGATCTGAGCTTATTAGGAGGGCATTAGAGTATTATATAAAAAAATATGACTGGCTTAGCAGAATTGAGTCCAAAATGGGAGAGATAACAATAATTTGCAACCCAAAATCAATTAAAAACATAGTTCAATTAGAGAGCGAATATAAACATATAATTATCGTCTCCCTTGAAATTCCTTTTGAAGGAAAAATAATCAAAAAAATTGCAATTAAAGGACAGAGAGATAAAATAATCGAGTTTACAAATAAATTAAAAGGCCTTAGTAATGTAGAATTTGCCCAACTATTAACAATAAGTGTAAAGTGAAATTATGAAAAAGATTGAAAAAATTAGATGGGAGTTGAATTCTTATTTTTTGGAGAGGAGGGAGGAGGTTGATGTTGCTTTGACTTCGATTTTGGCTAATGAGCATGCTGTGTTTTTGGGGAATCCGGGGGTTGCTAAATC
>Ga0256843_1003186_pt1 | contig 11544 bp, 11 predicted proteins | sample AlvinellametaG_FD_191572 | JGI IMG/M metagenome (GOLD analysis project Ga0256843, IMG submission 191572) | Pompeii worm associated microbial communities from hydrothermal vent at the East Pacific Rise, Pacific Ocean - Alvinella | ecosystem: Host-associated > Annelida > Integument > Unclassified ... | reverse complement strand
CGTCGCCCGGGGCGGCTCGGGGATCGGCGCTTCTCCGGTGAAGATGCTCTTGAACTGCACCATGCCGGCGTTGGTAAAGAGCAGGGTCGGATCCTCGGGCACCAGCGGAGAGCTGGGCACCACCCGATGGCCTTTGGAGGCGAAATAGTCCAGATAGAGTTTGCGGATGTCCATGATCGATGTTCCTCGTCGATTAGATGGGGGATATTTTAGCGAAAAAGATGTTTGAGAGTTGAGAGTTGAGAGTTGAGAGTTGAGAACGATAAATCACCTGAGAATATTTGTCAAGCCCAAAAAAACCTAAAACCTAAAACCTAAAACCTCAACACTCAACTCTCAACTCTCAACGCCAAACTCTCTCAAAATCCCCGCGATCTCCTCCGCCCCCTCCCTGGGGGTAAAGTCGATCAGCCCCCGACTGATCACGGAGAGATCCTGCTTCATCAGGTCCAGCACCCGGCCCGGCTCCAGCTCCGACTCCCGAATTACCCAGGCCAGGTGACGGTCGGCGAGAAACTTGGCGTTGTGATACTGATGGTCCCCCGCGGCGTGGGGATAGGGGACGAAAAGCGTCGGCAGACCGTTGGCCGCCAGCTCCCAGAGGGTCGAAGCCCCCGCCCGGGCCACGGCGAAGTCGGCCCGCTCCATCAGCTCGGGGATCCGGTCGCTGAAGCCGAAGACCTCCGCTTCGATCCCCATCTCCTCGTAGGAACTCCGCACCGCCTCGATATTGCGCTCCCCCGCCTGGTGGATGATGGCGACTCCCCGCTCTCTAAGCGCCGGAGCCAGCTCCAGGGCCAGTTTGTTCAAGGCTACGGCCCCCTGGGATCCGCCGATGAAGAGGATCGTCTTCAGCTCCTCCCGTATCCGGGCTTTTTGGAAAAAGATCTCCTTGACCGGATAGGCTTTGACGGGGCTGGCCTCGTCGTAGGAGGAGATGAAAGCTTTGGCGTAGGGGCGCAGCAGCCGGTTTAGGCTGCCGGGAACGGCGTTTTGTTCATGGATGACCAGGGGCGTTCCCGTCAGAAGCGCGGCGATAGCGGCGGGCGCGGCGGAGTACCCTCCGACGGAGAAAACCACCGATGCGTCGTGCTCCCGCAGCAGCTGCCGGGATCGGGCCACCGCCCGGGCCAGCATCCCCAGGGAACGGACCTTGCCGATCATCCCCTGATTGACCACCCCCCGGGTCTCCAGGAAATAGCGGGCGGCAAACGTCTCATCCTCCCCGAACCACTGCCGATCCTGCCCGCCGACGGAACCGATATAAACCGGTTCTTCATCCCTCAACGCCTCTTTGACCGCTTTGACAATCGCCAGATGACCGCCGGTCCCGCCGCCGGTCATGATGATGCTACCCATGTTTTCTCCTTCGTCGGGGTCGGATCTTTTTGGAGACCATCAGCACCATGCCGATGGCCACCGAACCGGCCAGTATCTGGGATCCGCCGTAGCTGAGAAACGGCACCGCGATCCCTTTGATCGGCGTAATGCCCGAAATCCCGTAACTGTTGACCACAAAAGCGAAGAGAATCAGCAGCGCCACGCCGACCGTATAGAGGTAGTAGGCGGGCTGCTCCAGCCTCGAAGCGATCTGCAGCAGACGGAAAATCACATACAGCAGCAAAGCGACCACTCCGACCAGTGCAACATACCCCAGCTCTTCCGTCAATCCCGCCAAGATAAAATCGGTATGGACCTCGCTCAGATAGCCCAGTTTGAACTGACCGTTCCCCAGCCCCTGCCCCCACCAGCCGCCGTTGGCGATGGCGTTGAGCGAGTTGGCGATCTGATAGGGCTCCTGGACTTCGGGAACCCGAAGCTTCTCCACCATATCGGCCGGAAAAAAACTGAGAAAATTATCCTGAACCGTCGACCACCAGCTGCGGATCCGATGCATCCGATGGGGAGCGATCAGAATCAGTCCTATCAAGCCGAAAAGCCCCAGAAAAACCGAAGCGAAAAAAAACCGGAGACTTCGCCCCGCCATGATCGTCAGAATCATCATCGTCGCCGCCAAAACGGCCACCTGCCCCAGATCCTTCTGAAAAATGGCGATCAAAACCACCGCCACGGCAAAAACCGCCAGATAGGGTAACAGCACCAGAAATTCCCGCAAAAGCGAGAGCCGACCGTGATGAATCAATTTACGGGAAAAACTCCAGGCGATGAAAAAGACGAAGCCCACTTTGAAAAACTCCACCGGTGCCAGAGAGAGCGGTCCCAGATGGATCCAGCGTTTGGCGCCCAAAACCGTCTTGACCAGACTGGCGGGCAGAAACGGCATCACCATCATAGCCAGAAAAGAACCGACAAAGAGCAAAAAGCCCAGACGCACGAACCATCGGTCGGGATCCAGCCAACTGAGTGAAACCATAATCGCCATGCCCAGGGCAATTGCGATCAGTTGCCGAAAAAAGAAATGAAATCCGTTATAACCGTAATACATGACCGTGTAGGTCGAAAGGGAATAGGTCAGAACGAGGGAGAGGGCAAAAAGAGCACATACGGCATAAAAGAGGGCTTTATCCGACATTCCGATCCTGGTTTTTATTAAATAGTATCAATTCCCGAAATTATAGTCAAACTGAAGAGAGATTTCACTAAAATACGGAAATTTCCCACCCACCTGTCCTGAAATACGAAAACCGGAAGCAAAGGCGAGCGACGCGATATGACTCAAAAGCAGTTTCTCAGTAAACGTAGCATCAAACTTCTCGTCCTCTTTGCTCTGATGATTCTGCTGCTTTTGGGGTTTCTCAGTTCCGTCTTCCATACAATCCGCTCCGGACGCCATCTGCCGCCCCATACCTCGGTGATCCATGACCGGGCACTTCGGGGCGCCATCGTCTCCGGAGACCATTTTACCCTGAGCCGCTCCAACAAAACCTACGAAGCGACCGTCCACACCCGCAGCATCGTCCCCGGGAAAAAAGAGCTTTTTATCCGGCTCTTTTCCATCTACAGCGGCATGGACGAAGCGGAAGTACGCCAGGCTTTTCTCGATCGCAAAGGGCATCCAAGAGAGGGATTCGTCACTCTGAGCAAAACCATCGACGCCTCCACCGCCATCCAACTCAAAAGCCTCGCCTACAAACTCCGGCGTATGCACGTTTTCCGCTCCTTCGCCAATCCCCGGGGCGTTCAGGTTCTCTACGGTCTGGATATCCTCGAAAACGGCGAAAAACGTGAATTTCCCCTCAATGACACACTGACCCCCGCCATAGGATACATCCGCAATAAAAATGTGGGACGCTACAGTGAGGTTTTCGGCGTCAAAGGGTTGGAGAAACGTTACGAAAAATACCTGAGCGACAAACAAAACGGGCTGATCCGGGGTATGCGGGATGTCACAGGCACCATCATCCGCAACAAAAGCAGTGAACATATTCCCCGCAGGGACGGCTACTCCGTCCATCTCAACATCCCTTTGGCCCTGCAGAAACGCATCGAAGCCACCTTGGATCAGATGAAGCGGGAAACCGATGCCAAAGAGGTAATCGCCGCCGTCATGGAGAGTCGTACCGGACGGCTGCTCGCCCTGGCCAGCAGCGAACGCTACGACCCCGCCCATATTACCCGCGAAGACATTCCCAAGCTTCAACCCAAATTCACCGAATACCCCTACGAACCCGGTTCCGTCATCAAACCGCTCACCCTGGCCATCGCCCTGGACCGGGGAGTCGTTACCCCCGAGACCTGGTTCAAGACCTACGACGGCGGCCCCTTCTACATCAGCAAGCATCAGAAGATTACCGACGATGAAGCCTTCGATTCTCTGACAGCCACCGATATCATCGTCCACTCCTCCAACATCGGCATCTCCCAGATCGCCTGGCGTCTGACGGGAAAAGAGTTTCACGACGGACTGGCAGCCTTCGGCCTGGGACAGCGTACCGGAATCGACCTCTCCCGGGAACTCCCCGGCCGGATCAAACCCGCCTGGAAGCTGGAGAAAAAACCCCACCGGGCCAACCAGGCCTACGGTTACGGAATGCAGGCGACCTTTATCCAACTGCTCCAGGCCCACAACGTCTTCAACAACGGCGGCATCCTTGTCTCCCCCAGAATCGTCGACTATCTGGAGTCCTATAATGGCCGACGCTTCCGGCTCAAAAATGAAAACCACGCGCCCCGGCGGGTCATCGCAGACAAGACAGCCCGGGAGATGAAAGAGATTCTCAAAAAAGTTGTCCGGGAAGGAACCGGCATCGCCGCCCGTTATCCCGGTCTGGAGATCGGAGGCAAAACCGGAACCGCCCACATCGCGGTCCACGGTCATTACGTTCGACGCTACAACAGCTCTTTTTTCGGTTTCGCCGATGACGACAAAGGGGATCGATACGAAATCGGCGTCCTGGTGATCGAAGCCGCCGGCTATCACAAATACTTCGCTTCACAGTCGGCCGTCCCCACTTTCAAAAAAATTGTGGACGACCTGGTGGAGCTGGGCTATCTCAAACCCAACCTCAGCCCGGAGCAACGGGCCGAACTGCTGGCCAGGGAGAAAAAACGACGGGCGGCCGCCCGACAGAGACAGCAGGAACGTACCCGAAAGGTCAAAGAGCTTCTGAGGAAACAGCGCAAACGTATGCGCAGGGAATCAAAACAACACCGTACAACCGTCACCCCCCGAAGCGCTCCGGTCCGACACAGCCAGACGCCCCAGCCGATTCGGAAAAAACATCTTACACCCCACGAAGCTTTACCGGATATGTTTTAAGCCGGAAGAGCCGATTCTCTCTTTGGAGTGTCAGGATGGTACGACGCTTTTTCGGCATTTTTTGAACGGAGCCACGGTAGAGAGTCCGGCGTTCATCCTCCGGGAGAGATCCTCCGTCCCGGAAGCGGAAAGCGACGGAAGAGGCGGGATCAGTAGGAGAATTTATACCCGCGTCTGCGCACGGTATGGATGACCTGGAACCCCAGAATGCTGCGCAGACGTTTACGGATCTGGTTGATCGCCACTTCGACGGTATTGTCGCTGACGTATTCGGGCTCTTCCCAGAGAGCGTTGATAATCTCGTCTTTGGAAAAGACCCTCTGTTTTCTCAGAGCCAGATAGGCGAGGATGTCGAAGGTTTTCCCGTTGAGCGAAACGATTTTGTCATCGTATTCGATCTTTTTGTTGACGATGTCGATGCAGAGTTTTCCGATATCGATTTTGGTTCCGTAGAGGTTCCGCATATTGGCCAAAACCCGTGCGGCGATCAGATCGGGTTCATAGATATGGTTGAAAACCACATCATCCACTCCCAGAGCGAAAAGGGCCCGTTGATTCTCCGGCTTCTCGGTCAAAAGAATAATCTTGGTCTCTTTCTTCTTCTTTTTGATTTCATGAACATAACGTTCCAGAGAAAACTGAACGCCTTCGTCAACAATGATGATCAGTTCATAATGGCGAAAATAGGTAAAATTACTTGCATCATACAGATCGAGCGCGCTATCGACGATGCAGATGAAATATTTTCCGATCTCTTTTTCGACCTCTTTGGCAAACTCTTCGTCAAATCCTACCGTCAGTATCCTCATTCCCGATCACATATCCATTCAAAAATTGTTGAGAGAAGCCGATTTATGGGCTTTGTAAGGTTGAGCCCCTCATTTCATAGCGTATTTATAGCGAAAGGACGCTTATTTAAAAATAAAACTGAACTTCAGCATTGATTGGTTATTTTATTCTTTCGTTTTGCGTACGGAAGCTTCTCAGGAACGAATCGCACGGATATAAACCCGTCGGGGAGCGGGATAGCCCTCGACCGTTCGTTCGAGATCCTCGGGATCGAGAAAATCCTCCAGACTCTGTGTAGCGATCCAGTCGGTCTTTCGCTGCTCCGTAGTATCGGTTCGCTTCACCGCCAGAATCTCCACCTCGTCAAATCCTGCCCGACGGCACCAGTTTTTCAATGCCGCAATCGTCGGGATAAAGTAGATATTGGGAATCTTGGAATAACGCTCCGCCGGAGTGAGGCAGACTTCATCCTCCCCCTCGATCATAAAGGTATCGAGAAAGAGCTCTCCCCCTTTTCTCAACCCTCGTCGCAACGCTTTGAGCGTCGCCACGGGATCGCTGCGGTGATACAGCACCCCCAGACAGAAGAGCGTATCAAACGGCTCTTCGTACCACGGAAGATGCTCCACCCCCAGCAGCTCATAACGGATACCGCTGCGGAAAAAGCGCTCCAGGAAGCGAAACTGACTGTAATAGAGCGCCGAGGGGTCAAAGCCGACCAGCTTCGCCGGCCGGTGTGCAAGCATCCGATAGAGGTAGTAACCGTTATTGCAGCCCACATCTCCAACCACTTTCTCTTTCAGATTGAAATGGGGTTCGAGAAGATTGTATTTGATCTGACTCTGCCACTCACTGTCGATGAAGAGCTCTCCCAGCCGAAACGGCCCTTTGCGCCAGGGCATAAGCTGTCGCGCAACCGTTTCGACGGCGGCACGGTGACCGGCTTCGTAGTCGGCATCGAGCCGTGCCGTCACCGTATCGCCGTATCGGCATTCGAGCACCTGCGGTTCGGGCAGCGCATCGATCGCAGCGATCAGCGGCGCGATGTTTTTCCACTTCAGCCACTTTCGGCGTTCGGCTCGCAGCGCCTCCAGATCCATCTACTTGACGATCACTTTGAGAATCTTCTGCGCTTTGAGGGGACGGTCACCGGGTCCGGTAGGCGCCCGATCGATCTTATCCACCACGTTCCGCCCCTTGACGACCTCCCCAAAGATCGTATAGCCGCCGTTGAGCCAGGGAGCCGGAGCGACGGTGATGAAAAACTGACTGCCGTTGGTATTGGGGCCCCGATTGGCCATGGCCAGGAGATAGGGCCGATCGAAGACCAGATTGGGGGCATATTCGTTTTTGAACTCCCTGCCCCAGATCGACTGACCGCCCCGACCGGTACCGGTGGGATCACCTCCCTGGATCATAAAGCCTTTGATCACGCGGTGAAAGATCGTTCCGTCATAATAACCTTTCTTTGCCAGTTTGGTAAAGTTCTCGACGGCCAGAGGCGCCGCTTTGGGAAAGAGTTTCAGGGTAATATCTCCCTCGTTGGTTTTGAGAACGACAACGGGAGCCTTGGCCCAGGCGAACGCGAACGACACGAGCAGGAGAAAAAGAAGCCGTCTCATCAGTCATCCTGTTCGCAAACGACACCCAGACGATGCAGCACCCGCTCGAAAAAATCCCCGGCATCGCGCTGGGCATCTTCATGAAACTCCAGATAGACGCCTTCCTTCTCCGGATGATCTTTGGCCGGATTACCGAAAATCTCCGGCTCCAGCCCGGTCTCTCTTTTGACCGCCTCGATCGCCTCCATCACCTTGGATTTGAGTTCGGGGTTGTCCCCGTAAGTGAGGCTGAGCCCCTCATAGCGCTCTTCCATCCGTACATGGGCTGTGATGCATTCTGTCATCTAGTTTTCCTTCGCTGTTATTGGTAGGATAATTCTATCGCAAGCTATGTTTAGAAGCGGCTGAAAATCGGACCCGCTATCGGGCATAGCCGATGGCCCGGGTTTCCCGGATCACATTGACCTTCACCTCGCCCGGGTATTGCACCCGTTCCTCAATCCGCTGCGCGATATCATGGGCCATCTTCACCGCCAGATTGTCATCCACTTTCCCTGCATCGACAAAGACCCTGAGCTCCCGCCCCGCGTTGATGGCATAGGCGTGGGCGACCCCCTCCTCCTCTTTGGCGATCTCCTCGATCTCCCGGACGCGGCGGGTAAAACTCTCCAGAACCTCCCGCCGGGCACCCGGCCGGGCGGAGCTCAGAGCATCGGCGGCACAGACCGCGGCGCTCTCCACACTGTCGGGCTCCGCATGACCGTGATGGGCGTAAATGGCGTTGATCACCGTGGGATGCTCTTTGTATTTGCGGCAGAGCTCCGCACCCAGCTCCACATGATTCCCGCCAAAATCCTGGGTCAGCGCCTTGCCGATATCGTGAAGCAGTCCCGCCCGCATCGCCAGTTTCTCATCCCCTCCCATTTCGGCGGCCATGACCCGCGCCAGACGGGCCACTTCCAGGGAGTGGGCCAGAGCGTTCTGCCCGTAACTGGCCCGGTACTTGAGCCGACCGATCAGTTTCACCAGCTCATCATGCATGGGAAAGAGTCCCAGGTCGATGAGCACATTCTCCCCCGCTTCATAAATCGTCTGCTCAAACTCTTTCTGAACTTTGTCATGGACCTCCTCGATCCGGCCGGGATGGATCCGGCCGTCGGCGACAAGCAGTTCGATCACCCGGGTGGCGATGGCCCGGCGATAAAGGTTAAAGCTGCTCACCACGATCACTCCCGGCGTCTCATCGATAATAATATCCACCCCGAGCAACTGCTCCAGTGTTTTGATATTCCGTCCCTCCTTGCCGATGATCCGCCCCTTGTGGTCGTCGCTGGGCAGGGTGATCGTATTGATAAGCCGCTCTCCGGCGAACTCCCCCGCATAGCGGGTCGTTGCCTGCGCCAGGATATAATTGGCCCGCCGCTGGGCTTCATCCTGGGCCAGTTTCACCCGTTTGCGTACCACCCCCGCCAACTCGGAGGCACTCTGCTCCTCCACGGTTTTGAGAAGAAACTCCCTGGCCTCTTCCCGGGTCATGGAAGCCAGAGTCTCCAGGCGATGCAGATCCTCCTCCAAACGCCGCCGCCGGGTCTCCTCCATCCGCTCCGCCTGATGAAGTTTCTCTTCCAGCAGATTCTGTTTCTGCCGCAAGCGTTCCCGCTCCGACTCCAGTTCCCGCTCCCGCAAAATCAGATGACGATTACGTTTTTCCACTTCGGCCAGACGCTCATTGAACCGTTTTTCCTGTTCCAGCTCCAACGTCCGACGTTCCACCTCCGCTTCCCGCAGCAGTTTCTCCGCTTCCTGTTCAATCGCCTTGGCCTTGGCCTCAGCCTCCAGCTTCAGATAGTCGAAACGCCGTGCCAATGAGAGGCGACCGGCAATAAAACCGACCCCCGCTCCTATCACAAAGGTCACGGGGATCGACAGTGAGATCATCTCCATATACTTCCTTTATCGATCAAGACAGCGAAGCTTCCGAAAAAAAGCATGAAAACCTTCTGAGCAGCCGTAATAAATCTTCAGTTTCCCGGTTCCGGTCGCCCGACCGGCGTCTCGGGGGGGCGCATTGCGATACGTCGTCCCGCAATCAACAGATCACCGCGGACATCATGAGGCTGAGTCAGCACGTCGGGTGAACGACAGAGCCGCCGTTGCACAAAAATCACTTCACCGATATTCTTCTTCTCTTTTTCGAAAAAACGGTCGTAAAATCCTCGGCCAAATCCGATTCGGCGCATCGTCGGATCGGTCCCGACGATGGGGACAATCGCCACATCGATCTTTTCGGGTCTATACTGTCTTGAGTTTTTCGGTTCATAAATGCCAAAACGTTTTTTTTCCAATGGCAATCTATATTTTACCGGACGGAAACTTGGACCCTCCATAAAGGGCACCAGTACCTCCACACCCCGACGACGCAGCTCATCGATCAGCGGACGAAGATCCACCTCCATCTTCAGAGGGAGATAGAACAGAACCCGGCGCAGATTCCGGCCCGCCAGATGCCGGCGGAGCTTCATCAGCAACCGACGATCCTCCATACGCGCCCGGCCGGGCGAAATCGATCGGAGCGCTTTGAGCGCCCGACGACGAAACTGCTCCTTCTCCTCCCCTCGCGACACGGACTCCACTCCCTTCTTACCCCTCTTTCGATATAATCGCCGATCATTCCGGCCGATTTCATCAGATTCGGCTCGAACGTCGGGGTGACTTCTCTCCGACATATCCGATACAGGTTTCGGGATTATAACACAGCGGGGGGAGCGGAAAATCATGAGGAAAATCGGCGTGCTTTCGGTCTTCGTCGCTCTTCTCTGGATCGGAGGCTGCGGAGAAAAGACCAAAGAAGAAAAAGCTCCCCGACCCCGAACGCCGACCGAAATCAACCTCAGCACCCCGCCCCGCCCCGTTCCCGCTCCCCCCACGACCCACAACTTTACCATTCGCGATCTTGAAGGTCGCCAGACCCGTCTGGAGTTCCATACCGACAAAGCGATCTTTCATCGGATCAGACAACCCATCGTCATGATCGTACTTTTCGCCGACTGGTGCCCCCCCTGCCGGGGGATGCTCCCCTATCTGGGCCAACTTCAGTCCGAAAACCGTGACAGCCTCTTCATCATAGGCATCCCGGTACACAGTGATCTCAGTGACGAAGATTTGCGGCGTTTCATCCATCGCTACTCCATCAATTTTTTTATCTCACACCATTCGGACGATGACGCACTGGGAAACTATCTGGCACAACGTTTCGAATTGGGAGCCGACTACCCTCTACCGTTGACAGTCATCTACAAAAACGGTAAATATATGATGCATATCAGCGGAGCAGTCCCCTACGAAATGCTTCAAAACATCATCGATCAGTTGAAAGACAAAAAGAAGAAGGAGCGTTAAATATGTTCGGATTTCTGAAAAAGGCCTTCGGCAAGACCAATGAAGCTATTCGCGAGGCGGTTCCCGAAAAAAAGAGCCTCCTCTCCAAAGAGGAGCTCGAAGAGGTCCTGCTCGAAGCCGATGTCGATTATGAACTGATCGAACGGCTCCTGGAGGGCCTTCCGGAAAGTGTCACGCGGATTCAGGCCTTCAACTCGCTGATCTCCGTCTTTCAGTACCAGGCGCATTGGATCGATCCCGACGACTACGCTCCGTTTGTCGAAATGATCATCGGCGTCAACGGCGCGGGCAAGACCACCACCATCGCCAAACTGGCCCGCCGCTACCAGAAAGAGGGCAAAAGCGTCATTCTCGGAGCCGGCGATACCTTCCGGGCCGCCGCCATCGAACAGCTGAGCCGCTGGGCGGAGAAACTGGACGTCCCCATCGTCGCCACCCGCCAGGGGCACGACCCTTCCGCCGTGGTCTACGACACGATCCGGTCCGCCGTCGCCAAGGGAATCGACCGGGTCATCATCGATACCGCCGGACGGCTCCACACCCAGGCCAACCTGGCCGAAGAGCTCAAAAAGATGGTCCGCGTCGCCGACAAGGCCCTCCCGGGAGCACCCCATCGCAAGATGCTGATCCTCGACGGGACCCAGGGGAGCTCCACCGTCGCCCAGGCCAAAGCCTTCGACGCCATGATCGGCATCGACGGGATCATTCTCACCAAACTCGACGGCACCGCCAAAGGGGGGGCGATCCTCACCATCGCCGACGAACTGAAGATGCCGTTGTACTACATCGGTACCGGAGAGAGCCCCGAAGATCTGATCCCCTTCAAGGCCAACGACTACGTCAATATGATCCTGGACGAAATTTACAAATAGTAGACAATACGCAGGGTTGAGTGCGCAGGAGGAGGGCTCAATGAGATTTGAAATGTACGGCAATCCCCTGACTCCCGATCGGGCCGAGAGTCAGACCGCAACGCAGTATCGAAAAATCGAAGAGATGTTTGGGGAGATCCCGCCCCATCTCCGTCTCCACGCCACCCATCTCCCTGAAGAGATGGACTACTATTTCCGTATG
>Ga0256843_1003185_pt1 | contig 11544 bp, 11 predicted proteins | sample AlvinellametaG_FD_191572 | JGI IMG/M metagenome (GOLD analysis project Ga0256843, IMG submission 191572) | Pompeii worm associated microbial communities from hydrothermal vent at the East Pacific Rise, Pacific Ocean - Alvinella | ecosystem: Host-associated > Annelida > Integument > Unclassified ... | reverse complement strand
GGGCTTTGACGCCAAAACCGTCGCGCTGGCCTCGCCGCTGGTGGCCATCAACTTCTACTACCTGGACCTCATTTTCGTCGTCGCCTTCCTGGCCGCCCTGCTTCAAAACAAGGAGCACTACGCCGTCACCGCTTTTGGCACCTCTTTGCTCAATATCGCCATGATCACCGCCCTCCTGCTCTTTCGGCACGAAGAACCGCTCAAGATCGTGCACGCGTTGAGCTGGGCGGTACTCGCGGGCGGCGTGGCGCAGGTGGCCCTTCATATATGGATGGCCCGACGCCTTGGCATCTGGCAGTCGCTGATTGCGGCGTTTGGGAAGCTGAAATCCCAACAGGAGAAGATCCAAACCGAACTGCGCACTTTCCACGGCGCCTTTTTGCCGGCGGTGCTGGGCAACTCCACGGCCCAGCTTGCCGCTTTCGTGGACACCTGGCTGGCCTCTTTTCTCAACAGCGGAGCCATCAGCCACCTCTTCTACGCCAACCGCCTTTTCCAGCTTCCGCTGGCACTCTTTGCCACGGCGGCGGCCACGGCCCTCTTTCCCTCCGTCACCCGGGCGCTCAAAGCCGGCAGGGTCCAAGAGGCCGTCACCGCTTCCCGCCGCGCTTTTGCCCTTTTACTTGGACTTCTGGGCGGTGCGACGGCGGTCACACTGGTACTGCATACCGAAATTGTCAAACTCCTCTTTGAACGGGGGGCTTTCGGCACGGCCGACACCAAAGAGACGGCGCTTATTCTGCTGGGCTACATCGCCGGGCTCCTGCCTTTCGGGCTGGCCAAACTTTTCTCTTTGTGGCTCTATGCCGACAACCGCCAGAAAGAGGCGGCAATGATCGCCTCCAAATCCCTGGGTGTCAACATCGCGCTCTCTTTGCTCCTTATCGCCCCGCTGGCCGCTCCCGGGCTGGCGCTGGCCTCCAGCCTGGGGGGCTGGGTGCTCTTTTGGCTCACCCTCAAGGCGGTGGGAGGAGAGAGGGTTTTGGATATAATGCGCTCCAAATATATCCCCCACGCGTTAGGGTTTACGCTGTTTAGCGCCCTTTCAGCCTGGGGTATCAAGGCGGCACTGCATGGTTATTTATGATTCGGTTTCAAAACGCAAACGCCCTTTTGAGCCCGTCAAAGCGGGAGAAGCCCGTATCTACGTCTGCGGCCCCACGGTCTACGACGACGCCCACCTGGGCCACGCCCGAAGCGCCGTGGCCTTTGACCTGCTCAGGCGCACCCTTAAGGCGCTGGGCTACAAGGTCACCTTTGTGAGCAACATCACCGACATCGACGACAAGATCATCCAAAAGCATCTGCAAAGCGGCGAAAGTGTCGAAAGCATCACCGAGTATTACACCCGCCGCTTCAGGGAGGATATGTCGGCGCTGGGTGTTTTGTCGCCCGACATCGCCCCCAAAGCGACCCAATCGCTTGACGCCATTGAGCGCATGGTTCAGACCCTGCTGGAGAAAGGGTACGCCTACCAAAGTGACAACGGCGTCTGGTTTGACACCGCCAAAGATCCCGACTACTGCACCCTCTCGCACCGTTGCGGCGACGAGGAGGAGGCGCGCGCCCGTATCGAGCACGAAGAGGGCAAGCGCCACAGCCGGGATTTCGCGCTCTGGAAAGCGTGCAAAACAGAAGATGTCTGCTACGACTCTGCTTTGGGACGGGGACGACCTGGGTGGCATATCGAGTGCTCGGCCATGATCGCCAAGCACCTGGCCTACGAAGAGGGCGAATACCAAATCGACATCCACGGCGGCGGGGCCGATCTCTTTTTCCCCCACCATGAAAACGAGTCAGCCCAGAGCCGTTGCGCCTCGGGCAGAAAACTGGCCAAATACTGGATGCACAACGGCTTTGTGCGTATTGACGGGGAAAAGATGAGCAAGAGTCTTGGGAACAGTTTTTTTATTAAAGACGCCCTCAAAATCTACGACGGCGAGAGTTTACGCTTTTACCTGCTCTCTACCCACTACCGGGCCGATTTCAACTTCAACGAAGAGGATCTGCTCTCGGCCAAAAAGCGGCTGGACAGGCTCTATCGCCTCAAAAAGCGGCTCTACGGCCAAAAAGTGGGCGAGGCGGACGCGGTTTTCAAATCGGCCCTTCTGGAGGCTTTGGCGGATGATCTTAACATCTCCAAAGCCCTGGCCGAGGTGGACGCCATGATCACGCAGGCCAACGAAACACTTGACAACGACCCCAAAAACAAACCCGCCAAACGGGCCATATTGGGTAATATCAATTTCCTGGGTGACCTGCTTGGCATCGGCACGCAGGATGCCTACCGCCGCTTCCAGCACGGCGTCGACGACGCGACGAAAGAGCAGATCGAATCGCTCATTGCCCGACGCGCCGAAGCCAAAAAAGCCAAAGACTTCGCCACAGCCGACGCCATAAGAGAAGAGCTAACAAACATGGGTATCCGCCTGATGGACACGCCCAACGGCACCGTCTGGGAGAAAGATGAGACGCTCTCAACCTCTTGTTAGACTCTTTTTTGTATAATCTAATCCAAAAAGGAGCGCCGTGATCGACTACCAACGCCTCAAACCCCTGCTTTTCAAGCTTGACCCCGAAACGGCCCACCATATGGTGGCCGGCGTCCTCAAAGGCGCCCAGCGTTTCACGCCGCTCTTTTCTCTTATTCCCCACAAAAAGGTAGAGGACCCGCGCCTAGGTCAGGAGCTCTTTGGGGTCCGTTTCCCCAACCCCGTGGGATTGGCGGCGGGATTTGACAAAGAGGGCGAACTGGTCGGCGCCATGGCCGAACTTGGATTCGGTTTTAGCGAAGTGGGCACCCTCACCCCCCGCCCCCAGCCGGGCAACCCGCGCCCGCGCATCTGGCGCCACATTGACAAAGAGTCTTTGCAAAACGCCATGGGGTTCAACAACCGCGGCGCCGAAGCGGCCCGCGCCACCCTGCTGAGCCAGCGTCCGTTCCCCATTCCCGTGGGCGTGAATATCGGCAAGAACAAAACCACACCCGAAAGCGAGGCGCTTAAAGATTATGAGCGGGGGCTAAGGACTTTCGGCGAGATCGCCGACTACCTGGTTATCAATCTCTCCTCCCCCAACACGCCGGGCCTTAGAGATCTGCAAAACGAAGCCTTTATCGGCGAGTTGTTTGCCATGGCCAAAGAGATAACCGACAAGCCCATATTGCTTAAAATCGCCCCCGATATGAGCGAAGAGACAGCGGTAAGCCTGTGCGTCAAGGCGGTTGAAGCGGGTGCTGAGGGCATCGTGGCCACCAACACCAGCATCGACTACTCGCTGGTTCCCGATCCCGTTGACCGGGGGGGCCTAAGCGGCCGGGTGATCCGAGAAAAGAGCTTTCAAATTTTCGAGGCCGTCGCCAAAGAGCTTTTTGGGCGCACGGTTCTGATCTCCGTGGGCGGGATCGACAGCGGGTATGAGGCTTTCCGCCGCATCAAGGCGGGGGCGAGCCTGGTGCAGGTGCTCACCGGCCTCGTCTACCGCGGCCCCGAACTGCCGGGCCTCATTAACCAAACGCTCCTGCACCTGCTGGAGCGCGAAGGCTTCAAAAACATCACCGAAGCGATCGGAGCCGACCGCAAATGATCCGAAAAAAACCTTTTACCTTTTACCTTTTACTTTTTACCTTCCTGACAGGAGCCCTGATGGCAAGCTCTCTTCCCAAGTACTACACCCAAACCCTCCCCAACGGCCTGGAGGTGGTAGCCATACCCATGCAAAACGGCAGTGGGGTTATCACCACCGACATCTTCTATAAAGTAGGAAGCCGTAACGAGGTGATGGGCAAAACCGGCATCGCCCATATGCTTGAGCACATGAACTTCAAATCGACCAAGCATATGAAAGCCGGCGAGTTTGACCAGATTGTCAAGCGCATGGGCGGCGTGGACAACGCCTCAACGGGTTTTGACTACACCCACTACTTCATTAAGGGGGCCAGCCGCAACCTGCAAAAATCGCTGGCGCTCTTTGCCGACATGATGGCCAACCTCAAACTCAGCGACGAAGAGTTTCAGCCCGAGCGCAAGGTGGTGGCCGAAGAGCGGCGATGGCGCACCGACAACAACCCCACGGGCTACCTCTACTTCCGGCTTTTTAACAACGCCTACATCTATCACCCATACCACTGGACGCCCATCGGGTTTATGAAAGATATCCAAAACTGGACCATCGAGGATATCCGACAATTCCATCAAACCTACTACCAGCCCAAAAACGCCATCATTGTCGTCGCCGGTGACATAGAGCCCGAAGCGGTCTTCGAGGCGGCGAAAAAAGAGTTTGCCGCCATCCCCAACCACGGCGATATTCCAAAGGTTCACCAGGTCGAGCCCGAACCCGACGGCCCCAAACGGGTGGAGATCTTCAAAGAGAGCGAAGTGCAGATGCTGGCCATCACCTTTCCCATCCCCGACTTTACCCACCCCGACCAGCCCGCCCTCTCGGCGCTAAGCGAACTGCTAAGTTCGGGTAAAAGCAGCCGGTTGGTAGAGGAGCTGGTAGACAAACGCAAACTGGTCAACCAGCTCTACGCCTACAACATGGAGCTCAAAGATCCCGGCGTCTTTCTCTTTCTGGCCGTCTGCAACCCCGGCGTCAAGGCCGAAGAGGTCGAAAAAGCGATCTGGGAGCAGATTACGCAGATCAAAAAGAATGGCGTGAGCCAAAAAGAGTTACAAAAGGTAAAAGTCAATACCAAAGCCGACTTTATTTTCGGTATGGAAAACTCAAGCCAGGTGGCCGATCTTTTCGGCTCCTACCTGGCAAGAGGCGACATTTCGCCACTGCTTCGCTATGAGGAGGCCATTGAGGCGCTCACCCCCGACGACATCAAGCGCGTCGCCCAGACCTACCTGCAAAAAGCGCGCAGTACTACCGTGATTTTACGTAAACGACCCGAAAAGAAAGAGGAGAAAAAAGAGCGATGAACCCTTCCATTACCGGCGCCATGACGGCGCTTGTCACCCCTTTTAAAAACGGCAAAGTCGACCACGAGCGTTTTGCCGCCCTGATTGAGCGGCAGATCAGGCACGGCATCGACGCGGTGGTGCCCGTCGGCACCACGGGCGAGAGCGCCACGCTCAGCCACGATGAGCATAAAGCCTGCATTGAGACCGCCGTGGCCGTCTGCAAGGGCACGCCCGTCAAAGTGGTAGCGGGCGCGGGCTCCAACGCCACCCACGAAGCGATCGACCTGGCCCTTTTTGCCCAAAAGGCGGGCGCGGACGCTATCCTTTCGGTCTGCCCCTACTACAACAAGCCGACCCAACAGGGCATTTACGAGCACTACAAGGCCATTGCCGAGGCGGTGGAGATTCCGGTGATGCTCTACAACGTCCCCGGCCGAACGGGGCTGGATATCGCCCCCGAAACCGTCTTCAGGCTTTTTGACGATATCCCCAATATCTACGCCGTCAAAGAGGCTACCGGTTCCATGGAGCGCGCCTTGTTGCTGAAAGCCAAACGGCCCGACCTGGCGGTTATCAGCGGCGACGACGCCATCAACTACCCCATTATGGCCACCGGCGGCGAGGGGTGCATCTCCGTCACATCCAACCTCTTGCCTAACCGCATCGCCCACCTGGTACATTCCGCCCAAAAAGGCGATTTCGCTGGGTCCAAAGCCGTCAGCGACGCATTGTACGACATGAACAAGGTGATGTTTGTCGAATCCAACCCCATTCCCGTCAAAGCGGCCATGTTCCTGGCCGGACTCATTGAGACGCTGGAGTACCGCCTGCCCCTGGTAGCGCCGAGTAGCGAAAATATGCGCCGTATTGAGGCGGTTTTAAAACAATACGATATTCCCACACTCTAAAGGAGAGATGATGAGCCAGACTTGTCAAAGCATGAAAGGACGTACCCTTGTTATCAGCGGTGCCACACGGGGCATCGGCAAAGCCATTCTCTACCGCTTCGCCCAAGCCGGTTGCGACGTGGCCTTTACCTACAACTCCAACGCCGAAGAGGCTAAAAAGATTGCCGAGGATGTGAGTCAAAAGCACGGTATCAAGGCCAAGGCTTACCATCTGAACATTTTGGAGCCCGAAACCTACAAAGACCTCTTTAAAGAGATTGACGAGGATTTTGACCGGGTTGATTACTTCATCTCCAACGCCATCATCTCCGGCCGGCCCGTCGTGGGAGGATTTGGCCCCTTTATGCGTCTTAAACCCAAAGGGCTTTGCAACATCCACACCGCCACGGTGCTGGCTTTTGTGGTCGGCGCCCAGGAGGCGGCCAAGCGGATGGAAAAGGTAGGCGGCGGCGCCATCATCAGCCTCAGCTCCACCGGCAACCTGGTCTATACCCCCAACTACGCCGGCCACGGAAGTGCCAAGGCCTCGGTAGAGACCATGGTCAAGTACGCCGCGGCGGAGCTGGGTGAAAAAGGCATTCGCGTCAACGCCGTCAGCGGCGGCCCCATCGACACCGACGCGCTCAAGAAATTCCCCAACTACGAAGAGGTCAAGGCCGAGGTCGTCGCCCGCTCGCCCCTTAGCCGCATGGGTCTGCCCGAAGACCTGGCCGGTATGTGCTATTTCCTCTGCACCGACGAGTGCGGCTGGCTGACGGGCCAGACCATCGTTATTGACGGGGGCACCAGTTTTCAATGACCAAAGGGGCACTGAACCTTCCCAACCTGCTCGCCTTCTCCCGCTTACTGATGGCGCCGCTGATGCTCTGGCTTCTGGCCTACCGCGACAGCGCGCCGTTAAACGACATACACGCAAGCTGGCTTGACTACTTTTCAGCGCTTGTTTTCGTGCTGGCCAGCGTGACCGACTTTTTTGACGGCTACATCGCCAGACAGTGCGACCAGATGACCCAACTTGGCAAGATTATCGACCCGCTGGCGGACAAGATGCTCACCCTCGCCGCCTTTTTGGGGCTGATGTTGCTGGGGCGCGCCGACGCCTTTGCCATCTATCTCATCCTCACCCGGGAGTTTTTCATTACGGGCCTGCGTGTCGCTATTGCCGAAGAGGGCAAAGATGTGGCCGCCTCCTGGACGGGCAAGGTCAAGACCGTCGTGCAGATGGTGGCCATCGGCTTTTTGACCATGAACTGGCCCGGCGGCAGTGCGTTGTTGTGGCTGGCGGTGGCCATAACGCTGTATAGCGGCTATGAGTATGTACGCGATTACGTGAGGGGGCAATAGATGTTGGTCAACCGCAGTGCGCCCTGCGAGAGCAAACGGGGATTGAACATCATCAACGGGGGTGCCGTGTGGGCATGATCGTCTCATTACTCGTCCTCTCTTTCCTCATCTTCTTCCACGAACTGGGCCATTTCCTCTTTGCCCGCCTTTTCGGGGTGCGGGTGGAGCGCTTTTCCATCGGTTTTGGCAAGGTGGTTTTCTCCAAAACGGTAGGCGATACGGAGTACGCCCTCAGCGCCGTCCCGCTGGGCGGTTATGTGAAGATGAAGGGCCAGGATGACGCCGACCCTACCAAAACCAGCACGGATCCTGACAGCTACACCGTCAAACCGCCCTGGCAACGCCTGCTCATTTTGCTGGGCGGCCCGCTTTTTAACTTTGTGTTGGCCTTTTTCCTCTACTATGCCATCGCCCTCATGGGCGCCAACGCCTACAAACCGGTGGTGGGTATGGTGCAACCCCACTCCCCCGCCGCGGAGGCGGGACTGCGTGCCGGTGACAAAATTTTGGCCATCAACGGCCAACCCATCACCACCTGGGATGAGCTAAGCCAAACGATTCGCCAATCCAAAGGGGCGCTGATCTTTACCGTCGATCAAAACGGCACCCTCAAAGAGATCGGCGTCACCCCCCGCGTTTTGGAAGCGCAAAATATCTTTAAAGAGACCATTCGCCGACGCATGGTCGGTATCGGCCCAAGGGGCGACCTGACGGTGGTGCGGTACGATCCCCTTTCGGCCTTCGGCTACGCATGGCGCCAAACCGTGGACGCGTCGCTGATGATTGTCAAAAGCGTGCAAAAACTGGTAGAAGGCGTCGTGCCCGCCAAGGAGATGGGCGGGGTGATCGCCATTGTGCAGGTCACCGCCGACGCGGCCCAGCACGGCCTGGTGGCGCTCTTTGCCCTCACCGCGCTCATTTCGGTCAACCTGGGGGTGCTCAACCTCCTGCCCATCCCGGCCCTGGACGGCGGCCACATGATGTTCACCCTGTATGAGATGCTCTTTCGCCGTCCGCCCAATGAAAAGGTGGTCTACCGTCTCACCGTCGCGGGCTGGGCCCTCCTGCTTAGCCTGATGCTTTTTACCATTGTCAACGATATTGCAAGGATAACCCATGGATAAAGAGATAATGAGAGAAAGACTCGACCGCCTCATCTGGCGGGTCGAAGAGGCGCGCATCAAGCGCAGTGAACACCATATTGTCAAGATTGTGGCGGTCAGCAAATATACCGACGAGGCGCACATTCAGACCCTTTACGAACTGGGCCAGCGGGCCTTCGGCGAAAGCCGGGTGCAGATGCTCCAGGAGCGGATAGAAAAGCTGGAGAGCCTGCCCATTGAGTGGCACTTTATTGGGCGACTGCAAAAGAACAAGATCAACCACCTCATTCGCGCCAACCCCTTTTTGATGCACTCATTAGACTCCCTGGAGCTGGCCGAAGCCCTGCAAAAACGGCTGGCGGAACAAAATACCCAAATGGCGTGCCTTTTGCAGATCAACAGCGCCCGGGAAGCCACAAAAGCGGGCGTCGATCCAGACGAGGCGGAGGAGATCTACCTCAAAATCAAAGAGACCTGCCCCCATATCTCTTTGCGGGGCGTCATGACCATCGGCGCCCATACCGAAGAAAAAGAGGCCGTCAAACAAAGTTTTAAAACCACCTACAAAATTTTTGAGAAACTCCAAAAAGAGGGGGCCGACATCTGCTCCATGGGCATGAGCGGCGATTTTGAGCTGGCTATTGCCTGCGGCTCCAACATGATCCGCGTGGGATCGGCCCTTTTTCAATAACCCCCAATCCCATTGACGCCGCCCTTAAAAACGGTAGGCGTCAATCTGCTCCACCACCATATCGGCCACCTGCTCAAGCGTTCCCTGCAAAGCGCTCTCTATGGCCTTGGAAGCGCCCACCGGCGGAATCCACTTCTTCTCCTGCAAACCGATCTTCTTGGTGACTTTGGCGTTACTGCCGTGAAAGAGCAAAAGTGTCACCCGCACGTCGGTTGTCAGGTTCTCACCGGTCAACTGCGATCGGTCATAACGGGCCTCTACCTTGTCAATATGCAGGTAGATTCGGGGAATCTGGTCATTGTAGACCCGTTTGCCCGCCAGTTTGCACCCCTCCTTTTTCAAAGCGCCCACCAGTGCCTGCCTAAACCATTTGAGAAAATCGGTTTGGGTCTGCAATCTCGCTTCAACCTTCCCGTCAGAAAGTATATAACCGATGATCTTTTTGTTTTTCCTCGTGTCGGTAAAGCGGCCCACGTAGATGGTGCCGCTCTTTTTGAAAGCGGCGGGTTTGGCCGCATAGGGCGACACGTCAACCGTCTCAACCGCTTTGGGCGCGCAACCGACCAACCAAAGCGCGCCGACAAGCAGTAAGCCTTTTTGCAAAAAACGCATACCCGTCCTTCTTTTCAAAATAACAGGGGATATTTTATCGGGTTTTTTCATCTTTTTTGAACTTTTTTCATAAACAGGCGTTACAATATAGGCACAAAAACCTCTGCGCCACGGCGCCTTTTTCCCGGTAAGCCGTGGCACGAAAGAAGGGTTAAAAAGAGCGTTAAGCATTTGGGGAGTACAATGCACTTTTGCCAAACGCAAGCAATATGTCAACCCTTAAAATTGACACAAAGGAGAAGGTGATGAGTGAGTCACTCCAAAATGAAACGCTTCCCCAACCCAAAGAGGCCCTTGAGAGACTTCTGGCCGAAATAGAGGCCAACGGGTTGATGAACCTGATAGAGCTGGACGCCTATTTTGGCCATGTTACCCTGCCCTTTGAAAAAGAGATTGACGTACTCTCTTCCACATACGGTGAGGCGTTTTCGTTCTTTACCGATCTGCTCAATGAGCTAAGGGAAGAGATGGAGATTCACTTTGAGACCACCGAAATGTATGAGGATGAGGAGTTTGAGCAGTTTGAAGAGGATTGCCGCATCATCAAGGCCCGCTACACTGATATGTTCAAAGAAGGAGGACTCGATAAATTAAGGGCACTGGCCCAAAACGCCCCTTCGGCCTAACCCAAAGGGCGATTGGCGATCATCTCCAGCAAGACGGTGGCGTAACTGCCTTTTGGCAGGGTGAAGCTTAGCTCATAATGCCACGTCTCTTTTTTGTATTTTCCTTCCACCTCTTCTGGCCAGACCCAGGCATAACGGCGTCCGCCCGGCGCGGGCAGATCTTCGACAAACCCTTTTTCTATCTCTTCGGCCAGGCCCGTCGCGCCTTTGAGTTTACGCCCCGGCAAAGGGCCGGTGGGGCTTGTGCGGCGCTTGGCGAAGCGCTCAGACTCCACTGCCGTATCGTCCGCGACAAAGAGCCTGCCGTGGGGGTAGTGTTGCATCAAATCACCCGGCAAGAGGCGGAAAAAGTGGGGCTGGCGCTTGAGCGACTTCACAGTCTCGTTGCCCCAGGCAAAAAGCTGTCCCAGCTCCTTGTCGTTTAGCCCTTCAAAGAGTCGCGAAATCTCCAACCGCCTGGCCAGCCAGAGATTAAAAAGGTGCGACTGATAGGCGCTTAGCAAAAAATCGCGCAGTTTGCGATCCCGCACCTTTCTTTTGCCCGCCAGCATCGCCCTGGCCTCTTCGTAATTGTTCCCCTCTTTGCCGAAGCGCTGGTAGCCAAAATAGTTGGGCATCCCGTTCTTTTCGGCCCATTTGAGCAGTTCGTCGATCTTTTTCGCATCGGTTGGGCCGACCTTTTTGAGGCGGATGAAGAAGCGGTTGCCCTTGAGGTGGCCCATGCGCAGTTTATTGGTGTGGCGGGTGGTCTCCAAAATTTTGATAGACGGGTGCGAAAACGCCCCCAACGCCGCCTCACAACGCGCCGGTAAAGAGAGATACTGCACGGTCATGGCGTTTTTGTCTTTAAGCCCCGCGTAGCCGATCTCTTTGGCTTTTACTCCCAGCTGTTCACTCAAAATCCGCACCGCCTCCCAGGTGGAGAGCCCCTTTTTGCGCAGTTTGATCACCAGGTGTTCCCCCTCTCCCGCAAAAGAGTAAAGCGGTATCTCCGTCACGACAAAGTCGGCGGGCGTCTGGCGAAAATGAAAGGCCGTCGGCGCATGGGATAGCGGATAGAGCCTGTCTTGCTTCCTACTCAAAAGGTCATGCCCCCAATCAGGCGAAAGGCCCAGGTATTGGGCTCGTTGTCCAGGTCCACCGCCTCGTAGGTGGCGGTGCAGTAGAGGCGATCTTTGCTATAAGAGAGGCGAAGCCCCGTCAAAGCCATGCTCTCCTGCCCTTCACCCTCACCGTTTTTGGCGTATTTGTCGTCCAGATCAAAGTAGGTATAGCGCGCCCCGGCCCACAGCCCCGGCAGGCCGGCTTCCGAAAGGTCGTAGCCAAGCTGGAGCTTGTAGCTATTGGCGT
>Ga0256843_1003184_pt1 | contig 11545 bp, 14 predicted proteins | sample AlvinellametaG_FD_191572 | JGI IMG/M metagenome (GOLD analysis project Ga0256843, IMG submission 191572) | Pompeii worm associated microbial communities from hydrothermal vent at the East Pacific Rise, Pacific Ocean - Alvinella | ecosystem: Host-associated > Annelida > Integument > Unclassified ... | reverse complement strand
GATAGATATACGGCAGTGTACATTTTCCCTCTACAAAATCATTCATTGCAGGTTTTCCAAGTGTAGCTTCATCTGCAGTAATATCTAAAATATCATCAATAATCTGAAATGAAAGCCCAAGGTTACGTCCATAGAGTGCGTGAGATGCTGCATCTTTACCAGAAAGAAGTGCCGCAGCTTTAGCCGCTGCTTCAATAAGTGTCGCAGTTTTTAAGTAAAGCATATCAAGATAGGCTGCTTCATCAGAGTTGAACTCCTCTGCCATCTTCACATCCATCATCTCTCCTTTAGAGAGTGCTGTAACGGAAGCTGCAATAGTTTGCGCTACTTCTTTGTCAAATGCAACAAGCTCTGTAAAAGCTTTAGAGTAGAGAATATCTCCAAGCATGACAGCAGTTTTACTACCGTCTGTTGCATTGACAGATGCAACTCCACGACGAGTAGCAGCATCATCGATAACATCATCATGTAGAAGTGAAGCTGCGTGAATCAACTCTACAATAGCTGCTAGCAGTGGTGCATCTGCAACATCTTTTGCTATTTTCAATATCAATTTTGCCCGAAGTCTTTTCCCACCACTCAGTTTATTAAATAGACGAGTCACCTCATCATAATCCACTTCATCTATCAATCTTGCTAATTCTGCTTCTACTCTTTGCATAGCTCTCTTCTAATTCTGTTTATTTTTCAAAAATTTCAACGCTATCTGCATCTTATCATCATACAGATAAAGTTCAAATTTTGCTTTTTTCTTCTTTGAATCAAACTCTTTGAATTTGAGTAAAAAGTAAGGAGGATTATAATAATCCATACCACTACTTTTTAATTTCAAACGAAAAGATTGATTTTTATGATTGAGATAAAGGACATTCTGTGCTACACATCCATCATATGAGTAGAGTGTAACAAGCCCTTCATTAACATACAGTGTCCATCTAAAAACAAATATCTTTTTTTTATTGTCGTATTTTACAAGAATTTTCTTTTGCTCATCCTTTTTTAGAGAAAAATCAAAAGCTTCTCTAAAATCATTAGCAAAAATAGTACTGTTTATAAAAAACAATACAAAAAAAACTTGTAAAACTATCTTCACTTATTCACTTTGAGAAAGGATTGAACCCATCACTTCTATATAGATACTTTTTTCTATATTGTTACATGCATCTTGATGTTCAAATCTATACTGTTCAATAGCACGATCAAGATTGTCACCATGTTGCTCTTCAAGCATTGCTTCCATTGTAGCCATTTTTTCAATCATCTTTGAAAGTTCAGCTCTTACAATATCATTGTTTGCATGAAAAACAACATCCATAAATTTTGACTTTGGAGAACCTCCAAAGATATCATCTTCGTCTTCAAAAAGTGCTGCATAATTTGCCATACTTTTCCTTTATTTATAAAATTTTAGCGATTATAACAAAGTTTACTTAACTATTTGCGTCCCTACACCTTCTGATGTAAAAAGTTCAAGTAACATTGAGTGTTCAACACGCCCATCAATGATATGAGCCTTTGCCACACCACCATCAATAGCTTCTAAACATGCATCCACCTTTGGTACCATTCCACCATGAATCGTTCCATCGGCTTTGAGTCTCTCTACATCATCTTTTGTAAGAGATGAGAGAAGATTCTTATCATTATCAAGTACACCCGGAGTGTCTGTCAAGAAAATGATCTTATTTGCTCCTATAGACTTAGCGACATAAGAAGCACAAAGATCGGCATTGATGTTATAACCAGGATGTCCCATAGACTCTCCTGCTGCAATTGGTGCGATCACAGGCACAAAGCCATCTTTTACAAGATTTAGCACAACATCTGATTTAACATTTGTTATATTTCCAGTATATCCCCATTTTTCAAGATCTTTAGGTTTTGCACTGATAAAATGCGCATCTTTTCCACTGATACCTATTGCTTTTGCATCATAAGAGTTTAAAAGAGAAACGATCTCTTTGTTTATCTCTCCACTAAGAATCATCTCCACTATTCGCATTGTCTCTTTCGTCGTTACCCTTTGGCCATCAATGAACTTTGTATCGATCTTCAATGCATCAAGCATATCTGTAATCTTTTTACCACCACCATGAATAATCACCGGTTTGATCCCAACAAGATGCATTAGTAAGATATCTTCTGCAAACTTCTCTTTAAGTGCCGGTGATGTCTGTGCTGATCCACCATATTTTATAACTACTATCTCTTTTCTAAACTCTCTGATAAATGGAAGTGCATCAAGGAGTGTTTTTACTGTCTCTATTTTTGCTTGCAATGCTTTGTCCTTCTTGCAAATATAATGATGCAATTTTATCCTATCTTACATTATTTATGGATAAATGCAACATAAATAGCATTTTCATTGTTTTTATCGTATTATACTTTTAGAAGTTAGATTAATTAAAAAGGATTTATTATGTGGAAATATCCCATAGAAGAAGATTTATTTGAAAAATTTAGTAAATACTCTAAAATAACAGGTATTATTTTTATTATTTTAGGTGTTATTGGTATTGTTGAGCCTGTTTTTATGAGCTTAGCAACTGTAACTTTTGTGTCGTGGCTGATGCTCTTTGCAGGTTTGATGGCAGCTTATTTTACCTACATCAGTAACAAACATGAGATGGCAGGCTATTTAAAAAGTTTTGTTTTAATTGCAATTTCACTCTTTATGATTTTTTACCCTATGAGTGGAGTAGGAACGATTGGCTTATTGCTTGCCATTTACTTCTTTATGGACTCTTTTGCAGGCTTTTCTCTTGCACTTTCAATGCGTCCAGCAAAAGGATGGATATGGTGGCTGATTAATGCAATTTTTTCTATGCTAATTGGTATTCTATTTGTTGCAGGGTGGCCATTTACTTCACTCTATCTTATAGGATTACTTGTAGGGTTTAGTCTCTTTTTTGATGGTATCTCTCTACTTATTACAGGTTCTATCTTTAAAAAAATGACAAAATAAGGAACTATAATGATAACAGCATCGTCTAATAAACTTTTAATTATTCTCATCAGCTTGTTAATACTTATCATTATTGGCGGTGCTGCTGGTTTTATCTTTTATATTGACAAAGAAGATAAAGTAGCATCTACGACCCAAGAGAAACAGCTTGCAACAGAGTCCAGTACAACACAAAAGGAGTCTCTTTCAGAGATTGGACCACTCTATCCAATTGCACCAATTACTGTAAATCTAAAAAATAGTGCTGATAAAGATGTCTATTTGAAAATTTCACTCTCATTAGAATTAAGCAATAAACTACTTGCAAATGAACTTGATGCGAAGAATGCTGTTATTCGAGATAATATTATTCTGCTTTTAAGTGCAAAATCTATTGATGACATTAGTTCTGAGGTAGCAAAAGTAAAATTATGTGAAGAGATAAAAACAAAATTAAACTCTTTACTAGATGATGGATATATCAAAAATGTCTATATCATCAGCTTTATTATAGAATAATATTTTGTACTTTCACCTCTAAATCAAGAAGTGAAACTCTCAAATCAAAAGCCTCAATTTTCACATAATCTTTAAACGTTACAAGAAGTGAATCAGCTCCATTATCTTTTAAGATTTCTTCTAGTTCTTCTTTAGTAAAACTATAATGATCAGGAAAATAATGCTTTGAAATCACCTCATCTGGCAGATACTTATCAAGTCTTTGTGGTCGTGCTATTGCAGTTACAAGTACCATCCTTTTTGTAGGATGTATAACAGTTACTTCTCTTGTAAAGTCAACATCTTCACGTAATATTTCTGTATCTTTAGCTGACCATAAACGCTCTCTGTATGGCCCACTTGGAAGACAAAAATTATTCTTCGTCTTTACATCAATGATAAGGTCTCTCTTTTTTATATCATGTTTAGAATATGCATCATCTAGAAAAACTATCTCACACCCTAACTCTTTAGCCTTGTGTATCGCTGGTTTTCTATCTTCACTCACAATAACAGTTGCATGAGGAAGTTTCTTGGCATATATCATTGCTTCATCACCACTGCATACTACATCACATAAAGTTGCTTGTTTATCTTTAACGACAATCATACCTTTTGAACTACGGCCATAACCTCGTAAAATAATTGCAGGATTTTTTTCTTTTTGTGCAAGAGCAGTAACCAATGGTGTCTTACCACTCCCTCCAACTGTCAAATTACCAACACTGATAATTTTGATACCAAAATCTTCTGGTTTTTGTAATTTAAAACGTATGTACATAATAAAGCAGTAAAGTAAAGAGAGCGGTAAGAACAGATATGAAAGAATTTTTTGCAGTAGTGTAGGGTTATAAAAATACTCTTCAACCCAAAAAACTACTACTTTTTTCAAAAGAAACTATACTCTTGTTTTTGCTATTTTCTTAATGGTTTTGATCACTGTGTTTACTTCATCATCACTCATACTTGCATATATTGGCAGTGAGAGAACCTGCTGAAATGAGCGCAGCGCCACTGGAAAATCATTAACACGTAAAGAGTATTTTGCCTTATAATAAGTTAAAAGATGAAGTGGAATATAGTGTAGTCCCGTACCGATACCTGCATCACGTAAGGCAACAGCAAAAGAGTCACGATTTTTATCAATCTTGATAATATAAAGCGAAAAAGGATTCTCTTCATTATCCATACTTGGAATCAACACATGTTCGACACCATCTAAACCACTTGAATACATCTGTGCTATCTCTTTTTGTCGTTTTATATTTCTATCTTGTTCTTGAATCTGTGCTCTGATATATGCAGCATTTAATTGACTTAAAGAGTAATCATTTCCAATATCTGTCACATCATAGATATACTCTAATGCATCTTCATCCTTAACCATTGCATGATTAGCAAGAAGACGCGCTCTCTCCATAATCTCATCATCATCAGTTACTAGCATTCCACCATTACAGATATTCTTTTTAAGATGTGGAGAGAAGTTAAAACATACTATATCTGCACCTGTTGAGCCAATTTTTTGCCCATTATATGTTGCCCCTAAAGCATCACTGGCATCTTCAACTATTTTCACACCGTAACTTTTGCCCATAGCATACACACGATCAAGATCGGCCGTAACACCACCAAGATGTGTAACAATAACAGCTTTTAATTTTTTAGAGCTATTTGCTTCCAAATAGGCCTCAAGTTTATCTAAATTTATATTGTAGGTATTCTCTTCAATATCTATAAAAACAGGCTCTGCATCAAAATGTCGAACAACTTCAGGAATGCTTGGATGTGCATTAACAGAACAGACTACCTTATCACCACGTTTTAAATCAAGAGCAAGCATGGCTAAATGAAGTGCAGAAGTACCATGTGAAGTTGCCAAGGCATATGAAGCTCCAACATACTCTATAAATTCTGCTTCAAGCTCACTAACCTGATGAACATCTTCACCGTCTAAGGCATCACTGACATTAGAGTGCGCCTCACGGGAACTTTCATATCTGCTAAATGGTATTTTTAACTCTTTTTTCATTTTTCTTCCTTCATTATAGGGTTATATCTCGTGGATAATTAAAATCATGTCCTAATGTTCGTGATGTCAACTTAGCGATGACCGGCATTTTTCGCTTAAAATGATTACGAAAAATACGTTTAATTATCATATCTAACATTTTTACATCTACTCCATAAGCTATAACTTCTTCTCTTGAGAGTCGCTTATCCACATACAACTTCATTGCTGCATCAAGTTCTGCATAGCTATAACCAAGATCAGCTTCATCACTCTGTCCATCCCATAGATCAGCAGACGGTGGTTTTTCTATAATACCTTGAGTGACATTTAAATATCGTGCAAGTTCAAAAACTTCACTCTTATAAAGATCACCTATAGGATTGATGGCTGAAGCCAGATCTCCATAGAGTGTTCCATATCCAAGCATCAGTTCACTTTTATTACTTGTTCCAAGAACCAAAGCATTTTCACGTGCTGAGATATCAAAAAGTGTTGCCATACGCATACGAGCTGAAAAGTTCCCTTTACGTAAATTATCAAGATCACTATGCATTGTTTCATAAGCTAGAAGCATAGGTTCAATCGAACAAGTGATATTTTTTAAATCAAAATCACGACATAAAGCATCTGCATCATCAAGAGAACTTTGAGAAGAGTATTGTGATGGCATTTTGACACATAACAGATCATCTTTAAAGGCTTTTTGAGCTAACACTGCAACAACTGCAGAATCAAGCCCACCACTTAAACCGACTACTACTTTTTTAATGCCTGTCTTTTTGACTTCATTTTCCAAAAAACGAACCAGATAGTCAGTTATCTGAGAATATTTACCCATATTAAATTTGTAACCTTTAAAAATTATTAACAAACTAAATTATATCGAAGTTTTGTAACAAACCTAGATAAAAATAGTATTAAAAGATAGTTTTTCTCAACTAGTAAGAGTAGAATTAACAATTATTTAACACTGCTAAAGTATTATTACAGAAATTATTCTATAAAATATATCACATTGATATAAAGGCTTTATTATACAAACACAAAATGTTATATCGAAGTTAAAATATTTAACTTTTATTCCTCTTTTTATTATTACCATAGGTTTTATCCTTTTTAGTGTAACTTCTTATGAAAAACTTTCACAACTTCATACACTTAAAAAAAATGTTGAGCATATTAAGGAGATCTCACAACTTATCAATAACTTACAACAAGAGAGAGGCTTAAGTAGTGGTTATCTTGGAAGTAATGGAAAAAGATTTTATAAAATGCTTCTACTCAAACGTAAAGATGTTGATAAATCTTTCCAACACTTCTTAGTCTCATGCAAACAGAACAGAGAAACGTATATCAAAAAAAAACGTACTCTTAAAAATATACGACAACGTATAGATAAAAGAGAAATCAGTATAGAAAATGCTTTTAACTTCTATACACAACGAATTGAACTCGTACAATATATCTACCTTAAAAGCGCTATCCATATAGATGATATCTACTTAAACAATAAACTACAGTGTTATACCAATCTCTCTTTTATGAAAGAGGCACTTGGACAAATTCGTGGAATTTTTAATGCGATATTTACACAAAATACATTAAACAAAGATCTCTTACATATAGCAATTCATGCAAAAGGGATGTATGACTCAGCAATGCATCGATACCAATCAGTGGCATCAAATATCTTTTTAAAACGTTTTGAAGAGATAATCAATTCTTCTGATTACCAATATATCGAACATATTGTCAATAAATATAAGCAGGAGGATAGTAACTTTATATCTCAAAACCCTCAGATATGGTTTGATAAGAATACTCATATAATTAATCAATATTACGATCTGGAGCAGGAGTATCTACAAAATATAGATGCTTATATCTCTAAAAAGATAAATGATACACTGATAAAACTCTACATAGATATTTTAGGATTTTTACTTGTTCTATTTTTTACGTTTTGGCTTAGTCTCAGGTTAAAAAATGATATTATTAAAAACATTCGACTTCTCAGTGAATATAAAAATGCAGTTGACAGAAGTAGCATAGTCTCAAAAACAGACTCTAAAGGTCGCATCACCTATGCAAATGACAAATTTTGTTCTATATCTGGCTTTACACGTGAAGAGCTCCTTGGAAAACCACACAATATTGTACGTCATCCAGATATGCCAAAAGCTGCATTTAAAAACATGTGGTCAACTATTCTTGCAAAAAAACCATGGTTTGGTATAGTTAAGAACAGAAAAAAGGATGGTGATGAATATATAGTTGAAGCTACCATCAATCCAATTTTAGATCATAATGGAGAGATAGAAGAGTTTATAGCTATTCGTAATGATATTACCAATGTTGTCAAGCTACATGAAGACCTTGAACATACACAAGAAGATCTTATATATAGAATGGGTGAAATTGGTGAAACCCGTTCTCAAGAGACAGGTTTTCATGTCAAAAGAGTTGCAAAATATTCTGAACTTTTAGCAAAATACTACGGTCTTTCCGAGCAAAAGATAAAGTATCTAAAGACTGCTTCTCCTATGCACGATATAGGTAAGGTTGGTATTCCAGATTCTATACTAAATAAACCTGGTAAACTAACACAAGAAGAGTGGCGCACAATGAAAACACATGCAAATATCGGATATGAACTCTTTAGAGATTCTGATAAACCACTTTTAAAAACTGCAGCCATAATTGCTTATGAACATCATGAAAAGTGGGATGGTACAGGATATCCAAGGGGTATTAGCGGTGAAAACATCCATATATATGGGCGCATAACCGCACTTGCTGATGTTTTTGATGCATTAGGTTCAGATAGATGTTATAAACAAGCCTGGGATGATGAGAAAATTTTTCGACTTTTACGTAGTGAAAGTGGCAAACATTTTGATCCAAAGCTAGTTGATATATTTTTCACTCACTTAGATGAGTTTTTACATATTCGTGATCACTATACAGATGTTAGCTCATTTATGCAAGAAAAAGAGTAGCTTAACACTCTTGTAACAATCCTTCAAGTATAATACAATAACTTTATATTAAGGAAACCTATGAAAGCTATCAAAATACTTTTAGCAGGACTTGTATTAACAAGTTCACTTCTCATTCTAAATGCAGATAAAATTATGCAAATGTTCCAATCTGTACCTGCAAAAGATGCAACACTCGTACAAAAAGGCAAAGAGAAAAAATACTGTCCAGTTTGTGGTATGAATCTTCCAATGTTTTATAAAACAAATCATGCTGCACATGTGCATGGAGATGAAAAACAGTACTGCTCTCTTCACTGTCTTGTAGAAGATAAAGAGTTTAATCATCAAAATTTAAAAGATATCAAAGTCGTTGATGTACCTTCACTTAAATTTATCGACGCACAAACAGCTTACTATGTTGTCGGTTCAAGTAAAAAAGGAACAATGAGTATGGTAAGTAAATATGCTTTTAAAAATCTTAATGATGCTGCAAAGTTTGCTCAAGAAAATGGTGGAAAAATCATGGATTTCAATGCAGCTTATAATGAAGCGAAAAAAGATTTTGCTAATGACTCTAGAATGATTGCAAAAAAACAAGCGATGATGGCAAAAAAAGGTGCAATGATCTATAATAAAATGTGTCAAAAAACAGATAAGAAATTTGGCTCTATTGCCCAGGCAAAAGCATTTGTTGTAGATAATAAACTCTGTTCAAACCTTAATGGCAAAAAACTTCAAGCGGTAGGTCTCTATCTTTATAAAAGATAACATAAAAAGAGGCTCTTAACAGACCTCTTTTTGTGCCATTACCTTTAATTCTGAGCAAGAGAAACCTGCCTCTTTTCGAGCATCAATGTTTAAGTCATTTGGTCTTAAAAATCCTCGCGGATAATACTTTGCAATAATATCAAAATAGATTTTTTCCTCTTTCTTTTCTTTTTGACAAATATACTTAAACCAAACGTCTCCCTTTTTTACATGATCTATCTCTTCTTCCAAAATAGTTTCTAGATTCTGAATAATTTGTTCAATCATCTCACTTTTTGGTAGTTTTGTAAGTTTTTTCAATATCATTGGAGTGGCATCAAGTCCGTTGGCTTCCAGATAACGGGGGACAACTGCCATTCTTTCTAAAAGTGTTTGTGTCTTTTGACTCGCTTCAAAGAGTGCATCATGAACGGCAACATCACCATACTTTGCATCTAGTTTATGTAAAAGCTTTTCTAACATCAAAAAATGCCGTATCTCATCCTCAGCTACTTCCAACCAATCAGTATAGTACTGATGGGGTAAATTATGAAATCTGTAAGCTGCATCAAGAGCAAGATCAATAGCAGAATACTCAATATGAGCCACTGCATGTAGTAAATTAATTTGTCCCTTTCTACTTGTTAAATTAGATCGCTTTGGAACCTGTTGTGGGGGTACTGTAATACATATCTCATCATATGAGGGAGTGGCAAACTTTTTAGTCAAAAAAGCTTCATCAAAAAGCATCTCTCCCTTTTGAAACTTATCATAAAAATCATAAAAACGACTAAACTTCTCTCTTGGCTCTTTTGCTTCTAAAATTAACTCTAATTCTTTATAAAAATTCATACTATTATCATGCTATAATTTCACTAAAAAAGAGATGAATATGACGATAAAAGTCCAACCTATGGGGCCCTATCAGACAAACTGCTACATCGTAACAAAAAATGGTAAAGATATTATTATTGATCCAGGTGTTGATGCAACTTCATGGGTAAAAGCAAATGTAACAAATCCCATAGCTATTTTAAATACTCATGGTCATTTTGATCATGTCTGGAGCAATGCCCAACTGCAACATGACCTTGGAGTAAAACTTTATACGCCGAAAGAGGATGATATGCTCCTGCGCGAGAGTAGCTGGATGCCAGACCTTCCACCCTCTACTCCTGATATTTTAGTTGAACATGATGAAGAGTTTGACTTCGATGGCATTACAGTAAAGTTTCGTCACTTTCCAGGCCATACTCCAGGAAACTCTACTATAGAGATAGATGATGCAATGTTTAGCGGTGACTTTATCTTTGAAAAGAGTATTGGACGTACTGATTTTCCTTATTCAAATCCACAAGATATGAAAAAGTCCTTGGAAAAATTTGCAAAAATCAACTATGACAAAACAATATATCCAGGACATGGCGGAACAACTACAATTAAACAAGAACAACAATATACACCTTTTTGGATACAACAACTATGAGTACATTTGATATTCGAGCCAAAGAGTGGGATAAAAAAGATATCCGTGTTAATGGAGCAAAAACTATTGCAGATGCAATTGAGAAAGAGATAAACCTCAATAAAGGGATGGATATCATTGATTTTGGAGTAGGTACAGGTCTTCTTGGCTTTAAGATAGCTAAAAAAGTCAAACAGGTATATGGGGTAGATACTTCAGCAGGTATGATTGCTACTTTAAAAGAAAAGAACAGTGATAAGCTCTCTATTATTCCCATTTTACAAGATATCATCAGTAAACCGTTAACACAAAAATTTGATGGTCTTGTCAGCTCTATGACACTGCATCATGTAGAAGATTTAGATCGTTTTTTTAAAACCATCTTTTCTAATCTAAAAGATGGTGGCTTCATAGCCATTGCAGATCTAGAGAGTGAAGATGGAACATTTCATTCAGATAACAGTGGCGTCCATCATTATGGATTTAGTGAAAAAGAGCTATGTGCAATCGTTCAGCAAAGTGGCTTTAAAGATGTTCATATAAAAAATATTAACACTATAAAAAAACCTCATCGTAATTTTGGAATTTTTCTTCTTACCGCAAGAAAATAAAACGCTACTCCTCTTGTGTCCCGCTTTGTTCCTCTTCCTTATCTAAAAGTTTGAGTTTTAAAACATGTCTCTCTGTAATGACAGTTTTGAACTCACCTTCAAAAACTTTGATATCTAATACATGTGCTTCAACATGTACATTGCGCTTTCTACCCTCTTTATGACGAACACGAGCTACAAAATTTACTTCATCATGAAACTTTACAGGAGAGAGAAATTGACAATCAGATGCTACAAGAACAACATTTCTCTCATTAACAGCAAGCATAGCTGCATAGTCTGCAG
>Ga0256843_1003182_pt1 | contig 11546 bp, 11 predicted proteins | sample AlvinellametaG_FD_191572 | JGI IMG/M metagenome (GOLD analysis project Ga0256843, IMG submission 191572) | Pompeii worm associated microbial communities from hydrothermal vent at the East Pacific Rise, Pacific Ocean - Alvinella | ecosystem: Host-associated > Annelida > Integument > Unclassified ... | reverse complement strand
GGCCCACGAGATGCAGGCGCTCTACTACCTTTACTACCTCAAAAAGCTCGGGGTAAAGGCGAAGGCAATCCTGCATTACCCGAAGCTCAACGAGACGAAAGAGGTAACTCTCGACGGCAGGGGGGGTGAAATAGAGAAGGCGATAAGAGAGGTCGGGCGGATTAAATCCCTCCCGGCCCCTCCGGAGCCGGTCAAATCGAAGAAGTGCCTCAAATGTGCCTACTACGAACTCTGCTGGGTGTGAAAGATGAGAAAGCGCTCCATAACCCTGCTATCGGATGGAACCCTTTTCCGGCGGGAGAACACCCTCTACTTCGAGAACGAACGCGGCAGGAAGCCGCTCGCGGTTGAGGGAATCTACGACATCTACGTCTACGGCCACGTGACGATAACCTCTCAGGCCCTCCATTATCTGGCGCAGAAAGGTATATCCGTTCACTTCTTCAACCACTACGGCCACTACGACGGGAGCTTTTATCCGAGAGAAAGCCTGAACTCCGGGGACTTGGTCATCAGGCAGGCCGAGCACTATCTCGATAGGGGAAAGCGCCTCAAACTGGCGAGGCTCTTCGTTAAGGGAAGCGCGTTGAATATGGAGAGGAACCTGAAGCGCTGGAAGGTTGCCAACAGGTTCTCCGGGGAGCTTAGAGCTCTCCTGGAGGAGCTTGATGGGGCGGAGAAAATAACGGAAGTGATGAACGTCGAGGCGAGGATTCGCGAGGCCTATTACTCAAGGTGGGACGACCACCTGCCGGAGGGCTTTAAAATAATGAAAAGAACGCGTAGGCCGCCGGAGAACGAGATGAACGCGCTTATAAGCTTCCTCAACTCGAGGCTCTACGCGACTATCGTGAGCGAGCTATACAACACCCAGCTTGTTCCAACGGTCAGCTACCTCCACGAGCCCGGGGAGAGGCGCTTTTCCTTGGCTTTGGACCTGAGCGAGATTTTCAAGCCGATAATAGCGGACAGGCTCGCGACGAGGCTGATAACGAAGAAAATCCTCTCAAAGGAGCACTTCAGGGAGGAGCTCAACGGCGTTCTGCTGACGAAGGAAGGCATGAGAAAAGTGACGGAAACCTATAATGTTGAAATGAGAAAGAGTGTGAGGCACCCCGGCCTGAAAAAGAACGTCACGAAGCAGAGGTTAATAAGGCTTGAAGCTTACAAGCTTATCAAGCACCTCGTTGGAGTGAAGGAATATGAGCCGTTAGTGGCGTGGTTCTAAATCAGTGGCACCACGAATTTTTTTCTTCCTTTTAACTCTTTCTTAACATAGCCTTTTTTCTCCAAGCGGGAGACATATTCGCTTATAAATGGTAGCGAGTACGTTGAATCGTTGACTAATTCCAACCTGCTCCTCAGTTCCGTGAGGTTCGGAGGTCGCCCCGTTTCCTCAATGTATTCTTTGACAACTCTTAAAATCTGCAACTCCAGCGGAGTTAACTGGACCTTTGGGTCTATCACGGGGAACTCTATAACACCGCCTTTTTCGGTAACGTAAAATACGGATTTTATTGCCTCAGGGTTTTCATTTCTAACGAGAACAGCTGCGTAGAGGAGTTCATATCCAACTATCCTTCTCCCTCCCGTGATATTTATTAATGTCCCTGGAATTATAAGTTCCTTAAACTCTTCTATCCTCTCTTGAAATAAGTAAGGTTCGTTGACCTCTATTACTGCCACAGGAATTCCCAGGGGCTTGAATCTCTCCTCTGCGTCCTGCACGTTGGAGAGTATCTTTTTGCGATAGTCCTCTTTGGTATCTTCCTGTATAGAGTAAAGCACTATCACACTGCTGATTTTGAAGTTCCCCTTTTTGAATCTCTCAGGCAGTACAAGTTCCCCGTCCCGAAAGATGTGATTGACGTGTTCCCCAACGGTAACAATATATCTCATCCTATCACCGTGTGTGATGTAGCCCCAATACTTAATAAATTTAACCTAATTGCCAGTAACAATGTTTAAATATAACTTCCACACCAGATTAGTATGGTGTTTCCTATGGACGTGTGGATTAAGAACATCGGTAAGTACCTCAGCTATCTGGTCGATGAGACGTTCCAAGAGTATGCCTACGACATCGTCGATGGTATCGCCAAGGCCAGAACTGGGGAGGAGCTCCTTGAAAACGTGTATAAGGCCCTTAGGCTCGCGCCAAAGCTTGAAAAGAAGGCTCTTAAGGAGAAATGTCCGAACATCTGGAAACCCTCTCCATCGGACATCGAGGCCCTCGAGAAGGAGATTGAATCCATTTCTGATGACCCTCGCAAGCTTCGCAGACTCGCACTCAAGCTGGCCCTATGGGCCTTCGCCTACTGGGACCACTGCCCCAGTAAGAGGCAGGAAAAGGAAAGGGGGTGAAAGCTGATGTACATCCGGATAAGTGGTAGGGTCAGGCTGAACGCCCACTCCCTGAACGCCCAAGGGGGCGGGGGAAGCAACTACATCGAGGTCACCAAGACCAAGGTGACGGTGAAGACGGATAAAGGCTGGGCCGTCGTCGAGGTTCCAGCCATTACGGGGAACATGGTGAAGCACTGGCACTTCGTCGGCTTTGTGGATTACTTCAGGAAGACTTCCTTCAAGGACAACCTCACCGAGAGGGCTTTGAGGTACAACGGGACGAGATTCGGGCAGGGCGAGACTAAGGCAAAGAAGGCAGATGGCACGGAGGTTGAGCTCAAAAATGAAGGCGAAATAATAAAGCACCTCTCCGATGCAGACGTCCACGGCTTCCTTGCTCCAAAGACCGGAGTTAGGAGGGTCTCCCTCGTCAAGACTTCATTTATAGTTCCCACCGAGGACTTCATCAAGGCCCTCGAGGGAGAGCGCTTGATAAATGCCATAAAGCACAACCGCGTCGATGTCAGCGAGAAGGGTGCCATAGGAAGCTCCGAAGAGGGGACCGCTCAGATGCTCTTCAGCAGGGAGTACGCGACCGGTCTATACGGCTTCTCCGTGATCCTCGACCTCGGCCTCGTTGGAGTTCCCCAGTCGAACACCGCCGGAGGAAGCGTAATCTCCGACAACGAGCGCAAGGAAAGAATCAGGAGCGCCCTGCTTGCGCTGGTTCCAATGCTCAGCGGCTACCTCGGCGCGAACCTCGCGCGCTCCTTCCCGCTCATGAAGGTCGAGGAGTTCATTGCAGTTGCGAGTGAGGAACCCATTCCAGCTCTTGTCCACGGCTTCTACGATGACTACGTTGCGGCAAGCGGGGCAACAGTGGAGAACGCCCGGGAGCTTGGCTTTGACATCAAGGCCTTCGCCTACAATACCGAGTTCGTGAAAGGCGCCGAGGAGGTTTCATCCGTGGAGGAGCTCGTTGGAAGGCTCGTTGAAACGCTCGACAAGAGTTCAGGCGGGGGGAGCGGCTGAATGGACGTCCTCCTCGTGCGCCTCCGCTTCCCCTTTTACTCAGTCGCCAGGAGGTCCTTTCAGGTCAGGACCTCACTTGTACTGCCCTCCCCTTCGGCCCTTAAAGGAGCTCTTGCAAGGGGGCTCGCGCTGCTGAGGGGCACCTCTAAGGAGACCCTCGACGACGTGGCGAGGGAAACCCTGGCGGAACTCGAGGAGAGGCTCGTCGATGTCAGGGCGGTGTACGCATCCCCGGTGGCGCCCCTCGTCAAGACGGCCTTCCTCCTGAAGAGGCTGAGGAACCTTGAAGGCGGTTCGAAGCCCGAGAAGGACGACGCCATGAGGAGGGAGTACGTCTTTACCCGCGAGCTCCTCGTTGCATATGTTTTTAGGGCCCTGTCGGAGGAGGAAAAGGAACTCTACCTGAAGGCCGCGATGCTGATTGACACCATCGGGGACACGGAGAGCCTCGCGGTGGCTGTGTGGGCGGGGTTCGTTAAACCAGTGAATAAAAACGCTCCGCTGGCGTTCTATGCACCCTACAAAGGGATCTCAAAGGCCCTCCTAAAGAAGGTGCAGAACGGCGGTGCCGTCAGAATACGCACGGAGACGATGCTCGTGTCGCCGGACTACGGGAGCAGGCGGAAGGACGTCTTCTACCTTCCCCTTGAGGAGAAGAGGCGCAGGAGGGTCGTCTACTACGAGAGAACCGCAAAGGTTCCGGACGTTGGAAATGCAATTGAGCTGGACGGGGAGGTGCTCGGCCTATGGCTGCCGGAAAGCTGAACACCGGTGAGCTCTTCAGGCTCATAACCGGCCACGAGCCCTACGACTACCAGCTCAGGGCGTGGGAGAGGATAGGGAGCGCCATGTCCTCCGGCGGGAAGGTTGTGATAGAAGTGCCCACCGCCGGGGGAAAGACCGAGGCCGCCGTGATGCCCTTCCTTGCTGAGGCATACAACGGGACGTGGGCGGTCTCGAGGCTGGTATACGTCCTCCCCACGAGGTCCCTCGTTGAGAAGCAGGCCGAGAGGATACGCAAGCTTCTTGCAAAGGTCCTGGAACTACGGGGGAAGCCGGAGGAAGATGCCAGAGAGCTTGTGGAAAGGCTCGTAACCGTTGAGTACGGCCTTGAGCCGACCCACGCCTTCCTCGGCTGGGTCGTCGTCACGACCTGGGACGCCTTCCTCTACGGCCTCGCCGCCCACAGGACCGTCGGCAGGAGGTTCACGTTTCCTGCTGGAGCCATAGCCCAGAGCCTGGTCGTCTTTGATGAAGTCCAGATGTATCAGGACGAGGGCCTTTACATGCCCCTGCTCCTTTCGCTCGTTGTAAACCAGCTCTCGGAGGCAAACGTTCCGGTAGTTGTCATGAGCGCGACGATTCCGAGTGAGCTCAGGAGGATGATAGCCGGGGACTCCGAAATAGTCGCGGTAAGGCCGGACGACGGCAGGAAGCCCGAGAGGGGAAGGGTTAGCGTTCGGGTCGTCGAGGGGACGCTCGACGACGTGCTGGGCGAGATAAGGGAAGCCCTCGAGGGCGGGAAAAAGGTTCTCGTGGTCAGGAACACCGTTGATAGGGCCGTTTCCACATACCTCGCGCTGAAGCCCCTCGCCGGAGAGCTCGGTGTGAAGCTACTCCTGATTCACGGCAGGTTCACCGTTGGGGACAGGAGGGAAAAGGAGAAGGCGCTCGATGGGGCCCAGCTCATCGTGGCGACCCAGGTCGTGGAGGCGGGCCTCGACCTTCCCAACGTCGGCCTCGTCGTGACCGATATGGCACCCCTCGATGCGCTCATCCAGCGCGTGGGCAGATGCGCCAGAAGGAATGACGAGGAGGGTAAGGCAATAGTGCTCGTTGAGACGGGAGGCACGGACGGCCTTCCCCGGGCCAAGGGTTTCTCTGAGGCCGTTGGCATTATTGAGAACAGAACCGAAACAAAAATGGAGGCGGAGCCGTTCGTTGAGTTCGAGAACCACAAGGACTACAAGCGCGTCCTCAAGCTGATCCTTGACGTTCCAGGGAAGAAACAGAGCACGTGGTACATCGGAACACTCAAGACCCTTAAGGAGCTCGGCAGGAGGAAAAAACCTCCGAAGGATCTCCTCATCGTCTCCTACGACACTGCTCCTTACGACCCGCTCGTGCTGCTCCTCACCCACGACGAGCTCGGCTCCCTGGAGTGGTACCTCTACGACGTTGAGCGTGCCAGAGAGGCCCTTGACAGGATCTACAGGTTCCACTACGCCAACAACCTCGTGCCGAGGGAGTTCCATTCGGCTTACGTATACTTCCGCGAGCTCAAGCTCTTCTCGGCGCCGCCCGAGTATGAACTGCGCTCACGCCCGGAGCTCTACTCGATGCTTTACATCGCGGACAAGAGCGCTGGAGAAGTTCTGAATTCCCTGAACCCGGAACGGATAATCCGCGTCAGCCACTCCCTGCTGAAAGCCGGCTGGGACGAGATGAAGGAATGCATCAAGGGGAGGCTCGTCAGGAGATGGGATCAAAGCGGGGAACGCTACCGCTGGGTCGTTGAGAAGGCCGGCGAGAAAACCCCGAAGGCCCTCGCCGTATACGTCGTGTCCGAGGAGTGCTACAGCCGGGAGCTCGGCTTTCACCGGGCTGGCCTCAATGGGGATGCCGTGGAGAACGAACCTCGCGGGGGAAGTGGAACCGGGAACCCAGCTGCCGGGCGGAAGGCGAGACGTCCCTCTCCCCAGAGGAGGGGGCAGGCAACGCTGTTTGACTTCGTAGAGGTGGGAGAATGACCCTTCTCGCTTTCAGAGGGCAGACCCTTGAGGAACACGCTGGGGCCATGTTGCAGGCGTGGGAAGAAGTGAAGGGCAAGTACATACCCTCGATAATCAGGGCGATGAAATCCTACGGCGTCGAGCTGGGCAGGGATGACGCGGACAGGCTCATGAGGGGGCTTATAATCCTCCACGACTCCGGAAAGGGGGCGAGGCTCTATCAGAACTACCTTTGGGGTGGGGAGAAGCTCAGGGGGTTCCGGCACGAGCTGGTGAGTGCGTACTACACCCTGAACATCCTCCAGCAGCTTTTTGATGAGAAGGTTGCGTTCGTTAGCTCTCTCGCGGTAATGCTCCACCATGAACCGATACTCATGGGGCAGGTTGCCGGCCTTGACAGGGACTCGCTCTCGGCAGAGGTTGCCCTCGACAAGCTGAGGAACTTCGATGGGGTTGTTCTGGAGCTGGACGAGTTCCTGAGGAAGAGCTTCAAGAAGCAGCTTGGCGCTGATGTTGACGTTCCAGGTGCGGAGACCGAGGATGTTGTTGGGGCGGTCGTGGAGCTCAGCGTGAGGGCGCGCCACCTCCCGGATGCCGGAAAGCTCCGCTTAATCGTCGGCGCTCTGCTCATTCCGCTCGTCCTGTGCGACTACAAGGGCGCCGAGGAGAGGGAGGGAGAAGCTCCGAAGTTCGCGGAAGTTCTCGAAGCCGAGTGGATGGGGGTGGTGTGAGTGGGGACTTACAGTACTCCCGGCATCGACGAGGTCTTTGACCTCTACGTCGCCTACGGCTACGTTGAGGCTCTCATCAGGGGAGGGGCGGAGGAGGTAGCCCTTGTCCCGGAAGGGGCCGCTGGGGGGAGCTATTACAGTGTCGAAGGCGACGGGGACTTTAGAAGGGGACTAATCGATGCGCTGGAGGGGATGCTCTCGCTGCACTACGCCCTCGGCAACCACCGCTCCGGGGAGGGTGGCAAGGTCGTAAGCGACGCCGACTTCAGCGCGGGGGCCAACGTGAACAACGCTTATTGGGACAGTGTTCCATCGAGGTTGAAGGATGCCCTTGAAAAGCTGAGTGCTGAGAAAAAGCTCGGCGGAAGGTATCCTCTTCCCATAACCTTGATGCCCTCCGCCGGCAAATTCATACCAAAGCACATGGGAGTTCAGGGTGGAAATCCACTCAAAATTGACTCACTAAACTATGCCCTTGCGTGGGTTGGGTTTCATTATTACACACCATACATCAGATACACCAAGGGCACCAGAACGTGGGTACACATTTACCAAGTCGCTTCTCAGGAAGAACTGAATCTCGTGGAACTGTTCGCCCTGAAGGACCTGAAGAAACACTTTTCCCACTACTACGAGGCCAACATGGGATACCTTTCCAATTCCCGCCTTGCGCTGTTCTACCATCTTCTTCACACGGAAAGTCTCGGTGCCGTTGAGGCCATAACGAAAAAGTCACTCCTCGTGAGGGCATATACCCTTGAGAGGGATGGTAACAATCAGGCCATACGCTCTTACGGCGAGGAGGATATCGGGAAACTCATAGACTTCCTCTGGGAGCTGAAAAAGAGGAGCACCTATCACACGGTGATGTTCTTTGATACACTCCTCAGGAAGGAGAGTGAAGCAGTCCTCTCCATCGTGGATGCAGTACTCAACAACAGACCAGAGGGGCTTTATCTCGGCCTTAGGATTGCGAAGAGGGCCGGCATAACTCCACCCCAGAGCGTTGTTGAAGGCATGGAGGCATATGTAGATGAGACTTGAACTCCAGCTCCACTTTGAAGAGCCTTTCCTCATTCCCTACAACTACCCCCGCCCTCTCTACTCGTTCCTAATCCATGCGATAAAGCTATGTGACCCTATGATAGCAAAGCGCATACACGACAACAAGAAGGACATCAAGTTCGTTGCCTCTAAGTTGTTCCCGATAGGAAGTGCTGAGAAAACCGATAGTGGCCTGCTCGTAAAGTCCGGAAAGGTCGAGCTCTTCGTGGGCTCCCCCGCGTGGCCGGTTCTTGAGAGCCTTGCCAACGGACTTGCCATCGGCATTGGCCAGCTTCATATACTCCGGAAACGCCTTCTTGATGTGGAAGTTAGACAAGTTAAGACACCCAAGCGCCTCTCCGGACGGAAACTTAAAACTCTCTCACCCGTCAGCGTTTACCACAATAACCCACCTAATGGATTCAAGCAGTGGGACCTCTCGCCGGTGGGCCAGCCTAACAGCCCCTTCGAGAATGAGCCTGAAGTCTGGAAAAAGCTTGTTTTTGAGAATCTCCAGTCCAAGTACCTGATGGTCCACGGGGAGCCCTACGATGGCGAGTTCGAGATTAAGGTTCTCCCACGAAGCGCGAGGAGCAAAATGTTCAGAATTAAACGCGATAAGGAAACTGGGAAGTGGACAAAGGTTCGCGCCTGGAACTTTGAGTTCAGGATGTGGGGAGATGAGAAATTCCTCCGTGTCGCGTATGATATGGGTATCGGAATGAGGAACCCGCACGGGTTCGGAATGATGGGGGTGATATGATGGAACATCCAAAGGAGATTATCGATTTTAACAGAAGGATTGAGAACGCCATAGCAGGAAAAACACCTGAACGGAAGATTTGGGTGACGTCACTCAGCTTTTGCCTCCGGAAGGCGGCATTGTCCATATATCTGGGAACGTTCAAGTATGAGCGAACTGGGGAAATGCTCGTTGGGACGGTGCTTCACAAGTGGCTCGGTGAGGCTCTTGGGGAGGAGGCAGACTTTGAAGTTCAGGTCGAGTACTCGCTTGAGGACGGCTGGAAGCTCGTTGGGAGAGTGGACGCAGTAAAGGACGGATATCCTGTTGAGTTCAAGTTTAGGGGATTTGATGCGGAGGGTGAGAGTGGTCCGAGAAGCCTCGATGAGATGGAAGAACCGCCAAAACTCGCGAGGGAACAACTGAACGCCTACCTCAACATGATGAACAGAGATATCGGCTATGTTTATGTCTTTGACCGCAATGGCTTGCAGTTCAAGGTGTTTCCTGTGAAGAAAGACGAGGAAGCATTTGAGAAGTTCTTAGGAAGAGCAAAAGTGGTTATTAAAGGTGTCAAAGATTTAGAGAATGGAAAGTTCCCATCATGGATAACTCCAAGGTTTAACAACGAATGTGTGACATGCCTCTTCAGGCCGATATGCGCAAGTATTGATATGAAATGGCTAAGTCCTAAATGACGTCTTCCACGGGGTTCTTTTCAACCCCCATTGTTTCTCTCGGCGGCATGGACTTAAGCTTGTAAATGACTATGGAGTCCTCCTCATCGTCTATAATCTCCTTAAGGGTGGCCTTTATCCTCTCGAACTCCGCCCTGGTCACTTCACCCTCGAATACGCTGTTCTGAACCCAGTGGAGGTGCTGACGCAGAAACTTTTTGATCCTGTTAACGCGCTTGACGTTAACGTCGTAAACAATAATCACGTACATTCCACCACCAGAGGGAATTGGGAGAGGAGTTTTTAGGAATTACTGCGGGCTCTATCACGGTGCATGGACGTTACTCTGAAAATGGGCTTCACGAATCCGGGTACTATATTTTTTCTGCGCTATAAACTCCCGGAAGTTCAGAATACTATCTCTTCGTGATGTATCGTTTTGTTACAAAATCCAAATGTAATGTAACGAAAAATTTTCGAAATGTGAAGAAAGCCCCATTATAGCCAGAAAATTTCCTGTTTTCCGTTTGTTTCGGGGATTTAGCGGATTCCTCGGGCATGCTTCCGCGTTGGGGCAAAAGCCGCCTGGTGCGCCTTTGGGAAATCCACACCCGGAAATATTCCTCCTCGCTGGGCCTCTATGAGGGGGCTATTTGCCGAAGATGCGGCGTAGATTGCTCCCGAGATAGTGCATGGGAAGGTGTAACCGGACGGCCTTTTGAAGAAAGGCTTATAAAAATTAAGCCTTTTATTCCTTTATAGGACAAAATAAGACAAAAGCCGCCCTGTTGCAATAAGACTTTAGGAGAATTGAAAGAGTTCTTCATCACTACTTATGTCGCAACTTATATATGTTGCAATAAGACTTTAGGAGAATTGAAAGCGACATCGTGCACGTATTTGTGAAACGAGGCGAGGAGTTGCAATAAGACTTTAGGAGAATTGAAAGATAAAGTGGTAAAGATAAGAAAAGAGAGGTTTTAAGTTGCAATAAGACTTTAGGAGAATTGAAAGAACAACAAAAATAAGATTAGATTCGCGCGTTTCATCGTCAGTTGCAATAAGACTTTAGGAGAATTGAAAGGCGCGGTAACAGCCTTGGCGATTAGCCCGCCGAGGGTTGCAATAAGACTTTAGGAGAATTGAAAGTGGTTAAGTTCAGGAAAGACATCACGGAGACAAAGAGTTGCAATAAGACTTTAGGAGAATTGAAAGCAACTACTTGAATGCAGCAAAGAAGCACGAGCAGGCTGGTTGCAATAAGACTTTAGGAGAATTGAAAGATAAGGATAAAGTAAACAACGAAAGCGAACCCCAGGCGTTGCAATAAGACTTTAGGAGAATTGAAAGATCTTCTTCTAACAGCTTTCGGTACACGTCTTTTGTTGCAATAAGACTTTAGGAGAATTGAAAGCCGCTACGAGCTCCACGAGCCAATCGAGCGCGAGCTGTTGCAATAAGACTTTAGGAGAATTGAAAGTTGCCTTTGCAGGTTTCTTGCGCTCCCTAACCTCATGTTGCAATAAGACTTTAGGAGAATTGAAAGTAGTATTATCCGAAACGTAGTATAAAAATTTTAGGTTGCAATAAGACTTTAGGAGAATTGAAAGACGCTCAAATGAATACAAACTCATCTCAGAGGAAGACGTTGCAATAAGACTTTAAGGGCGCCTCATACTCGGCCTTTTAAACCACGGGACATGCCGAAACTGTGAGGAGAGAATCCCCCATACGAGACTATGGGGCATCTCACAGCTCAACGATCTCGTGGAAGATGCGCTTGTGACTGCCAAAGGCCTCGTACATGTTGCCGAGGTAGTTCTGGGAGGCGTTTTCAAGGAATGTCCTAATATTATCATTTATCTCCTCGTTCATCGGGACGTGGAGGGGCATGGGTTCGTAGTAATCGAGGCCCTTCATGAGGGCGGTTGCGAAGTACCACAGCGTTTTCCTGACTTTCCGTCCTCGTATGGGTGAGAAACTGGCACCACTGCAGTGAAACGCGGCGTGAAGAACGACGATTTTTTCTATCTCGACGCCTCTTTGAAGGGCGGTTTGTCTAACGGGGTCATCTCTCAAGTCGGCTATCCTGTACCCGCTGCGCGTCTGGGCGTCATAGGGGACGCTGAGGTCGTATATCTTCTCGACGAGAGGGTCGTAGACGAGGACGTCTGTCCCGGCCACTATGTTGAGCCGGCCGTCTCTGACCTCCACAACGGTGTTCTCGGTGCTTAACACTGTC
>Ga0256843_1003181_pt1 | contig 11546 bp, 17 predicted proteins | sample AlvinellametaG_FD_191572 | JGI IMG/M metagenome (GOLD analysis project Ga0256843, IMG submission 191572) | Pompeii worm associated microbial communities from hydrothermal vent at the East Pacific Rise, Pacific Ocean - Alvinella | ecosystem: Host-associated > Annelida > Integument > Unclassified ... | reverse complement strand
TGATTTGCTTGGAATATACATTAATTTACCTCTATTACTGAGTAAACATCTGTTTGCTCTTGTAGTTTTTTGATGCCCTCAAGGAAGGCAAGTCCTATGATAAAACAACACTCAACACACTTTGCACCTGTTTGATTCACAAGTTTGGCTGCTGCGTTTGCAGTGCCTCCTGTTGCTATAAGATCATCTATGATCAGCACACGGGCACCTTTTTTTGCTCCAAAAGCATCAATATGCACTTCGATCTCATCTACACCATACTCTAAGGCATATTTTTCGCTGATAGTTGTGTATGGGAGTTTACCTTTCTTACGTATCGGAACAAATCCTAGTCCCAACATTTGCGCAAGAGCTGCACCAAAGATAAATCCACGAGCATCTATTCCAGCTATATAGTCAAGATTATATGACTCATAGCGTTTTGCCAGGTGATTCATCAAAGTTGCATAAGCTTCTTTATTATTTAAGAGTGTGGTAATGTCTTTGAAAACTATTCCCGGTTTTGGAAAATCCTCTATATCTCTAATAGAGTTCTCTATAATACTTTTTTCATCTGCACTAAGCATTGTAATCCTTTATAAAAGAGCGTCAATACGACCTTCTAATGCTTTTATTTTAGCATTAAGACGGTCTACTTCTTGTCTATGTTTTGAGTTTCTTTGTTTGAGAACTTTTAACTCATTTCTCAGTTTTGTCAACTCTTCACTTAATATATCAACATTTCCAAGAGCACGTTGTAGTTGTATCTGATATTTTCGTATCAAAATTTCTGCCTCTTGCAGAGTTAATTTCATCAAGTCATTACTTCTCTGTTCCTTGTTTGTGATACTTTTAAAGTAAAACATCTTCACAAAAAGGTAGATAGCAACGATTGAGAGTATTGTTAAAAGTGACCATTCCCAAAACATATATTTTTTCCTTAGTCGATTTCTATTTTAGCGACTCTGTTTACATGACGTCCGCCATCGAAAGATCCGGCAAGCCATGCATCGATGATGGACTCTGCTACACCTTTTCCAACAATTCTTTCACCGTAACAAAGGATATTTGCATCGTTATGTCCACGTGCTACTGTTGCAGTGTATGCATCATGACACAGTGCAGCACGGATACCGTGATGCTTGTTCGCAGCCATACTCATACCGATACCGCTTCCACAGATTAAGATCCCTTGAGTACCCTCATCTTCTAAAACGGAAGTAGCCACTTTGTGTGCATAATCAGGATAATCAACTCTGTCTTTTGTGTATGGACCCAAATCAACAACTTCATGACCTTTTGATTTTAAAACTTCAACTGTCCAATCTTTTAATTCAAGACCTGCATGGTCTGTACCTATGTAAAATTTCATTTTAACTCCTATGATAATAATAAATTAATAATTGTTTGTACCGGTATAAAGAGAAGGTAGTCTTTAAGAGGAGTCATTAATATGACTAGAACAATTAACATACCATATCTCTCATTTTTATAATAGAACTCAGCAACACCATTGATTTTGTATTTTAACGCAAGATGCATTAAAAAGTGCCCACCATCAAACTGAGGGATTGGAAGCAGGTTGAATACTCCAAGTACTACATTTATGATAAGCAACTGATACACTAAAATATATGTAAATACATAAAAGAGTGAGTCTGCTGTTGTAGGTGTGCTCATTGCCGTTAGCGCGATAGCAGAAAAAGCACCCAGTGTAAAGTTATATACAATTCCGGCCAGGTCAACTTGTATAGCAGCGTTGTAGCCACCGCGTTGAATAACCTTGTACATATCAATTGGCACGGGTTTTGCCCAACCAAATAAAAATCCGCTTTGTGCACCAAATAGGATTGGTAAAAAGTAGAGTGTAGCAGGTACGATAATGGTTCCTACCAAGTCAATATGTGAAATTGGATTTATAGTAAGACGTCCTGCATTTTTTGCAGTTGTATCACCATACATATATGCAACCCAACCGTGCATAATCTCATGACCAATAATTGCAATAGCAAGTGCCAGAACAGCAGCGACTATTTTTAGTATATCAAGTGATTCCATGGTACTCTTTGTCTTGTTCTTCTCTCTCTTTTATCGCTTCATTGAGATAAGGAGGTTTTTCTAGCTCTGCCGGAGTTTTTCCGACTCTATCCCATCTTATTTCCCAGTTATCATCTATGGAAAAGTAGATGAACCAAGGTGTTCCTTCGATGTTTTCATAAGGAACAGCACCCCAAAAACGGCTGTCATTTGAGTGGTCTCTGTTGTCTCCCATCATAAAATAGTGGTCTTTCTCAACTTTAACAGGATTGAAAAAGAAAATAGGAAGAGGATTTCGTCCATCTTCAATGATTTTTGGATCATGATGGATACCTGGATGTTTCTTCATATATGGATTTTTTACCCATAATTTATTGTCATAAACAGCAAGTTCATAATTTTTGTAGTTCTTTTTGATCCAATCATCACCTTCTTTAAAATGCAGAAAAAGATTTTTATCTGCTACAAAAAGTTCATCTCCCGGAAGAGCGACACAACGTTTTACAAAATGTTGTTTGATATTTCCTGGATATCTAAAAATGACAATATCACCCCGTTTTGGTGTATCTCCATCAATAAGTTTCAGTTTTTTACTCCAAGGAATAACCGGAATTTCTAAAAATGGGATGTAAGGCATAGGAATACCATATGCAAATTTTTTGGCAAAAAGGTGATCTCCGATAAGGAGTGAATCTTTCATACTGCCACTAGGAATTCTAAATGCCTGTGCAACAAAAAAGATGATAAAAAGAACTATTAGTATAGTTCCGGTCCATGAATTTGAAAATTTGTATGTTTTATATAAAAAGTTTTTCATTAAGTTATATTTTCTCTCTAAGCTTTTTTTGCTGCGTTTAATTTTGCTGCTTTGAGTGTATTGCTCATAAGCATTGCTATGGTCATCGGACCTACACCACCTGGGACAGGTGTAATGTATGAACATTTTTTACTAACATTTTCAAAGTCAACATCTCCAACAAGTTTACCGTTTTTAGCTCTGTTTATACCAATATCTACAATGATGACACCATCTTTGACCATATCTTCTTTTATCAGATCAATGACACCAACACCTACTAGGATTATATCTGCGTTTAGTGTATGTTTTTTGAGGTCATCTGTAAAAATATGACAAATTTCAACTGTAGCATCTGCGTTTAAAAGAAGTGATGCCATAGGTTTTCCAACGATATTAGATGCACCGACAACACAGCAGTTTTTACCTTTTACATTGATATTATATTCTGCTAAGAGCTCCATAACACCAAGAGGTGTACATGGAACAAAACCATCTAGATTGGTCACCAATCGACCAACATTATATGGATGAAAACCATCTACATCTTTAGCCGGATCTACAAGTTCTAAAATTTTTGTTGTATCTATGTGAGAAGGAAGAGGGAGCTGTACCAAAATACCATCAATATTGGGATTGTCATTCATCATCATAATAGTATTTTCAATAGCCTCTTGCGAAATATCTTCAGGCATTTCATGTGAAACAGAATAAAATCCCATTCTATCGCATGCTTTTTTCTTCATACTGACATAAGCAGCACTTGCTGGGTCTTGTCCAACTAAAATCACAGCTAAACCAGGTGTGATATCAGCTTCATTTTTAAGTTTTGTAACTTCTTGTATTACATTGTCTTCAATCTTTTTTGCGAGTGCTTTACCGTCAAGAATCTGCATTTAAACCTCATAAATTATTTTTTTGATATTATACTCTTTTAAAATAATAATAGGCTAATAATGAAATATATACTCTTTTTGATACTTCCTTTTGTACTCTTTGCAACTAGTAACTTCATCACTCCTATGGAATATGCATCACAACTATATAAAAACCCTAGAGGAATAGGGTGCCAAAAATGTCATGGAAATAATGGTGAAGGCAAGGTGATAGCCGATTATATGCATAAAAATAAAAAGAAGAGTTTTATAGGGCCGAGAATCAATAATGTAGCATTTACACAGTTTTATAACACACTAAATAGTAGAACAAAGGGAATGCCAAGATATTTTTTAACAAAACAGGAGATTGAAGCACTCTATTTTTACCTTCATAGAAATGATATAAATAAGGCAAAAGATGCTCACTGAAATTGAAGAGGCATACAGACAAAGAGATCTGATAAAGTTGGATGCTCTTGCAAAGCCTGCGTTTAGAAAGCTTAATAAACGCAGTGATTTCAAATCTGTATTGATGCTCTCTTGTAATAATATTAAACACCTTTCTAAAATAGAATCGATGGATGCAGATTGCATTATGTTGAATCTTGAGGATGGTGTGAGTAGAGAAGATAAGCCTTTTGCTCTTGTTTTAGCCGCTATTTTTATAGCAAAGATACAAGAGAGTGAAAAAAAGATTGTTGTACGGGTCAATGCTCTTGATGAAGGTGGATATGAAGAGATAACTTATCTTAATCAATTTATGCCTGATGCTATCCGTGTACCTAAGATAGAGAATAAACAAGAGGTTATAAATGTTTTAGCACTTTTGAATGAAGAGATAGAACTACATCTCTCTATTGAAACAGCCGAGTCATGGCATAACCTACAGACTTTAGCTGTGAATAAGCGTGTAAGTGCCTTTTATCTCGGTATCTTAGACCTTTTTGCTGATATGGGACTTTCCCAATCTTTAATAGATATTGATAATCCTACTATTCACTACATACTGTCACATTTTTTAATTACCTCTAAGGCTATGCGTGTTAAACCAGTTTCTTTTGTTTTTCAAGAATATAAAGATATGGCTACATTTCAAAAATGGTTAGAGCTTGAAAGAAGTATGGGATATGATGCCAAAGGGTGTATCTCTCCTACACAAGTACGTTTAGTAAATAAATTCTTTGTAGATAAAGAAAAAGAAATTAAACGTGCTCAAACTATTGTTAAATTATTTGAGATGCATCGAGATGAAGGGATCACAGGATTTGTAGATGATGAATATGGTTTTATTGATGAGCCTATCTATAAAGGTGCATTAAATATCTTAAAGTAGATGTTAAATGAAGTGAAGAAATAATAGAGAACAGGAAAAACTGTTCTCTAGATATACTAAGCCGAGAAGCTTAGTATAAGTGAAATTTAAAATTTAGAGGAGAACGCAGACTAGAATTTATAGTCTAATTGTACCCAACCTACAGTTTTGTCATTTGTGTAACCTGTAGCATCACCTTTTGAATATGAAGCATATTTTACAAGACCTTTAAGGTTTTTAACACCTGGAATTGCATTTACATAAACAACATCGATTTCAGAACCTAAGTCATCTGTTACGCCTGTTGCACTTGCCATATCTTTATCAGCTGTAAAGTCATGATATACAGCAAGAACTTTTCCAAATCCTTTAGCTTTATAACCTAAACGAACATTAGCATCTTTTAAACCACCAACTGGTTTATTAGCTACATAAAATACATCAGCCCAACCATTGAATTTATGATTTGTACCAAGAGCAGGGTTAAATGTTGTTTTACCATCTGTTCCATCTGTACCACTAAGTACCTCATAGTTAACACCAGCAAGGATACCAGAAATATTCGCACCTAAATCTAAGTTATAGTAATCAGCATCAGCTGTAAGATTTGTTGGTCCTAATTCCATAGTAGGATCTTTTTGTACAGCATATTCTGCACGGTATGATAATTTAGCACCAACATTTACTTTACCAGTTAATGCAACACCATATGTATCACTATCAATACCTTGTGCTCCAACAGCTAGCATATAGTCATAAGCAGTTATACTAAGCTCATCCATAACTTTGTACTTAGCATGTAATAAAACTGAATTTGAGTTTGTTGTAGGAGAAGCTCCAACACCTTGGAAACCATATACATATGCAGCAAGAAGATTTAAGTTTTTCACACTACTGTTTGCAGCATATACAGTGTCATATGAACGTTCCACTTGTCTCCAACCAACAGTACCAATAAAACGTTGATTGTCAAGATTAATTTGTGAACGACCTACATGTAAAGCTGTCTTGTCTACCGTATAATCAATAGAAGCTTCTGAAAGCATTGCAAAATTTGGATCTTTAATAACATCATAGTCAGTTTTACCATTATTAGTACTGTTATAATTTGCATATCCAAAGTTATTTACACTTTGAAGACCAATAGTAGCTGTCAAATTGTCAATACCTAAAAGACCAGCAGATACAACTAAGTGTGTACGTGCTGTAAATGCATTGGCTCTATCTTTTTGATTATCACTAACTTGTGCTGTTTCAAATCTAGGACGAATCTCACCCTTTATTTTTACATCATTTAAAATATTAATGCCGTCATCTGCACTTGCACTCACAGATAAACTACCAACCATTAACGGCACTGCCGCCATTGATAATAACAATCTTTTCATATTTATCCTTTTTTATTAAGTCAGCTAAATTGTATCTTAATAAAAAAAGGTTATTATTGATTTATGTCAATTTTAATGTTTATTCTTTTTTTTCTGCTACCGGTGTGATAGGTTCACCCAGTTTTTCTTCTATTTTAGCACGTTGTTCAGCCATTTTGAGACGAATCTCATCAAGGACAAAAGGTGGCACATTATCATCTTTAAGCCATTTCACTTCATCAATATGTCCACCATAGTCAGCACCTAACTCTTCAATCTTACTCTCATACTCGTCAAGATCAAAACACACTTCTGTGCGTATATCATCTTCATCTGTGATATCTTTAAGCTCTATAAACCATTTATCCGAATCATCAAGTTTAATTGTGGATGTAAACACAACTGCCATTACTCAACTCCATCAGGGTTACTAAGATTTTTTGCAAACTCTTGCAATTCACTGTCTTTTTTCTTTAAATCACCATGATATGTCACTCTTTCAATCTCTACATCTTCATTTTTAAGTAGATTTGGTACAGCATCAGATTCGTTGATTACTTTAATGTTTGCATCTAGTTCATCTTCAGAATATGCCATTTGCATATCAGCTGCTATTACATGAGGAATTGCTTCTACTACTTTAAGCTTTCCAAGTTCTTCACTTACATCTTTACCTTCAATAGTGATGATAACACGACCTTTTTCATCATGCATGTGATAATCACATACTTCACAGTTCTTTAAGTTTTCTACAACTTCATCTAAAAATTTTGGTAGTGTTTGCACTACTATACTTGATATATTCATAAAATATTCTCCTTAATTTTATTCGTAAATTACTTTTCTGGTTTTTTCACCATTGTCTGCGCGCATTTTATCATACAACTTTTGATATTTTAGCTTAGTTTCGTAAGAAATTGGTGTTCTCAGGGATTTATACTCTATAAGTTCCCCTTTTTTGTACACACCAGAGACTATTGCTTCTACCCAGTAAAAGCCTTTGTCTTTTCTAAGGTTTTTTACAATCCCTATCCATTGCTTTCCAGCTTGAATAGTACTCCATAAATCTTTAAACGCAGCACTTGGCATATCTGGATGTCGAACAATATTGTGTGATCTTCCAATAAGCTCACTTTCATGATATCCGCTGATATCACAAAAAGTTTCATTGGCATAAGTGATTTTTCCAGATAAATCAGTACGTGAAATAATCAGCTCATCTTGTGGAACTTCCGTCTCTACTAGAAATTCACTTTCATTAAATTCCATCATTGTTACATCCTCCTACTTATTTTACTTTATAGTATCCAATATTTTTTGAACTACTATTGATAAAAAATTCTTTCTCATTTATGAAATAGATACTATTAACGATAGTTTTGTTTGACTTGTATTTGGCTATAGGTTCACGTGTTCTTGTGTAAAATAATGATACATCATTTTTTAGATCACTGCTATATGCTCCAATAGCACCACTGGGACTTAGTCCAACACCATAAACAAAGAAGTTTGAAGATTTATGGTATCCACTTCCTGTTTTTACATTATAAACAGCTGCACGTCTATCCTGCCCACCTGTAAGTATGATATTACCTTTAAATGCAATGCTAAAGATATTATCTACATTTTGTCCGGAAAGTGTTTTGACCTTTTTACCATCTTTTGTAGATAATATATGAACATCACCACTTTCATCTGCAATTGCGACTAAGCTTCTGTCATTGTTTAAAGCAAAACTTGAAAATTTTGACATTGATGCCTGCGTAGTCCAGTTTTTCTTTTTTGTTTTAATGTTGTAAGAGATGATATCATTACTGATCAGTGCAATAACGATAGTATCGTTATCTATAAATTTTGCTTTAATAATATTTAGTTTATCATCTTTAGAGATAATTTGTACCAATTTTTTATTTTTGTATAGATGTACACGACTGTAACCTTCACTGTCTTGTGAAAGAATAAGAAGAGTTTTATGTAGCATATCCAATGAAAATATTTTAGAGCTTACTTCGTCGCCCATAAAATCTTTAATCTTTGTAAGATCGATATGTGTTATCTCTTTTTTATTTTTTGTATTAAAGACTTCAACTCGACCATTGTCTGTAGAAGCATACAGCTCTTTATTCTCATATAGAATGTCAGTAACCAAACCTGATGATACTTTATAAATATGTTCAGGCTTTATTAACTTTTGTCCATATAAACCACTAAAAAATATTAAAACTAAAAATACGTACTTCATTCTAACTTACCTTTAAAATATCTATTGCATCAGCTGGACATCGTCCTATACAAAACCCACAATTTGTGCATTTGTCATTTATTTCAGGCATAAACATAGCTTTAAAATCTATGGCGTCTTCAAAACAAGGGTCTTTACAAGAAAAACACATAACACCTTGCCAGCTTAAACATTTGTCTTGATTAATAACTATACTTGCTTCAATAAACTGTTTATTTTCGACAAGTAGAACGTCACTTGGACATCCAATAGCACACTCGTCACAGTATGTACATCCACGTGAACTTAGATCCAAACTTGGTGTTTTATCTTCATTTATTACAATGATTTGCTCTTGACACAAAGAGGCACATTCCCCTTCGCACTTTTGACACTCTGTGGCAAAAGCACTCATATCGTTGTAGTATGGCGGCCTTAAAACAACTGCTTCATCTTTTTTCTCTCTTACAACATCTTTTACAGAAGAAGAGAGAAAGCTAAAAAGCTCTCTCCTCTGCATATTATTTGCTCTCTGCTTGAGTATTAATATCTTTCATCCATTTAGATTGGTTCCAAGATGATTTATGTGCACCATCTGGAGATGTAAATACTGGTTTAAATGTACTTTGGTCAACAAGATCGTTTGTAGCTTGTGGCGCATGACATTGAGAACAGTTATATCTACCAGGATATAGTTTATTCTCTTTTGTATTTACTTGGATTGAAACATTTGCTAAGTTAGCAGATGATGTGTTTTTAATAGCTTTACCATTTTTAAGAATTTCATCACCTACAACTGCAGTTTTTGGTCTAAAGTTTGTAAAGTGTGAAATTGGAATTGGTGTAGCACCCATAGATGTTGCAACATCCGGCATATGACATGCTAGACACTGGTTATTATCTTTTGTAATTGGTAACATCCCTGTTGTATCATGTGGGATCATAGGTGGTGCATCTTGAAATGCTCTTTTAAATTTCTTTGACGTACCCGGTGCTGCTGAATGGTAATGTACAGCAGGTGGAATAGAGTCTTCCTTTAAAAGGTCCACATCACCAACATAACCCATACCCATTGCGTGTGTTTGTGCTGTTGGTTTTACAGCAGTTACTTGTTTTTTTGCAGCTGTGTCTGTATTCGCACCGTTACATCCAACAAGAAGCAGAGCTGAAGCAGCCAAACCTATCGTAATTTTTGTTAAAATTTTCATTTTACTCTCCCGTTTTTTTATTTTGAATAAAATCTCTTATTGAGAATCTTAGAGCATCATCATCACATACTTCAATACAGCGTGCACAATTCGTACACTCTCCTGAAAGTACAGGAATTGACTCTTTACCTATCATGTGAAGCACTTGTTTTTCAGGACAAACTACTTTACATTTCATACAAAGAGTACAATTTTCTTCTAAGTGATGTACTCTAATAAAACTAAATTTTCCTAAAAGTGAATAGAAACCACCAAGAGGACAAATATGACCACACCAACCGTTTTTTAGTACAAACAGGTCAAATAAAAAGATTATGAGTATCGCAGCCCATCCAAACCCGATACCAAAGACAATACCACGATGCAGCATTGAAATTGGAGATATGAACTCAAACGCAGCAATTCCCATAAAAGCTGATACAACTAAACTCAAGCCTAATACCCAATATCTTGCATTTCTGCTGATTGGCTGTTTTTGTAGTTGTGCTCTGTCAATATCAAACACTCTTCTTAAATAGTTTGCACTATCTGTAACCATATTTATAGGACAAACCCATGAACAAAATGCTCTACCACCTATTAAAAAATAAAATAGAGTGACAACTCCAACACCTATTAGTAGATCGCTGGCAACTATAGCTCCGGCAGCAACCATCTGCATTACAGCAAATGGATCACTCATTGGAATGATTCCGAAAATCTTAGATGTAGAAAGGTTTCCTTCAAGTATCTTCCATCCCCATGCATTTGCACCAAAAAAGAGAACTAAAATCCCTATTTGGGTAAATCTTCTAAGGATGAGATATCTATAATTGTTCCATATCTTACTCATCTAATAAACCTTCAAATCCTGCATTGAGCTTATCAACAGCTTTTTTTCTACTTACATTTGTTGTAGTATGAATCGCGTGAGCATCTTTAAGTCTCGATTCATCCTTTTTATCCCAGCCTTTGATGTAATGACTTCCCGCTTTACCCATAGCTACCTCACGAGGCAGTATGAAAATAGCAGGTTTTTCAGTTACACAGGCCTGTTCACACATTCCACATCCCGTACATGCATCAGCATGAACAACAGGTTTCATAAATGCGTGCTTACCAGTTCTTTCATTTTTAGAATACTCAACAGTTATAGCTTGACCTAAAATTGGACATGCTCTATAACAAGCATCACATTGAATTCCCCAAAAAGCAATACAGCTATTTTCATCAATAACCGCAAGTCCCATCTCTGCTGTATTAATATCTAAATGACCATCTACAGTTACACTTGCCTCATCTAATGCACCACTTGGACAAACGGGAACACAAGGTATATCTTCACACATATAGCAAGGAATATCCCTTGGTGTGAAAAATGGTGTCCCTATCGGTCTGTGATCACCTGGTTTTGCAAGTTTAAGCGTATCGTATGGACACGCTTCTACACATAAACCACATTTGATACAAGTTTTTAAAAAGTCATTTTCATTAATGGCTGCAGGTGGACGCAAAATAAGTGGTGAAGCTTTCGCCTCATCTAAGTATGCACTCCATACAAAGCCACCTATTACAGCATAACCAGCACCCCTTGCCATATTTAAAAGAAACTTTCTTCTATCGCTAAGAGGTTTTTTTGCTTGTGAATGGTTACTCAAAATAACACTTCCTTCTTTTTAAAATTATGCTTTATAAATTTTAACAGCACATTTTTTATAGTCTGTTTGTTTTGACATTGGACATGTTTGATCAAGTGTAACTTTATTGAT
>Ga0256843_1003180_pt1 | contig 11549 bp, 7 predicted proteins | sample AlvinellametaG_FD_191572 | JGI IMG/M metagenome (GOLD analysis project Ga0256843, IMG submission 191572) | Pompeii worm associated microbial communities from hydrothermal vent at the East Pacific Rise, Pacific Ocean - Alvinella | ecosystem: Host-associated > Annelida > Integument > Unclassified ... | reverse complement strand
AAGTTTAAAAAAGTTTTCGTTGCTTAATAACCGTAAGTTAATGGTATCTAAAGATTGTATGTTTACGTATAGCAATATACCATATAATGGTATAAGTATTGGGTGAAAAACAAAAGATAAAACGTGGCTAACAAATCGCATTACAATTCTTTTCTTAATCGTGCTACAGGAATGTTTAGTTGCTCTCTGTATTTGGCTACTGTTCTACGAGCTATATTATAGCCTTTATCTTTTAGTAGTTTTGCCAATTTTTCGTCGGTTAAAGGTTTTTTCTTATCTTCTTCGTCTATGGCATCTTGCAGTATTCTTTTTACCTCTCTAGTCGAAACTTCTTCGCCCGATTCGGTACTTAATGATTCGCTAAAAAAGTATTTTAGTAAGTAAGTACCATAGGGTGTTTGTACATATTTGCTGTTTGCAACTCTCGAAACAGTCGATATATCCATTCCAATAATATCTGCAATATCTTTTAATATCATTGGTTTTAAGTTGGTTTCGTCACCTGTAAGAAAAAACTCTTTTTGATACTCCATTATTGCATTCATGGTGTAAAGTAGTGTTTGTTGACGTTGTTTGATAGCATCGATAAACCACTTTGCTGCATCTATTTTTTGTTTTACAAATTGTATTGCTTCTTTGTCTTTTTTGCTACGTTTTCCATCGGCATACCCTCTTAGCATATCGGCATACTCTCTACTTACTTTTAGTTGAGGAGCATTTCTAGCATTTAGCGACAGTTGTAGCTCTCCATTTTCTTCGGTAATAATAAAATCGGGTATAACGTGTTGTACTGCTTTGCTGGTTTCTCTTATCGAGTTCCCAGGTTTGGGATTTAGTTTGGTAATTTCGTTTATAGCAGCTTTTAAATCATCTTCACTAATGTCTAGTTTTTTAATGATTTTAGAATAATGTTTTTTAGTAAATTCATCGAAAAATTTTTCTAAAATCACTTCAGCAGTTTTTATTTCTACTGTTTTTTTCTTTTTTCTTAACTGTATTAATAGGCATTCTTGCAAACTTCTAGCACCAACACCAGCAGGTTCTAAATCTTGAATTTCTTTTAAGACAGCTTCAACCTCCTCTTCGGGAACCATTATATTTTGACTAAAAGCCAAATCGTCAACAATGCTAAATATTTCACGTCGTAAATATCCAGAATCATCTAAATTTCCAATAATTTGATAAGCGATTTCTAATTGTTTTTCGTCCTTTATTCGAAGTTGAATTTGTTTTTCGAGTAACTCTTGAAAAGTAGCCCCTCCAGAAAGCGGAATTGCTTTTTCGTCGTCGTCGGCACTATAATTATTTACCGACGTTTTGTAACTAGGTGTTTCGTCGTCGAGGTAGTCGTCTATATTAAAGTCTTCGCGAGAATCATCCAAATCTTCGGTGCTGTAATCTGCTTCCTCGGTATTGTTTAGGTCGCTATCTTCATTTATTATATCTTCGGCACCTTCATCCAAGGCAGGATTTTCTTCTATTTCTTGTTTTATTCTTTGTTCAAGTTCAATGGTAGGTACTTGCAACAATTTCATTAACTGAATTTGTTGTGGTGATAATTTTTGTTGTTGTGCTAATTTAAACGATTGCTTTAATGCCATTTTATGTTTTTCTTTCGTAGTTTATTTTTTCAAATATAATAAAAAGAGTTGTTTATTTGGTTCGCTAGTTAATAATTTTTTAAACCTAAACTCAATTGATTATAATTATACCATAATATTGTAAGTCATGTTATTCAAATGAATTATAAGCATACATTTTTACATAATCTAATGCTCAATTTAAGAATTTGTGTATTTTTGCGTTAAGATGAAGAATATTAGAAATTTTTGCATAATTGCACATATCGATCACGGTAAAAGTACCTTAGCCGATAGACTATTACAAACAACAGGAACAATTGCCGATAGAGATATGCAGGCTCAGGCATTAGATGACATGGATATCGAACGAGAAAGAGGGATAACCATAAAAAGTCATGCTATTCAAATGAATTATAAGCATACCGACGGAGAAGAATATATTTTAAATCTGATAGACACCCCCGGACACGTCGATTTTTCGTACGAAGTATCGCGTTCTATTGCTGCTTGCGAAGGAGCGTTGCTTATTGTAGATGCCTCACAAGGGATAGAAGCTCAAACAATCTCCAACCTTTATTTGGCAATAGATAACGATTTAGAAATTATACCGATTTTAAACAAAATGGATTTACCAGGAGCAAATCCAGAAGTAGTAACCGACCAAATTGTAGATTTAATTGGTTGCGAAGAATCGGATATTATACCTGCTAGTGGAAAAACAGGATTGGGAGTAGAAAAAATACTAGAAGCAATAGTCGAGAGAATAGATCCTCCAACAGGCGACCCAGACGCACCATTGCAAGCCATGATTTTTGATTCTGTATATAATACTTTTAGGGGAATTATTGCCTATTATCGAATTTTTAATGGTTCGATAAAGAAAGGAGAAGAAGTAAAATTTGTAAACACAGGCAAAACCTATTATGCCGACGAGGTTGGTGTACTTAAAATGGATATGTTGCCAACAAAAGAAGTAAAAACTGGAGATGTTGGCTACATTGTGTCTGGTATAAAAAAAGCAGCCGAAGTAAAAGTTGGAGATACCATTACAAGCAAAGCTAATCCGTGCAAAGAAGCATTGCAAGGGTTTGAAGATGTAAAACCGATGGTTTTTGCTGGTATTTACCCTGTCGATACCGACGAATACGAAGAGCTAAGAGCATCGATGGAAAAATTGCAATTAAATGATGCATCTTTGGTTTTTGAACCAGAAAGTTCAGCAGCTTTGGGCTTTGGTTTTAGATGTGGTTTCTTGGGAATGCTTCATATGGAAATAATACAAGAACGTTTGGAACGAGAGTTTAATATGACTGTCATTACCACCGTTCCCAATGTTTCTTACAAAGCTTATCTTAAGAAAAATAACGAATTGGTAATTGTAAACAACCCTTCGGATTTGCCCGACCAATCTAAACTAGACTACATAGAAGAACCATATATAAAAGCACAAGTTATAACCAAATCCGATTACGTAGGGCAAATTATGACCCTTTGCATCGAAAAACGAGGAGAGTTGACCAACCAAGTTTACCTTACACAAGACCGTGTCGAAATTTCGTTTGATATGCCTTTGGCAGAGGTCGTTTTTGATTTTTATGACAAACTAAAAACAGTATCCAAAGGGTATGCAAGTTTTGATTATACGCCAATAGGTTACAGACAGTCGGATTTAATTAAATTAGACATTTTACTTAACGGAGAGCAAGTAGATGCTTTGTCGGCTCTTGTGCATAGAAGCAACGCTTATAGTTTAGGAAAGAAAATTTGTTTAAAACTAAAAGAGTTAATACCTAGACAACAATTCGAAATTCCAATTCAAGCAGCGATTGGAGCAAAATTTATAGCCAGAGAAAACATAAAAGCATTGCGTAAAGATGTTACCGCTAAATGTTATGGAGGAGATATCTCGCGTAAGCGTAAATTGCTAGAAAAACAAAAGAAAGGAAAAAAACGTATGCGTCAAGTTGGTAGTGTAAACGTACCACAAGAAGCCTTTTTAGCTGTTTTAAAACTAGATTAAAATTAAGAATAACAACACAATTGTAACTCGTACATACATTGTTACATAATACACAGTACACAACAAACAAAAAAATGTATAGATCACATAAAAACGGAGAATTAAGAAGTAACAACATAGGAGAAGAAGTAATGCTTTGCGGTTGGGTTCAAAAATCAAGAGATTTAGGAGGCTTAACTTTTGTTGATATAAGAGATAGATATGGCATCACACAATTAGTATTTAATATGGATACCGATGCCGAACTTTGCTCTAAAGCAAGAACATTGGGGAGAGAATACGTTATACAAATAAAAGGCATTGTTATAGAGCGTGAAAGTAAAAATAAAAATATGCCTACGGGCGAAATAGAAATAGATGTAAAAGAGTTAACTGTTTTAAAAGAAGCAAAAACACCACCATTTACTATCGAAGACGAAACAGATGGAGGAGAAGAAATAAGAATGCAATATCGTTTTTTGGATTTGAGAAGAAACCCATTAAAAAATAATTTGCTTTTGCGTAATAAATTAAGTTTAGAAACGCGAAAATATTTAGATTCTTTAGAGTTTATCGAAGTAGAAACGCCATATTTAATAAAATCTACACCAGAAGGAGCTAGAGACTTTGTAGTACCTAGCAGAATGAATGAAGGAGAATTTTATGCTTTACCACAGTCGCCACAAACATTCAAACAATTATTAATGGTAAGTGGGTACGACCGTTATTACCAAATTGTAAAATGCTTTAGAGATGAGGATTTAAGAGCCGATCGTCAACCAGAGTTTACCCAAATAGATTGCGAAATGGCATTTGTAGAGCAAGAAGATATTTTACAAACTTTCGAAGGATTAATCAAGCACTTGTTTAGCAGTGTTAAAGGCATAGAGTTTAAAGAACCTTTCCCACGTATGACTTATGCCGAAGCAATGAAACGTTACGGTTCGGATAAACCAGATATCCGTTTTGGAATGGAGTTTAACGAGCTGAACGATCTTGTAAAAGGAAAAGGATTTGCTATTTTTGACGATGCCGAATTAATTATAGGTATAAACGCCGAAGGATGTGCCAACTATTCTCGAAAACAATTGGATAAATTAACCAAGTGGGTGCAACGCCCTCAAGTAGGAGCTAAAGGTATGATTTATGTAAAATGTAACGAAGACGGAACTTTTAAATCATCGGTAGATAAGTTTTACAACCAACAAGAACTAGCAAAATGGGCAGAAAAGTGCAATGCCCAAGCAGGCGACTTAATATTGGTTCTGAGTGGCGATACCGAGAAAGTTAGAAGCCAAATGAATGATTTAAGGTTGCACATGGGTGACGAATTGGGCTTAAGAGACGGAAATATTTTTAAACCACTTTGGGTGCTCGATTTTCCACTATTAGAATGGGACGAAGAAACAGAACGTTATCATGCAATGCATCATCCTTTTACCTCGCCAAAACCCGAAGACATGGCTTTAATCGATACAGAACCAGGTAAGGTAAGAGCAAACGCTTACGATTTGGCTGTAAATGGTGTAGAACTAGGCGGAGGCTCTATTCGTATTCACGACAGGAAAGTACAAGCTCGTATGTTTGACTTATTGGGCTTTACCAAAGAAGAAGCAGAAGCACAATTTGGATTTTTGATGAATGCTTTCGAATACGGAGCACCACCGCATGGCGGCATAGCATTTGGATTTGACCGTATTTGCTCAATTTTTGGAGGAACAGATTCTATTAGAGATTTCATTGCGTTTCCAAAAAATAATAGCGGAAGAGACGTAATGATAGACGCTCCTTCGCCAATAGATCAAGAGCAATTAAAAGAACTAAAGTTAGAAGTAAAATTATAATAAAATAATGTTTATCAAGACGTTCGAGCCTACTTGCCCTCAGGAAACGGACAAGTAGGCTGGGGACAATTGCCTTATTCTCTTAATTGTTGCAAAGCGATATAACTCATAAGTCCTGCTCCTATACTTATAGCATCTTCGTCTATGGTAAATTTGGCGTTGTGTAAGCCTCCTCCATAGCCTTTGGTTGGGTTAGAAGTGCCTAAACGGTAAAAACAAGATGGGATTTGTTGAGAATAATAGGCAAAATCTTCGGCAGTCATTCGCATTTCGAGATCGATAACATTTTCTTTGCCTAAATAATTGATAGCAGCTTGTTTGGCTAATTCGGTAGTTGCTTGATCGTTGACCAATACGGGATACCCCTTTCTTACTTCAAAATTGCAAGTAGCTCCCATTCCTTCAGCAATGGATTCTGCCATTTTTTTCATTTTAGCATGGGCTTCTGTTCTCCATTTTTCGTCGAATGTTCTAAATGTACCTTTAACAGCTACAGCATTTGGGATAACATTGGTTGCTCCTTTGCCTATAATGTCGCCAAAAGAAAGTACAGTTGGTATATAAGGGCTTGCGTTTCGGCTTACGATTTGTTGTAGAGCTACAATAATATGAGCAGTGATTAAAATAGGGTCGGTTAGTGTATGCGGAAGGGCTGCGTGTCCTCCTTTGCCTTGTACTGTAAAATGTATTTCGTCGGCTGATGCCATATAAGTATTGGGGCGAAATCCTACTTTTCCTACTTCTAAATCGGGAAAAACGTGTTGTCCTATAATTTTATCTACGGTTGGGTTTTCGAGTACTTTATCTTCTATCATTAATTTTGCTCCACCTGGTAATTGTTCTTCTCCTGGTTGAAATATAAATTTGATGGTTCCTTCGAATTTATTTTTTAAGGTATTTAATACGATTAACGCTCCAATTAAAGCGGTGGTGTGTACATCATGTCCGCAAGCGTGCATTACACCTTTGTTTTGAGATGCAAAATCTAAATTTGTGTTTTCTACAATAGGCAAAGCATCTATATCTGCTCGCAGGGCTATTACTTTTGAGTGGGGATTCTTACCTTTTATTGTACCTATTATACCTGTTTTAACAACACCCGTTTGGTGTTCTATATTGTAGTTGGATAGTACTTGAGAAATATAAGATGCTGTTTTATACTCTTCGAACGATAGCTCTGGGTTTTGGTGAAGATACCTTCTTATTGTTATTAATTGCTCTTTGTTTTCTTCTATTATTTTTTTTATTTCTGTTATCATGTCTAAAAATAAAAAAAGCCATTCCTATTTTGCGGGAATGGCTTTTGGGTATAAAATTAACTTGAAAAACACATACATTTTTCGGTTATTATTTAAGCATCGATATTTGCATATTTAGCATTTTTCTCGATAAATTCTCTACGTGGCGGAACTTCGTCTCCCATTAACATAGAGAAAATTCGGTCTGCTTCGGTTGCCGAATCTATGGTAACTTGACGTAGCGTTCTAAACTCTGGATTCATGGTTGTACTCCATAGTTGTTCTGCATTCATCTCTCCAAGACCTTTGTAACGTTGTACTCCTACGCTGTTTTCCGAACCTGCTCCTTTCATTTTTTGAATTAAAGCATCTCTTTCTTCGTCGTTCCATGCGTAAGCAGATTGTTTTCCTTTTTTTACTTGATACAAAGGAGGAGTAGCAATATAAATGTATCCGTTTTCTATCATTTCTTTCATGTATCGGAAAAAGAAAGTAAGAATTAATGTTTGGATATGGCTACCATCGACATCGGCATCACACATTATAATTACTTTGTGGTATCTTAATTTCTCAAGGTTTAAGGCTTTAGAATCTTCTTCTGTTCCAATTCTTACTCCCAATGCTGTATAAATATTTTTAATTTCTTCGTTATCAAAAATTTTGTGTTGCATTGCTTTTTCTACATTCAAGATTTTACCTCTCAAAGGCATAATTGCTTGAAAATGTCTATCTCGTCCTTGTTTAGCTGTTCCACCTGCCGAATCTCCCTCTACTAGGTATATTTCGCTAATGCTAGCATCTTTTGATGCACAATCTGCCAATTTACCAGGTAAGCCCATGCCCCCCATTGGGTTTTTACGTTGCACCATTTCTCGAGCCTTACGAGCTGCGTGTCTGGCTTGAGCTGCCAAAATAACTTTTTGAACAATTGCTTTTGCATCGTTTGGATTTTCTTCCAAATAGCTTTGCAACATTGAACTTACTGCTTGACTTACTGCCGAGGTAACTTCTCTATTCCCTAGTTTAGTTTTGGTTTGTCCTTCAAATTGAGGTTCGCTAACTTTTACCGAAACGATAGCTGTTAGACCTTCTCTAAAGTCGTCTCCTGCTATGTCAAATTTTAATTTATCCAACAATCCCGATTCTTCGGCATATTTTTTTAAAGTATGTGTTAACCCTCTTCTAAAACCAGATAGGTGTGTTCCTCCTTCGTGTGTATTAATGTTATTTACGTAAGAATGGATATTTTCAGAATAAGAATTATTGTAAACCATTGCTACTTCAACAGGTATTCCATTTTTTTCTCCTTCCATGCTTATTACACTCGAAATCAATCGTTCTCTTGTGCCATCTAAGTACTCTACAAATTCTGGCAAACCTCTATCCGAGTGAAAAGTTTCGGATATAAAATTTCCTTTTTCATCTTTGTGCCTTTCGTCGGTAAGAACAATGGTTATTCCTTTATTTAAAAAGGCTAACTCTCTCATTCGTGTAGCTAGTGTATCGTAGTTATACTCTATTACTTCAAATATTTCTGGGTCTGGAAAGAATTCTACTTCTGTACCTGTCCAATCGGTTTCGCCTACAACTTTAACGTCGTATAGTTTTTTACCTCTCGAATATTCTTGTTCGTATATTTTACCTTCTTTGTGTACCGAAGCTCTAAGTTTTATAGAAAGAGCATTTACACAAGAAACTCCTACACCGTGCAATCCTCCCGATACTTTATAAGAATCTTTATCGAATTTACCACCTGCTCCAATTTTGGTCATTACTACTTCCAAAGCCGAAACACCTTCTTTTTTGTGCATTCCTACAGGTATTCCTCTACCGTTATCTCTTACACGAATACCTTCGCCTTCTAAAATTGTAATGTAAATAGTGTCGCAATAACCTCCCATCGCTTCATCGATAGAGTTATCTACAACTTCATATACTAAATGATGCAAGCCTCGTAGCCCAACATCTCCAATATACATGGAAGGACGCATTCTTACGTGCTCCATTCCCTCTAATGCCTGAATACTATCTGCTGAATATTCTCCTTTTTTATTTTCTTCACTCATAATTATGATGAACTTATTTTTTTGACTAAGTAACAAAGATAATAAATTCAATGAAAAAGAGAAAAGTATAACTGCACAATAAAAAATAGTTATGAACAAAAAAAGACCAATTCGTATAGAATTGGTCTTTTTAATCTTTTATTTTGATTTAACCTTTAGTGCTTTACGATAAAAGCTACTAAAGCATTTAAGTCTTCCTCAGACATTTCTTTTGTAATTGCTAAGTTTCCTTGCATTACAGCAAATTGTTCTGGATCGATAATAGCTTCACTTTCTTCTTTAAGAAAAGAAGCCATTTTTGCCGCATCTTTGTTGTACCCTGCAGATATATCTACTAAGCTAGGACCTACTACCTTAGAATCTGGTGCATGACAAGCCACACATCCTTTTTCTGTAAATAAAGCTTCTCCTTTTTCTACATCGCCCGATATAGCTTCTGCTACTTCTTCTTTTACTTCTTCTGCTACTTTTTCAACGTGCTCTTCTACTTTATGAGCTGCATCTTTTACGTGCTCTTCCGTTTTGTGAGCTGCATCATGAGCAGCGTCTTTTACGTGTTCTCCTGCGTGCTTTGCTTCTTCCGAACCACAAGCTACCATAAATAAAACGCTTCCTAAAAATACTAATCTTTTCATTTTAAAATAATTTTTTGACAAATATATGACAAATATTAGTTAGTTAAACATTTTTCAACATTTTTATTTCCATTATTGTCTTAAAATTTCTTTCTATTTCTCACCCTATATCCATTTCTTGGCTGAAAAATCATAGAAAATTCAATTGCCCCCTTTCCTCCGTTGACAGATTTAAGAGTAGATGTTGTAATATCGTAGCTTACAGTGTATTTAACCTCATCGTATCGCAAACCTAAAATAACTCCTATTGCATCGTTAAATCGATAGTTAGCCCCAAAAAATAATTCAGAACTTTGCTCTTTCATTTTATAAGAACCAATACTTTGCCCATTTAATTTATAAGCCCCCAACAAACCGAGAGCTAATTCTCTAGCCGTTCCTTGCATCATATATAGTGCTTTTAAGTCCATATCTAATTTTGGTGTTACATTAAACTTAGACCCTCCGTTAAACGCAAATCGTCTAGGTAATTTAGATTCTACAGATTGTACCAAAATAGATTCTTTGGGTGAGGTGATATGAAAAATACTAACTCCTGCATAAGGATGATAACGCTTGGTATCGTCGGTGTACTCGTAATAAACACCAAAATTAAATTCGGGCATTGTTTTGCTGTATTTTACAAATGATTCTGCACTTGGTAAAGCTTCGTGAAAAGCCCCTTTGCTGTATTGATTATCAAATAGTAAATCGAGGTTATTGGTATTTTTATAAATAACCCCCGCTTGCAATCCTGTGGTTAATAAATGTTTACTTTGATTGGGATCTGTTATTTTATATGCTCCCGACAAAACAAAATTAAAGGCATTGTATATTTTTGCTCCATCGTAATTGACTAAATAAGCTCCTACACCCCATCTTTCTAATGGCATATCGTATGCCAAAGAAAAGGTTGTAAACGGCTTAGTAGCTACCGAACGCCATTGATTTCTAAATTGAGCTCCTGCTCTGTATTTATACTGTCTAAACATTCCTGTTTTGGCAGGGTTTAGCATTGGTTCCATTTGGTCGAACTGTGTATAATGGTAATCTTGTGCAACTACATTTTGCTTTATAGCAGAAATAAAAATTGCGATTAAAACGATATAACTAAAAAAACTTTTCATAATTAAAATGGTATTAATGCCTTATTATCTAATAATAGATATACTGCCTTTTTTAATAAATTCTTGCCCGTCTTCTGCTACAACAATAGCACTATAAATATAGTCGCCTGTTGGCAAATCTTTTCCTTTGTGTTTTCCATCCCATCCTTGATTTACGTCGTGAGATTCGAATATAAGTTCTCCCCAATTGTTATAAACTCTCAATGTAACTTCTTTAAAAGGACCTCCTCTTACATATAGAATATCATTTTCTCCATCGCCATTTGGTGAGAAACCAGAAGGAACTACTGGTGGATAAAAACCATCTTCTTCGGATAAAATTGTTATTGCAACTAAAGCCGTATCGGAACATCCGAAGCTATTGGTTACTCTTTGTATTATGTTGTATATTCCAGCGGTACTGTAAGTGTACATTGGATTTTGGTCGGTTGAAGTCCCTAGTCCATCGCCAAATACCCAATACCACGATGTTCCTCCTACCGATAAATCATTAAACCCTATTTCTTCGCCGATATAATGGTCGCCTTGTACAAAAGTAAAGTCGGCTGTAGGCGAGCCTTGTACTATAATAGATTGTGTAATGGTATAAGTACACCCCAAATTAGAAGTTACAGTCAACTGTACATCGTAAGCTCCTTGTTGAGTATATAAGTGACTAGGATTAGGAGCTTGAGAAGTTTCTCCATCGCCAAAATCCCATTCCCACGAAGCTATTGTACCAAAGTGAATTACAGTAGTATCGGTAAAATTGGTATAGTTATTTGCACAACCTACACTATTAGAAAATCCAATACTTAACGGGTCGGCAAAAGTAATGATTAAAGAATCGACATCTGCCGAGCAAATTTGACTTCCTTCTGTGGTTAAATAAATAGTAGTACTTCCTCCTAATTGATCGGAAATACTAGGAACGTAAGAAGCGTTCAAATCGTTACCATTAGGTGTAAACAAGCCTGTTCCGCTAGTTGACCAAACACCTCCTGTTGCATTAGAAACACTTCCAGAAAGCTGTATGGTATCGGTTGTGCTACACGCTTCTATATCTACACCAGCATTGGCACTTGGTACAGGCTCTACT
>Ga0256843_1003179_pt1 | contig 11554 bp, 5 predicted proteins | sample AlvinellametaG_FD_191572 | JGI IMG/M metagenome (GOLD analysis project Ga0256843, IMG submission 191572) | Pompeii worm associated microbial communities from hydrothermal vent at the East Pacific Rise, Pacific Ocean - Alvinella | ecosystem: Host-associated > Annelida > Integument > Unclassified ... | reverse complement strand
ATCATACTTACATGGATAGAAAGCCAGTAAGAGTTAAGAACAGGAACAAGATTTGTAATTTGCGGATTCATCCAGTTAAGGTGTGCTACAAATAAGATAAGCCCTGCCAAAATCGATGTTGATGCCAATGTGATTGGAGATTGTTTTGAGAAAATAAACCCTGCCAGCACTGTTGCCCAAGCGATATAGGTCATAGATTCAAAACCATTTGACCACGGTGCATGACCTGAAATATACCATCGAAGAGCAAGTCCTGCTGTATGTGCTACAAAGAACACACCAAGTAAGAACAATGAAGCTTTTGTGATCTTTGTCATCTCAAATTTCGGTTTGATAATTTTTACAAAACTTAAAATAAGAAGAACAAAACCTACTACAAAGTACAACGGCCATAGTATCTCAAATACATTAGAGTGGTTATAAAATATCTCTGCTTTGATTTTTCCCTCTGGAGGATACACAGCTGCACCATATTTTTTCTGATATGCAGCGATATCAGCTAAAGTTGCATCACTTTGTGTCCACTCACCACTTTTAAGTGATGCATCAACACTTGTAAAATAGTTGAGTGCAAGCTTACGAACCTCTTCACCCTGTTGTGGTGGTAAAGTTTCTAGTGCATCAATCGTAGCCAACCATTTGTTGTTTGCATCATTTGGGATTGGCCAGATTTTTAAAAGTGATCCAGTAAAGACCATATAAACAACATTTACTTTTTCATCAATTTCGAGAGCTTTTTTATCAAGCTTGTTTCTGTCTTTTGGTGCTTTTCTTGATGCAGTATCTACTGTTTGTGCCAGTTTATAACCACGCATACCAACTGGGTCTTGGAAAAACTGAGAGAAAGAAACATATTTTGCATCTTCATCAACACCTAAAATCTCATTGATTTTTGGATCTTTTGTACGGATAAGTTTTACATCTCTATAGATATCAGGACGTATCATCATCCCTAAAATAACTTGATTTGGAGTTAATTCTACATCACCAACATCCAAAGAAGCGCTTCTGTGGATCTTCGCTAAAACCTCAGTAGCAAGTGTATCTATTGGTTTCATACGCCCTTTTGTATCTTGAACAACAAGCTCTCCAAACTTTTGTGCATGATCTTTATCAAACGCAAGGATAGTTTTAACTGCTGGATCAAGCTCCTCAGCTTTGAGTTGCGTGTTAAGTCCAAAAAGAAGTGCTACACTTAAAAGTGCAGGAACCATTTTACACTCAGCTGCTTTTTTCGCTTTTGCTGAGAGTTTTGCAAAACGGTGTTTTTTAGAAAAGAGTGACCAAAACATTCCGATACCTAAGAGTAAATACCCTAAATAAGCCCAGATAGTCCCTGGATCGTGGTTTACAGAAAGCACTGTTCCTTTTTCATCTCTGTCGTAAGATGCTTGGAAAAATCTGTAGTTTTGGTACTCTAAAATATGATTCATATAGATTCTATACGGCATATGCACTCCATTTTTCTCATCGATTAGCTCCACTTCACTTGCATACGATGCAGGGCTCATAGAACCTGGATATCTGTCAAGTTGAAAATCTATTAATTTAATGCTAAAAGGCAACATAATCTCTTTTGCACCATAAGCAATCGCTACATGAACTCCATTGAGAACAACTGTAGTAGGGATACCAACAACACCTTTACGTCCATACACATCTAGAATCTCTTTTTTGTCACCAGATGCAACTTCAAAACGTAAAACATCAACACCAGAAGAGTTCATCTTCATTTTTCTGTTCATCTTGTTTGCTGAAGCACTTACTAACTTTTTAAGAGCTTTTGGCATAAACTCTCTTAAAACAAAACTGCTTCCATTTGGCATAGAATAAAGTACTCTTTGATTAAGAACATCTTTTGCATCAGCTTCTAGGCTACCTTTGGTTCTGTCTGCCATTCTAAACGAGGAAAGTGGCATTGCGTGTTGCATATAAAGTGTATCACCTTCCAACGTGACTTTAACCACTGGTTTTGAAAATGTTTGATTTGAGGAAAAATCTATTATAAAACTACCTGCATCAAAATAATCACCATATTCCAAAGCCAACGGTTTACCACTACCATTTGCAGTTATCATAAACTTGGCGATAGGTTTACCGTTTTGCTTATCTTCAACAAGTGTCTCAACCGCATCAGCGATATATTCAACCAACTTTATATCAACACTTTTTCCATCAACATTTAATGATGTTTCAAGTTCATTACCGCCTCTTGCAGAGAGATAAAGTGCTTTTTCATAGTGCGCTTTTGAACCATCAATGGTAGTAGCATCAACACTTAAAAATGTTTCACTACTTGTAATAGAAGAAGCACTCTGCCCCTCACGGATATGCATAGTACCTTCATACCCTATATATCTTGTGATTGCAGCTCCTAGTAAAATCACTAAAAAACCGACATGAAAAATAAATATAGGCGCTTTTTTCAGCGTATACATTTTGTAGTTATATATGTTAAGTATAAGGTTAAGAGCCAACAAGCCCATTAAAACCTCAAACCACCTCGCGTTATAGATCTCTGCTTTTGCAGTCATCGTACCAAAATCGTTCTCAACGATAGTTGCATACCCAACAGCAAAGGCAAATACCATCATCAAAATTGCCATGGTTTTCATAGAACCCATTACAGATAAGATTTGTTTCATAAGTAAAGCCTTTTGTTAAAAAAATAATTTTAGTAAAGATAAGATAATAGAGGGTATCAAAGAGAGAAAATTCTCTCTATTTAGGTTTTTGTGGGGAAAAATCTATACTTTTGATGAGAACATTCACATCCTCTTTTTTTGCCTGTACTTTTTTCATAACATTGACAGGTCTGTCCATTTTAAAAAGTTCGGTTTTAACAACATTGCCATCTTTGTCATACCATTTTTGCAGACCCTCTTTATAGTTGTTTTTATACAAAACTTCACTATAAAGTTTACCATCATAGGTATACTCTTTTTGCATACCATCTTTTTTGTTGTTTTTATAAGGAACGACCAGTGCCAACTGACCATTGTCAAAATACTCTTTTTGAAGCCCCTCTTTTTTATCATTGACATAAGTAACCGTATGTTTGATTTTTCCATTTTTAAAGTATGAGGTTTCAACACCTTCAAGTTTTCCATCAACATAGTACATATCAGCAAGTTTTACACCCTCTTTGTCATACCATGTCAATTTACCGTCTCTTTTTCCGTTTTTGTAATTAACACTGTAAGCAAGACCACCTTCAATATAGTAGATCTTTTCCACACCATCTTTAATACCTTTTTTCAAAGGGGTATTTGTTCCGTCAATATAGTTTGTCTCAGCTTTAAGTTCACCCGTTTTAAAATAGGTTTTCACCAGTTCCGCTTGTAATGCAGAGGTCAATAAAGACGCTGCAACTAAAGATTTCAGATAAATATTCATAGATAAAAATTCCTTGTTTGTTGTATTTGTTCAATTATTATTTTAATAAAAACTTACCTCTATAGACTTTGATTAAAATAATAAAACTTCCCGCAAAGGGGAAGTTAAGAAAGAAGGGAAATATTATTTCCAACCGTCTTTAACGATTTGAGTAGATTTAGAGTATGGATATTTTTTCACCAACTCTTTTACTGAAAGTTTTTGATCTCCACTTCTCATAAAGTGTGCCAATGTTACTGAAGCCCAGTAGTCATTTGCATACTCAGTATCTTTAAGTTGTAACGGAACACCCTTGTCATTTACTGTATGACAAGCAGAACATGTTACAGGACCAGCATATTCACCATCTGGAGAATACTGAAGTGCTTGCTCATGTGTTGTTACATCAACTGAACGCTCTTTACCATCATATCTTGTAGAGTACAGACCATGCGTTGACTCATGACAAGTTTGACAAGCGATATCACCATGCGCTTTAGAGTATCTGTATAAAGAGTATTTGTTTGGTAAATCGATTGGGAAATATTTTCCACCTGTTTCTTGTTCAACAAACGGAGCTAAGTGACAATCCGCACAGTGTGGCTCAGAAGCACTTAACCACCAGTCATTACCACCAGAAGCTGCCATATATGGAACATCTCCACCTTCTGGATGATTCCAAGGTTTCAGATCAAGTTTTCCATCTTTACCAGCATTTTTCACTAAAGTAGCTGATTTATGCTCAGAGTAATATTTAAGAACTTCATTGTCACCTGTTGCTTTAGGATCAGCAATAGCAGCAAACGCTTTTTCATCACCACCAGCGATAGCATCGATCATCTCTTTAAGAGTTTTGTTTCTTAGAGTTTTACCCTCTTGTTTAGAGTCATGTGTAATGTTGTCATAGTTTTGGAACGCTTGCGCTACTTTTGTATGACAGTTTGTACAATAAAGACCTCTTAACTCACCAGCATCTTTACCATGCTCATCTTTTGTTGCAACATTTTTATATTGCCATTTACCATACGCATTCAAGAAGAAAGGTGGTTTAGCATCTGGGTTTGAGTGTGCATCACGACGTACATAACAACCACCACCAGATTTACGGATATCACCTTTAGCAAAACGACCTTCACCATATCTGTCTGTTACTCTAAATGGGTTAGAGTCATCATTCATGTTAGGGTTTTGGAAGTGTGTAGGGTGACAAGATTGACACGCTTGGCTTCGTCCAGCACCATCAGGCATAGGAACCATAGCTAAGTGGAAACCGTGAATCGCTTCTGAAAGTGGCTTCGCTTTCACAGCTTTATAACCAGTTGCAGTAGGACGTGGCTCTTGTAAGTTACCAGAAACATTGTCACCGTGACAGTCAGCACAGTTTACAAGTCCAGTTGAACCAAGACGGTTACCAGAAGCGTTTTCACGGTAATCTTTTAAGAAAGTTGTACCATGGTGTGCATCGTGTAGTGAAAGAATATTGATAGAAGACTCTGCAAGTCTTGCCATATATTCAGACTCATCAGGGTAAGATTTCCAGTAGTTATACTCTTTGTCAGAATATGTCAGACCTTCATCTCTAGCCATCTGTGCAGCTTTACCGTTTCTTGAGTGACATGCATAACAGTTAGGAATATCAACTGGGTTCGTACCAAAGTAAGAAACTGGCATACCGTTTGAGTTTTTCATCCCTTTACCAGTTCTGTCATGCATCTCTACAGTTGAGTACTGGAATGGTTGGAAATCTTTTTCTGTTACTGAACGGATTGTACCTTTTCTAGTAGAATCGTTAAACGCTGTTAATGGAAGACCTAAAGCATCCCATAGATGTGAAGCAGTAAGAACAAGCTTTACATTTTTAACAGGTGGAACAAGTGTATCTGTCATTACAACATTACCACCATCTTTTCCAGCATACTGTAAATAACCACCAGACATTGGCATACCTGAAGGACCACTGTCAATGTTTACAGGGATCTGACGACCAACACGCAATCTGTCTTTATCTGTAGCACCTGCTGGGATTGTACCTTCTAAATCTTTATAGATAAAAAGGTGTGTCCAAACATAGTTCGCCACATTATCACCTGGAGAGTCAAAGTGACCATCACCATCTGCATCTTTTGGTACAGACCAGTATTTCATTTTATTACCTTCACTATAAGAGTTATCTTTCGTGTAGTAATAAAGTTTTACATCATCATCTGGAGATAAAAGTTTTGGTAGTTTACCACTTTTACCACTAGATATAGCTTGCGCTTGGATAGAGTTGTATGGTGGAATCACACAACAATAACTCATTTCAAAACCAACACAGTGCATCCCTAACTCATAGTTAACAAATACATTGTAGTCATTTTTAGGCTCATAGCCTACAGTTTTAACACCCTCAGCACTCACTTCTGTGTACTTCTTAAGCTTATTGAGTTTGAACGGTGGGTTCTTATCATAAGCCAAAGCAGTAGTTGCAGTCATTGACATGAATGCAACAGATGCAGCTAAAGAAACTAATATCTTGTTTGTTTTCATAGTTTCACTCTCCCCTTAGTTTAAATTACAGTAGGAGTATCACATTTTATTATTTAACTAAACTTTAAAGATGTAAGAAAAACTTATATATTACAAAAATTTGTCTATAAGATTTTTATATGTGATACATTTGTGATAACTACAATTTAACAAGGTTATAACACGGATTTGAAGGGCTTATAATTTAATGTTATATTAAAAATATAACTACTTTTTTTATAATAATTTTGTTTAAATATAAAAAAAGTGTGATAAATTTAAAATATTTTTTACGAAGCAAAACCAGATTTAAAACAATCTTTTTTCACAACTATCTGTTTTTGTTTCTCTTTACGACGTGTATCTTTTTCAACAAAAATCTTCTTGCGTGTTTGAGGATCCATTTCGGTGTAATACATCACAGCCGAATAGGTTCCAGGTGTCGGGATAAAAACCTGTGCCTGTTCAGGATTCATTTTCAACTCTTGTGTAGTAAAACGTTTGAGTTCTTTCATATCACTCTCTTTACATCCAGGGTGAGCTGCTATAAGATAATAGGTGAGAAACTGATTTTTCCCCTCCTCTTTATTCATCTTGTCATACATCTTTTTAAATTTGACAAGCTCCTCTTTACCAGGTTTTCCCATAAGTTTGAGTATATGTTGTTGCGTGTGCTCAGGTGCTACTTTCATCTGTCCAGATATATGGTGCTTAACCATCTCTTTAAGGTAGGAATATCCATGTTGTTTGTCTGCTGTGATCAAGTCGTAGCGTACACCACTGGCAACAAACGCTTTTCTTACCCCTTCTACTTCACGAACACGACGTAAGAGTTTGATATTTCTGTCATGATTGACATGCATCACTTTACACAGTCTGTCTGCATCAACACAGCGCATATGGTCACATGTACCTTTTTTAAGTTTTTTATCACACTCATAACCATACATATTGGCAGTTGGTCCACCAACATCAGAGATGATCCCTTTGTAGTCTTTGTATTTGTTAAACTCTTTTGCCTCTTCTACAATGTTGTCCTCAGAACGTGTACGGATGGTTCTGCCTTGATGCACACCTATAGCACAAAAGTTACACTCACCCCAACATCCGTGGTGTGTCATGATCGAAAACTTAATAGTCTCCAAACATTTCACTTTTCCCCATTGTGCGTAATATGGATGAAGTTCCCGTGTAAAAGGGAGTTTGGAGTTTGCATCCATCTCATCTTCATTCAAATAATCACACGGAGGGTTTTGAATAAGGTAGCGACTGTCAACTTTTTGACATAATCCATTGGCAGAGATTGGGTCATTATTGTCATAAAAAGCATCAAAAAGGTCTATATATTTCTCTTTATCATCCAAACACTCCTGATGTGACGGCAATTGAATAAACTCATACTTAGGCTCTTTTGAGATATAACAGATTCCTCGAATATCGGTATAGTCTCTTTTTTCTTCTATAGCCTTAGTGAGTTGTTCAAGTGCAATCTCCCCCATTCCATATATCATCACATCCGCTTTGGAGTCAAAAAGGATCGGTTTTTTAAGTTTGTTTTGCCAGTAATCATAATGGGTCACGCGGCGAAGTGAAGCTTCAATCCCACCTAAAACAATAGGTACTGTGTTCTTAAAGTATCTTCGTATTAAATTTGTATATACCAACACTGCACGGTCTGGGCGTTTGTTGTTAACTCCCCCTGGTGTATAGTCATCAGAATTTCTAAACTTCTTAGTCGCTGTATAGTTACTTACCATAGAATCCACACTGCCACCACTTACTCCCCAGTACAAACGTGGCTCACCAAGACGCATAATATCATCAGGTTTATCAATATCAGGCTGCCCTATCATCCCAACTCGATATCCCATCCTCTCAAGCATACGACCAACCATGGAGACACCAATAAAAGGTGAATCTATATAAGCATCACCACTTACTAGTATCACATCGCAATAATCCCACCCTTTTGCATCCATTTCAGCTCTTGTGGTTGGCAGAAAATCTTTTTCACTAAATGTTACTGTATTACGTTTTGGCTGTTTGCTTTTATGTCTTCTACTCAAGATGGTACCTTATAATATTTTATTATCTTTTTTTTATGTATAATGATACTAAAAATATCTATATAAAGAGATTAGAGATGATATATCCATATGAAAACCTAGAAAACTTCACATTGCCAGCTTTATTGAACCGTTCTGTTGAACTTTACAAAGATGAGAATGCTTTTTCAAAAGTAGCACAAGAACCTATGACCTATGAAGAGTTTGACCAAAAAGTAAAAGATATGATTCTCTTACTGAAAGAAAATGGTATTTCAAAGGGTGACAAAGTAGCACTTTTGAGTGAAAATATGCCTAACTGGGGTGTTGCTTATTTTGCAGTGACATATTTTGGTGGAGTGATTGTTCCTATCTTACCAGATTTTCATCCCTCAGATGTGCACCATATCATTAGACACTCAGAAGCAAAAGCGATGTTCGTTTCAAAAAAACATCTTCAAACGATTGAAGAACTCGACAATTCAGAGCTCAAGTTTGTTATAAAACTCGATGATTTAACTCTTATTGATGAGATGACAAACCATAGTTACATCCAAAAGCTTGGAAAAAAACTTGAAAAGATGAATCTTCTCAAACAGATCTCCAAACCTCAAGAGGATGATATGGCAGCACTGCTGTATACATCTGGAACAACAGGACACTCCAAAGGTGTTATGCTCTCACATAAAAATCTGGTCACCAATGCTATGAGTGCTTATAAAAATGTTACTATCACACATGAAGATGTTTTTTTATCCATCTTGCCACTTGCACATACTTTAGAGTGTACAGTAGGGATGATAGTACCTGTTTTACATGGTTCTCATGTAGTTTATATCGACAAAACACCAACACCAAATGTACTTATCAAAGCATTTAGTGTTGTTAAACCAACTATGATGCTTAGTGTTCCACTCATTATAGAAAAGATCTATAAGAACAAAGTGTTACCAAAGTTTACAAACTCATTTATTATGAGAACACTTTACAACATCCCTTTTACAAGAAAAAAACTCAATAAAATTGCAGGTAAAAAACTGATAGAAACATTTGGTGGACGACTCCGTTTCTTTGGTATTGGAGGGGCTCCACTCTCTCGTTATGTCGAAAAGTTTTTAGCAGAAGCAAACTTCCCATATATAGTGGGATACGGACTGACAGAAACCTCACCCCTTATAGCTGGAACACGTCTTGGTGATCCTGTTAAAATAGGCTCAACAGGCTTACCGATGGTTGGTGTCAATGTTAAGATCAAAGATCCCAACGAAGAGGGTGAAGGTGAAATTGCAGTTAAAAGTCCAAGTGTGATGCTAGGTTATTATAAAGATGAGAAACAAACTGCCGAAGTGATGGAAGATGGATGGTTCTTAACAGGGGATCTGGGCTACCTTGATGAAGATGGCTACCTCTTTATAAGTGGACGTAGTAAAAATATGATTTTAGGACCATCAGGGGAAAATATCTACCCTGAGCAGATCGAATCACGCATCAACCAACATGAAACTGTAGCAGATTCTTTAGTGTTGGAGGTAGATGGAAAACTTATTGCGAGAATCCACTTGGATTATGAACTCATAGATAAAATGTTCAAAGCACACAATGAACCTGATGCTGTTGTCAAACAAAAAATAGAAGAGCATCTTGAAAAAATGCGTCAAGAGACAAATGAGAAGCTTGCTTCATATTCAAAAATAACAAAGTTTATAGAGCAGATAGAACCATTTGTCAAAACACCGACCAAAAAGATCAAACGATATCTTTATATGCAATAAAGATATCAGTTTCCATACTGAACAACGCAGTTCTTACTGAACTTCTTTGCTTCTAAAAGTGCTTTGTCAACTCGTGAGATAACATTTTCTATAGTATCGTTTGACTTGATCACATCTACACCAAAACTACAACTAAAATCACTGTAATCTTCAAACTCCAACTCATTAATTCTTTTTCGTAATATTTCGGCAATACGTAAGGTATCCACTATGGTTGCATCAGAGAGTAAGACTAAAAATTCATCACCGCCCCATCGAAATATCATATCATCTTTACGAATTCCCTGCACCAGTATTGAAGATATTTTTTGGATAACTTTATCTCCAAACTGGTGACCAAGAGTATCATTGATGACTTTAAAGTTATCGATATCAACAAAAATAGCTCCATAGTTTTTAAAATTGTTTTCACTAATAAGATTATCAAATCGATGTTTGAGTGTATACTTTGTTTCAAGTCCAGTTAAAGCATCTTTTGAGGCTTCTTTTACAATTTCAGATATATCTATCATCGAAACTAAAAAAACCTCTTGCATATTTAAAACAAGTTTACGCACTCTTATCTTTACAAACAGTTTTGTACCATCTTTTCTCATAAACAATATATTTTGTTCCTCTTGAGTGCTTTGAAATAGATTCTCTATATCACTGTATGGGAAAAAAGAGCGTAACGTTTTAAGATCCAACTCATTGATATCTCTATAAAGCGACATATCAAAAAAAGCTTTGTTTGCATACTGAACCTGAAAGTCCAAACCAAGGATCAAAATCGATTCAAAAAGTGTGTCGTATGCTTTTGTATAGTATTGTTCTATTTTTTTTAATGATTTTTCAACAGACTGCTTGAGGATCTCTCTTGTAACAGGTTTAATGATATAGTCGGAGACATTTAACTCGATAGCTTCTAAAAGATTCTCTTTGTCTGAATAAGCACTCATAACTATAATGGGTACTTCTGTATTTATTTGTCTGATTTTTTTAACAAGTTCTATCCCATCCATTTTTGGCATGCGGATATCAGTTATGATAATGTCTGGTTGATTAGTGCAATATTGTTCATATGCTTCTAGCCCATCTTCAGCCACAAGCACCTTTTTACATACTTTTTGCAGTACTGTAGAGATATTGGTACGTGTTATATAATCATCTTCAACATATAAAATTGTATGGCCACTATTTTGCATAGATGGATTATATAAAGTATGAGTGAGTTTTTAGTGATTTTTCTACTACACTCTTAAAAGAGTATAGTAATATTAGAACTGTGGCTGTACGAAAGGAACGACTTGTTTTTTACGACTTAAAACGCCATCCAACCATGCTTTGTGGTTTTGTAGTTGCGTGTTGAACGCTTTTTCAATCTTACTTTCATCATCAGAAACGACAAGAAGTTTTGAACCCTCTTTCATGATGTCAGTTAAAAGAATTAAAACAGTATGTAAGCCATTTTCCTCTTTCATCTTTTTCATATCTTCTAAAAGTTCCTCTTCACGAGGCTCTAAAACACTGATATCCACCATCTCAAGTTGACCGATACCAACTTTCGTACCATTCATATCAAACTCTTTGTAATCACGAGTATTTAACTCACGTGCCGTTGCACCCTCAACAGCAGATTTTACAACAAACATCTCCATTGCAAGTTCTTTATAGTTCTCAATCCCTGCAATTTGTGCTAACTCTTTTACAGCTTTTGTATCTACTTTTGTACATGTAGGTGATTTAAAGATAACCGTATCACTTAAAATCGCAAGCATCATCATCCCTGCTATATCTTTTGGTACTGCAACACCATAAGCGTTATACATCTCAAAAATAACTGTGTTTGAAGAACCAATAGGACGAATCCATGCT
>Ga0256843_1003178_pt1 | contig 11557 bp, 11 predicted proteins | sample AlvinellametaG_FD_191572 | JGI IMG/M metagenome (GOLD analysis project Ga0256843, IMG submission 191572) | Pompeii worm associated microbial communities from hydrothermal vent at the East Pacific Rise, Pacific Ocean - Alvinella | ecosystem: Host-associated > Annelida > Integument > Unclassified ... | reverse complement strand
CAAATACAAGGGCAGAGATAATAACACCGCTTATTACCGCCACGGCCAGATCTGTAAATATAGTAATAAGTGTAGTTGCAATAAGCACGAAAGCATCTTCTTTCGGGATTCTTTTTAGTTTGTCAAGACTGGCCCATTCAAACGTGGCTATACTTACCATAAACATTATTCCTATAAGAACGGCAAGAGGTATTTTTTCAATGTATTGGGATAAAAAAACAACAAACAGGATTATTAAAACAGCTGCCGTAATTCCGCTTAGCCTTCCTCTGCCTCCTGACGTATGGTTTATGATTGTCTGTCCGATCATTGCACATCCGGCCATACCTCCGAACATTCCGCTTAAGGCGTTTCCTGCACCGAGTGCTTTTGCCTCTTTGTTACCGTTACCCCTCTCACCGCTCATCTCTTCTAAAACTTCAAGAGTAAGAAGTGATTCGATGAGACCCACAAGCGCCATTATGATAGCGTAAGGAAGGACGATTTTTAGCGTTTCAAGGTTTAAAGGTACGTCAGGCCAGTGAAAAGTTGGAAATTCACCGTTAATGTGTGCGAGGTCGCCTATTGTTTTTGTATCCAAGTGAAAAAAAACAACTATTGAAGTGACTACGATAATAGCACCAAGCCCGGCCGGTATGACTTTTGTATATTTTGGAAGGAAATACATAATCGCCATGGTAAGTGCAACAAGCATGTATATGGCTAAACCTTCGCCTTTGAAAAACTGAAACTGTGAATATGCGATAACTATCGCAAGACCGTTTACGAATCCGTAAACAACGGGCATCGGTACAAGGCGTATGAATTTCGCAAATCCTAAAACACCTATTAAAAGCTGAATAATACCCGCAAGTATTGCTGCAAGATAGAGATACTCCACTCCGTATTTACTCACAAGACTCACTACAACAACCGCAACGCTTCCTGCGGCTCCGCTAATCATTCCGGGTTTTCCACCAAAAGCGGCGGCTATGAGTCCGAGGATAAATGCCGTGTAAAGTCCTACAAGCGGTGAAACACCCGCAACAAAGCTGAATGCGATAACTTCAGGTATGAGTGCTACTGAGACTACAACACCGGCTAAGATATCGTTTTTTGTATTTTTTGCGTTATAATTTTGCAAAATTTTTGAAAACAAGTATAATCCTTTTGAATTTTTTGAGGCGGAATTATAACATATAAGGTTATAAAGTTTTGAAAGTATGAAATTGCTGTAACTATAATAAAAATCAACAGATAAACCAATAACAATTTAAAGGATTGTGATGTTTGAAAAAAAAGGTGAGTTTTTTACAAATAAAGATGAAAATTTTTTAAAAGAGTCAGATTTTGTGATATTTTGGAATGAAAAGCCCAAAAAACTAATCAAAAATTATGCAGTGCTCGGCGGGACGGATGAACATTCAAAAGTGGATATCCCAAGGGCTGATAAAGATCTTGCACTGCTTCTTGCAAGGCTTGCGTATGTATTTGAGATATATGATGAGGAGCTTAAAGACACGGATGAGTTTGAAGATTATGTCGATATCCTAAAGGGTGTGAGGGTAAAAACCCAGATAAAAAAACACCTTACTACGCTTGAAGAAATAAGCGGGGTTTTGTATTTAATAGATTCTTCAGATAAAGTGAGTATCATTTTGGGAGATGTTGAAGACGAAGAGATTGAAGCGATACTCGGTTTTGTTAAAATGCTTGGAGACAAGGTGGGGGTTTTTAGTAAAAACGATATAAGCGGATATGAAATAGATTTTTATGAATAAGGAGATTTTATGCAGTATCTTTTAAACACATATGCAAGATTCGACGTACAGTTTGAAAAAGGAATGAGTGCCACTCTTTGGGATAAAAACGGAGAGAGTTATATAGATTTTACAAGCGGTATAGGAGTTGTGAGTGTCGGGCACGGTAATGAAAGACTTGCAAACGTCATATGTAACCAGGCTAAAAATATAATTCACATCTCAAACCTGTACAGAATCGAACCGCAAGAAAGACTTGCCGAAGAGATTGTAAAAAAAAGCGGAATCGAGGGTGGAATATTTTTCTGTAACAGCGGAGCCGAAGCAAATGAAACGGCTCTTAAAATTGCAAGAAAGTATGGGGAAGTAAACGGAGAGATTAAAAGATATAAAGTTATAACACTTGAAAACTCTTTCCACGGAAGAACCATTTCTACACTCAAAGCCACAGGACAGCCGAAATTTCACCAGTATTTCGGTCCTTTTCCCGATGGTTTTACATACGCGAAAAATATAGCGGATATCTACAATAAAATCGATGATAAAACCGTAGCCGTTATGATAGAACTTATTCAGGGAGAAGGCGGGGTTAATCCGTTTGACAAAGAAGAGATTCAAAACCTTGCTAAGTTTTTAAAAGAAAAAAACATTCTCTTAATCGTAGATGAGGTTCAAACAGGCATATACAGAACCGGAGAATTTCTGGCAAGCAATCTGTACGAAATAGTACCCGATATAGTAACTATGGCAAAAGGACTCGGGGGCGGTGTTCCGATAGGTGCAGTTTTAACAACCCACACGGATGTATTAAAACCCGGAGATCACGGCAGTACGTTCGGCGGAAACTATCTTGCGACTGCGGCAGCTTTGGAAGTTGTTAAGATTTTGGATGAAGAGAAAAGAAACGGTAAACTTGAAGATACGATTGAATATTTTGAAAACAGACTTCTTGAAATCGCAAAAGAATATCCGGATATGTTTGAAAGTGTAAGCGGATACGGACTGATGAGAGCGCTTAGGGCTAAAACACCTGAGATCAGGGATGAAATTGTAAAAAAAGCCTTTGAAAACAAACTTTTAATATTAAAAGCTGGAACTCATTCCGTAAGGTTTTTACCGCCTCTTACAATTTCAAAAGATGAGATTGATGAAGGTTTTGAAAGATTGAAAACTGCTTTAAATACTTTGGAGAACAAAATTGAAAATTAAACCGGTTTTTTTATTCCTGCCGGTTTTTCTTTTCGGCGGTTCACTTTTAAACGATCTTAAGCAAAAAGAACTAAATTTTGACAAACAACAGAGCATTCAAGAGAGTAAAGATACTGAAAAATCGTGGATAAGTCCTGTTATATTTAAATATTCATACACAAAAGATAATACGCTTGGAGATATTAAAACAACAAACAAAACATTAAGCATAAGTGTAAACCAGCCGGTTTTCAAATCAGGTGCGATTTATTATTCTATCAAATACGCAAAACATTCCAAATCGTATAATCTGCTTAATATCGAGCTAAAAAAAAGGGAGCTTGTTAAACAGGCGCTTGATCTCGCATATGATTATAATATAGCTCTTCTAAACAGAAATATTTTGCTTTTAAATATTGAAAATACAGAAATTGACATTCAGAAAAAGAAAGAGGATTTTTTAAGCGGTGTAGGAGATTCCGCATTGTTGAACAATGCCGTATTGCAACTCAATACTCTGAAACTTTCACTTGCGGATATAGATTCTTCAATCAAAAAGATAAAATATTCATTTGAGAATATATCTTCACTTAATATCGGAAGACTAAAACTGCCTGTTTTTAAACTTGTGGATTTAAAAGAGTACTTAAAAAACAATTTAGATCTTTTAAAACAGGAAAAATTGAAAAAAGTAAAATACGATTTATATAAAATGCAAGTTGGTGATCAGCTTTTAAGTGTAAACTTGAATGCGTCATACAACTGGCAGGATGTTTCATATTCTAAAAACACTCCGCTTTTACAGGATGACAAAAACAACTTCTACAGAGTCGGATTAAGCATAACACTGCCTATAAATTTCAATGCGCAAAATAAAATCGAAAAAACAAAAATAGAATATATGAAATCTCAACTTGCAATTGAAGATACGAAACTGCAGCTTGAGAATATGTATAAAAGTACATTAAATCAAATCTTAACGATCGATAAAAAAATAAAAATCTATCAAAACAATATAAAAGTATATGATGATCTGATAGCTTCAACTTTGGACTCCGTTAAGGCGGGTAACGCTACCGAATCGGATTTGAAAATTCTTCAAAATTCAAGAAAAACAATGTTTATCAATATCGATATACTCAAACTTCAAAAACAAAAACTAATGCTCTCGCTTTACTATAAACTTAATACGGAAAAAACTCCGTTTTAATTCTTTTTTCTGTAACTGCTTGTAACACTGAAGAGTGATTCATACCAAAATTATCTTATTTAGTATAAGTTTTCGTTATAATTACCAATATTATAAGATTAAAGGAGTGATATGAAAGTTGATGTTTTAATTGTCGGTGCTGGAGGAGCGGGATTATATGCGGCTCTAAGTGCGGCACAAGAAGCAAAAGGGATGGAAATTGCCGTTTTAACGAAAGTTTATCCTACAAGAAGCCATACCGGTGCGGCACAGGGTGGTGTAAATGCGGCTCTTGCCAATGTCGATCCTACTGACAGTGAAGAGTTACATACATTTGACACTATTAAAGGTAGTGACTATTTAGCGGATCAGAAAGCAACTAAGTATATGTGTTATGAAGCTCCGAGAATTATCAGGGAAATGGAGCATATGGGTGTACCTTTTTCAAGACTTAACAACGGTAAAATCGCACAAAGACCTTTCGGTGGTGCAAGTAAAGACAGAACTTGTTACAGTGCGGATAAAATGGGGCATGTAATGCTTCACACTTTATATGAACAGTGTATTAAACACGATATTAAATTTTTAAACGAATGGTTTATGCTAAACATAGCACACGACGGTCAGAGACTTCAGGGTGTTACTGCCATAAACATCGCAACAGGTGAGATCCAGTTTATTCACGCTAAAGCTGTTATTCTTGCAACAGGCGGGCACAGCAGAATTTACTGGGGATATACATCAAACGCTCTTGGCTGTACGGGTGACGGTACCGCTGCTGCTTTAAGAGCGGGTCTTCCTCTTAAAGATATGGAGTTTTTACAGTTCCACCCGACAGGACTTAGAAAGTCGGCTATTCTTGTATCTGAAGCTGCAAGAGGTGAGGGCGGACACCTTATTAACAATAAAGGTGAAAGATTTATGAGCAAATATGCTCCTGAAAAAATGGAACTCGGCCCAAGAGACCTTGTTAGTAGAAGTATTATGACTGAGATCAGGGAAGGCAGAGGATTTAAAGACGAAGAAGGAAGAGAATACGTACATCTTGACCTGACACACCTTGGTGAAGAAAAAATAAAAACAAGACTTCCTCAAATTAGAGAACTAACAATCGACTTTGAAGGAATCGACCCTATAAAAGAGCCTATTCCTATTAAACCTACAGCTCACTATGCAATGGGCGGAATTCATACGGACGTTAGATGTGAAACTCCGATTGCCGGTGTGTATGCGGCAGGTGAAGCGCAGTGTGTAAGTGTACACGGTGCAAACAGACTTGGAGGTAACTCACTTCTTGATATCGTTGTATTCGGTCATGTGGCCGGAAAAGAAGCTGTAAGATACGCGGAAGGTACTGATTTTGCCAAAGGCGGAGAAGCTAAACTTCAGGATGATATTAAATTCATTCAAGAGCTGTTTGACAGAGAAAGCAAAGAAACTTTAGGAGATCTCAGAGACGAGCTTGGTGAGATTATGTTCAGACATTTCGGTGTATTTAAAAATGAAGCAGAAATGCAAGAAGGCTATGACAAACTTAAAAACCTTATTGAAAGAGCTAATAAAAACCTTGCCGTTGAAGATAAATCAAAAGTATTCAATACAGATTTACAAAGTCTGCTTGAGTTTTACAACCTGCTTGAAATTGCTGATGTGCTGGCTTACGCTTCACTTCAGAGAAAAGAAAGCAGAGGTAGTTTCTACAGAGACGATTATCCGAAAAGAGATGATGAAAACTATTTATATCACTCAATGATTACTAAAAATGCAGACGGTAGTTTCAAATATGAAAAAGGTGAAGTTGATCTAAGCCTTTACGAACCGGCAGAGAGAAAGTATTAGTGAAAAGTTAAAAATGAAGAGTGAAAAGTGAACTTTTACATTTTTCACTTTGCACTTTTCACTTAACATGGTCTCCCGGGCGGGATTCGAACCCACGACCTTCGGATTAGGAATCCGACGCTCTATCCGACTGAGCTACCGGGAGGTCAGGGGAAATTATATCAAAAATTAAAAAAAATTATAAAAGATAAATTTTATCTCATTTAGCGAAAAATATGCTATAATAATTTAAAGGATGGCAAATGAAAAAAATCAAATACGTAACTAAAGTCAAAAGATTTAATCCTGAAACGAACGAAAGTTACTGGCAAGATTTTGAAGTGGAAGTTGAAGACAGTCTTACTGTACTTGAGCTTTTAATGTACATTAAAGACAAAATTGATGAAAGTCTGACTTTCAGAGCGTTTTGTAGAAGTGCTATCTGCGGTAGCTGTGCGATGATTATTAACGGACGTGCGGGGCTTGCATGTAAAATTCAGGCAAAAGACAAAATCAAAAACGGTGTTATAAGAATTGAGCCGTTAAATCATTTACCGATTGTAAAAGACCTGGTTGTTGATCAGGACCCAGCATTTAACAAACTTAAAAAAGTAAAACCTTATCTTGAGCCGGATCCGAAAAAAGTACCTGACAACCTTAAATGTGAGTCATTGGTAACACCTGAAGAGTTTGCAAAATACGACAAACAGACTGACTGTATTTTATGTATGGCATGTTACGGACAGTGTAACGCGCTTGAAGGTGAGGAGGCATATTTAGGGCCGTTCCAGCTTACAAAAGCATTCAGATTTATTATGGACAGCAGAGATGGTGTGGATGTTGAAGAGAGAATCAAACTTGTAGAAGATGCCGGAATCTGGGACTGTGTACAGTGTCAGATGTGTCTTGCGGCGTGTCCTAAAGGAATTAAGCCTGGAGAAGATATACTTGAGCTTAGAAGAATAGCTAAAGACGTCGGTGAAGACAATATTGCAACAAGAAGAGCGAAAGTCTGGTTTGCAAATGTATTTGAAACAGGACAGATTGATAAATGGCATTTACCTGAAGTTGCATTTGGCGACGAAAAAGGTGAGGCTATTACCAAAAAACTTGAAGAAGAGTTTAGAAGCAGAGGTATGAAAGAAGAAGAATTCGGTCCTCAGCCGTTTGACGGAATTAAAGAATTCCAGAAATTTATTAAAAAACTTGAAAAGGAACTGTAATGAAAAAAATCGGTATTTATCCTGGATGTTGCTTTCAAGGGGCGGATATTCACAACTATGATATAACTGAAGACTTTTTAGAAAAAATGGGCGTTGAAGGCGTTTTACTTGAAAGAAGCGCATGCTGCGGAGGCGGTGTTATTGATGAAACGAATAAAATGATAGTATACGGTCTTAATGCAAGAAACATCGCGCTTGCGGAAGAAAAAGGCGTAGATCTTTATACACCGTGTAATACATGCTATATGATTATCGCAAAAACGAAACTTGCGCTTGATTCAGATCCTGAACTTAAAGAAAAAATTAATAAAATTTTAGCCGATGAGGGGCTTGAGTATAAAGGAACTGCAAAAATTTATCATACTCTTAACCTAATCAGGGATTTCATCGGTATGGATGAATATAAAAGCAAAATCAAAAGAAAACTCGGCGGAGTAAAAGTGGCGCCTTATTACGGATGTCATGTACTTGCACCTGATGAAGTGGCGCTTGACGATCCTGAAAACCCTACAGTGCTTAAAGAAATTCTTGAACCTTTAGGTGTGGAGGTTGTAGAAGGATATCAGCATGAAAATACATGCTGCGGTTATCATGCGAGATTTACTAACCCTGATCAAAAAGAAAGACTTGCAGTAAAACCTCTTGACGGTGCAAAAGAAGCAGGTGCGGATATTGTTACTACTCCTTGTCCTCTATGCCATAAAGCCATGGACGGATATGAAGAGCCTATTTTACAGGTAACACAGCTTATAAACGTGGCTTGCGGGTCAACTCCTGAAGATGCGTTTTGGAATCTGAACAAAACGGAAGTTAAAATCTCTATCGGATAATTTTCCGTTTTGTTTTATTTTCTACAAAAAGTGTCTGGCACTAAGTGTTTTCAAAATTACTTTTTGCGTTATAGATAATAGTGTTTATTAGAATATTAAATGAGAATAGTAAATGATTAGAATTACGATTAATTGTTTAACATTATAATTATCGGATTTTATTTATGACTGTTTTTGTATTGGATCTTTTATAACTGCATTATGTGTTAAATTTGATAATATACGCAAAAAAAAGGAATAAAAATACGTTACGACATTATTGAAAAAATAGGTGAGGGCAACAGGGGAGAAGTTTATAAAGCCAAACTTGAAGACGGCAGAATTGCGGCGATAAAATGGGCCAAAAACTATGAAATAGACAAAGAGTGGGAAATACTCAGTTTCTTAAACGGACTTTGCGCACCTAAGCCTATATACAGAGGAAAACGTTATTTTATAATGGAGTATGTAGAGGGTAAACCTTTAAAAGAATACGTTGGAAACAGTGAGTATTATGAAGTGTTAAAAAAAGCGTTACACAATGCCTATATATTGGATGAAAAAGGTGTGTTTCACGGGCAGCTTGGGAGGTATTACCATATTTTAAATACAAAAGATGGTGTGAAATTTATAGATTTCGAAAGAGGTGTATTTACACAAAATCCGAGAAATTTTTTGCAGATTGTGGGATATTACTTGTTTAGGGATGAAAAATATGATAAAAAAGCTCTGAATTTAATCGTAGATCTTTACAAAAAAAACAGAAAAGAAGCGTTAAATAAAATAATAAGGCTGATGGATGAAAGTTAATGTTAAAAGATTTTTAGAAGGCAAAGTGTGGTTTGAAAATTTTGAAATAGATTATAAAGAAGACGAAACCGTGCTTGAACTGCTTGACAGGGTAAAAGCTATAGACAGAAGCATCACATACAGAAGTTTTTGCAGAAGCAGCATATGCGGTACGTGTGCCGTAAAAGTAAACGATAAAACCGTGCTTGCATGTAAGACGAAAGTAAAAGATTTTATCGAACATGACGAAATTATTATCGAACCTGTTGACAGAAGCAGGGTTATTAAAGATCTTGTGGTTGATCACAGTTATATTGAAAAGGCAATAAAACAGAATAAACTATGGTTCGAAGATGAAATAAGAGGAGAGAGGGAGAATCTGCAAACACCGCAGGAACTTCAAAAATATGAAAAACAAACAGACTGTATCATGTGTATGGCGTGTCATTTTGAGTGTGAAGCTCTTGATTATACTCCTGATTTTGCCGGACCGTTTATATTTACAAAATATTTCAGGTTTGTATTTGACAGCAGGGATAAAAGCGATACACAAGAAAGAATAGACCTTGCAAAAGAAAACGGTCTTTATAATTGTATAAACTGCCAAAAATGTGTGATGGTGTGTCCGAAAGGGATTGCAAGTGCATTTGATATAAAAATGTTACAAAACTCTGACACAAATTATCAAGAATGCTCATTCAGTTCTGAAAATTCGATGTTTTTTTAATCAAAGTTTGTCACTTTTATGTCATCTTGATATATAATTTTATTAAAAAAGGAACTTAATGGCTGTAAGACCTTATGTAAAACCTCTATGGAAAGAAATAACGTTTGAAGAAGAGGGTCTTGATGCAAGAGCGCTTGTTACAAGAACCGATAAAAAAGGTAAAATAACGTTTGCATCAAAAGCGTACAGGGATATGACAAAATATTCAAAAGACGAGCTTATAGGTGCGCCTCATAATATCGTAAGGCATCCTTTTATGCCTGAGACCGCATTTAAAAAAATGTGGGATACGATTCAAAGGGGAGAGCATTTTAACGCACTTGTGATGAACCTGAGAAAAGACGGTCTTCATTACTGGGTTGATGTGCATGTGGATCCTATAGACGAAAACGGAAATGTAGTAAGCGACCCTTCAAAAATAGCAGGATATGTTGCAATAAGAAGGGAACCTACAAGGGAAGAGATAGAAGAAGCGTATGAACTGTACAAAGCAATGAGAAAAGCCGAACTATTGGAAAAAGACGATTTAAAAGAGTGGGAAAAAGAGGTTTTAAAACATTTGTGATATTTTAATATCAGTTGCCTGTCATTTTGACTCATTATACTTTCATAAAAGAGTCAAAAAGGATAGGCAATGTCAGATAGACCAATTAAGCCGGTTTGGGAAGAGGTATCATTTCAGGATATCGGCCTTGATGCAAGGGCACTTGTGACAAGAACCGATAAAAACGGTATTATTACGTTTGCATCAAAAGCGTACAGGGAGCTTAGCTGTTATTCAAAGTCTGAACTTGTAGGCAGAAGCCACAACATAATCAGACACCCGTTTATGCCGAAAATAGTATTTAAAAAGATGTGGGAAGCAATAAAAACAGGAAAACATTTCAGCGGAATAGTTATGAATATGAGAAAAGACGGAAAATATTACTGGGTGGAAGTAAGAATAGATGCAATAGACACAAGCGGTAATATAATAAGCTCACTCTCATCTGTCGGTGAAGGAGCAGTTGATAAAAGCTCTGAAGAGATAGCCGGATACGTGGCAATCAGAAGAGAGCCGACAAGAAAAGAGATTAACGAATCCATAAAAGTTTACAAAAAACTTAAAAAACAGGAACTTGAAAAAAAAGTATTTTTAAACGATAGAGAAAAGGAAGTGATGAAGGTTTTATGAAAGAAGAGTTTTTTATAAAAAACATCCGATCAAAATATACGGGTGATGACGGTGCTGTTGTCGGATCAGATGTAATAGCGAGCGATTCGTTTTTTGAAGGTATACATTTTAAAAAAGAATGGATGAGTTTAAAAGATATAGCCATTAAGGCATCGCTCGTAAATATCAGCGATATGATTGCCATGAACGCTAAACCGAAATACGCTCTTTTAAATATCGGCTTTCCGAAATTTTATACGTTAAAAGATATAAAAGATCTAACCGACGGCTTTAATGAATGCGCAAAGCAATACGGCTATGAAATAATAGGCGGAGATACGATTAAAAACGACAAACTTGCGATATCCATGACATTTATAGGTAAAAGTAAAAAACCTGTTTTCAGAAAAGCAAAACTTAACGAATATGTGGCATATACAGGAAATATCGGCAGTGTAAGAAAAGATCTTTTTACACTTTTAAGAGGCGGGAGTGTAAGTATAAGATCTAAATTTATAAAACCGCAGCTGAGAGACAAGTTTTTTTATAAGGCCGCACCTTATATAACCGCAGCTCTTGATATCAGCGACGGCCTTTTTAAAGAGCTTGAGAGAATATCAAAGATTTCAAAGCTCGGGTTTAAATTTTTTTATAATATAGACAAATGCACAGGGTGCAGCGGGGAAGAGTATGAAATTCTTTTTACTTTCAATAAAAAACATTTGCCAAAAATTTTAAATATTGCTAAACTTACAAGAACTGAAATTAATATATTTGCCCTAACCAAAAGAGGCTCTTTTAAAAGCAGGTGCAAAGAAAATCATTTTTAAGGATTAAAATGAATTTTATTAAATATGCCCTTTCAGATCTTTTTGACTCCAAAATAATTAAATATTCATTCGCTCCTTTGTTTCTGAGCGTA
>Ga0256843_1003177_pt1 | contig 11559 bp, 12 predicted proteins | sample AlvinellametaG_FD_191572 | JGI IMG/M metagenome (GOLD analysis project Ga0256843, IMG submission 191572) | Pompeii worm associated microbial communities from hydrothermal vent at the East Pacific Rise, Pacific Ocean - Alvinella | ecosystem: Host-associated > Annelida > Integument > Unclassified ... | reverse complement strand
AGATATTAGTGGTAAAAATATTGTAACAGTGCTTCCTGATAGTGCTTGTAGGTATCAAAGTACTAAACTATTTAAGTAATGTATATAGAGATAACTAATAGTGGTTTTAAGGTTATTGGAAAAGAGCCATTAAAACTAAATTTAAAACAGCTTGGAATCGAAAGCTTTAGCTTCGCCATTTCGGGATTAAAGTATCCGATTCCAAATAAAAAAGATACCCTTTTTGAGACTATAAAAATAAAAGATGGCAAAGTCTATAACTTAGAATACCATCAAAAAAGAGTAGATTTTGCTTATAAAAATTTATTTTATAAAGAGAGTGAGTTAAAACTACAAAATACTTTTAAAGATATTCCACAAAATGGCTTATTTAGAGCAAAAATAATATACAATAAAGAGGGTTTAATAGAGTGTGATTACTTTAAATATAAAAAAAAGAGTATATCAAAAATAGCATTAGTTGAGCTAGATTTAGATTATAATTATAAATATTTAGATAGAAGTTATTTTGATATTTTATTTAAAAAGTTTGATTTTGATGAGTTTTTAATAACAAAAAATGGATATTTAACAGATACAACTATCTCTAATATTGCGCTTTTAAATAAAAACAATACTTGGCATACACCAAAAGAGCCTCTACTGAGAGGAACAACAAGGCAGAGGTATATAGAGGCTTCTAAATTAATAAAAAAAATGATACACTACCACAATTTAAAAGAGTATTCAAAATTAGCAATGCTAAATGCAATGATAGATTTTAATATATTAGGGGTTTAAGATGGAGTTTTTTGAAAAAAAGAGCTATAAAGAGTTAGTTGTAAAAAACTGCTATAACACACTAGATTTTTTACTAAAAGAGGGATTAGACTTCTCTATTGCAACATATACAAATGTTATAAAATGCAATCCAGAGATTCCAAAAGATATTATAGAATTTGATGAGAGTGCTTTGTTTGTAATAGCAAATTATACAAAAGAGAGTAGCCTACTTACAAAAGAGTATTTTTCATTTGAAGCAGGGTTTGGAGAAGAGAATTTTGGCTCTACTATTACAATTCCGCTTGAGGCAATTATGCAAATAATTGTAGATGAAGAGATTTTACATATTAGCTACTATGAGCCAAAAGTGCCAGTAGAGAAGAACTCTATGGAGATGCTTTTAAATAACCCTGAGAATCAAAAGCTACTAAAGAAGAAATTAGCCAAAAAGTAGCAAAGTATCGCTATTATTAATTTTTTGTTTACTTTTTATACTATTTTTGTTAATTTATTTGACTTTTTAAAAAAAAGTATGCTATACTTACGTTGTAAACAAAAAACAAGGAGATTTACAATGAAAAAAGGTTTATTACTTTCTGTAATTGCTACAGGATTTATTTTTGCAGGTGGAAATATTGCTCCAGTTGCTCCAGTACAACAACCAACAGTTGCTCCAGCAGCATGTGATTTCTGGGGAACTTTAGCAATGAGATATGATTTCAAAAAAGATGGTGATCTTGGTCTTGGTAAAAAAGAGAACAACTTCTATGCAACAGCACTTGCTATTGGTGTAGAAAAAGAGTTAGGTTATGGATTTGGTTTTGGTGCTGAGTTTGGTGCTTATACTGATTTAGGTTTAAATATTGCTGATACAGTAGATGGAACTCATTCTGAGCTTTCTCAATTATATCTAACTTATAAAAATGGTAATACAGTAGTTAAAGCTGGTCGTCAAGCACTTCCTAAATCTCTATCTCCATGGGCATGGTCTGATAGAACTGCAGGTGTTCTTGATAGAACATTCGAAGGTGTAGTTGTAGTTAATACTGATATTAAAGATACTACATTAGTTGGTGCATGGGTAGCTAGATATGCAGATGGCGATAAGAGTGTTAGAGTAAATGGTGAGAATAATAAAGGTATCTTTATGCTTACTATGCAAAATAAATCTATTGCAAATACAACTGTAACTGCAAGTGTTTATTATGCTCCAAAACCTCTAAAAGCTACTTCTGGATGGTTATCTGTAGAGACTAAAGCTGGTAGTGCAGATTTAGGATTACAATTAGCTTATGCTAAAGTTAAAGGTCTTGGTCTTAAGAAAACTTTAGGTGCTGCTGCTTATGTTGGTGGTAACTTCAATGGTTTAGATGCTAGATTAACTTTAGCTTATATTGATGATGGTAAATCACCATTAGTACTTGGTACTACAAGTGGATTCTGGGGTAACTCATTTGCAGGAGCATTTGGTGGTAACACAATGGGTGCTAAGCAAAAAATTGCAAGAGTTGATCTTGGTTATAAAATTGATGGTTATGGAAAAGTTTATGGTGGTGTAGGTGTTGATAAAGTAACTGGTGGTAAAACTATGGTTGGTGGAAGAATCGGTTATGACTTCAAAGTTGCAGATGTTAATGCAAAAATCGAGTATAGATACCACAAAGATAACGATTCTGTAAAACATCACAGAATCAGAGTTCAAGGTGTTTATAAGTTCTAATAAAACTTACAAACACTTCTTTCAAGCTTCGGCTTGAAAGCTCTACTTTTAAATCTTTTAAATAATCTAATTTCTTTCTAAATTTATCTTTTTTATTTTTCATTATGTTATAATTCTCTCAAAAAAGGCTTTTAATGCAAAAGACTCTTCATTTAATATCTTTAGGGTGCAATAAAAATTTAGTTGATAGTGAAGTTATGCTTGGTAGATTGCATACATATAAAATTACTAATGATATAAGCAATGCAGATGTAATTATAGTAAATACTTGTGGCTTTATAGAAGCAGCTAAAGAGGAGTCTATTAGCACTATATTAGAAGCAAATGAGCTTAGAAAAGAGGATTCTCTTTTAGTAGTTAGTGGTTGTTTGAGTGAGAGATATAAAGATGAGTTAATTAAAGCAATTCCTGAAGTTGATATATTTACAGGGGTTGGAGATTATGAAAGAATTGATGAGCTTATATTAAATAAAGAGTCATCTTTTACACCTGAGGTTTATCTAGCAAATGAGAACTCAAAAAGAGTAATTACTAATTCAAACTATCATGCATATATAAAGCTTAGTGAAGGGTGTAACCAAAACTGCTCATTTTGTGCAATTCCTAGCTTTAAAGGCAGACTTAAATCTAGAACAATAGAATCAGTTGTTGCTGAGGTTAGCAGTTTGATAGAGCAAGGCTTTAAGGACTTTAGTTTTATCTCTCAAGATACATCAAGCTATGGAAGAGATTTAGGCAATAAAAATGCCTTAATTGATTTAATTAAACAAATAGAGCTACTTCCAGGAATAAAGAGTGCTAGAATTTTGTACCTCTATCCATCAACTACAACCTTTGAGCTTATAGATGCTATTGCTAACTCTCCTATATTTCAAACATATTACGATATGCCAATACAACATATTAGCGATAATATGCTAAAAATAATGAAAAGAGGTGCCAAAGAGAAGCAAACTAAAGAGCTACTTGAGTATATGAAAAGTAAAAGTGGAAGCTTTATTAGAACAGCAGTAATTGCAGGACACCCTGGCGAGAGCGAAAAAGACTTTTTAGAACTAAAGAGCTTTTTAGAAGAGTTTGAGTTTGATAGAGTTACTGTATTTGAGTACTCAAATGAAGAGAATACTACTGCTTATAATTTAGAGCAAATTCCAAAAGAGATAATATCAAAAAGGGCAGATGAGATAGGGGAGATTGCAAGAGAGCTTATGATTAAATCTAACTCTAAATTAATTAATAAAGAGATAGATTTAATTATAGATGGCATTAGCAATGAACACGAGTTTTTACTAACTGCAAGACCAACACTTTGGGCACCTGAGATTGATGGAGAGGTATTAATTAATGATACAAATGATTTTAAAGTAGAACACGGCGACTACTATAAAGCTCTAGTTACCCAAATTGCAGATACAACCCCACTTGCTACTCTAATTAAAAAGATATGATAGATAAAATTATACTAAACTCTCTAAAAGAGTCAAAAAATCTTTTAGCATTCTCTGCGGGAGTTGATTCTACAGCTTTGTTTTTTCTATTAAAAGAAAAAAAGATTAATTTTGATATTGCAATAGTTAATTATAATATAAGAGATGAAGCAATTTATGAAGTTGAGTATGCAAAAGAGTTAGCTAAAAAGTATAATAAAAAGATTTTTATTAAAGAGGCTAAAGAGTTTAATAGCAATTTTGAAGCAAATGCAAGAGAGTTTAGATATAACTTTTTTAAAAATATAATAAAAAGCCAAAACTACAATAATCTATTAACAGCACACCATCTAAATGATAAACTAGAGTGGTTTTTAATGCGCCTAAGTAAAGGTGCTGGGGTTTTAACACTTAGTGGAATGAGCCAAATTGAGCAAAGAGATAACTTTAATATTATTCGACCTCTTTTAAATATTACAAAAGATAAGTTAATTAATTATTTAGAGAAAAATAGCATTAAATACTTTATAGATAAGAGTAACTTTGATACTAAATTTGAGCGCAATAGGTTTAGACCAATAGTTAATAAACTCTTAGAAAATGGCAAAGATGGATATATTAGAAGCTTTGAGTTTTTACAAAATGATGCAAATATAATAAAGAGTGGCTTTAGATTAAAATATAAAGAAAAAGAGCTAAGAGTAATTGAGCTAAATTCAATAGATTTTGCCCCAAATGCCTTAAACTTTTATCTAAAAGAGCTAGGATACCTAATAAGCTATAAAGAGCAACTCTTAATAAAAGAAAAAAAATCATTTGTAATTGGCAGAACTTGGGCAGTTGAATTAGTAGATACTCTACTCTATATTGCTCCTTATTTAAATATAGTAATTCCAAAAGAGGATAGAGAAAAGTTTAGAAAAGCAAAAATACCACCAAAAATTAGAGGCTATATTTATAGCGAGAAAATAAATTGCGATTTTTGAAAGTGGCAATAAACTTAGCACTAAGTGAGACTAAAGTCTCACTTCCAAAAAGAAAAAATATACTATCAGCTTATGGAAGTGGGACTTTAGTCCCACCAAATGCCAAATCTAGTGTGTGGCTAAAGCTCAATGCTAATAAATTAAAAGATTTTATGCTTCTTAAAAAGATCTCCACTTCTGTGGAGATGACAGCTTAGTGTCATTGTATAATAATAGATACCCGTTTTCACAGGTATGACGATACTATGTCATTCTAGCGATTGTGAGAATCTACAGTTTTGGTTTAATGGTATTGGGGTAAAAAAAGGGAGATAAAGAAAAAGATTATCTATATAAAACAACTCCTTTACTCTCTTACCCCTTTATCCCTAAAATAAACTTTTAAGGCTTACGGAAATGGTATTGGACTGAAGTTTCGCTTCCAAAAAGAAAAAATATACTACCGCCTCATAGAAGTGGGACTTTAGTCCCACCAAATGCCAAACACTAGGTGAGACTAAAGTCTCACTTCCAAAACCAGAAACCAAAAACTAACCGCCATAAACTCTCTTAAGATAAGCCATCTTAGAGCTCATATTAAGCAAAGCCATATCTGCTAAAGTTAAAGCCATCATTGCTTCGCATACTACTACGGCTCTAATTGCTACGCAGGGGTCATGGCGACCTTCTAGTTTATAGGTTATCTCTTCGCCTTTTATATTTAGGCTTTTTTGCTCTTTAAAGATTGATGGGGTTGGTTTAAACCATACTTTTGTGCTAATTGTATCGCCATTGCTAATGCCACCAAGTATTCCACCGCTATGGTTGCTAACAAAGCCATCTTTTGTAATTGAATCGTTATTTTGTGAGCCCTTTTTTCTTGCGCTCTCTATGCCATCGCCAATCTCAACAGCTTTTGCGGCATTTATTCCCATCATTGCAGATGCAAGTTGTGCATCTAGTTTATGGTATAGTGGCTCTCCTAGCCCTATTGGTACATTAAAAGCCTTAACCAATACTGCTCCTCCTACTGAATCGTGCGATTTTTTAGCCTTAATTACAGCCTCTTTTTGTGCGGCTTCTGCCTCTTTATCTAAGGTTTTAACTTCGCTACTTTTTGCATACTCAAAGTCTATATCTTTAGACTCTATGCCATCTATCTCTAAAATACCACCCTTTATTTCAACACCAATCTCTCTTAAAAGCAGTTTTGCAATAGCCCCCGCAGCTACTCTTGCAGCAGTCTCTCTAGCACTACTTCTACCACCGCCTCTATAATCTCTAATTCCATATTTGTGCCAATAGGTAAAATCGGCGTGTCCTGGGCGAAAAATATCTTTTATATTATTATAATCTCTGCTCTTTTGGTTTTGATTAAATATTACCATTGCTATTGGTGTGCCTGTGCTTAAGCCCTCAAAAGTGCCTGATAAAATCTCTACTCTATCGCCCTCTTTTCTAGCAGTTGTTAAATTGCTTTGCCCTGGCTTTCTTCTATCTAGCTCACTTTGAATAAACTCTTCATCTATCTCTAAACCAGCCGGAACGCCATCTACCACGCACCCAATCGCCTTACCATGCGACTCTCCAAAAGTAGTAACTCTAAACTTTAAACCAAAGCTATTCATTACTCTCCTTTAGCTTAGCTAATGCAATTTTTGCTGCATCTTGTTGTGCTTCTTTTTTGCTTTTGCCTTTTGCTTTTGATATCTCTTTATCATTTAACATTACTGCTACTTCAAAAACCTTATCATGGTCAGGACCGCTAGAACCAATTAATGTATATGTTGGTGTTGTGCCATATACAGCTTGAGTTAGCTCTTGTAAAGATGTTTTATAATCTTTACATAAAGAGTCTAAATCTATCTTTGGATAGTTCTCTTCGAGTAGCTTAACAGCAATCTCTCTTGCCTTTTGAAGACCAGCTTCTAGGTAAATTGCCCCCATAACCGCTTCAAATGCATTTGATAATAAAGATTTTTTGGTTCTACCTTTGTTATTCTCTTCTGCTGCAGAAAGATATAGAAACGCTCCTAAATCTAATACTTTTGCTAACTTTGCAAAACCGCCTTCATTTACCAAAGATGCTCTTATTTTAGATAGAGTCCCTTCATCTTTTTTTGGAAATTTATTATATAGATACTCTCCTACAATCAAATCTAAAACCGCATCACCTAAAAACTCTAGCCGCTCATTATTGTAAGGCTTTTTAAAACTTTTATGTGTTAAAGCCTCAATAATCAACTGCTTATTTTTAAAGTTGTATCCAAGTTTATCTTCTAATTTGGATATATTATTCACTTACTCTCCTTTGCTCTTTTTGCAGCTTCTACTGCTAATTTATCACATCTCTCATTTTGCGGGTGCCCGTTATGACCTCTCACCCAAGTAGCTTTTACATTGTGCCTTTTTGCGGCTTCTAGGTACTTTTTCCAAAGTTCTATGTTTTTAACTTTTTTAAAATCTTTAGCAACCCAATTTTTAAGCCACTTATTAATTGCATTTGCAACATAGCTACTATCTGTTACAACTTCTACACTACAAGGCTCTTTTAGTTGCTCTAAGCCTTTAATTACTGCAAGTAGCTCCATTTGATTATTTGTAGTATTAGCTTGGCTACCACTTAACTCTTTTTGAACGCCTTTATACTCTAAAATAGTTCCCCAGCCTCCAGGTCCTGGATTGCCAAGGCTTGAGCCATCACTGTAAAGTATAACTGCTTTTTTCTCTTTTTTGTTCAACTGAAACCTCTATATTAAAACTATATACTCTATGGCAGTTAGGACACCTATATACCATTATTGGAAAAGTGCTTTTACACTTAGAACAGCTATATTTAAAAGCCAAATCTGCTTTATTAAAACTACACTCTTTAGCACTAGATATAAGATCTATTGCAAAAATTGTCTCTTTATCTTTAAAAGAGTTCTCTACAAAACCTTTTAAAGAGTAGAGCTTACTAAGGCTACTGTGCGATGATATTATATCTAAATTAAGTTGGACAATATCTAATTTCCAAAGTATATCTACCAATTTTTTAAACTCTTCTTCTTTGTAGTAACTCCAAGCATCTTTTGGGTTTAGAGTAAAAAGCTCTCTTAATAAAACCCATTTATAAGGATTATTATTTACCATCTTTTTGATTTTATTAAACTTTACTTCTTTTGTTGCTTGGCTTTTTAAAATTTTTTGTAACTTTAAATGCGATTTATGTTTAGATACATCTTCATCTAAAACCTCTAAAATATCTAATATCTCTTTGGCTTTATCAAACTCTCTTAACTGCTCATAAGAGTACTCTAATTTATATAAAATATCCTTGTTTCTTGGTGTTATATGCAATATCTCTTTATAGATATCAACCGAGCGCTTTAAAAACCCGGCTTTATGGTATGCCTCTGCTAGGTGTGAAAGAATAGAGTTATCTTTTGTATGCTTTAAAAGATATAGATATAAATTTATAGCTTTAGAGTAATCGCCACTCTTTTGATAAGAGAGAGCAAGTAGAAATAGTGGCTTTTTCATACTCTCATCAAATGCCATATTCTTTGTATCTAATGCGCATTCATTAGAATCAAAACTTTTTATAAAATTTAGTAACTCTTTTTGTTTTTGTTCTTGCTGCCAAATAGTATAGCCATACGAAATTACTGAAACTGCAAATATAATGCCAAGAAGCAATAATATACTAACAATAGGATCATTATAATTTGGAAGAAATGCACCCATTTGTAATCTTTTTAGATGGATTATAACATTAATGTAATTATACTCACCCTAAATATATATTCTTAACTTTAATAACAAGAAAATAGTATAGATTTGTATAAACAAATTATGACACTTTAGTTATTCTAAAGCGAATAAGAGTACAATCCCCAAAGAGAGGGGAGATTAAATTTAATTAGCTTTTAAAGAATTTATTTGCTAAATCCATTAAACCATCAATACCGCCAACTTTTTCTAATAAATCTTGCGCTAAAGAGCTATCTTCATTTGTTGCTTTATCTACTAAATTTGGTAATACATTTGCTAACTCATCTTTAGCAGTATCTACATCTACACCTAACTTTTCTGCAAATTCAGTTACTTTATCTTCGCCTACAAGGTCAGTTACTTTATCTGGCTCTATTGGCGCATTCTCACCACTACCAATCCAAGAAGATACAACCTCTCCTAAATCTCCATTTGCTACATTTGAGATAATTGAGCTTAAATCTAAGCCACCCTCTTTATTATCTCCACCAAAAATTGAACCTAAAGCGCTAGAAATTAAGTCTGTATCTATCCCACTTGTTTTTTCATTACTACTATTTTGTATCATACTAGCGCCCATTTTTATTAAATCACCTAAATCCATTATATTACTCCTTTTATTTTATTGTATGGTATTATAACATATTTAAGATATAATTCTAAATTATGATAGAAGAGAGTTCAATAGAAAGACTAAAAACCTCTATAGATATTGTTGATGTTATAGGAAGCTATATAGAACTTAAAAAAAGTGGTGCTAACTTTAAAGCAAACTGCCCCTTTCATGGCGAAAAGACTCCAAGCTTTGTTGTAAGCCCCCAAAAGCAGATATTTCATTGCTTTGGGTGTTTAGCTCCATCTCAAGAGGTAAGAACAAACAAAGGCATAATAGAGGTTTGTGAGATAAAAAAAGATGATATTGTTTATGCAATAGATGGCTCTAAAACTAAAGTTGTTAATGTATTAAAACATAAGCCACAATATAAATTATTAAAATTTAAAACTGCATTAAGCAATGGATACTCATCATTTACACAAAATCATGATATGCTTATAGTTTCTCAAGAAGAGGTAATGGCAAAACTGTCTTATATACGAAAAGAGAAGAGTAGAGCACAAAAATTTTATGGAAAAATAAAAAAAATAAGTGATACAAAAAAGATAGATATTGAGATTAAAAGGGTATTTGCAGATGATGTAAAAGAGGGTGATTACTTTTTATATCCATCTTCAAGAGATATTTTAGATTTTAAAAGTATTAATTTAGAAGAGTTGTGGGATAAAAATAGATTTGGACCAAAAGTAGAAAAATTAAAAAGTGTAAAAATCACAAAAGATTTAATGTGGCTTTTTGGTATTTATGTAGCAGAAGGTAGCACATATAGAGGTGGTATTAGATTCTCTTTACACTCAAAAGAGCTACATTATGCAAAAAAGATAATAAAAATTTTAGATAAAACATTTGGAAAAAAAGCAACAATTTTTAAACCAAAAAATGGTAAAAATTTGATAGAAGTTACTTGTTCAAGCACAAATTTAGAGCATATTTTTAGCTCTTTATTTAATAAAGGTGCTCAAAATAAAAGCTATCCATACTATTTTAATTATTTAAAAGATATCTATAAAAAAGCATTTTTAGATGGTTTAATAGATGGTGATGGAAATAAAGATAGAACTTTATATACAACAATAAGTAGAAATTTAGTATATAATATTATTGATTTAGCAATTAGCTTAAAGATGCTACCATCACTTTATAAAGAGAGTGCATACCAAGATAAAAAAGGTGTAAATCACAAAAAATGCTATAAAATAAGGTTTAAAAAATATGAATCTATAAAAAGTTTTTATCAAAAAATTAAAGGTATAGAGTATCTTTTTCTAAGAGTAGAAAAAATAAAAGATGCTAAGAGTGAAGAGTATGTATATGATATAGAAGTTAAAGACTCTTCACATACCTTTTTAACAAGAGATTTTGTTGTAGGAAATTGCGGAATTGGCGGCGATGCAATAAAGTTTGTAATGGAGTATGAAAAGTTAAGCTATCCTGATGCAATAGAGAAACTTGCTTCATCTTATAATATTCCATTAAGTTACACAAAGGGTGCAAATTCTGGAAGTTCTGATGAGAGAAGAGTTTTAGAGGTTGTGCAAAACTTTTATAAAGAAAATCTCTATAAGAATCCTCACGCGCTTGAGTATTTAGAAAAGCGTGGCATTAGCAAAAGAAGTATAGAGCATTTTGGTATAGGCTATGTTGGCTCATCAGCAAGTGTAATCTCTTTAATAAAACAAAACCAAATTCCTTTGCCAAAAGCAGTAGATGCAGGTGTAATTGCAAAAGGCGAGAGGGGTGAGTTTTATGCAAGATTGGTTGATAGAGTTACCTTTCCTATATATAATAATGCTGGAGCTATTGTTGGGTTTGGGGGTAGAACGCTTAGTAACCACCCAGCAAAATATATAAACTCACCTCAAACAAAGCTCTTTAATAAATCTAGGCTTCTTTATGGCTACTACCTAGCAAAAAGCACAATTTATGAGAAAAGCGAAATAGTTGTAACAGAGGGGTACTTAGATGTTATAATGCTTCATCAAGCTGGATTTACAAATGCAGTAGCCACCCTTGGAACAGCTCTTACAAGTGAGCATCTACCGCTTTTAAGAAAAGGTAGTCCAAAAGTAATATTAGCATATGATGGCGATAAAGCCGGAATAGCTGCTGCTTTTAAAGCTTCTAAAATGTTAAGTGCTAGTGGAATTGAGGGTAAAGTAGTGCTATTTCCAGAGGGCAAAGACCCAGCTGATATGGTAAGTGGCGGCAATTTAAGTGAGTTAAAAGAGCTATTTAAAAGTGGCGCTGATTTAGCAATTTTTGTAATAGAGCATATTAAAAATAGCTACAATATAAATAACCCTTACGAAAAAC
>Ga0256843_1003176_pt1 | contig 11559 bp, 12 predicted proteins | sample AlvinellametaG_FD_191572 | JGI IMG/M metagenome (GOLD analysis project Ga0256843, IMG submission 191572) | Pompeii worm associated microbial communities from hydrothermal vent at the East Pacific Rise, Pacific Ocean - Alvinella | ecosystem: Host-associated > Annelida > Integument > Unclassified ... | reverse complement strand
AACTCTGATGTCGGCCCTCTTGCACATCTTCGTCCACTCTCAAATATCGAAGATACGCATATCGGTAACTTTGTAGAAGTGAAGAAAAGTACGCTCAAAGGTGTAAAAGCAGGACACTTAAGCTACTTAGGTGACAGTGAAATCGATGAGGGAACGAACATTGGTGCGGGTACAATTACTTGTAACTATGACGGTATCAAAAAGTACAAAACAATCATCGGTAAAAATGTCTTTATAGGCAGTGACTCACAACTCGTTGCGCCGGTAACTATAGAAGATGATGTTATGATAGCTGCAGGTACTACAGTAACAAGTGGCACAGTAGAAAAAGGCTCTTTGGCACTCAGCAGAGTAAAACTCAAAACAATGAAAGATTTTTACTATAGATTTTTTGGCAAAAAGTAAAAAACGGCCTCTGTGAAAATAGTTCACTTTAGCGATACCCATCTCGGTTTCAATGATCTAGATATTCTCAACAGTGAGAATATCAATCAAAGAGAAGCCGACTTTTATGATGCTTTTGTGCAGGTTGTAAAGCAGATAAAAGAGATACAACCCGACTACATCATCCACACAGGTGATCTGTTTCACCGTGCAAGTCCGAGCAATCGTGCCATTACATTTGCACTTGAGCAATTTAAGATCATCGATGCACTTGGAATTCCTTTTATAATCATAGCAGGTAACCACTCAACCCCACGAACAAATCTCAGTTCTCCCATTCTAAGAATATTTGAAAATTTTGAAAATATCCATCTCTCCTATGAGCAGCAGTATAAAAAGATAGAGTTTGATGATATTGTCTTTCATACGCTTCCTCACATGAACGATGAAACGAAAGCACAAAAGCAGATAGAGCTATGTGAAACAAATATTCAAAAAGATAAAAAGAACATTATGATGATGCACTGCTCTGTCGGCGCACACTACTTGATGCAGGAGTTTGGAGAGTGGGTCTATCCAAAAGCAAAAGAGTATATTTTTAAGATGATGGACTATGTCGCACTGGGGCACTGGCACGGTTTTGGGGCTGTCAAAAAACACACTAATGTCTACTATTCAGGTTCAACAGAACGCACATCTCTCAATGATAAACGCAACACAAAAGGCTTTATCTCTCTTAGCCTAGATGATGCTTTAGAAGTCAATTTCAAGCCTATTAATATCCGTAAAATCATACAAAAAGAGATCGCGTGTCAAGAGTATGAAGAGTCCCTTAAAAATCTTACAACAGATGATACAGACAATGCCATTGTAGAAGTAACCCTCAAAAACATCACACCCCTGCAGTCCATAGAGATCGCAAATCAAGAGATCATATCTCTCTTTCCAAACGCAATGAGCGTAAATATAAAAAGAGAATTTCTGGTTGAGACAGAAGAACAGGAACTAAGCGATGTCGAAGCACTCTCTTTAGAAGAGTATTTTTTACAACACATAAAAGAGCAGAGTGAAGAGAAGGAGTTTGCAAGACTCAGATCAAAGGTACAAGAACTTTTTAGAGATTATGAAGAGGCACAAGATGATACTCTCTAAACTCAAACTACAAAATTTTAAAAAGTATAAAGATTTCAGTGTAGAGTTTCATGAAGGACTTACTGGTATCATCGGTAAAAACGGTAGTGGAAAATCAACAATCTTTGAAGCAATTCTCTTTGCGCTGTATGGTGAGTTCAAATCTCGTGGCACAAAAGAGCTCATTCGTAATGCGAACGCAACGACAAAAGATGTTGTTCTTGTAGAACTGCTTTTTGAGATGCAAAACAGCACATACAAAGTTATTCGAGAATTTCGGGGTAAAACACTTACCGCAAATGCAAAACTCTACAAAAACGAAGAACTTGTCAGCTCTGGTGCAAAAGAGGTCAATGCCTCTATAGTCAAGCTGACAAAACTCTCAAAAGATGCCTTTATGCACACGCTCTTTGCCTCACAAAAAGAGCTTACAAGTCTCAGCACACTCAAAAACGAAGATAGAAAAAAGATGATACGTAAACTTCTTGGGCTTGAGAAGATCGACTTTATAGAGCAGGAACTCGTCCAAAAAGGACGAGAGCTCAAACGTGAGATAGCCGCTTTTAGTGAAGTGCTTCTGGGTGAGCAAGAGCTTCAAGAGAAAAAAGAGCTCATAACACTTAAACAAAAAGATAAAAAAGAGTTGTCACTAGCCCTTGAGCAAAAAACAAAGATACTCCATACAATACAGACAAAAGAGAGTGCACTCAAAAAAGAGCTTACACTTTTGCAAAGAACAAAAGAGCAAAAACAAAAGCTCATAGCTGCGTTTGAGCTACTCAAAAACTCTCTCAATGCAGAGCTCTTAAATAAAAAGAAACTTGAAAATGAGCTCCAAGAACTAGATAAAAAAGCAAAAGAGTTAGAGAACCTTGGGGATACCACAGCTAAGTACCTTGCATCACAAACGCAGCTCAAAGAGCAAGAACAGCTCAAAGAGTATGCACTCAAAAAAGAGGGAGTAGAAAAAGAGCTTGTACAACTTAGAGAGCAGTACACTAAAAGCAAAAATGATATTGCCCTGCTTGAAAAGGAGTCTGCACCCTACTCCACGATACAAAAGGAGAGAGAGTCACTCCAACAAACGCTCAAAATACTTCTCGCACAACTAGAACAACAAACAGCCAAAGAACAAGAAATGCTCTCACAAATAGCAGCAGAACAAAAACAGATAGAAGTTGCAAATGAGAAGATACAAAAGATACAGAACCTTGGACGTGAATCTGCTTGCCCAACCTGTACCCGCCCTCTTTTAGAAGAGTATGATAATGTCATAAACAGCCTTATGGATATGGTTGAAAACTCTTATAAAAAGAACCTGCTGCGTTTAGAGAAGGAACTCAAAGAAATCCAAACGAGAAAAAAGAGCTCGCAAGATAAGAGAGAAAAACTCGAACATCAACTTCAAACGCTTACACAAAAACTGGCTCTGATAGAGAGCAAACAAGAAGATTTAAAAAAGGCAAAAGACTACTTTGAGACCATAGAGAAAAAAGGTTTGCAAAACAAAGCAGAGCTTCAAGAACTGCAAAAGTATACCTATGATGAAAAGCTGCATCAAAAGATCCAACATGAGCATAAGATAATCCAAGTGACATATGAGCGGGCTTTGATGTTGCAAACACAGCTTAAACGCAGTGCCAAACTCCAAAGTGAACTTCATGAACTTAGCATAAGGCTCAAAGAGTTAAACGCAGCTCTTATTAAAAAAGAGCAAGAGGTCTCAGCTCTCAGCTATGATGCTCAACTGCATCAACAAAAAGAGCAAGAGTATGATAAAACAGTGTCCGATATGGCAGAAGCAGTAGAACAGATAAATGATCTGAAAGTAAAAATCGCAAAAACAGAGGGCGAGATACAAAACATAAATACAACACTTGATCGTAACCAAACGCAGCTCAAAAAACTCAAACTCAAAAAAGATGATCTGCTTGATTATGAGAAGATAAAACTCAGCCTTACTGCGTTTAAGAGCAGACTCAATGCAAAGATCGCGCCACGTATATCTGCAGTCGCATCACAAATGTACACACAGATAACAAAAGGAAAGTATCAGCATATAGAGGTCAACAACGAATTTGACTTTTTTATCTATGATGAGGGGAAAAAATATCCTATTGAACGTTTTTCAGGAGGTGAGATAGACCTTGCAAATCTTGTTTTACGCATAGCTATCAGCAAAACTGTAACAGAGCTCAGTGGTGCATCTTCCATAGGATTTTTGGCATTTGATGAAGTGTTCGGCTCACAGGATGAGAGCCGAAGAATGGAGATACTCGAGGCATTTCATACCATAAAAGAGCAATACAGACAGATCTTTCTCATCAGCCATGAAATGGAGATAAAAGAGATGTTCGAAGAGCTGCTAGAGCTGTGAGAACTCCTCGCTTAACTGCTCTTTTGTCTTTAAACCGCTAAAACGTTTAAACTCTTTGCCGTCTTTATAGAGTATCATCGTAGGAATACCGTGGATGTTATACTCTTTAAAGAGTAGTTTTTGTTCTACTCTGTTCATATTTTCCATTACATTGTAGAAGTGAATCTCTGGAAACTCTTTTTTCACTGCTTCATATGCAGGCTTTTGTTTTACGCAGGTAGAACACCATTTTGCAGAGAAGAGCAGTACGACTTTATTTCCCTGCTTTATATCATCTCTTACACTCTGCTCTATGCCCTGTAAGAAGAATTTCCACACGACAAAAGAGAGAATTAAAATGACAACGGTAAAGAGTGAAACTACTTTGGCACTAAACACTACAGACTAACCCATTACCTTTTCTAATGCTTTTTCATAACTTGCCAAATCAAGTCCAAACTCTTCAATAGTATCTTTTGCAGTTGCAATAGACTCATCTGTGATCTCACCATTTGGCATTACGGTTTCACGTACAGCTTTTAACTCTGCTGCCATTCTCTGCTCATCCGGCGTTGCACCTTCTGGATCATCACTGTAACGGATTATATGGACTATTTCAGGGTCAAGGTTCCATCTGTGAAAAAGTGTAGCAGTAACATCTGTAGTCTGTGCACCACAGGCAGTTTTTTCTGCGTTTGCAATATCTTCACCCGCTAAGAGTGCTTTTTCAATAATATCTGTTTTGTTATCCTCTATCAGTGTTTTTGAGATAATAACACGTCCAAGATCCACTAAGAACGCAGCTGGTGCCAAGAGTGAAAGATTTTGTGACTCTGTACCTCTAAGCCAGTTCACTACTAAAGAGAGTTGCTTGTCACATGCTGTTGCGAACTGCTCTTTGGTCATACCATATGGTGAAAGATCGATCTCAAATCCACCATCAACAACACTACCGAGTGCAAATGTTCTAATAGTATCTTTTCCAAGCAGCGCAACTGCTTGTTTCACTGCTGTTACTTGACTTTTTAGTCCATATGCGGGAGAGTTGACCAAACGCAGGATATTTGCAGTCAAGATAGGATCTTTTTCGATCGCTTTTTGCATATCTTCAAGAGTAGAATCCGGATCATTATAAACACGCTCGACTTCCTGAACCGATTCTGGAAGTGGTGGGATATTGTCAATATTTTCTAAAAGAGTTTTTGTCATATTTATTACCTTTATTTATGTTGTGTCTATTGTATTGCAAGGAGGGCTAATTTCACATTTATATCATCAAATATAAGCAGAACCTTCTGAATGTGTTTACTCTCGTAACAATTCATAAAATAGTGCTGCGTTTAGAAACTCTAAGTATTTTTTGCTAAAATACAACAAACAATATTGGGAGAATTCAGATGAACATAGCACCAAACCTACTTAATGATAAAAAAATACTACTGTGTGTCACTGGCTCCATTGCTATTTACAAATCACTTGAACTCTTAAGAGACTTTGTAAAAGCAGGTGCAGAGGTCAAGGTCGTAATGACCCCTGCTGCAAAAAAATTCATTGCGCCACTTACATTTGAGACACTCTCTTCAAATCAGGTACTTGATGATACAAACGAATCATGGGCAAATGATCATAACCATATTAAGATCACAGAGTGGGCAGACATTATGGTCATCGCTCCCGCTTCTGCAAATACCATTGCAAAACTTGCAAACGCAATAGCAGACAACATTATGCTGCAGTGTGCCCTTGCATTTAGCGGTATGAAGATACTTGCACCATCAGCAAATACAAATATGCTTGAGAATCCTATCACGCAGGCAAATCTTAAAATGCTTGGTATCACAAACTACACGATCCTTGATACACAGACAAAAGAGCTAGCTTGTAAAACAGTAGGTGACGGTGCTATGGCAGAACCTCTGGATATCTTCTATCAAACTGCTCGAGAACTTCTTAAAGAGGAGTATTGGGCAGACAGACGTGTCATAGTAACAGGTGGCGGTACGATCGAGAAGATAGATGATGTACGTTACATCTCCAACTTTTCAAGTGGAAAAATGGCCTCTGCTCTTGCAACAGCACTCTACTTAAAAGGTGCGGATGTCAATCTCATCGCTACTGCGTTTGATAATGATCTACCAAAAAATATGCACAAGATCGATGTTCAAAGTTCGGCTGAGATGTTAGAGTATCTCACAGACTCCATAAGAATTGCAAAGAAAGGCAAACTCTCAAAAGCAACTCTTGTTCGGGATGAACATATTCATGTTATTCAAAAGAATCCTTTTCTCTTTATGGCTGCAGCTGTAAGTGACTATGTTCCAGAATTTCCACAAGATGGAAAACTCAAAAAAGAGTCTTTAGGTGATAGATGGGAGCTTGGTCTGAAGAAAAATATTGATATTTTAAATACCATAGACAAAGAAGGCATTACGACCATAGGTTTTAAAGCCGAGATGGATGAAGAAAAAGCAAAAGTAAACGCAGTCAATATGCTCGAGAACAAAAAACTCGATGCCGTATGTCTTAATATTTTAAAGAACTCTTCAAGTTTTGGAACAGATACGAATGAAATAGAGTTCATCACAAAAGATAAAAATATTTTGTTACTTCAAAGTGATAAGCTCACCCTCTCTTTTCGCATCATATCTCATGCAAAAAAACTCTCAGAGTAAGTTATGAACAGAGCGAAACATATAGCTATCATCATGGATGGCAACGGCAGATGGGCAGAGATGAAAGGTCAAAAACGTGTTAAAGGTCACGAGGCAGGAGCGAAGGTCGTAAAAGCGATCACAACATACTGCTCGAACAATGAAGAGATAGAGAGATTGACCCTTTATGCTTTTTCAACAGAGAACTGGAAACGACCACGTTTAGAGGTCGAATTTTTAATGAAACTGCTCGATAAGTATCTTAGAGATGAACTCCCTTCTTATTTGGAGAACAATGTCAAGTTCGAACCTATCGGAGATACAAGAGCATTTTCAAAATCTTTGCAAAAGACCATCAAAATGGTGCAGGAGAAGACTGCCCACTGTGATGGACTTGTACAGAGCCTTGCTCTAAACTACGGAGCGCAGGACGAGATACTTCGTGCTGTCAATTCACTCAAAAAATCCTCAAAAGAGATAACAAACGAAATGCTCTCAAATGCACTTGACTGCAAAGAGGATGTAGATATTCTCATCCGTACAGGAGGAGACACAAGACTCTCTAATTTTTTACTTTGGCAGGCAGCTTATGCTGAGCTCTTTTTTATTGACAAGCTTTGGCCCGACTTTACTTCAAAAGATCTTGAAAAGATTCTCAAGCACTTTACTCAGATTGAACGTAGATTTGGAGGTTTAAAATAATGGAACTGCTCATTGCATTTGTTTTTGGTATCGTCTTTGGCTCATTTTTAAATGTTGTTATCTTACGCATACCAAAAGATGAAAGTGTCGTATTTGGTGCATCACACTGTACTTCTTGTGGTAAAAAGCTTAAACCATGGCATAACATTCCCCTGCTCTCTTGGATATTTCTACGCGGAAAATGTGCATATTGTGCAAACAAGATCTCTATGCAGTATCCACTCATCGAGTTAGCCAGCGGACTTATTTTTGTAGCACTCGCATACAAATATTCACTTAGCCTGCCGCTTCTTTTTGTAGCAATGAGTTTTTTAATGCTTTTAGCACTCTCTGTGATCGATGCAAAATATAAGATGATCCCTGATTCTCTTAATCTTTTAGCGATCTTCTTTGCAATTTTAGGGGCATGGAACATCAATGGTCTTTTTGCAAACTTTCAAAATGCACTTCTTTTTGCCGGTGGCTTTACACTGCTGCGTTTTGTACTTTCATACTATTTGACCTCTTCTGTTTATCGTGCAGGTCTTAAGACAAAGACATCATGGAACAAACACTTTGACAGAAGTCCGTTCATTGAGGCTATGGGAGAAGGTGACATCATGGTCGCTGCGACCATGGGCGCTCTTCTTGGAGTAAAGCTCGGACTTGTTGCTATCTTTCTCTCAGCACTGCTTGCAATGCCTGTAATGCTCTATGTCATGAGAGGTTCAAAAGAGGAGCAGCGTGTTCCTTTTGTACCCTTTTTAGCACTTGCGACCTTTATTGTCTATTTGTTTGACTCTCCTATTTTAGCCTACATCAATGCAAACTACTAGGAGCATATGTATCAATGGATAGACTGCAAAAGTACATACTGAGAAACCTTTCATCTTTGTTTCTCTCCATATTTTTACCACTTTTTGCCATCGCTTCTGTAATATTTTTAATCAAGCTGGCAACGTATACTGCAGTTATTCAACTCAGTATTTGGGAGATGACAAAACTCTATCTCTTTGTACTTCCTGAGATTCTTTTTTACACTCTGCCAGTGACATTTTTCATTGCAGCTACACTTTCACTCTTTAAACTCTCAAATGACAATGAGATTATTGTTTTATTTGCACTGGGTATCAAACCAAAATTTCTGGTCAAAACACTTTTTAAACCTGCCTTTATGCTTACCATTGTATTGGCATTTGACTTTTTCATACTCTTTCCACACGCTACAGTACTCTCAAGTAACTTTGTTTCATACAAAAAAAGTGAAGCGAAGTTCAATCTTGCTGCAAGTGAATTTGGAAACAGTTTTGGAGACTGGCTGCTCTACCTCGGTGGTAAAAAAAATGATGGAACATACTACAAGGTCTTTTTGTTTAACAAAAAAGGTAAAGAGGAGATCCTTATCTCTGCCCAAAAAGCACAGATCATCAATGACTCGGGCATACTGCGTTTGAAACTTACAGACGGTGAAGGTTACAGCTACTCAACACAAAAGCTCTCACAAATAAATTTTAAAACAATGACTATCAACGATACAATGAAAACACATCTTAAGACTTATCGAAAGCCGCTTGAATACTGGCTCGCAAAAGATAGACGCAAAAACAAGATCCATATGTTCATTACAGATACACTGCTGAGTCTCTTTCCGATACTGAGTCTTTTCATAGTGGTTTCCATCGGTGTAGTACAGGTACGACACCAAAAATCACGAGTCTATCTCTATCTTTTTATATCCATCGTTGTTTTTTACGGAACGACCGTCGGTCTGCAAAAAGCACTACAGTTCTATACCATTCCTGTTGTTGCCCTTACCTGGCTTATCGTAACCTACTTCATCTACAGAAAGACCATAGTCAATAAGTTCTGATGAAAGTTGCATTTACACTTGCCTACAATGGCACACACTATCTTGGTTCCCAAACACAGAGCCAAACACCAAATACGGTCTTAGGTAATGTGGAACGTGTTTTTAGACAACTCGGAATAAAAGAGAAGATTATTGCCAGTGGACGTACAGACAAAGGTGTTCATGCTACAGCACAGGTCTGCCACATCGTTCTTCCTGAGTTTTGGAGTGACCTTGTAAAACTCAAACGTGTTTTAAATCAAATGCTTCCATCCTCTATCAGAGTAAAAAAGATCATAAAAGTAGATGATGATTTTCATGCAAGATACAGTGCAAAAAGAAGAGTCTACCGCTACTTGATAAAGACAAAAGAGTCTAACCCTTTTGAGAGTGATTTCATAACATTTCTGCCAAACGCAGATACTCAAAAAATAGCGCAGAACATTGCTCTTTTTGAGGGAGAGCATGACTTTAAAGCTTTTATGAAAACAGGCAGTGACACAGGCTCAACAATCCGAACGATCTACAGAGCATACACCTATCATCACAGAGATACTTTTGTACTCTATTTTGAAGCCAACGGCTTTTTACGCTCTCAGATCAGACTAATGGTCGGTGCACTCCTGCAACTCAACGCGCTAGCAATAAAAGAACAGCTCAACTTAGACAAAGAACATAAGCTCAAACCTGCCCCACCAAATGGACTCTACCTCGCCAAAATAAAGTATTAAGACTCTCTTTGCTACACTTGCACTAAACTATATAAAAGAGATGAGAAATGTTTGAAGATGTAAAAATGCCAGAGGGAATGAATCCTGAGACCTTAGAGCACTTGATGTATCCAAAGAATTATGGAAAGATAGAAGATGCCGACGGTGTTGGAATCGCCCTTGATGAGAAGACAAACGAGTATGTGATTTTTTATACAAATCTTGAAAATGATATTATCAAAGATACAAAATTTGCAACGAACGGCTGTCAAGATACAGTTGTCATCGGCTCAATGTTTACAGATATGATCATTGGTAATGATATAGAATATGCACAAAAAGCTGTAGGCAAAATGCATGAAAAGCTTGGAGAATTATCACCCCAGCAACAGGTTTGTGCAGATATCGTTTTTACTGCTTTTGTTGCCTCTTTGAAAAATATTGAGAACAAAGAAAAAGGCGCTGATGAAGAGCTGCATCTTTTAAAAATGAAAGATAGCTGTGAAGCACCTCAAACAGATAAGGAAAAAAATGATGAATAAGACATACCAAAAGAAACATGAGCTTTGGCTCTCTATCCTTTTTGCATCGTTTGCGATCAATGATGAAGAGATAAAATCCCGTCTTTATGACTTTTCACAGATTGCTTTTCGTCATATGAAATGGCTTGGAGAAGCAGCTCTTGAATCAGGTGAAGATTATAACTACGACAGAGATATGATCCTACTTAAACGAGATAGTGTATTTGATGTTTTAGAAGCCTTACGAACAGAGATAAAAGCGATACAATCACTCTATCCTCAAACGATCTTGGGTGAACGTATCAAGACAGATGATGCTTATCTGCTTGAGTATCTCTCTCAAGTTATGAGCAATGAACAAAACAATCAAACCGTCACTGCGTTTAATATGAAAAGAGAATGGGAAGAGAGTGAACTGGCTCAAGATCAAATTGATGCACTCACTCTATTTTTATTTGAAGAGTCTTACAAAGAGTATGAGCTTATCTTGGTCTATGCCTATATGCAGGCAAGAACAGATGACACTCTTCATTTCAATGTTTTTCAAGATTTGGTTGATGAGTCACACTTTCATCTTAAATCATTTGGAAATATGATGGCAAAACTAGGGATTCTTGCACTTCCAAGAGAGTTGCATGAGATGACATATATTGTCAAAGATCTACATAAATTTATCGTAGATGGAATAGCTGAAGAAGAAGCAGCAAAAGTGATGTGTAAAGAGCTCAGTGATGCTATTAAAGATGAACAACTCTCAAAGTTTTTTGATTTTATCAACTACCAAGAGAGCTACCATATCGAACTTATGAAGAAGCTTTTATAGAGCTTCTTTGATATATACTATACATATATACGACTACTATACCTATTGTAATTCCTACACTGTCTGCAATAACATCAAATCCTGAAAAATCTCGTCCCGGTATGAACGCCTGTACTATCTCTATCTGTATACCAAACGCAAGAAGCAACAAAATTTTTACTTTTATACTTAGCTTTTTATATGCTAAACTTAGTAAAATATAAAGTGTCATAAAGGCGATAAAATGATTTGCTTTATCCCATGTATGCTCTAGTGGTTTTATCTCTTGTGTTGTTGTTGCTAAGTACTCTATTGCAATTATACAAATATATAACATTCCCTGAAAAATCTTATTCACTCTCTATTACCTCGTTTATTTTATTTGTCACTCGGTCATCCCACAGAAGCTCTTTATGGCTCAAGCCCTCAAGCTCCACATATCCAGCCAGATTTTTTACTGACTTTTTGAGATTT
>Ga0256843_1003175_pt1 | contig 11560 bp, 21 predicted proteins | sample AlvinellametaG_FD_191572 | JGI IMG/M metagenome (GOLD analysis project Ga0256843, IMG submission 191572) | Pompeii worm associated microbial communities from hydrothermal vent at the East Pacific Rise, Pacific Ocean - Alvinella | ecosystem: Host-associated > Annelida > Integument > Unclassified ... | reverse complement strand
CTCAACACTACTTCAAACCTTGTTCTTATCTCATGAAGACGATTATAAATAGTTTCAAGTTTTGTTGCTTTGTCTATGATATCGTTTGGTACAATAAGTTTTCCACAGTCATGTAACCATGATGACCATTCAATTCCTTTAAGAATTTCTTTGTCCTCTATCTTAAAATGTTTAAACTCATCAAGTTCACTTTCATTGACCTCTTCTAGTATCATATGTGTCAATATAGGGACTCTCTTACAGTGTTCTCCCGTATATGGCGATTTTGTATCAATCATATCAGCTATAAGATGAATAAAAGCCTCTAGCAGTTTTTCTTGTTTCTCTTCATCTGACTTAATACTCTCTGCCATGTCAACCAAAGAGTCAGAAAAGAGGTTTAACTCATATATACCCGTTTTTATGGATTTCACCTTGTCAAACTCTCTCTGTTTTACTTTCTCATTTTCTGCCATGAGCATCTCTATAGGTTTTACAAAACCTTTAGAGAGTTTACGAATAAGAGGTACTAAAAGAAGTAATAGAAATAGGGTTACAACAATTTCAGCATAAATACTCTGCATATAAGGTTGCATCATTCTTGATTTTTCTGCTTTGAAGGCTAATGTAATATGGGAGCTAATTGGTATTGCCATAAAAAAATATGTTTTTGCATCTTTTTCATAACTATCAACTTTATTACTACTTCTTTGAAGTGATGCTATGAGTTCAGGGTCTACCTTATTTTCTAAAGGTTCCGTTGAAGCAATAAGCTTTTGATCTTCAAACATATAGATGTCAGTTTGCGTAGAATCTTTGAGAGTACGAAGAGATTGACTCAGGACATCAAGAGTAATATCCATGCCTATAATACTTTTAGCATCAGATAAAAGCATAGAGTAGGTAATTCCCATTTTTTGAAGTCTATAGTACATATAAGGACTTCCACGGACAACTTTTTCTTTCTCATTAATGCTACTAAGTCCCTCTTTATACCAAGGACGATTTAGAGGATTATAATCTGTTGTTTTTGGAAGTGAGGAGAGATAGTGGAAATCTTTATCATAAAAATGTGCGATTTCTGTAGCATCTTTCTGACTAGTGTTTTTTCTAAAGAGTTGTACTACAATCCATTGTGCTTCCTTAGGTGCCTTAAACATTTTTGCTATAAAGACGGAGTGCCCAATGTTGACTACTTCAAAATATCTACTATCTGGATACCCTATATAGATGGCAAAGATATTTTTATTATGTTGCATGGGTGTTGCAAAAAGTTTTAAAAGAGTCTCTTTTTGATCAAAACTTTGGCTACTATTAACAATAGGGGTATTTCTTAAAATAGTTACAATCTCTTGTGCATGGTCATCTTTCTCTTTCACAATCAGACTTGACTGTTTAGCTAGATAAACAAACTTCTTTGTAACAAAATCTAAAAGCATTTTATAAGAGAAGTAGTATTGAGTTGCTAGTAGTGCCACGACAACTATAGTTAAAATAGCTAAGCTGTACTCCAACAAAAATCTTTTAAAACCTTTTACTTTATGCATATAAATACCTCTGTTTACCCAATTGTACTACATGTTTTCTTAGCTAAAATTAATGAAGAGAGATTTTATAAAGGAAAAGTGAAGATTTATTTTAAACGAAGAGGAGAGTACATAAAGGTACTCTCACAAAATGAAATGTTAAATTTATGCCATTTTAATTAAAAAAGTATTACCTTGTTCTTCTAATGTAAAACTATGTTTTTTACAGAACTCATTATTCATTGTATTTACCATCTCTAAACTTTTACTGAGTGCCTCATCTTTTGAGTCAACTGTAATGTTGTTTTCCATATCACTTCTTCTAAAGCAACCGCACTCTTTTTCTATTATTATTTTAAACATATTATCTCCTTATAATTGAATATTGCAATAGTAACAAAAATTCTCTAGATATTACTGAGCACAAGCGTGTACTTATTTTTTTAAGTTTGATACAATGGCGAAGATAAAATATGAAGGAAATATATGCATAAAAATGTACTTTTGCTTTGCAATGACAATAGTGCACTCTCTATTATGGCAGAAGCTGTTTTAGAAAAAAACCTCCCAGGTATTGAAGTTTTTAGTGCTGCACTCAAAAAAGTGAAACCTCTTAAGAGTGATGTAAAACAAGCTCTACAGAAGGATGGCTCATGGTCAGAAAAATACCATGCTAAAGAGTTTGAAAGTGTAGCTAACAAAAATTTCGACCTTGTTATTGTACTCTCAGACATCGCTACAAAACTTATACCGGAATTTGATGAGAACACAACAGTAATACAGATTGAGTATGAAGAACCAGACTATAGGAACTCTACAAATAGTGCTCGCTTCTTAAAAACACTAAAAATGGAACTTATACCCTTAACAAGAGATGTATTAGAGCTCTAAAAGGTGCTATAATACGACAATAAATCATAAGACGGAATAACCAATGCAAAAACAGATAAATGAGTTCCTTGAACTCGGAAAAATAAATACACTTCGTGTCGACAGAGACACAACACCAGGCCTTTACCTTATGGCAGAAGATGGAAACGATGTGCTCCTACCTGGACAATATGTAACAGATGAAATGGTTGAGAACTCTTTAGTAGATGTATTTCTCTACACAGACTCAGAAGACAGACTCGTTGCTACTACAAAAAAACCCTTGGCTATGCTTGATGAGTATGCACTCTTTGAGGTTGTAGATGTAGCTCCATTTGGTGCTTTCATGAACTGGGGACTGACTAAAGACCTACTAGTCCCAAATATGTTTCAAAAAACAAAATTTCAGTTAGGTGAAAAAAGATTTCTCAAAGTAATCTACGATGAGAGAACACACAGACTCGTTGGAACAGAGAAACTAGGTGACTTCCTAGACAAAGATGTAAAAGATTTAGCTGCCAATAAAGAGGTCTCTATTCTCATTATTGCAAAAACACCTTTAGGATTTAAGTCAATTGTTAACAACAAATATGAAGGTCTCATTTACCACAATGAGATTTTTGAAACTATTAACATTGGTGATGAAAAGAGTGCATATGTAAAAAGTGTTCGTAAAGATGGCAATATAGATTTAACACTTAGAAAACCAGGAACAAAAAAGAGTGGTAACAGTAGTGACAAAATTCTTGCACTACTTAAAGAGAACAAAGGTATTATGCCTTACAACTACAAAAGTGATGCAGAGCTTATTAAAGAAATCTTCTCTATGAGTAAAAAGGAGTATAAACGCTCTTTAACTACTCTTATAGAGAAAGGGCTTATTGAAGTTAAAGATACTGGCATATACTTAAAGGAGAGATAGATGGCAAAAAGAAGAACAAGTATTGATTTAAAGTCAAAAAATATTCTTTTTGAGTTTGAAAACGGATCCTATCAAGTTGTGAAATTTTATCCAGACAAAATGACTGTAGATATTATGATGGCAAACAATAGTGAAAAAATTGGAATAAAAAACATTCCTTTTGCACACTTGCCAAAAACTACAAAGAAAATTATAAAGCCAAACTAAGATGAATGAGACAATAGAAAAAGCTGCAAGTGGTGGTGATTTTTATATTTGGATAGTAACATTTACACTTTTAGTTATAGGAGTTGGCTATTTAGCCTATATAAATAAAGATATGCCGCGGTAATATCTCAAACGAAATGTTTGAGACTAGTGTTGTAGAAGCTTACTTGAATCAGAGTAAGAATATACAAGGAGAATCGTAGAAATATTATATTGACTTTTAGTTACAAAAGTGTTAACAGAAATTTATATTTTTTTCGTTATGATATAAATATATAAACTCATGAGGATAATAAAATGAAAAAATGCAACTCTTTAGAAGAAGTGAGAGCCGAAATTGATTTACTAGATAGTAAATTAGTAGACTTGATTTCACAACGAAGTCACCTTATTCGTCAAGCTGCTAGCTTTAAAAATAGTGTTGAAGAAGTAAAGGCAGAAGATCGTATTGATTTTATTATGCAAAGAGTACGTCATCAGGCAATTGAAAAAGGTATAAACCCAAATATGATAAGTGATCTTTTTACGATTATGATTAACGAGATGGTAGAAACAGAAATTTCAGAGTTTAGAAACGCGGGGAATTTTTAAGAAGGAGAAGAGACTCTTCCCCTTCAAGTATATACTACTTATATCTATAAGTAATACGACCTTTATCTAGAGAATAAGGTGTTAGTTCAAGTTTAACACGATCACCTGGAAGAATTTTAATGTAATGCATTCTCATTTTTCCAGCAATGTGACATAAAATAATATGTCCATTCTCTAATTCAACACGAAAAGTTGCATTAGGCAATGCTTCAATAATCTTGCCATCAACTTCAATAACATCAGCTTTAGCCATTTTAAGTCCTTTTAGTTTCTCTTAAGCAAGAGATAATATTTCAGCTTTACCGTTGATAACTGCAACAGTATGCTCATAGTGTGAACCGCGTAAACCGTCGGTACTAACAACATCCCAACCATTTTCTAATATAATTGGTTTTGACTCTTTTTGACATATCATAGGTTCTAAACAAAAAACCATTCCATTTTTTATCTTCGGTCCAGCTTTCGCTTTTCCATCTAAATAGTTTGGAATCTGAGGTTCTTCATGAGGTTTTTTCCCTATTCCATGTCCACAAAAATCTCTTAATGGAATATATCCAGCATCTTGAATAGAAGTTTGAAGAATTAAAGATAACTCTTTAAATCTCATCCCCTCTTTAATACTACTTATAGCATTATAAAGAGTATCTTTAGAACATGCTATAAGAGCTTCATCTTCTTTACTAATCTCACCAACACCCATAGTAATTGCTGCATCACCAAACCAACCATCTAGTTCCGTACCGATATCAAAACCGATAACATCACCATCTTGAAGTTTATAGTCTGTAGGTATACCATGAATAATAACTTGATTAAGAGAAGTACAAACAGCATTAGGAAAGCCATATAGACCTTTAAAAGAGGGACGAGCACCATGACTGCGAATATAATCCTCAGCCATAGCATCGAGCTCTTTAAGAGTCATACCAGCTTTTGTGTTTGTACGAAGAAGTTCAAGTGCACCACCAACAATCTTGTTAGCAGCACGTAATTTTTCAATTTCTTGAGGTTTTCTAAGCGCAATCGCCATTGTTATAGACCGACCGCACTTAATGTTTCGTATTTGCTCATATAAACCTGAGCCTCAATTTTTCTCATTGTATCAAGTGCTACTTGTACAACAATTAAAACTGCAGTTCCACCAAAGAAGAATGGAACACCCATTCCCTTAATAATCATAAATGGTAAAGTAGCAACAAGACCTAAATAGAGTGCACCAGTAAATGTAAGTCTACTTGCTGTCTCATTTAGGAACTCCATAGTCGCATTACCAGTACGAATACCTGGAATAAATCCACCTTGGCGTTTCAGGTTATCTGAAATATCTTTAGCATTAAAAGTAATACTTGCATAAAAGAATGCAAAAAAGATAACAAAAACAAAAGTTAAAAAGTTAAAAAAGTAACTATTTGGATTCATAAAGTCAGCAATCGCTTGAACAGTAGGGTTAGTACTTGAAGAGAGAACTGTCATTGGAAACATTAAAATAGCACTTGCAAAAATTACCGGAATAACACCAGCAAGATTCACTTTAATAGGAATGTAATTCATTACACGTTTATTTTGATTTTGAAGCATAGTCTTTTTTGCGTAAGTAATAGCAATACGACGCTCTCCAAGTTCAACATAAATAATAACTGCTACAGTCCCTAAAATGAGTGCGAGTATACCTATTACAGTAATAAAACTCATAGCACCACTATTTACCATAGTTACAGTTTGACCAATAGCTGATGGTATAGCAGAAACAATACCCGCGAAGATAATTAAAGAGATACCGTTACCAATACCACTTTGAGTAATCTGCTCACCAATCCACATAAGAAGCATTGTACCTGCAAGCATAGAGACTGCAGAAAGTATAATGAATGTATTGTGATCAGCTAATATAGCACTATTACCACTAGGACCAGTCAGACTTTGTAGTCCAACACTAACACCAATCGCTTGAATTATAGTAATTACAATAGTCGCATAACGAATAATTTGCATATACTTAACCATACCATCACGCTCTTTTTTCATTTGCCCTAAAGTAGGAAATGTTGCAGCTAAAAGCTCCATAATAATTGAGGCAGTAATGTAAGGCATAATACCAAGTGAAATAATTGAAAGTCTCTGTATAGCGTTACCACTAAACATGTTCATAAGTCCAAGAGAATCTGATTGGTGTGAGTCAAAGAAAGAAGCAATAACTGCTGCATCTACGCCTGGTACTGGCACATAAGCCAGTAGGCGGTAGATGAATAAAAAACCGATAGTAATAAGTATCTTATTAACTAGATTTTTATTCATAATATTTAGTTACCTGTAGTAGTAACGTTTTCGTCTTTAATTTTCGAAGCTAAATCTTTTGCAGATGCTCCTACTAATTTAACTTTAGTAACCGCTGCACCCATTTTGTGAACACCACGAATTGACTCGATAGTGATCTCAGAAAGTTCTGCAACAGCTTTAATTTTTTCTACATTAATTACATAAGGTTTTACTAAACGTGAAGTGAAACCAATTTTTGGTAAACGTTTCGCAAGTGGTTGTTGACCACCCTCGAAGTTACGTTTTCTTTTGTAACCTGAACGAGATTTCTGACCTTTTTGACCACGAGCAGCAGTCTTACCAGTACCAGAACCTTGTCCACGTCCAACACGTTTACGATTTGCAGTAGAACCTTCAGCAGGTGTTAAATTTTCAATACCCATCATCTATCCTTTTAATCTGCCAAGTGCTTCAACAGTAGCACGTACAAGTGTGTTAGGGTTGTTTGAACCGATTGATTTTGTAAGGATATCTTGAATCCCTGCAAGCTCTAGAACTGGACGAGCAGCTCCACCAGCGATAACACCCGTACCTTCAGATGCTGGCTTAAGTAAAACGCGACTAGCATTGTACTTATGCTCAATATCGTGAGCAATAGTTGAACCTTTAATCTTAACAGTAGTTAAGTTTTTAAAAGCATTATCTACAGCTTTACGAATAGCATCAGGAACCTCTTTTGCTTTACCAACACCGTAACCGATTGTACCGTTTTTGTTTCCAACAACGATTAAAGCAGTAAAACGAAAACGTCTACCACCCTTAACAACTTTAGTTACACGACCAATGTTTACAATTGATTCTTCAAAATCATCTCTATTGATTTCCATCTTAGCCCCTAAAACTTAATTTCGTTTGCACGAAGTGCGTCACCAAATGCAGCGATAACACCGTGGTATTGGTAACCATTACGATCAAAAACAATTGAAGTTATGTTAGCTTCTTTAAGTTTAGCAGCGAATGCCTCACCTAATGCAGCAGCACCTTCTTTGTTTGCTTTGTGACCAGTTGACTTAGAGCTTAATGCGCATAATGTTGTTGCAGTAACATCATCAATTGCCTGTACACTTAAGTAACGATTTGATTTAAATACAGAAACACGAGGAAGTGTAGCACTACCAGATATTTTTGCACGGATACGACGTTTACGTTTTAAACGATTCGCAATTTTGCTTTTTAATACTTTAGCATTCATCTTATCTTCCTCCCTTATTTCTTAGCAGTTTTACCGGCTTTACGCACGATATGTTCTTCCATGTATTTAACACCTTTACCTTTGTACGGCTCTGGTGGACGGAATGATCTAATTTCTGCAGCTACTTGACCAAGAGTTTGTTTGTCATGACTCTTAAGAGTAATAACATTCTTCTCAACGCTAGCTTCAATTACATCTGGTAAATCATAGTTAATATCATGAGAAAAACCAAGTTGTAAGTTAAGTACTCTACCTTTAACAGCAGCTCTATAACCAACACCATTAATCTCTAATTGTTTAGAGTAACCAGTAGTTAAACCAACAACGATATTTTGAGCTAATGCTCTGTATGTTCCCCAAAAAGCTCTATGCTCTTTAGCTTCTGATTTATTTTTAAAAGTTAAAATGTTTCCATCAATTGAGAATTCAACATTTCCTTTTGTATCTAAATCTACACTATTTTTACCTTTTGTAAAAGTAATAATATTTCCATTTGCGCTAACTGCAATGTCAGCACCAAAATCTACTGGTAATTTTCCAATTCTTGACATATTATACTCCTACCATACCGTACACATAACTTCACCACCAATGCCAAGCTCATATGCTTTGTCATTTGGAAGAACGCCATGTGATGTACTTACAATAATAGTTCCGTAACCATTTTTGAAACGTTTGATATCTTCTTTACCTTTGTAAACACGTCTACCAGGTTTAGAAACTCTTTTCATTTCATTAATTACTGTTTTACCTTCATCATTGTATTTAAGTACAACTTTGATAGTTTTTTTAACGCCATCTTCGATAACGTTTGCAGACTCAAGGTAACCTTTTTCTACTAAGATATTTGCTACAGCTTCTACACTCTTAGAGTGAACAAGAGTTGTAACAGGTAATCTTCTCATACCAGCATTACGAACACGTGTTAACGCATCTGATATTAAATCATTAATTGCCATTTATTTTTCCTTAATGTGGATGCACCCTAAAGTACATCTGCTATTGTTAGGAGTTTCAAACGGAAGGCGAATGCCTACCAGCTTGACTTTCTAACACCTGGGATTAATCCCTCGTTTGCCATTTTTCTAAAACATACACGACAGATACCGAAGTCACGAAGTACTGAGTGTGGACGACCACAGATTTGACATCTTGTGTAACCACGTACTTTAAACTTAGGTGTTCTTGCCGCTTTTGCGATCATAGACTTCTTAGCCATTAGTTGCTCCCTTTAGTAAAAGGCATACCCATTTTCTCTAATAGAGCAAAACCTGCCTTGTCTGAATCAGCTGTAGTAACCATAGTGATGTTCATACCATGAATTTGCATGATAGAATCATAAGATACTTCAGGGAAAATAAGTTGCTCTTGAAGACCGAAGTTATAATTACCACGACCATCAAAACCATTTCTTGGAACACCACGGAAATCTTTCACACGTGGAAGTGCGATAGATACGAGACGGTCAAGAAAGTTATACATATTTTCACCACGAAGAGTTACACGGATACCAACTGGCATACCTTCACGAACTTTAAAACCTGCAACAGATTTTTTCGCGATTACAGTTGACGCTTTTTGACCAGCGATAGTTGTAATAGTATCTTCAATGTTTTTGATAAGTTTGTTATCTTTCATTGCAAAACCAGCACCAACAGAGATAATAATTTTATCTAATTTTGGTGTTTGCATAGGATTTGTAATTCCTAAGTCAGCTTGTAATTCAGATTTTAAACCTAAATATTTTTCTTTTAAGCGTGCCATCTAATTATGCCTCCACTTTACGTACATTTGAAACATCGATAGGCATCTCTTTATTGATATGACCACCTTTTGTATTCTCTTCAGTTGGTTTAACTGCTTTTTTAGCAATTTTACAACCCTCAACGATAACCTTGTTTTTCTTAGGCATTACTGCAACTACAGTAGCCTTAGTTCCACGATCATCTCCAGCGATAATTTCTACAGTATCACCTTTTTTGAAATTAAACTTTGCCATTAAACAACCTCCGGCGCAAGAGAAACAATTTTCATGAAACCAGCATAACGTACTTCACGACCAACAGGGCCAAAAATACGAGTACCGATTGGCTCTCTCTTGTCATCAAGGATTACAGCTGCATTGTCATCAAAACGAATTAATGAACCATTTTCACGTTGAATCTCTTTATGAGTTCTAACGATAACAGCTTTAACAACCTTACCTTTTTTAACTTTAGCAGTTGGAGTCGCTTTCTTAACAGAAGCAACGATAACGTCACCTACAGAAGCATAACGACGTTTTGAACCACCAAGCACCTTAATACACATAATCTCTTTAGCACCTGTGTTATCAGCTACTACTAATCGAGTAAAACCTTGGATCATTACTATGCTCCTTTAACAACAGACTTAAGTCTAAAAGATTTAGTCTTTGAAAGTGGACGACATTCGATTGCAATAATCTCATCTCCAACTTTACATTCATTACGTTCATCATGTACTAGGTACTTTTTGAAACGCTTAACAACTTTGTGGTAACGAGGGTGCATAACACGACGTTCAACAACTATTGAAACCGTTTTATCACCAGCAATAGTAACTACTTTGCCTTGAATCTCACGTTTATTTGCCATCTGCAGGACCCCTATTTCGCCACTGCAGTTAATGCAGTGTTGATTTTAGCAATATCTTTTTTAGCAACACGAAGTTCGCTAGTGTTTTGAAGTTGCATCATTTGCTTTTTAATCTTTAAAGTAAAAAGCTCAGTTTTTTTCTCTTTAAGCATAGCTTGAAGCTCTGCTGCTGTTTTATCTGCTAAATCAGAATATTTCATTGTTCATCTCCGCAGTGATAATTTTTGTTTTGAATGGTAACTTATGCATAGCAAGAGTTAATGCTTCACGAGCAATGTCGTGTGGCACACCAGCCATTTCAAATATAATACGACCTGGTTTAATGTTCATTACCCACTGATCAACTGCACCTTTACCTTTACCCATACGAGTTTCAAGAGGCTTAGCAGTTAATGGTTTAGCAGGGAATACACGAATCCAAATCTTACCATTTCTTTTAATGTGACGTGTTGCAGAGATACGCGCTGACTCAATTTGACGAGAGTTAATACGACCAGCTTCAACAGCTTTAAATGCGATGTCACCAAAAGCTAATGAATAACCTGAACGAGCATAACCACGGTTACGACCCTTCATTACTTTACGATATTTTGTTCTTTTTGGCATTAACATAATTATTCAGCCTTTTCACTATTTTCACGTCTTGGAGCACGTTTGCCACGACGTTCTTTTTTCTCTTCAGCTACTTCTACTGGAACACCTTTAGTAAGTACTTCACCTTTGAAGATCCATACTTTAACACCGATGATACCGTAAGTAGTGTGAGCTTCAGCGAAACCGTAATCGATTTTTGCACGAAGTGTATGAAGAGGCACACGACCTTCTAAATACCACTCAGTACGAGCCATCTCTGCACCACCTAAACGGCCAGAAACAGAAACTTTAATACCTTTAGCACCAGAACGTTGTGCACCTTGCATAACTTTCTTCATTGCACGTCTAAATGCAACACGGTGTTCAAGTTGAGTAGCAACATTTTCAGCAACAAGTTGAGATGAAATTTGAGCTTTCTTCTCTTCTTTGATGTTTACAGATATTGTTTTACCAATAAGCTTCTGAAGATTAGTTTTAAGTTTCTCAATGTCCGCACCTTTCTTCCCGATGATAATACCAGGACGAGCAGCAACGATAGTTACACGAAGTCTTTTAACTGTTCTTTCAATGATGATGTTAGCAACACCAGCATAGTAAAGCTCTTTCTTTAAAAATGTTCTAATCTTGTGATCTTCACCTAAAGCAGCTGGAGCTGTTTTAAAGTTAGGGAACCAACGGCTCTCCCAGTTACGGTTGATACCAAGACGTAAACCAATAGGATTAACTTTTTGACCCATACTATTTACCC
>Ga0256843_1003174_pt1 | contig 11561 bp, 11 predicted proteins | sample AlvinellametaG_FD_191572 | JGI IMG/M metagenome (GOLD analysis project Ga0256843, IMG submission 191572) | Pompeii worm associated microbial communities from hydrothermal vent at the East Pacific Rise, Pacific Ocean - Alvinella | ecosystem: Host-associated > Annelida > Integument > Unclassified ... | reverse complement strand
AACCACATGGACATCATAGAGATGGACGCAGCCTCTAACCGTGGGATAGACGACATTAAAGACCTCATAGAACACACCAAGTACAAGCCAAGTGCTGCACGTTACAAAATCTTCATCATCGATGAAGTCCATATGCTCACCAACCAAGCCTTTAATGCCTTGCTTAAAACCCTTGAAGAGCCACCAGATTTTGTAAAGTTTATCTTGGCTACTACCGACCCACTAAAGCTGCCTGCTACCATTCTTTCACGTACCCAACATTTTAGATTTATCAAAATTGCACACCCTTTGGTGGTGAAACATTTAGAGCATATTTTAAATTTAGAGAACATTGGCTTTGAGCAAGATGCCATTGAAATTTTGGCTCGTTCAGGGGCAGGAAGTTTAAGAGATTCTCTCACCCTTACTGACCAAGCCATTGTTTACTCCAAAAACTTTGTAGATGTTGCTACGGTTACAGGAATGCTTGGCATTATAGAACCTAGCCATTTAGAAGCACTACTTGCAGATATTATGGCAAAAGACCGTAGTAAAATTTTAGCCTTTATTGCCATGGCACGTAACTATGAAGCAGAGATGATTTTAGATGAGTTTACCCTCTATCTTAAAGATCTTTTACTAAGTAACGATGCTACACTTAGCCCGATGATCATTGAACGTTTTTTTAGGGTCATTGCAGAATCTAAATCACTCTTAGCTCTAGGAAGTGATGGAGAGTTTGTACTCACCTTGGCACTATTTAAAATGATGGAATCGCTTCAAATTAAAGAGATAGACAGCATGATACGTGGACTTGAAAATGAGCTAAAAGGGGTGGAAGTATCTGAAATCGTTGTAACGACACCCACCCAAAAACCTACACCCCCTACTGAGGTCATTACCATTACCCAAGAGGAGATAGACTCTATTGCTACTCCAACTATAGCAATAAAAGAAGAACCATCCGTAGCATCAGTAGAAAATCGTACAGCGGTAAAGGATGATGCTTTCCAAGAAGAGAAAGAAGCCCATATCAGTGAACCTAGTGTCGCTCAAGAGCTACCAACACAAGCCCAAAAAGCAGAAGAATCTCGAGCAGAAATTTCTACACCGAAAAAGAGGGAAACACAAGCCCCGCAACATAAAACCTTTCAATCACTCATTCAAAAAATCTATGACAGAGATTATGACTTAGGGGTATGTTTTGAAGAGAATATTACCTTTGTAAGCTACGCAGAAGAAAAACTTACATGGGAATCAACCGCAAATGAAGAGGATAGAAAACAACTCATTACCCACTGGGGACTCATTAATATGTTTGTAAAAGAACTTTTTGGTTTTGAAACCAAAATTGTCAACATTCCTAAAAAAAAAGTAACACCCCCTAAAGAGACGCCTTTAGAACCTAGTACCACAGAGTTACAAAGCGTTGAAATCCCCACACACAACGATGCAAACAGTAGCTCCATGATAGAAGAAGTAGAGATGAAAAGCTCATGCATCGCTCCTGAAGCAGGAGAGACAGAAGCTGCCAAAGAGAAAGACCCCTCAACGCTTTTAGATGAACCTATGGTTAAAGAGGCTATTGCCCTTTTTGACCCAAAGAAAGTACGTATTAAAAAGAATGTGTAGAAGTGATACGGTCAGATAAAAATTTTAATCTAACCAAGCCTGAGTAACAATTTTAGGCTTGTTATCATAAATTTTAATTTTTTCTGCCCCAATACATCGCCCCTTGTCATCTAGTTCAAAAACAATCATCTGAAAAATCGCTTGACAATTTTCATTGATGTCATAATGTCCGCCAAGCCCCGTAAGAAAACGCTTGATTGGAATGGTTTTATCCATACCTATGACACCATCTCTACAGCCCGTAAGTCCTACATCTGTCACATAACAACATCCATCTACTACTTGTAAGTCATCGGTTGCCACATGGGTATGGGTACCAAAAATAGCACTAACATCCTCTTTAAGCATATGAAGGAGTGCATTTTTTTCTGAACTCGCTTCGGCATGAAAATCAAGTATAATATGTTGAATATTTGCTGCTTTAAGTTTTTTTACCTCTTCTACTATCATCGTAAAAGGGTTGTCAACCATTGGCATAGTGTAGTGTCCCATCAAGTTTAAAATAGTCACCTCTTTCCCTAGCAAAGTGGTATGAAAGATGCCTTTACCTGCCACACTTTTAGGGTAATTCATAGGACGAATAAGCGGATACATTTCAAACATGGAGAGTATCTCTTTTTTATCAAAAGAGTGATTCCCCCCTGTCATCATATCAACACCATACCCCAAAAGTTCTTTACAGTTTTTTTCAGTCAAACCAAAACCATGCGAAGCATTTTCATAGTTTGCAATAGTATAATCAAGAGCGTGTTCTTCTCGAACTCTTTTAAGATGTCGCTTGAGCATCAAACGACCAGGTTTACCTACAATATCGCCAATAAACCCAATACGCACGAACTATTTACCTTTACCTGCAAAAGGAAGCAGAGCAGAAGCCCAAGTAAGCCCTCCACCAAAGGTATCAAGAAGCATTAGCTCTCCATTTTGAAGGCGTCCTGACTCCCAAATATCATTAATCGCCATAGGAATAGACGCTGCAGAAGTATTTCCATACTTACCAACGGTTAAGACCACTTGTTCTTCTGTCATCTTTAGCGCATCACCTACTGCTTTAATAATGCGATAATTCGCCTGATGAGGAATAAAGTGAGGAATGCTACTTGCATCAATCTCATTTTTAGCCAAAATTTCTTTCACATCTTTGGTTAACGTTTTCACGGCAAGTTTAAAGGTTTCATTTCCTTTCATTTGCACAAAATTCAACCCTTCGTCTAAGACTTGTTGACTCATAGGGTTTACACTTCCCGGAGCTGGTGTAACTAAAAAGTCTGCATACGCACCATCGGCACTTGCATGCACATCAATAAGGGCATCTTTTTTCTCTGTAGTTGCAGACATTACAGCAGCCCCTGCACCATCACCAAATAAAATACACGTACCTCTATCGGTATAATCTACAATAGAAGAGAACTTCTCAGCTCCAATAATAAGTACATTTCTTTTCATTCCTGACTCAATAAATGCTTTTGCTAGAGAAATAAGATAGACAAAACCGCTACATGCCGCAGAAATATCAAAGGCTTGAACATTACGAATACCAAGTTTATCAGAAATAACACATGCCGTAGAAGGCATATTGAAGTAATCAGGGGTTACGGTTGCACACAATACCAAGTCTATCTCATCTGTAGAGAGGTCTGCACGTTCTATGGCCAATTTAGCTGCTTTTGCTCCCATATCACTTGTAACTTCATCTTTTGCTGCAATATGACGCTCTTTAATACCTGTACGCTTTAGTATCCACTCATCTGTTGTGTCTACCATCTTTTCAAGATCTGCATTGCTTAAAATTTGTTCTGGCACATAGGCACCGATTGATTTGAATGAAGCATAAATTTGTGACATAGTTATCCTTAACACATTATTAGTAGGTATTCTACCATAAATTACTAAGGAAATTTCTAAAATGAGGGAAAATTGCCCTAGTCATTGACTAAGGCAATCATCAAATGTGAGATTTAATTTTGTGCGAGAATTGCTTCAATTTCAGAGTTGACATCTGATTCTACATAAGAAATTGCTTGAAAGACTGCATTTTTAATGGCTTTTGGACTTGAAGCACCGTGTGAAATAATTGCACAGCCCTTCAATCCAAGAAGTGGTGCGCCACCATACTCATCTTTATCAACTTGTTTTTTCATGTTTCCGAAAACTTTTTTCTTCATCATGAGTGCACCAATCTTTGCAGGCAAAGATTTACGAATATGTTGTTTCATTAAGTCAAAGACTGTAGAGACCACACCTTCTGATGTTTTCAGTAAAATATTTCCTGTAAATCCGTCACATACGACAACATTTACTTTTCCATTAAAAATATCTTTTCCTTCTACATTTCCTATAAAACCTTTAAGTGCTTTAAGTAGAGGAAATGTTGCTTTGGTCAATTCATTTCCTTTTGAGTCTTCACTTCCATTGGCAAGAAGTCCCACTTTAGGATTTGAAATTTTAAGAATTTTAGCTGCATACGCTTCACCCATAGCACCAAATTGAAAAAGATTTTCCGGCTTACAGTCTGTCACTGAACCTACATCAAGTACCAATGTTTTGTCACTAGTAATACTTGGCATAAGCGTTGCAAGTGCAGGTTTTTTGATTCCAGGAATTCTTCCAATTCGTAACGTTGCTGCTGTCATAGTAGCACCTGAATGTCCTGCCGAAAGTACTGCATCTGCTTTTCCATCACGTACCAATTCAACTGCTTTAAAAATGGAAGACTCTTTTCTCTTCAATGCATCTGTTGCAGCATCACTCATAGCAATGACATCAGAAGCTTCAACAATTTCAACTTTATCAATATAATATTGGGGAAGGTAAGAGAGGATTTCATCTTTATCGCCTACTAAGATAGGAACGAATTTTTCAATTTCTAAGGCTTGAACTACACCGTCTATAATGGGTTCAGGACCGAAATCCCCACCCATAGCGTCAATCGCGATTTTAATCATCGATTATGCTTCTTTTTTAACTTTATACTCACCTGTAGTCATGTTCATGTGGTGAGGCATTCTCCATGTTCCATCTGCATCTCTTACAGGCATTGGTAATGTCAATTTGTAATGTGTTCTTCTTTTTGCTGCTCTTGTGTGACTCACACGTCTTTTAGGTACTGCCATTGTATATCCTTCAATTTTTAATATTCAATTTCAAAGTCTTCATCACTATTGTCACATGCGTCACAGTAATGATAACTCTCTTTGAGTGCGTTAATTTCGCTTTGTAGTATGTACAAAATATCTATTTTGCCATCTAAAAACTCAATTATATCTAAATCATCTTTATCTTCAGAAACCAAATCACTTAACTTTAAAGTCAATCTTGTGTCTAACTTGTTTAGATATGATTTTCCACATCTATCACAATTTAACTCAAGATTTCCTTCAAGTTGTGCATCTAAAGTCACTTGATGATAACCACTTTTTTTTAAAGTTCCTTCAAACAAGACACCTTCCGAATTCAATTCAAAAGGTTTTGCCGTAGAACCGACCTTATCAAATACAATTGTCATAAGGAGTACTCCTTAGTTCGTATTAGTTAATCTCTCTTTGTGCAAAGAAGAAGTTAATTTCATTTATTGCATTTTCAACAGAATCTGAACCGTGTACTGCATTTGCATCAATGCTCTCTGCAAAGTCAGCTCTGATTGTTCCAGCTTCAGCTTCAGCAGGGTTCGTAGCACCCATAAGGTCTCTGTTTTTAGCCATTGCATTTTCACCTTCAAGTACTGTTACTACAACAGGACCAGAAATCATAAACTCTACAAGGTCTTTAAAGAAAGGTCTTTCAGCGTGAATTGCATAAAATGCTTCTGCATCTGCTTGAGAGAGTTGAATTTTTTTAGTCGCTGCAATTCTAAGATCTGCTGCTTCAAATCTTGCAAGAATTTGACCTACTACATTTTTAGCTACTGCATCTGGTTTAATGATTGATAATGTTTGTTCCATACTTATATTCCTAAAAGGGTATTTACATCTACAATAAATTATTGGAGAGTATTCGGGCGGAATTCTAGCGAATATGTTATTAAATTAAGTTGAAATTAAAGTGTAGGAGATAAAGAGAGATGTGTGAACCTCTAACGAGATTCACACTCAAAGAAACTAAAATTAGTCTTCGATTACTGGTGTTCTAGCAGATCTATCTTCCATAGATACATCTTCTTTAAATGGCATTTCTGCATCAGCATCATCAATACCGTATGCTTTACCATCTAGGTAATTTTCACCAGCGAAGTGATCTTTATGATCAGCTGTAAAAGGCATATCCCAAGTAATACAACCCTCAGTTGGACATGCTTCAGCACATGCTGGAGTATCAAAGTGATCTACACACTCAACACATTTATCAGGATATACGTAGTAGTACTCCTCACCCGTTGGATTATCATCCTCATCTACAATTGCTTCTACTGGACATTCGTCAATACAAGCCGCACAGTTGATACATGTATCATTAATAATTACTGCCATTTTAATTCCTTTTATTTGATATAGATAACTATAGCTAAAGATTTTTGAAAAATACTTTAAATTCCGTAAATTTTCTTAGGAAAGAAAGGCATTTTGCCTTTCTATAACACTAAAGACCTAGGTATGTTTTAATCTCTTCTACTCGAGAAGTTTTCTCCCAAGTAAAATCTTGATCTTCACGTCCAAAGTGTCCATAGGCCGCTGTTTTTTTATAGATAGGACGAAGCAGATCTAACTCTTCCATAATTCCTTTTGGCGTAAGGTCAAACAACTCAGTCACACATGCAATAATTTTATCTTCATCCACATGGGCTGTCCCATGGGTATCAACATAAATAGAGACGGGTTTTGCTACCCCAATAGCATATGCTATCTGTAGGGTTGCTTTTTCACATGCTCCAGCTGCAACTAAGTTTTTAGCCACATATCTTGCAGCATACGCAGCACTTCTATCTACTTTGGTAGGGTCTTTACCAGAAAATGCTCCCCCGCCATGAGGACAGCTTCCACCATAGGTATCTACAATAATCTTACGTCCAGTAAGTCCCGCATCTCCTTGAGGTCCACCAATGACAAAACGCCCTGTAGGGTTGATGTGATAAGTAATATCATCACTCATCAATTCAGCTGGAATGACTGCTTTAATTACCTCTTCAAGTACCGCTTTTTGTACTTGTTCTAAACTTACATTATCATGGTGTTGTGTAGAGACAACTATTGTATCAATCGCTACGGGTTTACCATCAACATACTTTACAGAGACTTGTGCTTTTCCATCTGGGCGTAAAAAAGGTACGGTTCCATTTTTTCTTACTTCTGCCAATTTTGCCGTAATCTTATGTGCCAAAGAGATTGGCAAAGGCATCAATTCTGCTGTCTCTTTACATGCATAACCAAACATTAATCCTTGGTCACCTGCACCAATCTCACCACAAGATTTATCTACCCCTTGGTTAATATCTGGACTTTGCTCTCCAATACCATTGAGTACCCCTGCACTTCTATAGTCAAAACCAAATTGTGCATCGGTATAGCCAATCTCTTTAATCACCTCTCTTGCAATCTCTTGCATTGGGGCATACGCCGTAGTTTTAAGTTCTCCTGCAATAACACAAAAACCGTTACTCACTAATGTTTCACATGCAACTCTAGCTTGTGGATCTCTAGCAATAATATAATCCAATATTGCATCTGAAATCTGATCAGCCATTTTATCTGGATGACCTTCTGTTACTGATTCACTGGTAAAAATGTATTCGTTAGCCATTTTTAATCCTTTATTATTTTAAGTTCGTTCACTGTCACTGAACTTAACAAAAAGATAGAGTATCTCTTTATTCAATTCAACGCTAGGGTGCATTGAGTTACACCCTAAAGTATCTTTTTAGCGAGTTGCTCAGGAAGTAGTCCTAAACTCTCTTCTACCAATGTTGTATTACCATGCGTAATAAAGGCATCATCATACTCAAAAGAGGTTAATACTACATCTAAAATTTTCTCTTGACTCAAAAATTCTAAAATTGCAGAGCCTACGCCTCCCATTTTAGCAGAATCTGAAAAAACAAACCACTGTTTGTACTTCCTACTTAATATACTAAGCATTGCTTCATCTAGTGGTTTTACAAAACGTAAATCTAAAATAGCCACTTCTTTGTCTAAAAGTTTTGCTACCTCTTTGGCACGTCCTACACCATTACCATAGCCTATAAAGAGTATCTCTTCACCCTCTTGTAATAGGTGAGATTTTCCCAATTCATACGCAGGTACTGCACCATCTTCTGCAATAAATGCCCCACGTGGGTAACGTAATGCACAAGGGTGAGTAAACTCTTTAGCAAAATACATAGCTGCTTTCATACTCTTCTCATTGTAGGGTGCTAAAAGTGTCATATTGGGAATACCCCTTAAAAAAGAGATATCAAAAGCCCCTTGATGTGTTTCTCCATCCTCTCCTACAATACCTGCTCTATCTAAGGCAAAAGTAACCCCTAAATCCATCAAAGCAATGTCATGAATTACTTGATCAAATCCTCTTTGTAAAAAGGTAGAGTAGATGGTACAAAAGGGTTTGAAACCCTCTTTTGCCAATGGTCCCATAGAGGTTACCGCGTGCTGCTCAGCAATGGCTACATCCCAAAAACGTTCAGGAAATTTTTCCATGACTGCACTCATTCCTGTACCCGTTGGCATAGCAGCTGTGACACCAACAATAGTTTCATCTTCGGTTGCCATCTCTAGAATGGTTTCCGAAAAAATGGCAGTTGCAGATTTTGATGAAGACTTTTTAAAGGCATCTCCTGTTTTTAAATCAAATGCACCTACACCATGCCAATGCTCTTTGCTTCCTTCTGCAATTTCATATCCTTTACCCTTTGTGGTTTGAGCATGAATAATCACAGGTTTTTTCAAAGACTTAGCCACCTTCATTGTTTCTATGAGCGACTCAATATTGTGTCCATCAACAGGTCCGATATACTCTATACCCATCTCTTCAAATAAAATACCTGGGGTAATAAGTTTAAAAGACTCCTCTACACGCTTTGCCATATAGCTCGTACCCTCAGGCATCATGTCTACAATTTTCTCAACTTTTGCTTTAAACTTTTGGTAAAAAGGACTTGCCATACTTTGTGAAAGAAGTTTAGAAATAGCGCCTATAGGCTTTGCAATACTCATCTCATTGTCATTTAAGATAATAATAACGGGGTATTTTCTATCACCTAGTTCATTCAAAGCTTCATAGACCATTCCAGCACTCATACTTCCATCACCAATAAAGGCTACAGGAATTCTATCTTCCCCTTTAAGCGCGATAGCTTTAGCAGCTCCAACCGCTAAAGAGATAGAGGTAGAACTATGTCCAGATACATAATAATCATACTCCGATTCACTCGGTTTTGTGTAGCCACACACTCCACCAAATTGACGTAAAGTATCAAAACTTTCCCATCTGTCAGTTAAGAGTTTATGGGCATAGGCTTGGTGACTCACATCAAAGATAAAAGGATCTTTTTTTACATCAAACACTTTATGCATAGCAATGATAAGATCAGTTGCACCCAATGTAGAAGAGAGATGTCCACCATTTTTACTTACAGTATCAAGAATTTTTTCTCTAATATCTGTAGCCAGTCTATTGAGCTCATCTATGGAATAATTTTCTATATTCATACTATCCTATCTTTCAAATATGCCGTCATTATTTTTTTTGCAAAAAGAATTTCACTTTCACTATAGTTCAACTTTAATTGCTTTGCTATCTTTTTTACCATTTTTTTTGTTATCTTTTCACTTCTCTCTTTTTTCTCAAACGAGAGAAATGATTTAAAATCCAACGCTTCTACCTTTACGCTAGAAGCATGAACAACTTCTACTATTTTCAAACAAGAAGCTCTGAAAAATGTTTAAAGAAAACATCATTTTGTTTTGCAGTACCTACGGTAATACGCATTGCATTCATGCCATACGATGCCAAATTACGGATAATCACACCTCGTTTTAACAAGGCATCTGCAATCTGTGTGGAGTCCATTGTCTCATCAAACACATAAGTAATAAAGTTTGTATAACTCTCAATATAAGTAAATCCATTGGCTTTTGCAAAGGCTTCATAGCGTTGTATCTGCTCTTGATGTAAGGCAATAGACTCTGCAACAAATGCATCATCACCACACGCTGCAATCGCAGCTGCCAAGGAGAGTGTAGAGATGTTAAACGGTGGACGCATTTTGTAGAGTGCATCTATAAGTTCAGGTTGAGCAATACCATAGCCCACACGCATTCCGCCCAATCCATAGGCTTTAGAAAATGTACCTAAATAAATAACATTTTCATAGCCTAGTAAATCCTTAGGGGTGATAGCATATTTTGCATCCTTAGCTGCTGCATACTCCATGTAAGCACCATCTACAACCACCACACTCTCTTTGCCAATTGCTTCAATTAACCTCAAGACATCTTCTTTACGTGTAGCATCTCCGGTAGGGTTGTTTGGCGTACAGATATAGACCAATTTAGGTCTATACATCGTGTAGGCTTCCATAAACTCATCGTAGCTATGGGCATAGTTTGCTGTTTTATAAATTTTTGCACCCATCTGCTTGGCATAAATCTCATACATAGCAAAGGTAACCCCTGACATCAATACAGACTCATTTTCGTTTAAAAGTGCGCGAGAGAGAAACTCTAACACTTGATCAGAACCTGCACCTATAATAATGTTATTTTCATTCACACGATATTTTCGTGCCAATGCCTCTTTGAGTTCAAACATACTGTCATCTGGGTAGAGGTGTGCTTTGTCTGCATTCTCAATAATGGCTTGTTTTACAGCGGGACTTGTCCCAATAGGGTTTTCATTTGAAGCTAATTTTACAACATCATCAGGCGCAATACCAAACTCACGAACCACAAGTTCAATAGGTTTTCCCGCTTCATAAATTTTTATATTTTCGAGTACACGATTAAATTTCATTCTTTTCTCTTCTTTCTTTATTTATACATCATCAGTTTCACGCACGTAAGAGCCTAAAATCTTAATCTCATCTTTATGTGCGTCTAAAATAGGTCGTATGCGTGCATCGTCTTTATGTCCATGAAGTTCTATGAAAAAGATAGAGTCTCCACCTACAATATGAGATTTTATTTTGGTTAAATTTACATTTGCTTCTTCAAAATGGTTTAAAAAATTTACCAAAGAACCTGGCTCATTAGAAAGCCTTACTAGGAGTGATGTTTTATCATTCCCCGAAATAGCATTTTCAAAATTTGAGACAATAAAAAAGCGTGTTCTATTATTTATGTTGTCTTCAACATTCTCAAATCGTATAGGTAAATTGTAGAGCTTTGCTGCAATAGAAGGACATAAAGCGGCACTGTGTAGCTCTTGAGATGCAAGTTTTGCCCCTTTTGCAGTAGATTCTACAGGAACCAACTCTACATTGTCTAAACCTAAATCTTGTAAAAATTTACGACACTGCCCAAATGCAATATCTTTAGAGTAGATTTTGGTAATCTTTTTGTAATCTTCACACAATGTTGCGAAGGCAAAATGGACATCAATCATCACCTCAGCAATAATTTTTAAATCGTAACTGTCTAAACAAGAGATGGTATCACTTACAATTCCATTGGAGGAGTTCTCTATGGGTATGACACCAAATTTGGCAGCCCCTTTGTCAACAGTTCTAAAAACCCCTTCAATAGAGCCAATAGGTAAGTAGGCTGACATCGCGCCAAACTTACTCTCGGCTGCTTGATGGGTAAAGCTCGCCTCTGGTCCTAAAAAGGCTACCCCCTCAGGGAGTTCAAGGTTACGCGCAACGGCAAACATCTCTAAAAAGAGTGCATCAATAGCGGCATCGGTAAGCTTGCCATCATTCTGTGCTTTGAGACGGTTTAAGATAGACTTTTCACGCTCAGGACGGTAGATGGGCGCACCCGTAGTGTTCTTTAACTCTCCTACTTGATGTACCAACTCCATAC
>Ga0256843_1003173_pt1 | contig 11562 bp, 15 predicted proteins | sample AlvinellametaG_FD_191572 | JGI IMG/M metagenome (GOLD analysis project Ga0256843, IMG submission 191572) | Pompeii worm associated microbial communities from hydrothermal vent at the East Pacific Rise, Pacific Ocean - Alvinella | ecosystem: Host-associated > Annelida > Integument > Unclassified ... | reverse complement strand
AATAGTAGCTATAGATATAGCTATACGATGGTCATCTTTTTTGACATATCTTTGTGGTTTTGTACTATTTTTATGATTGAAGTATAGTATCAACAAACCCACAACAACCAAATATATACCAACAGCAATAACTCCTGTAACTAATCTATACCCTTTCATTGTGTTATGAGTGATACCTTATAAAATCCTGCTTGTTTAACACTCTTTAGTAGATACATTACATCTTTATATGCTAAATTTTGATCAGCTCTTATATAAATCTCGATATCTTTGTTATATGTTGAACTTTTATTGACAAAGTCATCTGCAAATGTATCAAAAGAGTATTTATCATTTTTGATATAAATATTGCGATTTTTATCCATTCTGATAGTGATAGAGTTTACTTTAGATGCTTTGATAGTTTTCGAACCTTGTGGCAACTCTATAGACTCTTGATATGTGATAGTAGGTGCTGTTACCATAAGTATAGCCATCAATACCAACATAACATCAACAAGTGGTGTAATGTTTAAGTCTGGGCTATCATCCCAAGAAAACATAGATATCTCCTATACACTAGCTAAAATAACTTCTGATTGAGAATCCAACAAAGAAGATAATTCATAAGCTTTTCTTTTCAATATAAGATGAAAAGAGTAAGCAAAGATAGCTACACATATACCAGCTGCTGTAGCAACTAATGCTTCTGATATAGCAGGTGCTACGATATTGAGTGATGCACTAGCTTTTGTAGACAACTTTGAAAAAGTTTCAAGTATCCCTATAACTGTACCAAAAAGACCAATAAATGGTGAAGTAGATGCTATGATAGATAACCAAGTCAAACCTTTGGTAGATACTCGTATCGCATCCGAACTAGCAGCTTTAAGTATAGCTTGATTTGGAGTATGAACCCTAGAGAGATAAGTAAAAAGCAGTGAACGACCTGAGACTGTTTTTGACTGACCTGAATAGAGTTGTTTTAGAGAAAAAGATTCTGTAGCTATTCTTGTTTTTAGTAGATAATATCTATCCAAAAAAATCCAAAATGTAAGGATAAAATATACTGATAACAATAGCAGTACGAATATAGTAATCGCACTGCTATTTGTGAAATAATTAAGTAGAGAATTCAATTATAAACTCTTACCAATTTGTTCTACTTTGCTAACTGCTGCTGCGATAGCAGTATTGCTAGACTCTGCTTTCTTAAGAAGAGTTTTCGCCTCTTCAAGAGCTTTTGCCAAATCACTATCTTCACCTGATAGTGCTACTGCACCATCTACGATACAAGTAGTTTTTTCTTCATCTACTTTTACATATCCAGAGTTGATAGCAACTGCAACATTACTACCATCTGCTTTTTCTATCTCGATAACACCTGTATCAAGTAGAGATACTAAAGTAGCGTGTTTTGGAAGTACTCCAAACTCACCTTCACTACCTGGCAAAGTAACTTGTTTGACATCATTGTCAAATATCACACCATTTGGTGTGACTATTTCAAGCTTCATTAGTTCCATAATAATCCTTTATCAGATGGCACTAATTACTTAGCGTTCATTTTATCGTTCTTAGCAATTGCCTCATCTATATTACCAACCATATAGAATGCTGCTTCGTTCATATGGTCATATTTACCTTCAAGTAGTCCTTTGAATCCTGCGATAGTTTCTTCAAGAGTAACATATACACCAGGACTTCCTGTAAATACTTCAGCAACATGGAATGGTTGAGATAGGTACTTCTCAACTTTTCTAGCTCTTTCAACAACAAGTTTATCATCTTCACTAAGCTCATCCATACCAAGAATAGCAATGATATCTTGAAGGTCTTTATACTTTTGAAGTATTTGTTGAACACCTGTTGCTACTTGATAATGCTCTTCACCAATGATTTGTGGATCTAGCATTCTTGAAGTAGAATCTAGTGGATCCACTGCTGGGTAGATACCTTTTTCAGCGATAGATCTGTTAAGAACTGTTGTCGCATCCAAGTGAGCAAAAACAGATGCAGGTGCTGGGTCAGTCAAGTCATCTGCTGGTACATATACAGCTTGAACTGAAGTAATAGAACCTTTTGTTGTAGATGTAATACGCTCTTGTAGTTTACCCATCTCAGATGATAGAGTTGGTTGATAACCAACAGCTGAAGGGATACGACCAAGAAGTGCTGACATCTCTGAACCAGATTGAGCATATCTAAAGATATTGTCGATAAACATCAATACATCTAGTCCCATCTCATCTCTGAAGTATTCAGCCATTGTAAGACCAGTTAGTGCGATTCTGTTTCTAGCTCCTGGAGGTTCACTCATTTGACCATAACACAATGCAACTTTATCAAGTACATTTGATTCTTTCATCTCGTTATAAAGGTCGTTACCTTCTCTTGTTCTTTCACCAACACCAGCAAATACTGAATAACCACTGTGTTTCATAGCAACATTGTTGATAAGTTCCATGATGATAACTGTTTTACCAACACCAGCACCACCAAATAGTCCAACTTTACCACCTTTTGCATATGGTGCAAGAAGGTCAACAACTTTGATACCTGTTTCAAAAACTTCTGTTTTTGTACTTTGCTCTTCAAAAGCTGGTGGATCTCTATGGATTGACCAATACTCTTTTGCTTCTACTGGACCAGCTTCATCAACTGCTTCACCAATAACATTGAAGATTCTTCCAAGAACCTCTTCACCAACAGGAACTTTGATAGAGTCACCAGTAGCTTTTACTTCTTGACCTCTTACCAAACCTTCACTCATATCCATAGCAATTGTTCTTACACGGTTATCACCAAGTTGTGCAGCAACCTCTAGTACCAATCTTTGCTCTTTACCATCAACTACAACTGTAGTCTCTAGTGCTTCATTTATCTCTGGTAGATAGTCTGAAAAATCCACATCAATAACTGGACCTAAGACTTGTATAATTTTACCTGTCATCATTTCTCCTCTTAATTATTTCATTGATTCCATACCACTGATAATCTCAATCAACTCAGTAGTAATCGCTTCTTGTCTAGCTTTATTGTATGCAATTGTCAATGCATTAACCATATCTTTCGCATTACCTGTAGCAGCATCCATAGCCTGCATTCTAGCTGAGTGTTCAGCAGCCAATGAGTCTATAAGTGCATAATACATAGTATACTCTACATATCTTTTTACCAATGCATCAAGTAGTGTATCATCATCATCTGGTTCAACTTCAAGCTCAGATGTAGATGTACTACTTAACTCTAAACTAGATGGATCAACTGGTAAAAGTTGATCTTCTCTAATCTCTTGAGTAATCATATTGACATAACCATTATGTATCAAGATAATCTTATCTGTCTCACCATTTACATATGCTTCAGCTACTTCAGAGATAAACTCTGTTGACTTAGCATACTCTGGAGCAGAAGATAATCCAACTATCTCATCACTCAACTCTACATTGTTAAACTTATAGTAGTCTATACCTTTTCTACCAACTGCTCTTAGACGAACTTTGATATCTTGAGACTTATACTCTTCTATCAAAGTATTTACTCTTTTGATTGTCTGAGCATTAAATCCACCACAAAGACCTTTGTCAGCTGTGATGAAAACAATGTCAACTACTTTAGGAGATTTAACATCTCTAAAGTAAACATTGTCAAGACCCTCAGCATTGCTGTTTTGCATCTTTTGTGCGATCTCATTTAAAAGATCTGTTAACTTCTCAGCATATACTCTAGATCTTTTTGCTAGTTCTTCTGTTCTTTTAAGTTTAGCAGAAGAAACTAGTTTCATAGCGTTAGTAGTCTTTTGTGTGTTTTTAACACTCCCTATCTTACGCTTAATCTCTTTTAAATTAGCCATTATTTAGCCTTTCTTACGCTGCAAATGAAGCTTTGAAATCTTCTATAGCTTTTCTAAGTTCAGCATCAGTTTCATCTGAGATTTTCTTCTCATTTCTGATAGCATCAAGGATATTTGAGTATTTAGCATCCATAAATGGCATCAACTCAGCCTCAAATTTTGTTACTGCTGATGCTGGGATATCATCCAAGAATCCATTTGCACCTGCAAATATCATAACAACTTGTTTTTCAATTGGCACTGGAGAGTATGGCCCTTGTTTTAGTACTTCAACCATTCTAGCACCTCTTTCAAGTTGCGCTCTAGTATGATCATCCAAATCACTTGCAAACTGAGCAAATGCTTGAAGTTCTCTATATGAAGCAAGGTCAAGTCTTAGTGTACCAGAAACTTGTTTTGTAGCTTTGATTTGAGCAGCACCACCAACACGAGAAACTGAAAGTCCAACATTAATAGCTGGTCTAATACCTGAGTTAAATAGGTCAGTTTCAAGGAAAATTTGTCCATCAGTGATAGAGATAACATTTGTTGGGATATATGCAGATACATCACCAGCTTGTGTCTCAATGATAGGGAAAGCTGTGATAGAACCAGCACCCAACTCATCACTTAGCTTAGCAGCTCTTTCAAGAAGTCTTGAGTGTAGATAGAAAACATCCCCTGGATAAGCTTCACGACCTGGAGGTCTTCTAAGGATTAGTGACATCTCTCTATATGCAACTGCATGTTTAGACAAATCATCATAGAAGATAACTGCATGTCTTCCATTATCTCTAAAGTATTCAGCCATTGTAACACCAGCATATGGAGCCAAGAACTGTAATGCAGAAGCATCAGAAGCACCAGCATTTACTATAATAGTATAATCCATAGCACCATGCTCTTCTAGTTTTTTAACTGTAGCTGCAACTGTTGATTGTTTTTGACCAATAGCAACATAGATACATACAACATCTTGACCTTTTTGATTGATGATAGTATCAATAGCTAATGTTGTTTTACCTGTTTGTCTATCTCCAATGATAAGCTCTCTTTGACCACGACCAACTGGAACTAGTGCATCGATAGCTTTGATACCTGTTTGAAGTGGCTCATGAACTGATTTTCTAGCCATAATTCCAGGAGCTTTCTCTTCAACAAATCTACTCTCAGCAGCTTCAATAGCACCTTTACCATCGATAGGCTCACCTAGTGGGTTTACAACTCTACCCATCATAGCATCACCTACAGGAACTTCAAGAAGTTTACCTTCTCTTTTTACACTCATTCCTTCTTTGATACCTTCACTGCTTCCTAGTACAACAACACCAACACTTGCTTCTTCTAAGTTAAGAACCATACCTTTAGCACCATTCTCAAACTCTACAACTTCACCAGCCATAACATTATTTAGACCGTAAACTGTTGTAATACCATCAGCAATACCTACTACTTTACCTACTTCATTGATATCAACATTTATCTCAAAGTTCTCAATTCTCTCTTTGATTATAGCGCTGATTTCATCTGCTTGCAATTTAACTGCCACTTCTACTCCTTTCTTATAGTGATTTTTTTATAAAATCAATCAATTGTTCTTTTACTCTCTCTTTTGAGAAGTTAACCTCTATACCTAAATCATCAACTGAGACACGCAACCCATCAAGATCACTTTTTTGTTGTTTCAACTTGATAGTAGCACCTGTATATTTTGATAGTGTTTTTTCAAGTTTTGCAACTTTTTTATCATCAAGTTTTTTAGAACTACTTAAAACACCCTCATATACATTTGACTCTTTTTGGATTTCAGCATTTAAAACTTTTGTAATTGCTGGTAAAAGATCTAATCTTTTCTTTTCACCCAACAATTTTACAAAGTTATTTAAAACTTTATCTTTATCATTTAAACCAGCAAGAACCATCTGTGTTTTTTTATCTGCATCTACGATAGGAGATAAAAGGATAGTTTGTATCTCATTGTTTGATAAAACTTCACTTAAAACATTTAGTTTAGCTACTAAAGAGTTAACATCTTTTGTAGAAGCACTCAATGCTTTAGCATATCTTTTTGCTATCAACTCTTCCATGATTATGCCACCTTCTTAGAAATTACTTCAACAATCTTAGACTCAGAAAGAGCAATATCGTCTGCTGAAATATTTTCATTTAATACTTCATCAATAGCTTCTCTTACTGCTTTTCTCTCTTCTAGTGAAATCTGCTCTTCAAGTTGTTTTTCCATAACTTGTAGCTCATTTTCACTTGCAGTAGCAATCTTAGAAACCAAGACTTCTGCCTCTTTTTTTGCATCTTCGATTATCTCAGATGCTTTTTGAGTACTTTCGTCTAAACGAGCTTGCGCAGCTTTTTGTTCATCTTTAGCTGCTTGAAGTTTAGCTTCTATCTCTTTAAGTTGATTTGCTATACCTTCACTTCTACCTGTAAAATACTCTTTGATAGGATTAGCTATCAAATAGTAAAGTATGGAAGCGAATATAGTAAAGTTTATAACTCTAGGCCAAAAATCTGTCTCTCTTCCTGTTTGCAAAAGATATCTACTCTCTTCAGAGTGTCCTTCATTTGCAAGAAGAATTGCAGGAACTATAACTAGTGCTAATAGTACTATTCTTTTCATATCCATCCTTCTTATAAATTACTTAGCTTAGTTTTTAAGCTATTTTTAAATTGAGGGACTTGAGAAAGAAGAGACTCTTTTAGCTCAGCTTTTTGTTTAGCTAGTTGAGATAAAAACTCTTCGTACTGTTTATCCAATTCAGCTTTTTTAGCAGCCACTTTAGCAGCAGCAACCTCTTTAGCCTCATCTACAGCCTTTTGTCTTATCTCTGTAGCTTCACTCTTAGCATTACTAAGAACTTCTTCTGCCTTAGCAGTCAGTTCATCACTATTACCACTGAAACTTTTAGCTGCTTTCAAGTCATTTGCTATAGTGTTATCTCTGTCATCCATAAACTTCAATAACGGCTGAAATAGCATCTTGTTGAGTACAACTAAAAGAGTCAGAAATAAAGCCAAGACGAACAACATTAACGGGAAATGTATGTCAAGCATTAAAACTCCTCTTTTAATTTCGCATTATTTTAGCATTTTGATAATGAGATATTGGTTAAATTGTGGAGTTTTTTAGTAACTTTAAAAAGTTTTCTATATCTTTTTTATTATTAAAAGTTATTTCTAACTTATTTGATTTTATTTTGTGAGGCAATGAAAGGTGCTTATTAATCTCTTCTTTATACTCCAAAAGAATATCTAAAGACTCTTTTGTTTTTTTTGAAGTAGTTGATTTATTTTTATACTTTTTAACAAGTTTTTCTGTATCTCTTACACTTAACTTTTGTCCTACGATACTATCAACGATAAGTTTTTCATCCTTAGCATCCAAACCTATCAATACTTTTGCATGTCCTTGAGAAAGTTTACCAGCAACTATCTGTTCTCTTGTATTTGAGCTTAAAGATAACAATCTAAGAGTATTTGTGATTTGTGAACGGCTTTTATTTACTATTTTAGATAACTCTTCATGTGTGATATTATGTACTTCGATAAGCTCTGCATATGAATTTGCTAATTCTATAGCATTTAGATTTTCTCTTTGTATATTTTCTATAAGAGCTAACTCTCGAAGCTTAAACTCATCCATATCAACTTCAGCCACTATAGACTTGATAGTTGGAATATTCGCTAATTTATGAGCTCTTAGTCTTCTCTCTCCTGCTACAAGTAGATATCCATCACCTTTTTCTATCACAACAATAGGTTGTAATAAACCATGTTTTTTTATAGACTCACTCAACTCTTTTAGTGCATTTTTATCAAAATTTTTACGAGGCTGATATGGGTTTGGAGCTATTAGATTGATATCTATCTCTTCTACTTGTACACCACTTGAGTCTAATTCAAAGCTTTCCATACCATCAAGATTTTTTTCATAAGCCTCTTCAACCTCTTGGAGTATATCTCCCAATCCTCTACCAAGTGCCATATATTAACCTTTAACTATAAGTGATGCTAAATTTTTATATGCTATAGAACCTTTTGAAGATGCTGCATATTTAGTAACAGGTTTTCCAAAACTTGGACTCTCTGCTATCTTTACATTTCTAGGAACAACGATACACTCTTTCCCTTTTTTTATATGAAAAAGCTTATCTTTAAAGTGATATACCAAATCAGCAAGAACCTGTTTTGATAGATTATTTTGCTTTGAATACATAGTAGGTAAAAAACCTTTTATTTTTAACTTTGGATTGATAGTTGTTCTTATCATATTTACAGTACTTATAAGCTGTGCCACACCTTCTAGGGCAAAAAATTCACACTGTATAGGGATGATAACAGAATCTGATGCACTTAATGCATTGATAGTGATAGGTCCAAGAGCTGGTGGTGAATCAATTATGATAAAATCATACTTCTTAACTATAGATTTTATCTTATCTTTTAAAACTAGTTCTCTATTTTTCTTTTTGCTATTATAAAACTCTTTTTCTATACTGACTAAACCTATATTTGATGGTACTAAATCAAGCTTTTTTATAGATGTTTTAAGTATCACTTCTGATATCTCTTTAGTCCCTATAAGTACATGATATATATTATACTCATAATCCCCTCTATGATATCCTAAACTAGTAGTTGCATTTGATTGTGGGTCTATATCCAAAAGTAATACTTTTTTACCTTTTTCGGCCAATGATGCTGCTAAATTTACTGCTGTTGTAGTTTTACCTACTCCACCTTTTTGATTTGCTATGCTTATAATCTCACTCATCTTGCACTAAACACCTTTTTATCATCTATCTCTATAGAACCATCACTAAACAGTTGTGCATTTTCTAAAGATTTTTTTTCACCATCTATATGGACATCAAATTTTTTGCTAGATTCAAATTCTACCTGATATTTACTAAAAATATACTTCCATGAAGGTATCATCATCCACTCATTTATAAATTCTTGTGCCAATTTTAATGGTGTAGCATCTATCTCTAAATGCTTATAACCTTCACTATTTGGGGTAAGATTGATACCTATACCTATAACGATATCATCCTTAAGTTCTTTACTAACACAACCACCTATTTTTTCAACTCCAAGATAAAAATCATTTGGCCATTTAAGAAATATCTCTTCATTATAACGCGCAAGTACCTCTTTCATAAAAAAAGCAAAATATATAGCTACGGCACTAAGTGGCAAATCTGTAGGTAGTGAGTGTTTTTGTATAGCCATAGATAAAAACAGATCCCCTTTACTACCACTCCATTCATTCTCTCTACTACCAATACCTTGTGTTTGTTCATTGGCAATTACTAGTACTGGTGCTTCTAACTCTTTTTTATTTAATGCATCTATCAGATATAACTGAGTTGATGGCAATGACTCAAACGATACTATTTCCATTTTTTAATCCTCTTCCTATACAATATGCCTTGGCACTCATAGCTTTTTTTGATGGTGGTTGTATAGTACCTATCTTTAATGCACCAACTTTACAACCTACTACAACACTATCATTTTCAAAATCCAAAATCTCACATGGATTATGATTAGTTGTCGTATCAACTAACTCTATATTATCAAACTTAACTCCATTTTGGCTGAAAATTCCAGGCCAACCTTCAAATGCTCTATATTTGTTATATATCACATTTGCATCTTCAAAATCTATCATACCATCACTTTTTTTGATTTTTTTGCAAAGTGTAGCTTTGCTTTCATCTTGTTTTTGTGGTTCTATACTCTCAAACTCTCTTATAGTTTCCAAAGTAAGTTCACAAGCATCTTTTGTAAGCTGTTGCATAAGTGCAAAAAGCCTCATATCTTTTGGTATAACAAACTCTTTTATCTTTAGTATATCACCAGTATCAAGCCCCTCTTCCATTAGCATAGAAGTAACTCCTGTTTTTTCATCACCATTGAGTAGTGACTGCTGTACAGGAGAAGCACCTCTATATTGTGGTAAGATAGAAGCATGTAGATTTATACAAGGAGCGATATCAAGTATATCTTTTGGCAATATCTGACCAAAAGCAGCTACTACTATAAAATCTGGCTTTTTATCTTTTATAGCTTCAAAGATACCATCTTCACTAAGTTTAGTCGGCTGTAAAACTTCTATATCATGCTTTAAAGCCAACTCTTTTACAGGTGGTGGAGTAAGTACCTTTTTGCGTCCCACTGGTCTATCAGGCTGAGTTAAAACCAAAGATACGACCATATCATCTGCTTGTATCAAAGTATCTAAAATCTCTCTTGCATAATGGGGTGTTCCCATATAAACTATATTTTTCATAACTATTGGCTCTTTATTGTGTGGATTTTAAGTTTGTTATAATAGCACACAAAAATTATACTTACCCAATATAAAACTTTTTTTAATCAACTAAACTAAAATTTCATAATGGTATAATGAATCTCATTTTAAAAACAAGGAGACAAAATGGGTATTTTTGATTCAATCAAAAGCGCACTTGGTTTTGACACTAAAGAAGAAACAACTGCACAACAAGAAAATACACAAGAGGTACAAGAAGTTGTAGAGACAACAGAAGAGACAACTACACCAGAAGTACAAATCACAACAGTAGAAGCAACAGTTGATATAGTAGCTATCTTAGATGATAAAAGTAATAATCATCCAGAAAATCTAAACTGGAAAAACTCTATCGTTGATTTGATGAAACTACTTGATATAGATAGCTCTTATGCACATCGTAAAGAGTTGGCAAATGAACTTGGTATCGAAGGGTATGAAGGAACTGCTGAGCAGAATATAGCTTTACACAAAGCAGTTTTAACTAAACTAGCAGCAAACGGTGGAAATGTACCATCTGAACTACTAGCTTAAATAGTTCTTCTACCGATACCATATCGGTAGAAACTATATATCATACTACTCAATTTAAAAACAGTGTTCCACCTTTATGCTCACCATCTATCAAAAATGATTTTACATCACTCAGATCAAAACCACTTGTTAAAAACATCTTTCTGTGATGAGTCATCAAAAAGTGGGCTGATTGGAGTTTAGTGACTATACCACCTGTAGCAAACTCATTGTTTGGTGTATGTTCAGCCTCTAACTCCTCTTGGCTTATGTGTGTTACTACAGCTCTAGGCTTTGCATCTTTATATCTGTTTGGGTCTTTATCATACAAAGCATCTATATCTGAAAGGATTACTAACATTTCAGCATCAAAATAGTGTGTAACATGTGCTGAGAGTCTATCATTGTCTCCAAAGACTAACTCTTCTATGCTTACTGTGTCATTTTCATTGATGATAGGCACTACTTTGTTAGCTAGTAGCGTATCTACTGCTACTTTTGCGTGTTTGGTAGCTTTGCGAGAATCAAACACATCAGCACTAAGCAACACTTGAGAGCATATCACACCAAATCTTGCAAACTTCTCTTGATACATTTTAAGCAGTAGTGGCTGACCTATAGCTGCTAATGCTTGTTTGTTTGCTACTGAACTTCTATCAAGTTGAAGTTGAGTATATCCAGCAGCAACAGCACCAGAACTTACAAGTATCACTTCATAACCACTCTTTTGAAGCTGAGCTATAAGCTCTACTAGAGCTAACATTCTCTCTTTTGCTATAGCTCCATTTTCACTCAACACATGAGAGCCGACTTTTAGTACTACTCGCATGACTCTTTACTCTCACTCTCTTTTACAAGCTTGACTAAGTTTGCCAAAGCATATCTAAGTGGCTCTGTGTTG
>Ga0256843_1003172_pt1 | contig 11565 bp, 11 predicted proteins | sample AlvinellametaG_FD_191572 | JGI IMG/M metagenome (GOLD analysis project Ga0256843, IMG submission 191572) | Pompeii worm associated microbial communities from hydrothermal vent at the East Pacific Rise, Pacific Ocean - Alvinella | ecosystem: Host-associated > Annelida > Integument > Unclassified ... | reverse complement strand
TATTTTTTATGTGATTGTACTATAATTTGAAAAAATCAGGACTGAATATGTGTCTTATTGTTACACTTGTTATGCTCGTACTAGCCATTCAAAACCTTATCAACCAGCAATGGAGCATTGGGGTACTACAACTTGTTATCGCTTCAGGTTTTGCTCTACTGCTTTGGCGCAATATTCAGCTTACCCGTTGTGAACGAAACAAAGAGTGTTCTACTTGTACTTTACCTACGTGGCTTAGCAAAGCTTTTCAAAAAAAGAAGAAATAGATGGAGCATTTTTTTACATGTCCCTATTGTTGGGAACGTATCTCAATGATACTTGACCCTCAAGAAGAGTCTAGTGACTACATTGAAGATTGTGAAGTATGTTGTCGCCCTATTGAGATTTACTTTACTTTCTCAGATGAGAGACTTGTAGCCTTTGAAGCACAACGCATGGAAGGGATTTAACCCATAAAACGGGTAAGCAGATAAAGCACTACTAAGACGCCTACTGTCCAAAGGAGTGCAGACTTTGTATCCATACTAGGGTTTACTGTACCACAATAAGGACATGATTTAATCCCTTTTTCTATGGAGGCACCACAATAGTTACACTGCATCTTCTACCTTTTGAAAACGTGGAACTTCTACCCCATTAAGGCTCACATCTTCTACAAACATTGCATAGGGGCGTACCCATACACCTTTTTCACCATATAAAGCCCTATATACTACCATCCACTCTTCATTTTCAGAGTGTTGAGCAGTCATAATCACTTCATAGTAATTTCCTTTGTAGTGTTGGTAACGCCCTGCTTGAAGTTTCATACCTAAAGATTGCACTAATTTTCTGTGAAATTGTTATAAAACTTCACATACTCTGTATCACCCTCATCTCTTGCTTTCATTGCAGGTTTTGGGTGTTCTATAAGCTGTCCAGTAATCATGTAGGGGATACTATATCCCCAATCTAACTCTTTTTCTAAAGGTACAATAAACTTCTCTATAAATTCTAAGACAGGGAGTTGCTTATACTTTGGATGTTTCAAATAACCCATAAGCAGCTCCATAGGACAATTTCCAGCTCCACGTCCTAATCCTGAGATGGTACAATCTAAAAAGTGTGTACCGGCATTCATCGCTTCCATTGTATTGGCAAATGCTAGTTGAATATTATTGTGTGCGTGAATCCCTATTTTTTTACCATGAGATTGTGCCACTGTCAAGTACTTCTGTGTTAGTTTTTTGATCTCTTCTGGGAAAAATGAACCAAATGTATCGGCGATATAGATGACATCTACATCAGTTTTAGCTAAAACTTCAAGTACTTCATCGAGTTCTGCTTCACTTACTTTTGCAACAGCCATTACATTTACTGTTGTCTCATACCCTTTTGCATGGGCTTCTTTTATAAGCTCAATAGCTTCTGGTATCTGGTGGATATAGGTAGCAATACGTATCATGTCAACCACAGACTCCGCTTTAGGAAGAAGCTCTTCTTTTACTGTTCTTCCTATGTCAGACATCACAGCTATTTTTAGAGCTGTATTGTTTTCACCCACAATGCGTCTAATATCTTCTTCTTTAGAGAAGTTCCATGCCCCAAACTCCTCTTCGCTCATAAGTGTAGGAGAGTTGTTCTTTCCTATCTCTATGTAGTCCACACCTGCAGCTACACATGTCTCATATACACCCTTTACAAATGCATCTGTAAAGTGATAGTTATTGACCAACCCACCATCACGTATGGTACAGTCAAAAACACTTATATCCTCTTTATCTGAAAGCATTGATTCATGTTGTTCTAGCATGGATTATCCTTGTCGCATTAAAATTCAAAAATGATAACGTGTTATCGTTTGTTTTTCAATTAATTTTAGAAGATTTTTATAGATTTTAAAACAAATGGTATGAATATACCCGTAAGAATAAAAAAGTGTAAATTGGGAAGAGATACCCAAATTACACAGAATAATAATTTGCCTTCTTATGATGCACCACCAACGCCGTAGTACTCTGCTCTGGATGTATCTGAAAGGTTTCGCTCAGCTCTATGCCAAACTCTTCGGGTTTGAGTAGGTCAAAAATGAGTCTGCTCTGCTCTAAGTCTGGACACGCAGCATACCCAAAGGAGTAGCGAGCCCCTTGATAACGGTTCATACGTACATCACGTAGTGTTGCCCCCTCATCTTCACGTAAAATACCCAAATCCATACGAATCTGCTTGTGGGCTACTTCAGCTAGGGCTTCGGCAAGCTCTACGGAAAAGCCATGTACCATGTTGTACTCTAGGTATTTTCCTGCATCGTAAAGCTCTTTTTCATAGGCTGAAAATTTTGCTCCAGCACTCACACAACTGATGGCTAAGACATCATCTCTTTCATGGTGAAAAAAGTCAGACAATGCACGATGTGGTTTGCGTCCTTGTCTTGGAAAAGAGAACCTACCTACAGCTCTTCCTATGGTGTCACTTAGCGGTTCACTGTTGGCATTGGCATCGACATTCCACCCCTGAGATTCATCAAAAATGTAAAGCTCTTGGTCAGAACTTCTTACGGGGTAGTAGCCATAAATAATGGTTGGTTCAAACAACCCTTTGTCTATAAACTCTCGTTTCAAACGCTCATATGCTGGGTGTACGGTGTCATCTAAAAGTTTTTGGTATGCCTCTTTGCTCATTCCTTTAGACTTGTAACCCCAGTGAAACTTAATTACATTACGTTTATTGACCCAGTCAAAAATCATCTCTAGGTCTAAATCTTCTTTTTGTAACACACGTCGTCCCCAAAATGGAGGGGTAGGTACGGGTTGTGGTTCAGGCATTTGTATCTCGCTAAAAGGAGGAATGATGACCTCTTTTTTTACCTTCTTTTCACGCTCTACCATATCACCAGCCAAACGAGTCTCTAATCCTACACTATTATCTTCATTAAATTTTTCAATGCGACTCATTGCTATCACCCCATCAAAGGCATCACGACAGTAAAAGATAGGACCTTTGTAGATAGGACGACAAAAATCATCTACAAAACTTCGTGTCAATGCTGCCCCACCTAAAAGAACTGGCATCTCTATACCTTGGGCTGCCATCGTCTCTAAGTTCTCTTTCATTACTGCTGTGGATTTGACTAAGAGTCCACTCATACCAATGGCTTGAATGCTTCGGTTTTTTGCTACTTGCAAATACTGCTCTAAGTCACACTTAATCCCAATATTGACCACCTTAAAGCCATTGTTACTTAAGATAATATCTACAAGGTTCTTCCCTACATCGTGGACATCACCCTTAACTGTACCAATAACCAGTGTGGTATCGGTCTCTTTCTCTTGTTTGGTAAGGTAGGGATTGAGGTAATCTACGGTGGTTTTCATCGTCTCTGCACTTTGAAGGACAAAAGGGAGTTGCATCTGTCCTGAACCAAAAAGTTCCCCTACAACCTTCATCGCATCAATGAGTATCTCATTGACAATAGTATCAGCTGGAATATGGTGACGTGCCTCCTCTACGAGAGGAATCATACGCTCTTTGTCCCCATCCATCAGGAGTTTTTTAATCTTCTCCTCATCACTCATCGCCTCATAGGCTTCATCTGCGCCAGCATCTTCTACTACAGCATCAGCAAAGTGGTCAATAAATTTAAAGAGTGACTTCTCATCTGGGCTAAAGAGTAACTCTTCACAAATGGCAATATCTTCTGCGCTCATCTTCGCTAGAGGAATAATGTGTTTTACATTAATAATCACCGAAGTCATCCCTACTTGAATACAGTGGTGTAAAAAGACCGAGTTGAGGTAAAATCTAGCATTTTTTTCAAGCCCAAAAGAGATGTTAGAGAGTCCTAGTGTTGAACCCACTTCAGGATACATCTGATGAAGCTCTCGAATGGCTTCTCTTGCGTGAAGTCCTGCGAGTCTATCCTCCTCTTCTCCTGTACCAACGGTGAAGGCAAGCATATCGAACATCAGGTTTTTAGGCTCAATGCCGTGTTGATGGACAGCCAAGTCATACATACGTTTGGCAATACGTACCTTAGACTCCTTATCTCTTGCCATCCCCTCTTCATCAATCACCAAACAGACAAGTACAGCGCCATACTTCTTTGCTAAGTGACAATACTCAGCAAACTTCTCTTCACCATCTTCAAGATTTGTTGAGTTAATAATGGGCTTTCCACCAATACACTTTAACGCCTCTTCAATGGTATTGGGACGCGTAGCATCTGGCATAAGAGGTAGAGGAATCTTTTGATTATACAACTCCATGACTGCACGCATATCTTTAGCACCATCACGCCCTGCGAACTCTACGTTGACATCTAAACAGTGTGCCCCATCACGCACTTGTGCTTGTCCTACGGTGAGTGTCCCCTCATAGTCACTGGCTAAAATAAGCTCTCTAAAGGCTTTAGAACCTGTCGCATTACTACGCTCTCCTATGAGCAGAGGGGCTGGTTCTTGAAAGAGTTCCGTGGTGTTAAAAAGAGAAGCAATACTTGGGGCAATACTCCCCGTAGGCTCTTTAGGTTTTATGCTACTAACTGCTTTTTTTAACGCCTGAATATGCTGTGGTGTTGTCCCACAGCACCCCCCTAAAAAACTCACCCCATCAAACGCTGTAAACTCCAACTGCTTTTGGGTAAACTCATCAGGCCCCATCGGGTAGTAGGTGTAGCCTCCACGGTTTTGAGGCAACCCAGCATTGGCGTGCAAAGAGATAGGCTTATGCCACAGCTCACTGAGTGTTTTGAGGTGTTTTTTGACTTGGTCTGGTCCTGTACCACAGTTAAACCCTAAAGAGAGAATGTCAAATGGCTCTAAAATGGTGACAATGGTTGTCGCATCAGTACCAATAAGCATACTACCACTGAGTTCAATCGTCACAGAGACCATCATAGGAAGGTTTACCCCCCTACTCTCATTGGCATCTTGACACGCATGAAGTGCTGCTTTAATCTGCAAAGGGTCTTGACACGTCTCAAGTAAGAAGATATCACACCCTCCATCAATTAACCCTTCAGCGACTATCTTATACCCCTCATACATCTCATCATAGTGAATATGCCCAAGGCTAGGGAGTTTGGTTCCAGGTCCAATGGAGCCTAAAACAAAACGAGGCTGCTCTGGAGTAGTGTACTCCTCACAAATCTCTTTTACAAGCATCGCACCCTTTTTAGAGAGTTCATAGGCACGTTCACCCATATCGTACTCATCAAGTACCCATGGCATGGTTCCAAAAGTGTTGGTCTTAATGAGGTCAGCCCCAGCCATCGCGTAGCGTTTATGAATACGTTTTAAAATATTTGGTGCGGTATCAATAAGAAGTTCATTACACCCCTCTTGATTGTTTCCCTTATCGCATATCCAAGCCTCAGCAGGCACATCTAAGTCTTGTATCTGCGTACCCATAGCCCCATCTATGACTAAGATACGTTCTTTTAAAAGTGATTTGATTTTTTCAGTAATAGACACACATAATCCTCTAATCGTTATTCTTCGCATTGTACCAAAATATCATCTAAATTCTCTCATTTAAGAATGTCTTATTTCAGCGATAAAGCATGATTTAACTAATATTCCTTATAATAACAAGAATGACTTAATATAATCTATAAAAAATAGAGGATATACAAATTTAAAATGTATGGGGATACAATGAGCAGAATAATAAAAAATATTCTTACAGGGAATGAAATAGAAAAGCCAGAACCTATTGATATGAGAGTACCTTTTGATGGTGGAGTAATGATTACTGAAACAGATACTGCTGGTATTATTACCTATGCAAACCGAAAATTTAGAGAACTTACCGGTTATACAAAAGAAGAACTTATTGGATCTCCTCATAACATTAATCGACATCCTGATATGCCAAAGATTGCTTTTAAGGGGATGTGGGAGATAATTAAAGGTGGAGAGTATTGGGAAGGGCTAGTTAAAAACATGACCAGTGAAGGAAAATACTATCTTGTAGTAGTTTGGATTAAACCAAAACTAGATAGTGATGGGAATATCATTGGATATATAGCAGGTAGAAAAGTACCTGATACCGAGGCAATGCAAGCAGCATTAGAAAAATATAAAATGCTAAAACTAGATGAATAAGCTAAGAGATTAACGCTTTTTCATTAACCTCATAATAGCTGCTTGCATTTTTCGCCATGCTCTTATCTCAATGGCAGGGAAACCTGCATACATTTTACCTTCTTCAAGAGACTTAGTCACGCCACCTTTACCTGCAACGGTTACAAAAGCACCGATTTCTAAATGTCCTGCAGTAGCACTTTGACCACCCATAATTACATTTCTTCCGAGTTTTGTTGAACCTGCTAATCCAACTTGTGCTGCCATTAGTGTGTGCTCACCTACTTCACAGTTGTGTGCAATTTGAATAAGGTTATCTAACTTTGTCCCTTTTTTGATGAGCGTAGTTCCAAAAACTGCTCTATCTATGGTACAGTTTGCCCCTATCTCTACTGCATCTTCCACGACAACATTACCATTTTGATAGATCTTAATATGCTCACCTTGTTTCGTATGGGCAAAACCATACCCATCACATCCCACTACACTACCTGAATGAATAATACACGCATTACCAATCTTTGTGCCATGGTAAAGTGTTACATTAGGATATAACAATGTATTGTCACCTATGACTACATTATCTCCCACATAACATCCAGCCATAATGGTCACATTATTTCCAAGCACTACATTATTTCCAAAACGTACACGCTTATCTATGTCACATGCTTCACCCAAAATAGGATGCCCCCCTTTTGTCACAATTTTATGTGCAAAATATTGACTTGCATATGCCATTTGAAGATAGACTTCATCTGTAATTAAAGCAAAGGTTGTAGAGGGCAGTAAATGTGCATACTTCTCTTCAATAAATACAGCACCCGCTTGGGTTGCAGAAATTTCATTAAGATGCTTGGCATCATTTAAAAAGCTTAACTGTGAAGAAGTTGCCTCTTTAAGTGTATGTATACCATCAATTTCAATGTCATTTTCAGGCATTTTGATAGCACTATTTTCTAAGATTTGTGAGAGTTTGTATGTCATTAGTGAGTCCTTAAAAAAGGGGTATGTTTACCCCCTAAAATAAAATTATCTTTCAATAGCCACCACGCCACCACGCACTACTTCTGTAGGATTGTAACGCTGTGCTGCTTCAATAAAGTGTTTAATGCGTTTTGGTTCATCTGCTACCATAATGATAATCATATCTTTACCCACATTGACTACACCACCATTGTAGGCAGCTGAGAGTACAGAGATATCTGCTAGGTTTTCCGCAATAGGAAACTTCGCCAAAACCATCTCTTTTTCTACCATCTCTTCATGTTCAATTACTTTATAAACAGGTACAAGCTTATGAAGCTGTTTTGTAATCTGCTCCATCAGTTTCGATGACCCTTTAGTTGCTACTGTAATATGTGACATATCAGAGTTAGGAATAGGAGCAACAGTTAAAGACTCAATGTTGTATCCACGTGCTGCAAAGAGTGAAGTAATACGTGAAAGTACAGAACTTTCATTTAAAACAATAATAGAAATAACACGTCTTTCATTGATACACTTTTGCATTTACGCCCCCTCTTTTATAGTTTCTGGAAGCATCATATTGAAAAGTGCCCCTCCTGCTGGTACCATCGGAAGTACATTTTCAAAACGATTGGTTTGTACATTCATAAAACAAACTTTGTCTTGCTTTATGGCATCTTTAAGTGCTGCATCAAACTCTTCTTTTGTCGTTACATCATACCCAATGCCACCACACGCTTGGGCCAAAGCTTTAAAGTTAGGCTGGAAACTCAAATCTGTTTCAGAGTAACGCTTCTCATAGAAGAAAGTTTGCCATTGACGTACCATTCCTAAAAAGTGGTTGTTTAAAATCACGTTAATCACTGGTATTTTGTACTCAGCCGCGGTAACCAACTCTTGCATATTCATCAAGATTGAACCATCACCCGTAATATTAATCACTGTTTTTTCAGGACAGGCACGTTTGGCACCAAGGGCTGCAGGAAAACCAAAGCCCATAGTTCCTAGTCCACCAGAGTTTATCCATTGGCGTGGTCTGTCAAACGGGTAGTGCTGTGCTGCCCACATTTGGTGTTGCCCTACATCAGAGGTAATAATTGCCTCTTCTCCAACAAGTTCACCAATACGCTCAATAGCCCATTGTGGTTTAATCACTTCATCAGAATCAACATACGATTGTGGGTGTAACGCATCATAACGATTTAAGATACTTCTCCACGCTTCATAACGGTCTGTATTTACATCATCAAGTTGTGGTATCATTGCATTAAGCACTTCAGTAATATCTCCAACAATAGGAAAATCAACATCTACCAATTTTCCAATGTTTGCTGCATCAATATCGACATGAATAATATCGGCATATTTAGCAAATTCAGAGAGTTTACCCGTTACTCTATCATCAAATCTAGCACCTAAAGAGATAACTAAATCTGTCTCACTCATCGCCATGTTAGAGGAGTAGTTTCCATGCATTCCAAGCATTCCAAAAAGAAGTGGGTTTTTCGCACCCATTACCCCTCTTGCCATTAATGTTTCAACTGCTGGTATTTGTGTTTTTTGAGCAAGTTCACGTACCAGTTCGTGTGCATTAGAAAGGACAACACCCCCACCAATGTAAAGCAGAGGTTTTTTCGCTTTTTTAATCGCTTCAACCGCTTTTTCTATCTGCTTTTTATTCCCTTTATAGGTTGGTTTATAGGTAGGAATATTCACTGTATCAGGGTATATAAACTCCCCAATTTCTACCGTAATATCTTTAGGAATATCTACCAATACAGGTCCTGGTTTTCCACTTCTTGCAATGTAAAATGCTTCTTTAAGGACACGAGGTAGTTCCTCTAAGGTACGTACTAAAAAGTTATGTTTCGTACAAGGACGTGAAATACCTACCGCATCAATCTCTTGAAAACCATCAGTTCCAATAAGTGCCAAGGGAACTTGCCCAGAGATAACCACCATAGGGATAGAGTCCATATATGCAGTTGCTAGTCCAGTAACAGCATTAGTAAACCCTGGTCCAGAAGTAACCATAGCCACTCCTACTTCACCTGTAGCTCTCGCATATCCATCAGCAGCATGTACTGATGCTTGTTCGTGACGGTTTAAGATATGCTCAAACCCATTTTGCTTGTAAATTTCATCATAAACGTGCATGATAGCCCCACCAGGGTAACCAAATACGGTTTTTACACCCTCGGCGATTATTGCTTCACACACCATTTGTGCACCAGACATTTGCATGATTACACACTCCATATTGTTTTTATTTTGACTTGATTATAGCAAAATAAGATTAGAAGAGCGATTTTTTTATTTTTAAATCAGACAAATTAGCTCTTTTTTGACAAAAATCTAACACAACCCCCTCTCTTAGACCATCATCTATCACCACACACTCTCTAAAGCCTAAAAGTGTGTAAAGATACTTATAGATTAAAATACCAGCTGCTACCAAATCAGAACGTCCTGTACCCACAGCAATTTCTCTCTCTTTAAAAGGCAAAGCAAGCAGTTTTTGAAGGTAAAAGTGTAACACTTCTTTCTCTAGTGTCGTACCATTAATGACATCTGCATCATAATTTTCATAATTTAGCCCATGTTTCATAGCTGCTACGGTTGTGGGTGTTCCTGCTGTTGCTACAAAAGCCTTTGGCTTACTTTGTATGGCATAGACCTCTTCGATAAAAAGTGCCATATCATGCATCTCAAAGGCTAAGGCATTGCCAATTGTTTCTAATGTTTTATAACGCTGTGCAATAGTAACAATACCCACGGGGAAACTTCTGCTCACACGTTGCTTTTGTTTATAAAAAATCACTTCTGTAGACCCTCCACCAATATCTACCAAAACAAAATCATCACTAGGAAGGTGTAAAAGGGAAAGTCTATTTTCTACGGCAAGAAGTGTGAGTGCTGCTTCTTTTTCGCCTGAAATAATTTCAAAACTCACCCCTGTCATCACTAAAATCTGACGTAAAATCTCATCTGCATTAGAGGCACTACGCACGGCTTCAGTCGTAACTGCCCTAATAGCATGTAAAGAAAAATCTATCTGACTTTTTGCTTCATCAATGGCATCTATCACACGCAACAGTGCTGCGTTGCTTATTAGACCTGAGTCTGCCAATCCATCGGCTGTTTTAACAACTTTTTCATATACGTAAAGAGTCTGTTTACTTTGACAATCATAAGCTAAAACACGTAAGGTATTTGACCCTAAATCAATCGCAATCATCAATACTCTTCTTTAAATGCAAACCCACCCTCTTGAAGTTTTTGGCGAATTTTGGCTTGGTGTTCTACCCCTTTGGTTTCAAGAGCTACTGAGACATTTGCGTCACCAAACTCTAAGTCAATAGAGGTTCTATCGTAGCCTATTTGAACAATATTTGCATCCACATCAGTCAAGAGTTGAGTAAACGCCTCTAAGGCTCCTGGTTTGTCTACCAGTGTGACCATTAGCTTCATTTTACGTGCCGATTTCATCAGCCCCTTTTCTATTATAAGAGAAAGCATCGTTACATCAATGTTTCCACCGCTTAAAACAATGCCTACTTTACTCCCTTTTGGAAGGTTAATTTTTCCATGTAAAAGTGCTGCCACACCTACAGAACCAGCCCCCTCTACCAAAAGTTTTTGCTTCTCTAATAAAAACAAAATTGCTGAGGCAATCTCATCTTCACATACCCCTTCAAATGCATCGACATGCTCTAAAATGTAGGCTAAAGTAATGGGTGAAGTGTCACGTACAGCAATCCCATCAGCAATGGTACGTACAGAAGTGGTATCGATGGCATTTTTAGCATCATAAGACTCTTTCATGGCAGGTGCACCTTGAGCAGAAACCCCTACTATGCTACACGAAGGTTTTATGCTTTTAGCAGCAACTGCCATGCCTGCTATGAGTCCACCCCCACCTACAGGTACAACCAAAGCATCGAGCAATGGCTCTTCTTCAAACATCTCCAAGGCAACCGTTCCTTGCCCTGCCATCACATCATCATCGGTAAAGGGGTGTACAAACGTAAAGTTTTTTTCTTTTCCAAAGGTCACTGCATAGGCATACGCTTCATCATAATTAGAGCCGTGTAGTATGACAGTAGCCCCAAACTCTTTTACCCCCAATACCTTAGTAAGTGGTGTAGACTCTGGCATGACAATCGTTGCTTCAATACCAAAATGTTTCGCAGAAAATGCTACTCCTTGTGCATGGTTTCCTGCACTCGCAGCCACTACCCCCTCATGCTCACCTGACTCTACCAATGCTGCAATTTTGTTAAATGCACCACGCAATTTAAACGCACCCGTACGCTGTAAATTCTCTTTTTTCAAATAGACATCATATCCACTCAATTTTGATAAGATAGGTGCATATGAAAAAGGTGTACGATGTACCACACCTTGTACACGTTCATAGGCTTTTTTTATTCGGTTTAAGTCAAGCATTATCTTTCCTAGATATTATAATGCTAAAATTATATCAAAATAAAGGATAATCTATGGAGTGCGAATTTCCCACCATCAACAGCAA
>Ga0256843_1003171_pt1 | contig 11569 bp, 12 predicted proteins | sample AlvinellametaG_FD_191572 | JGI IMG/M metagenome (GOLD analysis project Ga0256843, IMG submission 191572) | Pompeii worm associated microbial communities from hydrothermal vent at the East Pacific Rise, Pacific Ocean - Alvinella | ecosystem: Host-associated > Annelida > Integument > Unclassified ... | reverse complement strand
TACGTGCCACTGAGAAGTTCCTGCCGAGTCGATGTGTAGGTTAAGATCATAATCATCGGCGATTTTTGTGGCGATACCGTCTGCCAGAGGAGAACGGCAAATATTACCAAGGCAGACGAATAAGATCGATTTCATGTAGTTTCCTTTTGCTTTTTGTGATATAATAGTAAAAAAAAGTTGTAAAAGTAATATAAATGAAAGAAAAAGTTTCAAAAATTTTGGGGAAGCCGATTAACCATTGTCAGTTGATTACACAAAGTAGTTCCACTGCCATTTACAACTGTGACAACAAAGTCGTTGCAAAAGTTGCGGTAGATGATCCTTTTTTAGTAGAGAGTGAAGAGCTGATGTATGAGTATTTGAGTGCGAATTCTACACTTCCCATTCCTAAGATCTACAAACGCGAAGGGGACATACTTCTTAGTGAATATATCCATCATGATGAACTCGATCAAAAAGATGCGGAACTCGATGCCGCTTTACATCTTGCGAATTTGCATCGTATCAGTTGGGATGAAGGTTATGGTTTTGTTGAAGATACGGTGATTGGTCCGTATGTGCAGTCCAATACCCCCTATGACTCGTGGATAGAGTTTTTTAAAAGAGAGCGCCTTTTGGATTTTGCAACCAAAGCGTATGCAGAAGAGCAACTGCCGGAAAAGTGTTATGATAGGCTGATCGCGCTTTGTGAAGATTTGGATAAATATCTGATTGAGCCTAAAAAGTCCTCTTTGCTGCATGGCGATGTCTGGAGCGGTAATGTCCTGATACACAGAGGAGAAGTGGCGGCATTTATCGATCCGGCACTCTACTACGGACATCATGAAGTGGATTTGGCGTTTATCATGATGTTTAACACTTTCGGAGACCGTTTTTTTGAGCGTTACCACACACTTTTTCCTATCGAAGAGGATTTCGTGGAAGTGCGTGCGGATATTTACAACCTTTACCCTTATTTGGTACATCTTAGAGCCTTTGGCGAAGGGTATTTGCCATATATCGAACGGATATTGAAAAAGTATGGATATTGAGACTTTAGAAACACCTTTTTATCTTCTGGAAGAGGAAAAGCTGGAAAAAAACTTACAGCTTTTGGACAAAATCCAAAAAGAGAGTGGGGCGAAGATTTTACTGGCGCTTAAAGGATTTGCATTTAGCGGTGGGATGGAACTGGTGGCAAAGTATCTGCAAGGGTGTTGTGCCAGCGGACTTCATGAAGCAAAGTATGCCAAAGAGAAAGTAGGCAAAGAAGTCCATACTTTTTCACCCGCATTCAAAGAGAGTGAAATCGACGAAATCATCGACTTGAGTCATCATGTGGTTTTTAACTCCTTTTCGCAGTGGCAAAAATATAAAGCAAAAGCCATAGGCAAAGTATCTTGCGGATTGCGGGTTAATCCGGAAATTTCCGCTTCTCCTGTAGACATCTACAACCCTTGTGGCATTTACAGCCGCCTTGGTATCACCCAAAAAGAGTTTCATGAAGAGCAGATCGAAGGTATAGAGGGACTACACTTTCACGCACTCTGTGAACAGGGAGCGGATGAACTGGAAATGGTGCTTAAAGGTTTTGAAGAGAAGTTTGGCAAATACATTCCTCAGATGAAGTGGATTAACTTCGGAGGAGGGCATCACATCACCAAAACGGGCTATGATGTGAATAAGTTGATTGGTTTGATTCGTGACTTCAAAGCCAAATACGACGTAGAAGTCTACCTCGAACTCGGCGAAGCGGTCGGCTGGCAAACAGGCGTACTTGTCACAACGGTGCTTGACATCGTACACAATGAAATAGACATCGCCATCCTCGACACCTCCGCAGAAGCACATATGCCCGACACCATCATCATGCCATACCGCGCCGAAGTGCGCGGAGCCGGAAAAGCCAGTGAGAAACCCCACACCTACCGACTGGCAGGAAATACCTGTCTGGCAGGGGATATCATGGGGGATTATTCATTCGACAAACCTTTGAAAGTAGGGGATAGGATTGTCTTTGAAGATCAGATTCACTACACCATCGTCAAAAACACCACCTTCAACGGCATCAAACTTCCCGATCTTGCTGTGTTGAAAAAAGACGGTAGTGTAGAAGTAGTGAGAAAGTTTGGGTATGCGGAGTATGAACGGCGGAATTAGAGTTGGAAGTATAGAAAACTCTATCAATATTATAGTTTCAACTATAAAATACTAAATGGTTAGGTAATTCTTACTTTTTGCTGTGACAAGTAGTGTTTTTAGTAGCTCGTTTGTGATCTCAAAATATGCTGGAATTTTTTCCTATCATCTGCTTCTGTATAGCCTGTGCAGTTTTTTTGAGAGTCGCTATATTATTTATTAAAGCTCTTTACGACATAAAAAGCAATAGATTATGGATATGGGGTTTTGATTTCCATATCAGAAGTGATATAATAACTTATAAGAAATACCCACTCCCTTTTACGTTTTTTATTATGCGTTGATTAAAGGAAAAGAGGCTGAAATAAGGTATAGTTGTGCATAAAAATCCGATTAATAAAAAGTTGATTTGTAAAACAGTCCGTATATCTCAGGAGATAGAAGGATATAAACCTGTTGATACGATAACAGTGAAAAAAGTAAAAGAGCTGAAACAACGATATGCCATCAAAGTATCAATTCAACGATAGTAAACTTTATCTCCCCGGAACGGATATCCCTCGCAATAAATTGAATATTGTTGATGCTGAAATACTTCATGCATTGGAACAGGTGCTTTTGGAAGAATCTTATGAAATATTCCTTGATGAAATGAAAGAAGAAACCTGTTTTGATGAAAAATACTTCAAGTCTCTTCATGAAAGAACATTTAACTCACTTTATGAGTGGGCAGGGAGATATCGGGATTTTAACATGGCAAAAGGTGAATCGAGGTTTTGTCAGGGAGCATATGTAGAGAGTGAATCAAGAAAAATATTTGATGCGATGGCAAAGGAAAACTTTTTACGTAACTTTTTGGGTGATAAAGAAAAATTTGCAGAACGTCTTGCTTATTATAAATGTGAATTGATCGCCCTTCATCCATTTTATGAGCTTAATGGCAGAATCACGCGTATGTTTTTTGATATGATTGTTTCTTACAATGGTTATCAGTTTATTGATTATAGTACTTGTACACCGAAAGTATATATAGATGCTGCAATCGAATGCGTACAGTTTGCTGATTGTTCTAAAATGGAAAAATTATACGAGATGGATTGCAAAAATAAAAACTCGCTGAACTTGAAGCGACATTGAAACTCATCCGTGAAGCAGTGGCAAGTGAGGGATGAAGGATTTTCCAGTTGTATTGTAGTTTGTCAGATTTGCCAAAATATTGACAAAAGTGTATAATATGCACAATTCTCAAGGAAGGTTCTGCCTATGACAAAAGAAGAGATACTGGATATATTGAAGAAGAAAAAAGATTTTATTCAGAGTGAGTTTTCAGTTGAAAAAATTGGCTTATTTGGAAGTTATGCCAAAAACATAGCGACGCAGGAGAGTGATATTGATTTTTATGTAGAGTTTAAAAATAAAACATTTGACAATATCGCAGGGCTCTGGGTATATCTTGAATCCTTATATGATAAAAAGATAGATATCGTTCATAAACATAAATACAATAATCCTACGCTTTTAAAGCGAATAAAAAAAGATATTATTTATGGATAAAACAGCAAATAAAGAGCTTTTGGAGTTTATCATGGAAAGCATTTCTTTGGTAAAACGACGGTTTCATGATATCGAAAGTAGTGATGATTTTATGACAAGTGATGAAGGGCTTGATAAGCTTGATGCAATTTCAATGCGTCTTCAAGCTATTGGTGAAGCGATAAAAAATATTGATAAAAGAGATAGAGAATTTTTATTGCAAGTTGCCGATAGGTTTTACTGGAGTAAGATCATAAAAACCAGAGAGATTTTGACACATCACTATATAGAGATAGATTCTGAAACTATTTTTGATATATGTGAAAATAAAATTGATGAGTTAGAAGAGAAAATAAATAGACTGCGTTCCCTTTTATAAATTTTTATATACATTAGGCAAGGTGCGCATAATGAGAACTATTTGATAGTCACTTCATGAACGCTTAATTTTGCACCCCTATCCAAACACCCTACACTATGTTTCCCCGGTTCCAGATAGCGGTACATCGGTTTTCCAGATACGGTTTGCACAGGTTTTTCATTGTCGATAAACCAGTATACGGTTTGGTTTTCCTCGAAGCTGTAGCAGTTGAACTTGATTTTGTTAAGCTCTTTTGGGAGGGTTTTGTTTTGGTGGATGGTGATGTGGTTGGCGGGTGATGTGATGAGCGGGTTGTATTTTTTCCAAGTGTTGTAGCAGGGGTTGTCTTTGAGGTCGAGTAGGGAGGTGATTTGTCCGCTTTGGATCAGAAAGGCGAGGGTTTCGGGGCGTATGAGTTTGCAGGGTGGGGTGGGTGTGATGCCCTGGATGATTTGATCTTCGATGTAAGTTTGACACTGTTTACTGACGATGGCATCGACACATCGTTTTTTGGTGAGGATGGTTTTGGGTTTTTCAAACCAGATGAGGTGCTCTTTTTTGTTGAGGTAGGCGAAGATGTCCAGCACTACTTCTGAAGCGCTTTGCAGTCCGGTGAGGTTTTTGGTTTTGTCTCCGTTGAAGTTCCCAAACCATACGCCTACTGTATATTGTGGCGTATAGCCAATGGTAAGTAGGTCTTTGGAGGAGGCGGAGGTTCCTGTTTTAAAGGCTACTTTGGGCAGATCTTTGACCGACTCCCAGTATGCGCCGAGCGTGGTTCTGGGTACGTCGCTGAGGATTTCGCTGATGAGGTAGGCGGCTTCTTTGGAGAAGAGAGGGATGGTTCTGGTTTCATGAAGTTGTTTGGTGTAGATGACCTCTTTGAGTACGCCTTTGTTTGCCAGTGCGCTGTAAAGTTGTATTAGATCCAGTAGCGAGATATCGCAGCCTCCAAGGGCGATGGCATCTCCGTAGTATTCTCTTGGGTGGTCGATGGAGGTGATTTGTGCTTTTTTAAGCAGTGTGTAGAGAGAGTCTTTGCCGAGGATATGGTTGATCATGATTGCCGGAATGTTGAGGGAGTATTGGAGGGCTTCTTTGGCGGAGATGCGTCCGGTAAAACGTTTGGAGAAGTTTTTAGGGCGGTAGCCCTGTAAAAAGAGGTCGCTGTCATAGAGTTGTTGATTTGGGGTGATGTACCCTTTTTCGAGTGCACGCAGATAGATAAAGGGTTTGAGTGTGGAGCCGGGACTTCGGATCATCGTGATGCCGTTGTTTTGTCCTTCATGTTGTTTGTCGAAAAAGTCGGCGGAACCGATATAGGCGACGATCTGCATTGTCGGGTTGTGGATGATGACGGCTGCCCCATTGTGCAGGTCAAATCCCTGTAGTTTCCGGAGCTGGCTTCTGAGCCGCTTGTGTGTGAATTTTTGTAAATCCAGATCCAGGCTGGTTTCTATCTCCGGCTGGGTGGTTTTGATCTAATCGGTGAAGTGCGGGGCTTGCAAGGGAACTTTCATGAGGCTGGAAGCGATAGGCTCCTTTTGGGCGCGTAGCAGTTGTTCTTTGCTGATAACATTTTCGTTTTGCAGGTTTGTGAGTATTTTGTCACGGTACTTTGTCAGGTTTTTTTGTCGGGTGGGTCTGTTCTGATTCGGGTTTTTGGGGATGGAGGTGAGGATGGCGATCTGAGAAATGGTGAGTTCATGAAGTGGCTTTTGAAAGTAAAACATCGCCGCACTTTTGACACCTTCTATGTTCCCGCCGTAGGGTGCGAGGTTGAAGTAATGGGTAAGGATCTCCTCTTTGCTGAGGTGCCACTCCAGTTGAAGGGCGTTAAATATTTCGATCAGTTTGTTGGTGAGTGTGCGTTCTCTTTGGTACATCATACGTGCCACTTGCATTGTGATGGTGGAAGCTCCGATGATGCGCCGGTTGGTTGCGTTGTGATAGATGGCTCTGATGATCGAAAAAGGGTTGATTCCAAAATGGTAGTAAAAGTATCTGTCTTCAAAGGTGATGACGCTTTTTTTCAGAAGGTCGGGTAATTTGTTGGGTTTTGCTTGAAAACGCCAGAAACCGTCACTGCTTAATTTGAGTCTTAAAAGTTTGTGATTTTTGTCGTAGATGGCGGTAGAGGAGGGTTTTTCAAGTCTTTGGTAGTCGAGTGGAAAGAGTGTATCTAAAATCAAAAAGAGTACAAACAGTGTCAATAGTATAAAGAGGAGGGATTTGAGTTTGTACCTGATGTTTTTCATGAAGTGATTTTATCATGAAGTCTGCTGGTATGAGGTGAAGAAGATGTAAAAACATCTTCTTTCTATTACATTTTATATTTGGCTTCGATGCCCATTAGTTTCAAACCGGTTCGGATGGTTACGGCGACCATTGCCGAGAGTTTGAGGTATTTGTCTTCGTTGGCAGTGCCTACGATTTTATGTTTGTTGTAGAACTGGTGGTATTGCGCTGCCAGTGATTTGAGGTAGTCGGTCAGTTTTTGTAACTGTCTGGACTCAAAAGCATCTTCGAGTACTTCCGGTAGTAACAGTGATGTGAATAAAAGATTTTGTGCATCTTCATCCAGATCTTCGAGTTTTGTCTGTACTACTTGATGCGGATCTTTTCCCGCTTTTTCAAATACTTGATTGATACGAGCGTGTGCGTACTGGATGTAGTAGATGGGGTTGGAGCTATCTTGTACTTTGAGTTGGTCTACGTCAAATTCCAGGTGGGTGTCACTTTTTTTGGTCAAAAAGATGAAACGTAACGCTTCCGCACCCACTTCTTCGACAACATCACTCATGAGGATAAAATTTCCCGCACGTTTGCTCATTTTGTACGGTTCTCCGCCTTTAAGCAGGGCTACCATTTGGGAGAGGATCACTTCCAGTTTGTCGGCATCGTATCCTAAAAAGTCGATTGCCGCTTTGACACGGGCGATGTATCCGTGGTGATCCGCTCCCCAGATGTTGATGTAGTGGTCGTATCCGCGTTCGAACTTTTCGTTATGGTAGATGATATCTCCGGCGAGGTAAGTCGGTCTGCCGTCTTCTCTGACGATGACGCGATCTTTTTCATCCCCTTTTTCGCTGGACTTGAGCCATACTTTGCCGTCTTTTTCATACACGGCATCGTTTGCTTTGAGTTTTGCAAAGGTTGGTTCCCATTTTTCAAAAAGCTCTTTTTCGCTGACGAAAGTATCGAAAGTGATATTTGCATCTGCGAGATTTTGGCGGATGAGCTCCAACATCTTTTCTTTGCCCCAGTCACTGAGTTTGTCGATATTGGCTTCGTCTGTAAATATCTCTTCTCCAAACTCCTCTTTGGCAACTTCGGCAAGGTCGTAGATGTATTCACCTCTGTAAAACTCTTCGGGCCACTTGACTTCAAGGTCTGTAAATTTGTCACGTCCTGCAAGAAAGATCGATATTCCAAGCAGTCTGATCTGATTTCCCGCGTCGTTTACATAGTACTCTGCGGTGATGTCATAGCCTAAGTGTTTTCCCACTTTATAGAGTGTATCTCCAAAGACCGCACCTCTGGCATGTCCTATGTGCAGTGGTCCTGTCGGGTTGGCGCTGACGTATTCGAGTAAAATGGTACCGCTTTTATCACCCTTGGCAAACTCCGCTTCGTTAAGAATAGCTTCGGTTGCTTTGGTGTCTAAAAATGCGTCGCTGAGTTTGAAGTTGAGGTACCCTTTGAGGGCATCGACTTTGGCGAAGATCTCTTCGTCTGCAAACTTTTCGGCAAGTTCTTCTGCAATGATCATCGGGGATTTTCGGTGTATTTTTGCTAAAGAAAAAGCGGCGGGTGTGGCGTAGTGACCAAAAGAGAGATCTTTGGGTTTCTCGAGGGCGAAATCGCCTTCGAGATGTTTTTGTATGGTGTTAAGAACACTTTTTTTCAAGTTGCGTGTTCCTTATGCTTTTGTAGAAGTCTCTGTTTTGTTTCCTGAAGCGACTTCTTCTTTACCTTCGATTTTATCCGTTTTTGTTTCCGCTACTTCGTTGTCATCATCTTTGACGGCTTTTTTGAAGTTTTTGATACCGCTACCAAGACCTTTTGCCAGTTCAGGTATTTTTTTACCGCCGAAGAGTAAAAGTACGATAAGTGCGATAACTAAAAGTTCCATTCCGCTAGGCATTCCCATATTGTTTCCTTTGATTATTTGTATTTATGATATAACGTACATATGCACGTATGAATTTTCAGGCACATTATAACATTTATTTTTAAATCTTCTCTACCATTGTTGTGTAAAGTCTTTGATTTCCGTTTCACTTGGTTTCAGTCGTGCCGCTTTTACTATGGCATGTAGTTGTGCAACTGCTGTTTTGAAATCATCATTGATGAGTAAAAATTCATACTCGTCGATACGTTCCATCTCCTCTTGTGCGTTGATGAGGCGTGTTTTGATGGTTTCAGGAGAGTCCGTTCCTCTTTTTTCAAGTCTTTTTTGCAGCTCTTCTTTAGATGGTGTAGTTAAAAAGAGAGAGGTGAGGATACGGGGAAACTTTTCTTTGACGATAGCGTGTCCCTGTACGTCGATATCGAGGATAACGAGTTTGTTTTCGTCTATGGCTTTATAGATGGGTTTAAGAGAAGTACCGTAGTAGTTTCCATGAACTTTCGCCCACTCTAAAAAGGCTCCCTCTTCGATCTCTTTTTCAAACTGCTCGACGGAGATGTAGTGGTAGTTTACACCTTCTTTTTCTCCTTCTCTGATCTCTCTTGTTGTCGTAGAGATCGAGAAGTAGATATTTTCTTCTAATTTGAGGATTTCGTTGATAAGAGAACTTTTTCCACAGCCGCTGGGTCCTGATATTACGAGGATTTTTCCTGCCATCGGTTATGTGTCTTTTTTTGTAAAGTTTAATGTAACGTTAATTTCCATACCGTCAAGTGCTTCTTTGATCATTTCAGGTGTAATCGCTTTGGCAACGGCATCTTTGATCCATTTTTCGACGTCATTGGCTTCGACCATCGTCTCTTCACCCTCTGTAACAACCTCTTCATGAAGTATCTCTTCTTTGAGTCCTTCACTGATAGCCGCACCGGCTGCCGCTGTTGTTGCTGCAGCAGCTACTGTTTCAAGTGTATGGTCTTTTTCTTGAGTTTCTTGTTCCGGTTCACTCTCATTTATTTCGTCCACGGTCTCTTCCTGTATAGTTTCTGTCTCTTCTTCACCACTGAGTGCTTTAAGTACCTCTTCTTCATTGAGTGTATCAAAATCACTTGCCAATTCTTCGGTTGTGATATCTTCTTCGATATAGTCACTTTCTTTTTCGATATCTTCGCTGCTTTCGAGCGTGTCTAAAGAGGAGAGTTCTTCGTTTGCAGTCTCTTCGGGTAGCTCTTCAAGCTCTTCTTCTGTCTCTTCTTCATGAAGCATTTCCGCTCCGGCTGTCGCTGCTGCAGCCATTGCCGCGCCGATAGCTACGTTGGAGAGATCGTCTGATTTTTCTTCTTGTGGTTCAGATTCTGTTTGTGGTGTTTCTTCAAGATACTGTTCCGCAACACCTGTACTCATGACTGTGCTTGAGTCAAGCGAAAGGTCAAAATCGTCCAGCTCTTCATCAAGTGCATCGAGTTCTTTGAGTGCATCTTCGGTTTTTGCGATCTCTTTTTCCGTAAGTCCGTTTTCATCGGACGGTTCGACGCTCAGGTCTTCATCTGTGGAGAGTTCATCCAGTGACAGGTCGTCAAGACCTTCTAACTCTTCCAGTTCTTTAAGGGCTTCGAGATCCTCTTCGAGAGTTTCCTCTGCTGCACCGGCTTCTTCAAGTTTCTCTTCTGTTTCATCCGGAATGGAGTCAGGGATTTCCAGTTCGAGAGTTTCGTTTTCCAGATCTATCTCTTCGGAGAGTACAGTCTCTTCTTGTGGTGAAACTGCTTCTGTTGCCGCTGAAATACTTTGAAGGTTTTCTTCGATAAGTGCGACAAAATCGGAAGGAAGAAACGGTTTGTCCAGGTGCATATCGAACTCTTGAGGGACTTCTTCTTTTTTTACACCGATATATCCGAGTTTCTCAAATGTAACTTTGGATTTAAGCTCTTCTACAAGCTCGGGTGAATATTTGTCGCTGTCTATAAGAACAACGTCGTAGTGTTCTCTTGAAGGTTCTACTTCCACTTTCTCTTCGAGCAGGTATCCATGTTTTTCTGAGCTTAATTGTAACAGTCTGGATACGATCTTGTTGTCGTTTATGAGAAATATTGATGCCATGTATAGCTCCGATCTTTAGAATATGATATGATATTTGGTATGAATGTAACTTTTATGAAACGCTTTTTTCTGATACTGATGTGTCTTTTAACTTTTACGACTGCAACACTGAGTGCGTCCGAGTTGTATCTTTTACCCGAAGATAGTAAAAAGGCACTTTCCACTTTACTAAAAAGCATAGATCATTCCAAAAAATCTATCAAGATTATGATTTATAATTTTACCCATAAAAAGATAGCAAAGAGATTAAAAGTTGCTGCAAAACGGGGTGTGAAGGTTGAAATCATCTTCGATCAGAGAAATTCTGCAAAAGATAAGAAAAGAAGTATGTTTTATTATCTGGCAAAATATAAAAATATATTTGTTTATAAACTAAGGGGTAAATACATCAAAAAGCAGGATCGCTATGGCATCATGCACTTAAAGAGTGCGGTGTTCGATCATAAAAGAGTGATTTTCGGATCGGCGAACTGGACATACTCTGCGTTTGGAAAAAACTATGAAATGTTATATGTTGAAGATGATTATGCAGTGGCGAAAAAGTTTGAAAAATATTTTCGTCAGTTGAAGCAAAAAAGTACACCTTTTAAATAAGATGTTTGAGGTATTCGAAGGCTTGCAGAAAGTCTTGTTTAAATAAAAGCATCATCGTTCCCAGTACGGCAATCATAACCATGATGGAGAGAAAGATTTTGATAGGGAAACCGACGACCAGCAAGTTAAATTGCGGCATGGTTTTCATGAGCATTCCAAATATGACATCTGACAAAATAGACAGAGCGATGAAGGGAAATGCGATGATTAGTCCCATCATGAACATATGTTTAACCGAACTGCTGATGTATTCCCACATATGTTCCTGCGGATAAAACGCTCCCAGTTGCAGATGGTCGATGCTTTGGCTGAGAAAAAGTAGCATCAGATGGTGTCCGTTGAAAGTCAAAAGTATCAAAAGTGCTATGAGGTTGAGTATCTGCCCGATGATAGGGCTGTTGGTTCCTGTAGCCGGATCCATTACCGTTGCCATAGAAAATCCCATGATCATCGATATTTGACTACCGGCCAATCCCAGTGCGGCAAATACGAAGTTTAAAATAAGTGCAGCGGTAAAGCCAAGCATAAATTCGGCGATGATATAAAAAGCGATATTGCCTATTTCATAAGGGGCAGGGGCGAGTGTTGTTACCGGGAAAAAGAGAATGGTCAAATAAAATGCAAGTGCTGTTTTAACCGATACGGGAATAGAGGTATGCGAAAAAAATGGAAAAAATGCGATGACACCACTGATACGTGAAAAAAGCAGAAAGAAAAGAATGGCATTGTCTTGC
>Ga0256843_1003170_pt1 | contig 11571 bp, 9 predicted proteins | sample AlvinellametaG_FD_191572 | JGI IMG/M metagenome (GOLD analysis project Ga0256843, IMG submission 191572) | Pompeii worm associated microbial communities from hydrothermal vent at the East Pacific Rise, Pacific Ocean - Alvinella | ecosystem: Host-associated > Annelida > Integument > Unclassified ... | reverse complement strand
GATAGGCTGGGGGTGTAAGCCCTGCGAGGGGTTGAGCTGACCAGTACTAATAACCCGATTGGCTTCTGTAAGTGTGGACAAGGCTTTTAACAGCTAACTTGGATATTTAGCAGTGTTAAGCGTAGTGGGCAAAGCGTAGGGGAAACACCCTGAACCATTCCGAACCAGGAAGTTAAGCCCTACAGCGGTGATGATACTGCATCCTTACGGATGTGGGAAAGTAGCTCCCCGCTACGCTTTACAGTGTTAAATAACTTCAATCATCAAAAAAATTCCATAAACTTTAACAATCACATATCATGGGGTCTGGCGCTAGCTAGAAACTCATGATAATCTCAACTATTTCCTACCCAACATTTCCTTCTAGCTATTTTTATTTTTCATTCTAAATAATCTTACTTATATAATAACCTCTGTGAATAAATTTAATAAAAAAAAACCAACAAATTATCTAATATTAAGAGTAACTGACACTGAGATAAATAAAATTTCTTCCTTCATCTCTTGCATAATTATTAAGTGGTATCCAATTCTTTCTTATTATAATGTACTTTCAAATAACTTCTGTGAATATATCCTTCTTTATTTTATTTAATTATATTTGATATATAAATTCCTAATAAATAATATTGCCTTTTCCTTTTTTTATGTTTCTAAGTCTTTTACTTTTATTTAACTATTCAATCTATTTATTTAAAATTTATATTAAATACATTCCTATTGTTATAAATTTTTTTTTACCTCATTACTCTAATTATTATTTTAATAAATTGCGTTAAAAATTTTTAAATAACTATTTAAATTTTTTTTATTTAGCCGATATAGATTATGAAGTGGTAAGGATGCCACGAAAAAACTAAAAGGAGTTAGTTATGGGATTCAGAATTAACACAAACGTAGCTGCATTAAATGCACATGCTGCAGGTATGGTTACAAACAGAAATCTTAGTAGTTCATTAGAAAAATTAAGTACAGGTTTAAGAATCAATAAAGCTGCAGACGATGCTTCAGGACTTCAAATTGCAGATTCACTTAGAAATCAAGCTGATTCATTAGGACAAGCAATTAGAAATGCTAATGATGCTATTGGTGTAATGCAAATTGCGGATAAAGCAATGGATGAGCAAGTAAAAATTCTTAACACAATTAAAGTAAAAGCAACACAAGCAGCACAAGATGGACAAAGTGCAGATACAAGAAAAGCGCTTCAAGAAGATATTGTAAGACTTATGGAAGAACTTGACAATATCGCAGGTACTACTACTTATAATGGAAAAAGTTTATTAAGTGGTAGCTTTACTAACCAAGAATTCCAAATCGGAGCATATTCAAATCAGACAGTAAAAGCAAGTATTGGAGCTACAAGTTCTGATAAAATTGGTGCTACAAGATTTGAAACTGGTGCAGTTATTACATCAAGCGGTGATGTAAAACTTACATTTAAAAATGTTGATGGACAACACGATATTACACTTGAGAGTGTTCACATTGGATTTAGTGCAGGATCAGGAATTGGTGTACTTGCAGAAGTTATTAATAAAAACTCAGATAAAACTGGAGTAAAAGCTTCATGGCAAGTACTTGCAACAGGTAGTGCAACTGTACAAGATGCAGGAACTGTAGTAATTCAAAGTTTAACAATTAACGGTGTAAAAATCGGGGATATTACTGATGTAAAAGCAAACGACGCCGATGGTAAACTTGTAGCGGCTATTAATGCAGTAAAAGATCAAACTGGTGTTGAAGCTTATATTGACAATAGAGGAAATCTAAATTTAAGAAGTATTGATGGTAGGGGAATTAAAATAAGTGGTGCAAACTTAAGTATTGCAGGTATTAATGCAAATGGTGTAGAAAACTACGGAAGACTTACTTTAACTAGACTTGATGCTAGAGATATTGTAATTACAGGTACTAATTTAAGTGCGATTGGTATGGATAGTGCAAGTAAAATTGCTCAAACTACAATTAACCTAAGAACAATTAAAGGGAATTTTACAGCAGACCAAGCAAGTGCAATTGGTGCGCATGCTAACTCAAATGTAGAAAACTTCTCAGCAATCGGTGCTGGGGTTACAACACTAAAAGGTGCAATGGCTGTAATGGATATTGCGGACAGTGCTGCAAAACTTCTTGATAAAATTAGAGCGGATATTGGTTCAGTACAAAATCAATTAGTAAGTACAATTAACAACATTTCAGTAACACAAGTAAACGTTAAAGCGGCAGAATCACAAATCAGAGATGTAGACTTTGCAGCTGAAACAGCTAACTTCCAAAAATACAATATCTTAGCTCAATCAGGTAACTATGCATTATCTCAAGCAAATGCAGTACAACAAAACGTAATGAAATTACTGCAGTAGCAGTAATTGAGTGAAGTTTCTTTTGAAAACGTAATGAAATTACTCCAATAATTTAATCTTAAAACGCTTTTTTCTTCAAAGCCTCAGGGCTTTGACTCCTTCATTATTAATCTTTCAAAGTGAATTTAATTGAAAAAATTTTTTATGTAAAAAAAAGGGGAATTAAAGAGGAGTAAAAGGTAGTTTTTTTGAAGCTAGTTCTACTTCTAAGTTTTTAATAGCTCTTTTTATGGTAATTCTTTGTGCGTTTATACTTCCAGCTAGCATAAATAGCCACTCTTTGTGCTGCATAATCCAGTCAATTAGTTTAGCTTTTTTTTCAATTTCACTATCACTTTGTCTAACAATAATTTTTGCTAAATCAAGTTCTTTATTAATTAAGTAGCTTTGAATAGTGTCACCATAAAGAGTTCTGAATTTTTTAGTTTCAATTTTTCTTTTGATTTTATCTATTTCATCTGATAGTTTTACAAGTTTATCGTAATTAATTTCTTCTAATCTGTTTTCTTCTTTAAGTTTTTCTAATTTTTCACACTCTTTTGCAACTTTTAAGAAGAGTTTTTCGATTCTTTTTTGTACTTTTTCTCCATAATGGTACATTTCTGCAATTTTTTTGTGAGCTTTTACTAAATTATTTTCAATTGCTTTATTTGAAGAAGTTTTGAGTTTGAATTTTTTCTTTTTCTCTTTTGGAAGATATTTTTCTATAACTTCTTTAAACGGCATTTCAATTGCTCCATGAATTCTAGCCCCACCTTCAGTTGCATTAATTGTTTCTACACCCTCTTGTTTTGTTTGTTCTATGTCTCTTTCAAAAAAGTTTCTAAACATTTGCCATACACGGCTAGTTCTGATTTTGCCTTTTCCTCCGTATTCAGTTACATATTCGTCTGTCTCTTTAAATTTAACTTCATCTTTTCCAAATACATGTCCGTTTGCGTGAGATTCTCCGCTTTTTGCGTATGCAAGGTCCTGACCTATTAACACTATTCTTTTAAATCCTAAAAAATATGCAAGTTCATAAGCCATGTTTGCGGCACTCATTCCAATACCTAAATATCCATATTTGTGAAGTCCAAGATATTTGTTGTAATTATAAGGTCTCATAACTAAAATTTTATCTCCGTGAGAGTTGTTTATTACTTTTTCATGTTGTAAAGAAGCGTGTACTTTTATGAATTTTTTTTGAAACTCTTTAGATGTGTTTTCAAAAAATTTACCAGTAGCTTCTACTCTTTCAATAGATGTTACAAAATCTGGAACAATTCCCCATTTTTCAAGAATTGGCATAGATGCATCCACACTTATGATTGTTGCATAATCTTGAATTTCTTTAAGAAGAGGAAGTTGTTTGTTTAATGATGGTCCAGTTGCTACAATAATTGCTAAGTCAGAATTTTTTTTATTCATCAGTTGTCTAAAATATGGGTTTTTTAACATTATTGGGATATTTTTAATGTGATGTTCTATTCCTATTAATGTATCAATTGTGTCATTTCCGTAGTTTGTAATAATTTGTTTAATAGCTCTTATTAAAAGTTTATTTAAGTTAATAATTTCCTCTGAGTAAAATTTTTCATAGTATTTTGAATAGATAATTAATTCATAAGTTTTTACAAAAAGTTGTATATCTGGATCTAAGAAAATGTCTAAAGCTTTTGCATAGGTTAGCTCTTGTGGTAAATAGATTTTTAATTTGTCATTTAAAATTTCTTCGCTTAAATCTACAATATTTAAAGCAATATAAATAATTTCTAGGTTTGGTTCAAAAACTACTACTTTTTTGTGACTTGGATTTGCAAATAAAAGCTTAACAAAAATTCCATTACCCATACCGAATATATAAAGTCCTGGATATCTTGCATATTTTTTAAACTCTTTTTGTTTTTGTTCAATTTCTTTTAAAGGCGATGTTTCATAAATAGGATAATTATATTCTTTGTCTATTATGTTTAAGTTTATTGGGTCTTCACCTTGTTGAATAACCTCAAAACGTTTGTTAGTGGGTATTGCAAAGAGTTTTGCAGCGAGTTCTGGATCTTTTTGTGTTAAAGCACTTATGTTTTTTTCAAATATTTTAGACATAGTAAGCCTTTTTGTTTTTATATCGGCAAATATGATAAAATTATAACTAAAATAAAAAGGATAAAATTTATCCTTAAAGGAATAGAATGTTTAACTTGTTTGGTAAGAAAAAACAAGAAAATGAAAATTTAGTATCTCCAAAAAAAGACCCTTTTCCTGATTATAATGAAGTAAAAGAGATGACTATTATTGATATAAGAGATCCTGAAGATATTGAGTATTATGGCAAGCTTCCAAATTCAATTCATATCCCCTTTGATGAATATTTTGCAAGTAAACTGATGATGCTTGATAAAAATAAAAAATATGGCATAATGGATTTAAGAGGAATTGTTAGTGATTTGCAAAAAGCCGAATCTATTGCAAAAGAAGTTGGTCTTAATGCAAAAGCATTAAGAGGTGGTTTTTTTTATTTGACTGAAGTTATGAATATTAAGCCTATAAAGGAAGAAGAATGAAAGTATATGGTATTAAAACGTGCGGAAGTGTAAAAAAAGCTTTAAAGTTTTTTAAGGATAATGGAATTGATTTTGAATTTCATGATTTTAAAAAAGAGCCAGTTGGATGTGATAAAATTGAAGAGTGGTTAAAAAAAGTTGATATTAATACATTATTTAATTCAAGAGGTACAAAATATAGACAATTAAAATTAAAAGAGCTTAATTTAGATGATGAAGGTAAAAAAGAGTGGTTATGTAAAGAAAATTTGCTCATTAAAAGACCAGTAATTGAGTTAGATAATGGAGAAGTGATTGTTGGATTTGATGAAGATAAATATAAGGAAATATTTGGATGAATGAAGTTTTGGCTTTAAGTGTTGGAGTTGGTGCTGTAATTGGTTATGTAACTAATTATGTTGCTATTAAGTTACTTTTTAGACCTTATAAACCAGTAAAAATAGGCAATATTACTATTTTTCCAGCTGGTGTAATACCAAGAGAAAAAAAAGCTTTAGCTAAAAAAGTAGGGGATGTTGTAAATAATTACATTTTAAGTCATGACGAAATTAAAAAAATAGTAACTAGCGATGAGGTAAAAAAAGAACTAGAAAGTTTTTTAGATAAAAAAATTGAGTTTTTTCTTTCACAAAATATTACTAATATTGTTCCAAAAGAGGAATTTGCTAAAAATTTAGCGTTATTTGTAGATGAAATAATTCAAAACAAATTTCCTATGTTTGCTTCATTTTTAAATCAGGACCAAATTTATAGGCTATTTGTTGAAATGGATTTGGATTTAAGGTTAGATAAATTTGTAAATAAAAATATTATAAAGCAAAAATTAATGGTTGAGATTGAAAAGTTTTTAGAAAATGAATTGCCTGAAATATTGTTAAAAGCTAAAATTGATAAAATTGTGGAAGAAAAAGTCTCTTCGTTTGATGAAAAAAGACTTGAAGATATGCTATTTGTACTAATGAAAAAACATTTTGGATTTATTAATTTAGCGGGTGCTGTGCTTGGTGGAGTTATAGGGCTTATCCAATATTTAATTATGGTTAAGCTCTGATTTATCTTCTTAGTATAAAAGGTGTCTGAGTAAAATATTATACAAAAATAAAAAAAGGAAAAGAAGAATTATTGAAGAGTTAGTGAAAGCATTTTTTTCACGTAATCTTCTGGCATTTCGTGGAAGTATAGATATTTGTATACTTTGTCTTCTTTTCCGGCAAGTTTTTTCTCAATAATTTCTAGATACTCTTCTTTTGTTGGGATTCTACCAAGAAGTGCTGTAACAGCTGCAAGCTCTGCGCTTCCTAGGTAAACTTTTGCACCTTTACCCATTCTATTATCAAAGTTTCTTGTAGAAGTTGAGAATACGTTTGCATAATCAGCAACTCTTGCTTGGTTACCCATACATAATGAACATCCAGGGATTTCAATTCTAGCTCCCGCTTGTCCAAAGATTGCATAATATCCTTCTTCTGTAAGTTGTTCTTTATCCATTTTTGTTGGAGGAGCAATCCAAAGTCTTACAGGAACTTGACCTTCACCTCTTAAAATTTCACCAGCAGCTCTGTAGTGACCGATGTTTGTCATACAGCTTCCAAGGAATACTTCATCAATTTTGTGAGGTCTGTTTGGATCTGCAAGTACTTCACTAATAGTTGCAACATCATCTGGGTCATTTGGACATGCAACGATTGGCTCAGTGATTTCATTTAGATCAATTTCAATTACTGCTGCATATTCAGCATTTTCGTCTCTTCTTAATAGTTTTGGATTTTCTAGCCATTCTTTCATTTTGTCAATTCTTCTTTGAATTGTTCTTTTGTCTTCATATCCAGCATCAATCATAGCTTCAAGCATTTTGATGTTTGATTTTAGATATTCAGCAACTTGCTCTTCGCTTACATCTACAGTACATGCTGCAGCACTTCTCTCAGCAGACGCGTCTGCAAGTTCAAATGCTTGTTCGATTGTTAGGTTTCTAATAATATCACCTTCAATTTCTAAGATTCTACCGTTAAAGATGTTCTTTTTGTTTTTCTTTTCAACTGTAAGTAGACCTTGTTTAATTGCAAAGTATGGAATTGCGTTTACTAAGTCTCTTAAAGTAATCCCTGGTTGAAGTTCACCTTTAAATCTAACTAGTACTGATTCAGGCACGTTTAGAGGCATACTTCCTGTAACCGCTGCAAATGCCACAAGTCCAGACCCTGCTGGGAAACTAATACCAATTGGGAATCTTGTATGGCTATCTCCACCAGTTCCTAGTGTATCAGGTAAAAGCATTCTGTTTAGCCAACTATGAATTACACCATCTCCAGGTCTAAGTGCTACACCGCCTCTACTTGTGATGAATGCTGGAAGTGTGTGGTGAAGTTCAATATCAGCTGGTTTTGGATATGCAGCTGTGTGACAGAAACTTTGCATTACTAAATCTGCATTAAATCCAAGTGCTGCAAGTTCTTTAATCTCATCTCTAGTCATTGCACCAGTTGTATCTTGACTACCTACTGTAGCACATGTAGGTTCAACATACATACCTGGTCTTACACCTTCCATACCACATGCACGACCAATAATTTTTTGAGCAAGTGTATATCCAACACCTTTTTTCTCTTCTGGTTGTTCTGGTCTTGTGAAGATATCAGTTTCAGGCTCCATTCCAAGTGCTTCTCTTGCTTTTTTAGTTAAGTTTTTACCAATAATTAATGGAACCCTACCACCAGCTTGTACTTCATCTGGAAGTGTGTTTGGTTTTAGTTTGAATTCACTTACAACTTCACCATTTTTAAGGATTTTTCCTTCATAAGGTCTAATTTCAATAATATCACCCATTTCTAATTTATCAACTGGTGCTTCAATTGGTAATGCTCCTGCATCTTCACATGTATTAAAGAAAATTGGAGCAATTACACCACCAATTACAATTCCGCCTCTTTTTTTGTTTGGAACGTATGGAATTTCTTCACCAATATGCCAAATTACAGAGTTTGCAGCAGATTTTCTAGAACTTCCTGTACCTACAACATCCCCTACGAATGCTACTGGAAGTCCAGTTTTTTTAAGTTCGTTGATTTTTTCAATTGCATCTGGCATTTTTGCTTTAAGCATGCTTAGTGCGTGAAGAGGAATATCACTTCTTGTAAATGCTTCACTAGCAGGAGATAAATCGTCTGTGTTTGTCTCCCCTGGAACTTTAAATACTACAGCTTTAATTGATTCAGGTAGTTTAGGTTTACTTGTGAACCATTCTGCATTTGCCCAAGATTCAAGCACTTCTTTAGCATATTTGTTTCCAGCTTTAGCTAAATCTTCAACATCATGGAATGCATCATAAACTAATAAAATGTTTTTAAGTTGATTTGCAGCTTCTTGTGCGATTTCTTCATCTTTGTGGCTTAGAGCGTCAATTAAAGGTTTTACGTTGTATCCTCCAAGCATAGTTCCAAGGATTTGAACCGCTCTTTTTGGTGAAATAGCTGGTGAACTTGCTTTTCCTTGAACGATGTCGTTTAAGAATGCCGCTTTTACATAAGCCGCATCATCAACACCAGGGTTAATGTGATTTAGGAATAAATCCATTAAATACTCTTCTTCAACAATAGGAACTTTTTTAAGAAGTTCTACAAGCTCCGCCGCTTGTTTTGCAGTTAAAGGAAGTGGCGGGATACCAAGTTTTGCTCTTTCTTCAGTGTGTTTTTTGTATTCTTCAATAAAGCTCATGTGCTTCCTTTGTATTGGTTTTATGAAATTGTAAAATAAATTTTTACTAAATGTTACAGATTGTAATTTTTGAGTTTATAAAGTGTATAAAAATGTAACATTTGAATAGGTGTTATTTAGTGTTACTCTTTTGGTATAATTTTAATAAAAAAGGTACTTAGTGGATTTTAAAAAGATTGCAAGAGAGGTTTTGGAAATTGAAGCAAATGAGCTTTTAAAAGCTGATGTAAACGGAATTGATAAAGCCGTTGAAATTGCTTTTAATACTAAAGGTAAATTAATTGTAACAGGTGTTGGTAAATCTGGGCTTATTGGCTCAAAAATTGCTGCAACTCTTGCAAGTACAGGAACTCCTAGTTTTTTTTTACATCCAACAGAAGCACTTCATGGTGATCTTGGAATGATTACAAAAGATGATAGCGTCTTAGCTATTAGTTATTCAGGTGAGAGTGAAGAGTTAATTAAAATTCTTCCTCATATAAAAAGATTTGAAGTGCCTTTAATAGCAATGACTGGAAGGCTTGACTCTACACTTGCAAGATATGCAGATGTAGTTTTAAATATTCATGTTGATAAAGAGGCATGTCCGTTAAATGTAGCTCCAACTAGTTCTACAACTCTTACTCTTGCAATGGGGGATGCGTTGGCAGTATGCCTTATGAAAAAAAGAAACTTTACAAAAGAAGATTTTGCATCTTTTCATCCAGGAGGCAGTCTTGGAAAAAAACTATTTGTAAAAGTTAAGGATTTGATGAAAAAAGAATATCCTGTAGTTGATGAGAATGTTTCATTAAAAGATGCAATTATTAAAATGACTGAAGGAAAACTTGGCCATGTTTTATTTATGGAAGGTCAAAAAATTAATGCAATTCTCAGTGATGGGGATTTGAGAAGAGCTATGATGAGCGAAGGGTTTGATTTGGAGAAAAAAGCAATTGAATTTGCTACTAAAAATCCAAAAACTATTAATAAAGAGATGTTAGCTAGTGATGCATTAGCTTTTATGGAAAAAAACAAGATTCAGTTTTTGCCAGTAGTAGATGAAAACGAAAATGTTGTAGGTGTAATTCATTTACACCATTTGGTAGAAGCTGGAATTAAATAAATTAAAAGGATGAAAAATTGAGGTTAAATAAATTTATAAGCCATCATACTACTTTTTCTAGAAGAGAAGCTGATAAGTTGATTTTTGAAGGAAAAGTTAAAGTAAATGGAAAAGTAGTTACAAATCCGGCATATGATGTTGAAGTGGGTGATAAAGTTGCCGTAAATGGTAAGCCGGTAAAAAAAAGTACAAAATATACATGTATTGTTTATAATAAGCCAAGAGGTGAACTTGTTACAAAAAAAGACCCAAAAGGTAGAAAAACGATTTACGATTCTTTGCCAAAAAAATATAAACATTTTATTCCTGTAGGAAGATTGGATTTTGCAAGTGAGGGGCTTTTAATATTAACAGACTCTCCAAAAGTTGCGGATGCGTTAATGAATTCAGATTTACCACGTGTATATAAGCTTAGAATAAAAGGTGATATTACACGTGAGATGGAAGTTGCAATGCAAGAAGGCGTTGAGGTTGGAAGCGAAGGAGCTCATGAAAAAACAAATCAAGAAAAAATTAAATTAAAGCCGTTTTTAAATTATCAAATTATTAAAAATTCTCCAAAATATTCAACCATAAAAGTAGCTATTGGCGAAGGAAAAAACAGAGAGCTTAGAAGATTTTTTGCTCATTTTGGAAGAGATGTGCTTGATTTAAAAAGACTCTCATATGGCTGGGTTAGTTTAAATGCTCTTCCAACTGGTAAGACAAGATATTTTGATAAACGTGAATATAAATTATTAAAAGAATTTTTACAAAAGGAGAGAAATGAAAAAGTTAAAGTATAAAACAAACTATAAATCTGAAGTAATTGATATTACAAACGATATTAAAGAAGCGATAATTAAAAGCGGGGTAAAAGATGGAATGGCTGTAGTGTTTTGTCCTCACTCTACAGCAAGTGTAATAATTTTTGAAAAGAGTGATACATCATTAAAAAGAGATTTATTAAAAACATTATCAGATTTAATTCCAGATAAGGAGTACTCTCATTCAAATGCTAAAGCGCATTTAAAAGCCGCGTTTTTAAGAAGCAACTTATCATTAATTGTAAATAATGGAAACTTGGTTTTAGGGGATTGGCAAGGTGTGTTTTTAGTTGAATTTGATGGACCAAGAAATAGAGATGTTTATGTGAAGGTTGTAAATGGTTAGTCCTTTAGTGATTGTTATTGTTTTATTAATTATTGCTTTAAGTTTTAATATTCCTTTTGCTAAATTTAAAGTACCTCCAATTATTGGATATATTTTTACAGGTATTATTGTAAGTAATATTTTTAACCTGGATAAACATACAATTGAAATGATAGCCGAACTTGGAATTGTCTTTTTGATGTTTATGATAGGGCTAGAGTTTTCTCCTGAGAAACTAAAATCTATGAAAAAAGAAGTTTTTGGTTTTGGATTTGCCGAAATGGCAATAGTTAGTAGTATATTTGGAGGAGTTTTTTATTTTCTTTTTGATGTAGATATAAGAATTGCTCTTATATTAGGCTCGGCTATAGCGCTAAGTTCCACCGCTATTGTTTTAAAACTTTTAAATGAATCGCGTGAGATTTCAAAACCTTATGGGAAGATAGCGCTTGGTATTTTGCTTTTTCAAGATATTGCGGTTATTCCTATTTTAATTGCAATTTCTATTATTGTAAATAAAGATGCAAATTTAACTCAGCTGATTTTAAAAACTATAGGTGGATTTATAGCTCTTGGAATGTTTATTTGGATATATGGAAAGTATATTGCGCCTTTTATAATTTCACATGCTTCAAAAACAAAGTCAGATGAAATTTTTATATCAACCGTACTTTTGGTGGTATTGGTTGCGGCTGAAATTGCTCACTTTTTT